>JACCDT010227022.1_pt1 | contig 14103 bp, 1 predicted proteins | sample 7446291 | NCBI WGS metagenome assembly JACCDT01 (sample SAMN15323446, study PRJNA562643) | freshwater metagenome | isolation source: river surface water | place: USA:Blue River Watershed | collected 2017-08-17
ACGGGTGCGCCGCCAGTTTCTTCGGCGAAACAGGAACCGCCGCCAGCTACGTCTGAACCGCCTTCACCACCGCCTTCACAGGAATCCACTAAAGTTGGAGAACAGGTTCGCTTTGAAATCTACACAGATGTTATTACTAGTCGGGGTACAGAAAATCGTATAGTAGAGCAAGAAGGTACAGTAGAGAAAGTTCGTGAGGATGGGACTTTGACTGTTCGCCGTGGCAAGGAAACATGGCGGATTGATCCTAGCCAAATTGTTGCACGACCTGGAGCACAAACGCCCCAGGAAACCCAGGCAACTCCAGAGACTCAACCGACGGGTGCGCCGCCAGTTTCTTCGGCGAAACAGGAACCGCCGCCAGCTACGTCTGAACCGCCTTCACCACCGCAAGCCCAACAAGAACCAACTAAGACGCCTGCACCGAATTGGAATTCAATGGCAGCAACCGCAATCGAGTTGCTAAACAATGAAGCAAATGCGGCACAGTGGAGCGATGAGTACCTGAAAGCAAGAACAGATCATGTTAACAATCTTGCAAGGTTAGCGACGCGAGGCGGGATAGACGCTCAAACGGCACTGGCAGGTCTTTCGAAAGCACCCGAGCCTCAGCCGGAAGCACCTTCGTCGATTCCTCAGCAATCACAGACGCAACAGCCGAAAGGAAGTGATCCAGACACCCAGGCGGAACAGGTGCCTCCTTCACCTACTCCGACAGTTGATAGATCAAGTTTAATCAATCGCAAAGTTGAAATCGAAAAAGAGCTTGCTGGCATAGACGGGCTTTTAGATGAACGCGAAATCGCAATGTATGACGAGCTGGAAGGTATCAACAAACAGCTTGAAACGCTCGATGCACAATCAACTACGGAAACGCCGGCGACAGTCGATCGAGCGTCACCGGCAGCCGAACCTCGTGCGGGCAAGGTAGGTGACATGCTTGCCGCTGGCGAAGTGGTGACTACTTCGAGCGGTCGACAGACAACTCCATTTCCGAAGGTAGATACGAATTCAGATCGTAAGGCGCAGAACACTCTGAAACGTGTTGACGAATGGCTATGGCAAAACGCCGTGGACGAAGCCCGATCGCGCAATGATGACTACAACCTGACGATTTTCTCCAACGAAGATCCAAAGCGACTTCCTCCCGCAAGTAAGGACTCAATGGAGGAATACCTGTTCGGAGAGCAGCCAAAGGTTGTTCCTAAGATCACGAAACCGCTCGTTGGCGATTCTGGTACCGTGCCTCCTGCTAAAGCGACAGTAGATCCAGACATTGAAACTGCGGTGGGCAAATTCAAGAACAGACTTGGCGTTGAAGTAACGGCCACTCCAACCGAAAAACTGACCAGCGAACAGCAAGAGGTATTGGACTTCGCTACGTCTCGTGGTCAGAAGATGGCTTTCGTCAGCGTCCCCAAGACGGACAAAAAGGTACCGATCGGGACATTCTACCGCGAAGAAAAGGTAGTCCTGATTCGTGAAGATGTCCAAGGCGACAAGTTGTGGGGAACCATCGGACACGAAATGGCGCACTCGAAAGGCTTGGACAACATCCTCCCAGCCGATTCCGCCGAACTGAAAACGATGATGGACGAGTATTACCAGCTCGCTAGTCCAGAGGTTCAGAAACGACTGATGGTGAACAAGCCCGACCATCAGCGCGAAGGACGTGCGAGGATGGTCCAGAAATTCTTCGAGGACAAGGAATTTCGTGAGGAACTGAAAAAGACCAATCCTACGATGTGGGACAAGCTACGTGAGGCTGTTCTGAAGTTCATCGGACAATGGACACCAAAAGACGAAGCCAAGCGTTTGTTGCTGGAAGAACTGCGAGCAGCACCGAAGCCAGAGAAGATCAAGGGCAAGAAAGTTTCGGAAACTTCCGAGAATCCTACTGCACGATCCGACAAGTCGAGCGAGTTAGATAGTAAGCCGGGTTCACAGCCTGAAGGCGTTGAGTCTGCCGCCCCTAAGACGGGCGCAGACATTCCGGCTTCCGCAAAGGGATTTTCAGACTTACCCAAAGTGTCTCGCAGCATCTTCGAAACTGCGATGCAGAACGATACCCCAGATTCCTTGCTGGAGATTCTTCATTCCGGCAACAAGACGATGCGAGCGGAGTTCGAAGCCAGGACTGGAGTTGAGCTTCCTAAGACCGTTAAAGGCACAAAGCAGGTTATTGAACAATGGTTCAAGGATGGAAAGAAACCAGAGACACAGACCAGTGCGGTAGACGAACAGTTAAACAGACTCAGCGACGATGATGTTGCTGACAAACTTTTAGATACGCAGACTGGTGAATCACTTGATTTACCCTTGTGGCGATCTGGTGATGTAGATCCACAGAGAGGCGCGTACTACTCGCCTCGCGCTGATCGCTCTTTGCGATATGGAAAGAAAGCAGATCGGTCGCGTGTTCAGTTAGAGTCTGTGTTCGTAGCAGAAACAAAAGAGGAAGCTGCTAAAGACTTAGGCGTTCAAGCGGAGTTTTATGAAGCAGAGGACAATACCCCAGCAGACGAAGACCCAGACTTTCTTACGGATTCTGTGCTCATGGAAGCGGCAAAGAACCAGGGCTATGACGGGATAGTTTTTCGTATGGACGGAATGGGTTCGCCTGAAGTCTATGCGTTTCCAACTACTCAACCCAGTGCAGATCAAGTTAACGTCGATTCTGGTGTAGAAAGTAAAGTTAAGCCGGAATCCACGGAATCCGATTTCGATGCTGAAATGGAAAAGCTCATGGCTGGCTTAGATAAGCCAGAAAGTGGCTTAACTAAGCCAGAGCCGACCAAGCGGACAGCGCGCAAGCCTAGTTCGGAGAAAAAGCCTTCCACTCCTCGTACTCCAAAGACGCCGGAACAAAAGTCGGCGGACGATCGAGCCCGCGCGGCAGCCAAGAAGGCGGAAGCTAAACGCAAGATGCGGGAGGCGTTCGAAGAGACCCAGAACAAGCCAACGACTTTGTTCAATCCGCAAGTAGGCGTAAAGGTGGCACAGGCTACCAAGCTCTACATTGAGGCAGGAGCGTTAGACTTCCGGGCGTTTATTCGAGATCTCGTTACAGACTTCGGAAAACCATGGGTCGCGGAAAAAGCCCAGTATCTCGAATCGGCTTGGCGAACTGCCAATAAGCTCAAATGGATTGACAGCCCAACAGGAAACGTGACGGACGTTCTGGCAGAAATCCAGGAAGAACCCGAATCTCTTTACACCGTTGAGGGTGAAGAGGGCATGATCGCCCGCGTGTTCGATCACGAAGATGGGTTCTCCGTCAACGTAACTGACACCGATTCTGGGTTGAGCGGAGATCAAGTACGAATTTTTCCAACACTACAGCAAGCTAAAGATTATGCTGACACAATCAAGGCAAAGGAAAATAGCGATGACACCACACGCAATGACGATTCTGAAGCAGTGGGAGAGGACACGTCCAAACCTGATAGCAAGCCTAAAACGAGAGGGAAAACTCGTAAAGGTGCTAGAGGCAACAAGCCAAAGGATACTGGAGACAGAGGAGACGATGAGGGCGCAGGGAGCGGATCAACTGAGGATTCGGGAGGAAATCGAGACGGAGTATCTTCACCTGCCGGATCTCTAAACAATCATCGAATTGGGGAGCATCCCGACTGGCTCGACGGTGGACCCGTTGTAAAGCTGAATCGCAACATCGACGCGATTACGACAATGAACCGTATCGAGTCTGAAGGTCGCCGAGCGACTACCGAGGAACAATCGGTTATTGCAAAGTACACTGGCTGGGGACATCTCAAGCAGTTCTTTATTCGTGATAGCGACCTGAGAGCTATCAGAGCCGTTCAAGGCGACAAGTGGAATCTGAATGCGTTCAATGCGCTAGACGCTCGCACTGAGGAAATGATTCGCGACCAAGGCAAGAGAAAAGGCGATAGCGAAGAAAAGATCGAAGCGAAGATTCAGCGGGAAAAGGCTAACAATAAACATCGTGTCCGGTTAGCCACATCTATGACACCGGCAGAGTACGCATTGGCTCGCAAGAGCACTCGCTACTCCCATTACACCGATCCAGCTATTGCGCGTGCAATGTGGGGCGTTCTTGCAGACGCATTGCCAGAGGCAGGCAAGATTCGAATCCTGGAGCCATCTGAAGGCAGCGGGATGTTCTGGGGAACGATGCCAGAATCGATGTTCAACAGGGCTGAGATGCACGGTATCGACATGGATCCGGCATCGAGCCGAGTAGCTAAGCATCTGTATCCTTCAGCACGACACTTGAACATTCCGTTTCAGGAATCACCCTATCCTGAAGGATTCTTTGATCTGGCAATTACTAATGTTCCGTTCAATAAGAACCCAGTTCAGGATCCAAATGCAAACTTTGGCGAATTGTCACTACATAACTACTTCTTCGCTAAGACGGCTGGTCGATTGCGAGAAGGTGGCGTAGTCGCTTTCATTACAACACACTTCACAATGGACGCCGTTTCGCCTACCCAGCGAATTGCGATATCCGATCAAGGTCTCAAGTTCCTCGGTGCTGTGCGACTAAACCAAGACGCCTTCGGCAATGTGGCTAACACTAAGGTGGTGACTGACATCATCATCATGCAGAAGGTCGATCCAGCGAAAATTGATAAGTCGAGTGGATTCGACAATAACGGATTTAATCGTGGTGCGCAAACGATTTTAATTCCGAATCCACAACCAGGAGAGCCGAACGCTCGTGCTGAGCTAAACCTTCACCCATACTTCACAACAAAAGCATCCGAAAAGATAGCTGGGCAGATTACTGCGGCTGGGAGTATGCGAGGTCCGGAGCCGGAACTAACAGTAGAGTCAAGTATGACTCCAGAGGAGACTGCCGAGTTCATAAGCCGTTCGCTAGCGAAGGTTGCTGTTGATAAGCAGGCGTTCATTGACGGTCAGCAGCATCGCCAAGACATGAGCCAAATGACTGAAGGATCAACCACGTTCGTTCCTGAGCACCTTCGGAATCTCGGTGTCGGAAGATTGGCTGTCGATGGTACCAACCTAGTCGTCAGGACATCCGAAGAAACGATGTCTATTGTTAAGACGGATTTCAGTCCAACGCTCAAGGCTCGCGCTGATGGATGGTTCGCTATTCGCGATGCCTTACTTAATCTTCAGCAGCTTCAAGTTCGTCCCGACAACCCAGAGTCAGAAATTGAGGCAGCTCGCAAAGAACTAAATCGCGTCTACGATGAATTCGTTGGTGAGTTCAACGAGAAGAAAAACGATTACACCGGATACAAGCCGTTGAACACGACTTACAACAAGTCGATGTTCGCGGCTGACTACACTTCGGCTACCGTCCAAGCGCTAGAGAACACTAAGCTGGTCCCGACCGGAGAGCTTGACAAAGACGGCAAGGAAAAGACTCGCCTCCGCGTAGAGAAAGCCAGTATTTTCACCGAGCGTACCGAGTGGCCGTTAGAGCACAGACCGAAACCTAAGTCGGTAAAGGAAGCGCTTGCACACAGCATGTTCACCAACGGTGGTGTAGATATTGACTGGATCGCGACAACTCTCGACAAGAGCAAAGATGAAGTAGCTAAGCAGCTCGAGAAGTACGCATTCGAACTTCCCAATGAAGGCGGATGGGAAATCAATGAAGTCTACTTGTCGGGTAACATTGCCAAGAAATTGGAGATTGCCGAAGATGCTGCGCAAAAAAATCCTGCGTTCACTCGCAATGTCGATGCTCTAAGGGAAGTGCTGCCGGTTCCAAAGACATTCGAGCAGTTGAAAATTTATCCGAATAGCCCGTTCTTGCCAGTCGATCTACTGCGCTCATTCGTATCGGAGGTTCTTGGACTGGGCTCGTTTGACCTATACCGAAACGACCAGGACCTGGGTGGCGGTTGGAGAGCTAACTATGACAAGAACGATCAGAGCAATCGCACTACGCAGGACACAGAGCAATATGCCGTGCGAACTGGCGATAGACTCCGTAGGCGAGGTTTCGAGCTATTCTTGGACATGATTGCTGGCAAACCGACAATCATTGTCGATAGGGATGCTGACGATAACACCTACGTAAACGAAGCGGCGACTAATCTAGCCAAGACGAAAAGAATGGATTTGTCGCGGGCGTTTGATACGTTCGTTCGCTCAAGTCAAGAACGCATGGATGCGGTTACCAATGAGTTTAACAGGCTGTTAAGCGGTTATGTTAAGCCATCTGTTCCTGACTGGGTTGTTTCGTTCGATGGCATGTCGAGCAACTGGAAAGATCTGATGAGGTCATACCAGAAAGAAGCAGCCGCTAAGATCGCAATGGGCGGTAACACGCTTCTAGCTCACCGTGTCGGATACGGCAAGACGTTGTCGGGAGTTGCCGGTGTCATGGAACAGCGACGACTAGGCGTTGCCCGTAAACCAATCGTTGTCGTTCCTAATCACTTGACTGGTCAGTGGGCAAAGGCATTTGCGGACTTCTACCCGTCAGCCAAGATCATGGCACCTACGGCAAAGGACTTTGAAAAGAACAATCGTCAAGCCACCATGAATCGTATCATGACCGGCAATTGGGACGCAGTGATTATTCCAGAATCGTCCTTTAAGAAACTGCCGATGTCTAGCGAATATGTCGAGCAGTTTTTTCAGCAGCAGATTGCACAGTCGATAGATGCTGCCGAACGAGCACGCGCCGAAGAAGGTGCAGATCCACGAAGTATCGCAGAACTTGAAGACGTAACGGAACGGCTTCGCAATCAACTAAAGAAATACCTTGCAGAGTCACAGAAAGACTCGGGACCATTCTTTGACGAGATGGGAATTGATTCTCTAACAGTAGATGAAGCGCATCACTACAAGAATCTTCCGTTCTATACACAGAACACTCGTGTGGCAGGGATCAACCCAACGGGAAGTCAGCAGGCATTCGATATGCTGATGAAGACGGATTTCATCAACACGCTTACTGGCAGTCGCAATGTGACGTTCCTTACCGGAACTCCTATTACCAACAGCATGACTGAAGCATGGGTGATGATGCGATACCTAATGCCAGAAACACTAAAAGAGTCAAATGTATTCGCATTTGACGACTGGAAGAACGCTTTTGGTGAAGTCGTAGACAGAACTCGCGTCAACACAATTGGAACTGGATTCCGTACGGAAACGCGATTTCAGCAGTTCGTCAACCTTGACGTTCTTGCGAAGATGTTTCAGCAGGTTGCTGACATTCAGATGGTCAACAACGATGTGCAGGTTCCTCCATTGAGCGGAGGGAAGCCACGTTCTATCGTTGTCCCCGCGTCGGACGCGATGAAGAACTTTATGCTTGGTCTAGCGGCTCGCAGTGCAAACATGCCGAAGGATAACACAGAAGACAACATGCTGAACGTTATGACTGTCGGCGCTGGAGCGGCAATAGACTTTCGTTTGCTCGATGCGGCTGCATTGCCTAGCGAGACTAATAAGATCACGGTCGCCGCCGATGAAGTTGCCAGAGTGTTCCATCTCACAACGCCGTTTAAGGGCACGCAAATCATTTGGGCAGACCGTGGCGTTCCTAAAGCAGCTAAAAAGCTGACAGCGGAAATGAAGCAGTTAGGAGCGTGGATGCTCGAAGAGATCCAGTCTCGACCGCTCACGATGGAAGACGTTAAAGAGAAATGGAAAGAGTTACGACCAACAAAAAACTCGGCGGCAGAACTCCAGCGATTCATGGGTATGGCTCTTCAAGACATGAATTACACAACTGGAAGCGAGGAAGATGAAGCCTCGTACAAGGTCGATCCTGAAGACGAGCCAACAGTTTGGATCAACGAGATCACCGATGTGGATCCTAATATCACAGAGCAAGCCGCGCCACCATGGAATGTCTACCAACAGATGAAAACAGAACTGGTTGCCAGGGGCATTCCAGAAAACCAGATTGCGTTCATCCATGACTACAAGACGGCAGCACAGAAGGTGCAGTTGTGGGAAAAGATGAACAATGGTGACATGCGAGTATTGCTAGGTAATACTCCAAGGCTTGGAACAGGAGCCAACATCCAGGAGCGATTGGTTGCCGCGCATCACCTCGATGCACCATGGAAGCCTTCTGATGTTGAGCAGCGAGATGGCAGAATCATCCGCAGTGGCAATCGAGTTATGACGATCGGAGACAAGATTGGTTACGCCGAACAAACCGGAGTTAAACTAGATGGTGTCATGATCAATCGATACGTGACCGAAGGCAGTATCGACGCGAGGTACTGGGACACGGATGAGATGAAAGCCCAGATGCTTCAAGACTTCTGGAGCGGAAACCCAGGCGTTTCGATCGAGGAACTGGGAGCGACTACGCTCAGCATGTCAGACGTGAAAGCGGCTGCTGTCGCAAATCCGTTGCTAAAGAGAAAGATCGAGCTCGAACATGAGGTTGGAAAACTGTCGGAAGAGTACCGCGGTGCAGTTCAGAGCAGAACCCAAGCCGTTTCACGGTTAAGAGATGCTCGCGACGAGGTTCCAGAGGCGAAAAAGAAGCTAGAGGCTGCCAAGAAGCGTGCCGAGTGGTGGGAGGCAGGTAAAGCTAGTCTTCCTGAAGGAGAAACATTTGGAATCGAGATAGACGGAGAGATGTTGTTTCGTAGAGATGACATTGCTAAGGCTATAGACAAAAAGCTGCACGAAGCTGGTCGGAATGTTCCATTAAAGTCCGTCAAAAAGGACGACTCAGAGTGGTCCAGAAACAAAGGCGCTAATTCGTCCGAGGCGATACCGATTGGCAAAGTGTTCGGGAAAACGGTTACGGCTGTTGTCGAGGGAGGCTTTAGAAATCCAGAAACAGGCGAAGTTGTTGGTGGAAACACCTGGCAACAGAATCGACTCGAAAAAGAACTGAAGGCTGGTACATGGGAACGCTCGTATGGAAATGCGGTGTTCCGCGTTGCTGGTATCGAAGGATTAGCCCAGCTTGGCACAACTCCACAGGGATTCTCTGCGCGAATTCGCAACTTCAGCGATCCAGGCGATGCGTGGGTAGCCAACCACGAAAAGGCGTTAGCTTCCAAGGAGAAGTCTCTTGCAGAGCTTGAAAAGCTGGTTCAGTCAATTCCTGAACCAGACTCGGCAACACTAATCGAAAAGCAGCAAGAGCTTGAAGAAGTATCCAACGCGATCGGAGAAGAGGATGACGATCAAATCACGTATTGGGTTGCGACCGAGGAGCTAGAGAAGACTCTCGGAGAATTTACGCTCAGAGAGCAACTTGGACGTGTAGACAGTGGCGAATACCTTCTCGGATACATTGATCACCCCAAAGACGGCAGGCTATCAGTGTTTAACCGCGCTGGGGAAACTCGCCCACCAGCTCATGCGATGGTGTGGGTTGAAGGAAACAACGCGACCATAGGTTATGTTCCCAGAGACGAAAAGGGAGTGATGGGACTTCCGATCATAAAGCCAAGGAAAAAAATCGGATACATCAATCACCCAGAGCACGGCGAGCTACTCATCTTCAATCACAAAGAGGGTGATGTTGTTCAGCAAGGCAAGGTGTGGGTGGAGAACGAGGATGGAAAGTCTTATGGCTATCAGGAGAAATCCCTCAACGTAGTGATGGGCGTTGAGATGAATAAGCTGGAAGCGTGGGGGCAATGGCCCGAGGACGTTAAGCAAAAAACTGATCCTCTTCCAGATAAAAAAACGGACTCATCTAAATCTCCAAGATCTGGCAGTGGCAATTCGCTGAACGAATTCACTTCACCTGAATTGCAAAACCGCCAAAGCATGGGAGCCGCGAAGGTTGTTATTGCGTCGGCTGCCGACTTAGTTGGTGAGGAGGATGCGGGATCGACTAGTCAGTACGCTTCTCCAGATGGTGAATTTGAAAGACGATGGCAGCAAGCTACGAATGGTATCGGAAAGAAGACGCTGGCTACGAAGTTGCGAGAGTTCTGGAATGAACTGGTAAAGTCGACCGTTAGAGGATCGTTGCCAGAATTGCCACGCACCAAGCAGTTCGGCGAGGCTCGATCAGCAATGCACGCATACCAGAACGCGCCAACGTATGCACAGCTTGCAACTGCCGACCTGCTGAAGAAAACCACTAAGCCGTTGTCGGCGAAGGATTACGATCTGTTCACACGAATCGTGATCATGCGAGATCAAGTCGAAGCGGCAGACCGGGGAGAACGATTGTCGTATGGTTTAACCCCAGCTAAAGCCAAGGCAGAACTGGATCGTCTTGAGGCATTGGCGGAAAAGAACGAGCGAGTACAAGCCTCACTCGAATATCGAAGACAATGGACGGAGGCAATGGTCGACGATTTCTTGTCGGCACATGAGTATCTCGGTCTCGATATGTCTGATCGATTCAAGCGTGAAAACTACTTCCGGCATCAAGTGCTTTATTACATGGAGGCACAGCAAAGGGGACTCGGCAAGAAAAAGGTCGAGTTGACTCCGAATCGCGGTTGGCTGAAGGGTCGCACATCCGGCGAAGATCTAGGAGAAAATTTCGATATCAACGCCAACTACCTGCAAGCCGAGTGGGAAGTGGCTACACAAATGATTGCCGACACTAAGCGTGCGCAAGCCATCGGACGATTGAAGCGACACTACGACAAGATGCGACAGTTGAAGGAAGAAGCGAAGTACAACAACTACGTCGCGGTTGTCGGCGGACAGGATGTTATGGACGAGATAGAGGAGCTTCGCGGGCTTATGGATGAAATGAGGGCTCAAGGCTCTTTGGATTCCGGCGAGAAAGCCCAGATGAAAGAATGGAGCGAACGACTGTGGGAGCTTGACCCGACCATGCCGTTCCGGCGAGACATGGCGATTGCCAAAGACAAGATCGAGCGTGGAGCATCGAATCTCGGCGAAGAGGTTCCAGACGAGTTCGTTAGGTATGCAAAGTCGTTGGCTGAGCGTGATGGACATCCGTTGCAGACACTAGCCTTGAAGTTTTTGAAAGCCATGTCCGACCGTAAAGCGTTTATCAAAAACGCACTAGGAAATGACTACCAAACATGGGAGGACGTCGTCCCCGACGACTACGAAGAGGTCGCTATCAGACCAGGGAGAGCGATGTTTCAGGCGTACAGCGTTTCTGAGCAGGTCGCTAGTGAACTGATGGCTGATCTATCGACCACACTCGGTATCAGCGCCGAAGACCTGCGTCCTATTACTGCCATGGGAAGCAAGTACACGCCCCTAGTGGTTCCGCAGGAAGTTGCCGCACAGATGATGGCGGTCGATAACAAAATGGACTTCGGTTGGCTAGATCGAATAGTCACGAAACCGATGAACGCATGGAAGCGATGGGTCCTCATGGCTCCAACGAGGATCCTCAAGTACAACCTCCGAAACCTTAGCGAAGTAGATAAGGTGATGGCGCTGAATCCGGCAGCTCTTAGAGAAGTTCCGCAGGCTATTCAAGATCTATGGAAGCTGTACAGCGGTGCCGACGAGATTCCATCGAATGTAAGAGACTGGGTCGAACGCGGCGGCACAACGACGCTCGTGCAGGTCAACGAACTGGGTGAAGTGAATGAACTGAAGGAATTCGCTAAGTTGGTTTCCGATAAGAAATCTGGGATAGTCGGAAAACTGGTTAAGTCTCCAATTGACGCTTGGAAAAAATACTGGTCTGTAGCAAACATCAGTTCCAACTTCAGAGAGTCAATCCTGAGATACGCCGCATACTTGAGCTACATCAAGCAGCTCGAAGCTGGCAAGCTGACCAACTATGGCGGGTCAGTTCGCGCGGAGGTAGACGGGATCAAGGACAACAAAGACAAGGCAATGCGATTGTCGGCTGATCTCCTCGGCGACTATAGCGACATTTCGCTGGTTGGTCAGTTCATGAGAAGTCGCATAGCACCGTTTTGGTCATTCCAGGAAACGAACGTGCGAACTTACTTCCGAGGACTAATGAACCTCGCAAGCAATGAGCAGTCAGCAATCAAGGCTGGAATGAAGATAGCTCGTGCAGCAGGCTACGCTGGATTGGCTAAAACGCCATTCCTCGCCTACAAGCTCGGTCGCATCGCAATTCTGTTCTACGGATTGCAGGCGATGGCTACCGTCTTCAATCAGCTTTTGTTTCCTGATGACGATGACGACTTGCCAGAGGATGAAAAGCGAAGAGCACACCTAACGTTAGGAAAGAATTCAAACGGTGAAGTGCAGTATTTCAGTCGCATTGGAACAGCAGCGGATGTTCTGGATTGGGTGGGGCTCGATTCTGTGGATTACGACCTGCGCGACGTGCTTGATGGACGTCGCACCGTCAGAGACGTATTAAACGACATGGTTAGATCGCCAGTCGATAAAGCGTACGGAATGCTTTCGCCATTCATGAAGGCTCCGGCCGAGCTTGCTGTTGGGCAAACAGCGTATCCTCAAGTCGGCAAGCCTCGTCCTATTCGCGATCGCGCAGAGTACCTAGCTAAGAACCTTGGCGTCGAAAAGGAGTACGACAAGCTAGTCGGGAATCCATCCACACCATACGCGATTTCTGATTTGGTGCTGTACAAGGTAGAACCTGGGACATCTGTTTACTACATGACGCTAGACGCCAAGTCTCGATGGCTCAAGACTGCCCGTAATCGTGGAGTTGGATACTCTGAGTCGGCTCGCGGAAATGCAATGCGAAACTACAAAATGGCGTTGCGTCTCAATGACAAGGTTGCCGCAGATAAATACCTGGCTGAGTTCACAGCAGCCGGTGGAACGAAAGACGGAATGCTCGACTCTCTTGAATCGAGCCATCCAGCCGGAGGACTGAGCACTGTCGATTCTATCTTGTTCTACAACGAACTTGAGCCAGTAGAGAAAGACGAGTACCGTAGAGCAGAGCAGTTTTATTACTCGGAATTGCTGACCGAGGAACAAGCTACTGCAATTCGTACACGTCGCAAAAAGAGGATCAAAGATCTGGCGTCCGCAAAAAACAAAGACGGTTCTCCGAAGGGCAAGCCCGAAAAGACAGCAGACGAAACAGCCAAAGAGTTCCGCGATCGACTAAAGAAATGGCAGGATGAACGAAAGCTAGCCCAGGAATTCTTGCGTGCGCAGTCCGCAATTGACTTGCGGAATCAATAGCGTACTATGTTGTTGGCGTTTCAGCACTTGCGCCAAACTGACCTCCCGGCGATGGGGCATTTCGCCGGGAGGTTTTTTTGTGTCCAAATTGGTCACAAAACTGGAATTTTGCGTTTTTGGGTCAATTCGGGCTTGCTTCCCAATTTGCACGTTTGTATCATTGTTTCCGCCACTGGAAAACAGTGTCAGTAATGCCTAAGAACTGAACCAAAGGAATGTAGCTATGTCGAGTGCTGTCGGCAATTCTCCTGGGTCTATTGACCTATCTCGTTTAGCGGAACCGTTCGAAGAATCAGACATCGAATGGCGTGTTTCAAGAGCAGGCACTAAGAAAGGCGGTATATTCTGCCTATGTTTGGCTTACTGCACTGCAAGAGCGATTCAGAAACGACTCGACGAAGTGTGCGGTCCAGAGAACTGGAAGAATGAAGCCATGATCGTGAATGAGTTGCGACCTGGAATAATTTCGTTGCAGGTCGGAATTTCAATTCGCATCAATGGCGAGTGGATAACGAAGTGGGACGTCTCAGAGCCAACGCAGATTGAGCCCGCTAAGGGTGGTTTCAGTGGAGCGATGAAGCGAGCTGGAGCCCAGTGGGGGATCGGTCGCTATCTATACCTATTGGATGAAACGTTTGCTGAAACCACTGAGAACCCAGGTCAAGAAAAAGGATGGATCTGGGCTAAGCTACCTGAGAAGCAGGGTGGTGGAGCGTATTACTGGAAGCCTCCGAAGTTGCCAGCTTGGGCGATGCCAAAAGGTCCCGAGTACGAGATTACGGAAGCTGAGCTTAATGATCTCAAGCGTAGCTGGAAAAAGAAGTTTGCTCCTGGTGAAAGAAATCCTAGCGAATTGCGAGATGGGTTCATTCGATTCGTCCACAACAGTGGTTGCGGAGAATTTCCAATCGACGATTACAAGTGCTGGACTCGCGATGCACTTGATAAGTGCTGCAACCTGTTCAACGTAACCAAAGACCCAAAGGGTGTTAGTGGTGACGTTCCGTTCGGAGACGACTAACCATGTCAAGGATGCAAGAACTACACTTCGATGCT
>JACCDT011698975.1_pt1 | contig 14103 bp, 10 predicted proteins | sample 7446291 | NCBI WGS metagenome assembly JACCDT01 (sample SAMN15323446, study PRJNA562643) | freshwater metagenome | isolation source: river surface water | place: USA:Blue River Watershed | collected 2017-08-17
CGGATCAGGGCCGGATTTGCCCGGTCCCCCGGACAATCCATTTATAGGTGGTGAGCCCTTCCAACGCGACAGGCCCACGCGCGTGCAGCCGCCCCGTTGCAATGCCAATTTCTGCGCCCAGCCCAAATTCCCCGCCATCGGCAAATTGCGTGGAGGCATTCCACATGACAATGGCCGAATCGACTCCGGCCAAAAAGGCTTCGGCCGTTGCCGCATCTTCGGTGATAATCGCGTCCGTATAGTGTGATCCATGCGCGGCAATATGCGCCATGGCCCCTGCCACGCCGTCCACCAGTGTGACCGCGCAAATCGCATCGAGATATTCCGTATCCCAATCTTCCGGTTCCGCAGGTGTCACCCGCGGCTCAAGCGCTTGAATATCGGGCGTACCGCGCACGGCGCAGCCAGCCTCGAGCAAGGCGGCCACAATCTTGGCCGGCTGGGTAAAGGCGCGGTCAATCAACACCGTTTCTGTCGCGCCACACACGCCGGTGCGGCGCATTTTGGCATTCGCAATAATGCTTGTCGCCTTGTCGACATCGGCTGCTTTGTCGACATAGCTATGATTAATGCCATCCAAATGCGCGAGCACAGGCACACGTGCCTCTTGCTGCACGCGCGCAACTAAGGCCTTGCCGCCGCGCGGAATGATGATGTCAATCAGCCCATGTGCAGCCAGCATTGCCCCCACGGCCGCCCGATCTTGCGTGGGGACCAGTTGGACTGCATCAACCGGCAATCCCGCCGCCTTCAGCCCAGTTTGAAAGGCAGCAAAAATCGCACGGTTGCTGCTCACGGCCTCGCTGCCGCCGCGCAGCACAGCGGCATTGCCCGAGGCGAGGCAAAGTGCTGCGGCATCTGCTGTCACATTGGGCCGGCTTTCATAAATAATGCCAATCACGCCCAAGGGCACGCGGACGCGGGACATTTTAAGGCCATTGGGGCGATGTGTTTCATCAATGACTTGGCCAACAGGGTCAGGCAGTTGGGCCACGGCGTCGACCCCCGCGGCAATGGCTTCAATCCGGCCTTCATCCAGTTTTAGTCGATCGAGCATGGCAGAGGAGAGGCCCAGTGCGGCGCCTGCTGCCATATCCTGCGCATTGGCTGCCAAAATCTGTGCGGCATCAGCCCGCAATTGAGCCGCTGCCGCCTTTAGGGCCTGTGCCTTCTGCGCAGTGGGGCATAAGGCCAGCGCCGCCGCGGCCGTGCGGGCGCGCTGTCCCATTTCGGCAATAAGCTGGTCGGGCGGCGGAAAATCAGGCATTTTTGTGAGGTAGCAAAGAGCCCGGAAAAACGCAAAATCGGTGACAAGACCCGTCCACGCTGCAATATTGCCCCCATGAGCAGTGATATGGACGCATGGGGAACTGTGCCAACGGGCGCGCTGTTGGCCCGCACGGTAGAGCCGCACAGCGGCGAGGCCCGTCTTGGGGGAGACGGGGCTTGCCTGAACTGCGGGGCCATGCTTGCCGGGGCCTATTGCAGCCAATGCGGGCAAAAGGCGCATGTGCACCGCACATTGGCTGCCTTTGGGCATGATTTGCTGCACGGTGTTTTTCATTTTGATGGCAAGATCTGGCGGACCCTGCCTCTGCTTGTCTGGAAGCCGGGGGAATTGACGCGCCGCTATGTCCATGGAGAGCGGGCAAAATTTGTGTCGCCTTTCGCGCTCTTCTTGTTCAGCGTCTTTTTGATGGTAGCGATTTTTGGGTGGGCGGGGCCCACATCACGCACCATAACTCAGCCTTTGTCTGCCGCTGAGGCCCGCCAGACTTTGGCTGCCGATCAAGCAACTTTGGCGCAGACCCTGAAAGAACTTGAAGCGGAAAAGGCAACTCAGGGCCCCGGTCGCCAGCCATGGCTGGACGCGGAACTCAATCGCACGCGGCAGTTGATGCAGCAGCCCGAATTCACCCAGCCGCAAACTGCCCCCCGGTTGGTCGCCGACCGGCAATTGCTGTTGCAGCAGCGCCGGGCGGAAATTGAATTGGCCCGCTTGCACGCCAAAAGGGCTGAAGCCGCGAAATTAGGCCTGCCAACAGCCAAAATTGATGAGGATATCCGCAGTGTGACGCTGGGGACGAAGTTTCTGCAAGGCGCGGCCCGCACCTTTGGCGCAGAGGCCATTCAGGCAGATCGGCTGAAAGTCGATCTGGGTATTCAGCCCTTGAATGATTTGATCCGCCATGGGCTCGAAAACCCGCAGCTGATGCTCTATAAAATCCAATCAAGCGCCTATAAATTCTCTTGGGCGCTCATCCCCATTTCAGTGCCTTTTGTGTGGCTGCTCTTTTTCTGGCGGCGCGACCTGCATCTTTTCGATCATGCGGTGTTCGTCACCTATTCCATCTCTTTTATGACCTTGTTGATGACGGCCTGTGTGCTGGCCATTCAAATGCCTGCGCTAGAAGCCATCGGCGCCTTTGCGTTGGTCCTATATCCGCCCGTTCATATCTATCGGCAATTGCGCGGGGCCTATGCGCTGGGCCGACCTGGGTCCTTGCTGCGCAGTCTTTTATTGGTCAGCTTTTCCGTCACGGCGCTTTTGCTGTTTGCGGGGTTCATACTCGCGCTGGGCCTCAGCAGTTAAAATCTGCATCTGAATTTGGCCACGCTCCATCAGCGGTTGGACAAGCGCCGCCATATGCGCTTGTCGATCGCCCGGCAGGGCCCGTGTGAAGAAGCTATTGGCAATCACATCAGCCAGTTGCAGTCCATCGGCATGGTGGCTCAGTTGCAATTCTGCCGAGCCGCACGGGCCAATCAGCGTGCGCACATCGTTGCGAATAAGCGCCAGCGTTGCATCGCCATAGCGGCCATCATCAATCATGACAGTCCGGCAATCGTCCATCAGCGGCAGCATTTTGGACACTGCTGTTTCAAGCAGCGCGGCATAGACATGCACATCATGCAGCCCCTTATCTTCCCCGGGCTGGGGCTGGGTTGCCGAAAGTGCAAGCGTCACGACGGCCTGTGCGCTTGATTGGGCCAGCATCTCAATCAGAAACCCGCGTTCTCCCAGCGCGATGCGGCTGCCCTTCACTTCGCCATGATAGCCCGTGACGGCGCGAAAGCGGTGGAGAATATGGGCCGCGTCTTCGGGCGCAATGAGAAGGGCCGCAAGCGTCATGACGCCGCGGCCCACACCTCCAGATTCATCGCAATATAGCGTTGCCAAAGCGGGCTTAGGCGCCTTCAGCGGCAGGCCCGCCAACATTGCCTGGCTTGCGCCGCGTTTTGGGGATGGACGTACCACCCGGGCGCAGCGTGACGGCCTGGGGCCGTCCCGTGCCCGAACGGTCGGGGCGGGTGCCATCTTCAAGCAGCGCTTTAATTTCATCGCCAGACAGCGTCTCATATTCGAGCAGCGCTTCCGCCAGCGTGTGCAACTGCTTGATATGCTTTTTCAGCAGCTTGGTTGCTTGGCTATGGCCGCCTTCCACAATCCGCTTAATCTCTTGATCGATCATCACGGCCGTTTCGTTCGACATTTGGCGGCTGCGGTTCATGGAATAGCCCAAGAATACTTCTTCATCTGCCTCGGCATATTGCAGCGGACCAAGCACATCCGACATGCCCCAGCGCGTCACCATGTCACGCGCCAAATTGGTCGCATATTGAATGTCTGATGAGGCCCCCGAAGACACCTTGTCATAGCCAAAGATCAGCTCTTCGGCCACGCGCCCGCCCATTGAGACAGAGAGGTTGGCGTACATCTTGTCGCGATGATAGCTGTAATTATCGCGCTCCGGCAGGCGCATCACCATGCCCAAGGCGCGGCCGCGCGGGATGATTGTGGCCTTGTGAATGGGGTCCGAGGCAGGCTCATGGATGGACACAATCGCATGGCCGGCTTCGTGATAGGCCGTCATGCGCTTTTCATCCTCAGTCATCACCATGGACTTGCGCTCGGTGCCCATCATCACCTTGTCCTTGGCTTCTTCAAATTCTGCCATAGCAACAAGGCGCTTGCCCTTGCGGGCGGCCATAAGCGCGGCCTCATTGACCAGATTGGCCAAGTCCGCACCCGAAAAGCCGGGCGTGCCCCGCGCAATCACGCGCGCGTCAACGTCAGGGGCCAGCGGCACCTTTTTCATATGGACCGACAAAATCTTCTCGCGGCCTTCAATGTCGGGGCGCGGCACCACGACCTGCCGGTCAAAGCGGCCGGGGCGGAGCAGTGCGGGATCAAGCACATCGGGGCGGTTGGTCGCGGCGATAATGATGATACCTTCATTGGCTTCAAAGCCATCCATTTCAACAAGCAGCTGGTTCAACGTCTGCTCGCGCTCATCATTGCCATTGCCAAGGCCCGCGCCACGGTGACGGCCAACCGCGTCAATTTCGTCAATAAAGACAATGCAGGGGGCAGACTTCTTTGCCTGTTCAAACATGTCACGCACGCGGCTTGCGCCAACGCCGACAAACATTTCGACAAAGTCCGAGCCTGAAATGGTAAAGAAGGGAACATTGGCTTCGCCAGCAATGGCGCGTGCCAGCAACGTCTTACCCGTGCCTGGTGAGCCAAACAGCAATGCGCCCTTGGGGATTTTGCCACCCAGCTTTGAGAATTTGCCTGGGTCCTTCAAAAAGTCGACAATTTCTTGAAGCTCTTCACGGGCTTCATCAATGCCAGCCACATCATCAAAAGTGACGCGGCCTTGCTTTTCAGTCAGCATCTTGGCGCGGCTCTTGCCAAAGCCCATGGCGCCAGAGCCTGCCCCTTTTTGCATTTGGCGCATCACCAAATAGCCAAGCCCCAAGAATAAGAGAATCGGCAGCGACTGATAGAGCAGGAATTGCAGGAACGACGGGCTTTCCTCAGGCTGACCCGTAAATTCAACATTGGCCGCAATCATGCGCTGCGCAAATTGCGGGTCGGCAACGGCATAGGTCTTAAACTCCTCGCCGCTTTTCAATGTGCCGGTAATGGTATCGCCCGATTGGACAACAGATTTGACTGAGCCTTGCTCAACGCGCGACACAAAGTCGGAATAGGCAATGGTTTGGCCATTGCCGCTGCTGCCGCGTCCCTCAAAGATCGAGACAAACAATGCAAGCGCTGCAAGAATTGCCACCCAGATGGCGAGGCTCCGCATCCAGGGGGACATGTTGGGGCCCTTTTGGTCGTCCATAGTCAAATCTGCCTTTCAGCACCCAAGATAGGCACCGATTGCTTAATGACAATGTTGCGAATCATGAATTTCTTCAGTTTTTGCGCGGCGGCGGCGCGGCTGAGAAGGTCCAAATTGCCCCGCCACGGCATTTCACACCAGCCAATGTCGCTGTCTCGCCTGTATTCAGCCGCTGAACCAGCCGAATCACTTCATCGTCACGCGGTGCTGCTTTGGGGTTAATTTCTTTTAGACATTGCCAAATCATGCGGCGTTGCAGCTCAAATGGCAGCTCTGCTGCATCCAAATGCAAGGTGGCAGGCGCCACCCGTTCTAGCCGCGTGGCAAGCGCAGTCTCGCACGCCCAGTTCAGTGCCGCCTCGGCACTTTGCAGCGCGCGGGCAGATTGGCTTGCCGCTTCGGCATTCAGCCAGTCTGCCCCCTGCAGCGCCTGCCGCAGACGGGCGCGATCAAAGCGGCTGTCTTCATTGCTGGGGTCGTACACAGGCGTGATGCCGGCCTGTGTGACCAGCGCTTCCAACTCTGCCTTGCGCCAGCCCAGCAAGGGCCGGATGATCTGGCCTTGGCGTGGCCGAATAGCGGCAAGCCCACTCACGCCCGCGCCGCGGTTTAGCCGCATGAGCAGTGTTTCCAATTGGTCATCGGCATGATGGGCCGTGGCAATGGCGTGTAGGCCATGCTGGGCCTGCCAGTCTGCAAGGGCTGCATAGCGCGCTGTGCGAGCCCAGGCAGAGACATTGCCGTGGACCGGCCCTGCGAGCGTCAGACTATCATGCGCAATCCCGCGATCCGCGCATAAGCGGGCTACAAATTCTGCTTCTGCCCGAGATTCGGGCCGCAAGCCGTGATCAACTGTTGCTGCGGCAATGGGCAGGCCGGCGGCATGCGCCAAGAGCAGCAAGGCAAGGCTATCTGGCCCACCAGAAACGGCGAGGCCAAGCGACCCACCATCGGGCATTAACGGGGCCAGATCTTCCCGAAAGCGGGCAACAAGCGCCGGGCTAGGCGCGGACTCTGCCGATGCGCTTAAACGCACCGGGCTTCGAGACGACCCCGGGCGACCCGGCTCTTCAAATCTGCCGAGGCCGAGCTGCCATACACGTCGTTAAACTCGTCATAGACTTTGCAGGCGTCGGGCAGCTTTTTCAGCCGCGTTAGCGCAACGCCAAGATAATAAAGGCTTTCCGATGCCCGCTCGCCCCGCGGGTTTTTGGTATAGTTTTCATAAAAGGCAACGGATGCCAACGCGGTCTTGCCTTCATCCAGATAAGCGCGGCCCAGCAAATTCTGCGCATAGCTGGCCCGACGGTGACGGGCATTCTTGCTCACAAATTCTTTCAGCTTGGCTTGTGATTCTGGATATAGGCCTGCCTGCCACAGGCGAAACGCATAGCTATAGGCATCTTCAACGGCATCGCCCGTTACTGGCACTTCAACAGCATCGACCAGCGCCTTGCGCTTGGCTGCATCTGTTGGCGCGGCTGCTATTGGGGCCGCGGCTGTCCGCGGGGCTGGCGCTGCGACTTGGGGTGCCACCGGCTGCGGACGCGGCGCAGCTGCCACGGGGGACATTGTGACAGGAGCAGCGGCCATAGGTGCCGGTTGCGTCATCACTGGCCGGGCTACGGACACATTTTGGGGCAAGGCATCGACGGCTGTGGGGGCTGGGGCCTCTGCCAATGCGCTGCTGCTCGATGCGGCGGCGGGTGCCGTTTGCGGCTCAACTGCCTTCAGCCGTGTGTCGAGGGCTTTCAAGGCCTCTTCCAGCTTGCGCAACCGATTGCCATCTAGTTCGACTTGACCCGTCAGAGTGCGCAGCTGGCCTTCCAGCGCGTCAACGCGTGTGGTCAAGTCCGACAAGGGCGTTGATGTTGGCGCGCCAGCGGTCGCTGGGGCTGCAGCTGGGGTGATGTCAGGTTGAATGGGCGCGCCACTGGGGAACACCTTGCGCTGGACGGCTTTCATTTCCTTTTCCAGCTTATTGACACGGCCTTCGACCGTCATTTTTTCCTGTGCCGCAAGCGGTGCCGCAGCAACAGCAGACAAAAGCACAAAGGAAACAAGGGCGTGGCGCATCGACATTAACCTCTAACAAGCTGATGCGGCACTATGTGGACCAGAGCGCTCCGCCGATCAAGGCCGGGCGGGTGCGTCGCTTTGTTGTGGTGGAGGCAATGGTGCCTGGCCAGCAGCTGGCGTTTTGGCCGCAGTCAACGCGCCGACCGTCAAGACAACATCCTTCACTGTCCGTGCAGGCGGGCCCAGAGGTGCGATGGCAGCGCCGCCAATCGACACATCAAGATTTTCAGGCGCGCCAAGGCGGATCATTGGCGTGTCAGCATCGGCGGGCACCGTATAGCTTTCACCCGCCTTTTTTATGCCTTCAAACAACACCTTGTTGGTGCGGTCATAAATGCGGAACCAAACATCCTGTCGCGCGGTCAGCACAATAGGCCCCGATGGCGCAGTCGGGGCTGCGGCAGGCTTGGGCTTGGCAATGGCTTTGGGCGCAGGGGGCGTCACTGTGGCGGGCTCGTCTGGCGTCAACACTGCGGAGCGCCACAGGCCATAGCCGCCGGCAAAAGCCACCAGCACAATCGCCGTTGTCATTGCCAGCCAACGCGGCGGCACACGTGCTGGATCAGCAATATCATCGGCTTGCACCATGGCCATTGCGCTTGTTTCGCGGCCCAGTTCAACGCGCAAATCGCGTGCCAAGCTCACTTCATCGGCACCAAGGGCGCGGGCAAATGCGCGGACAAAGCCAGCGGCATAGGTGAAGGATGGCAAGGCTGCATAATCGCTGCGCTCAAGCGCATCCAAGTGCCGCAATGGGATCCGCGTTTTTTCCGCAATATCTTCAAGGCTGAGCCCTGCAGAAAGGCGCGCGGCGCGGAGCCTATCCCCCACGCGCTCAATCAACGGTAACATCGCGTCGCTTGTTGCCTCTGCCATTTTATGCTCCGTGGCGAAAACGCGGCCAAAAATAACATATATTATTTTTTTGCTAGCATAGGAAGCATTACTGCGCGAGGCCAGAGTTTTCCGACAGATTATCCTATATCAACACCGTTCTCACGGGCCCAATCAATCAAGCAGGTGCGCAAGTCTCGTGGGGGATTGGCCAGCCAATCGTGCATGGCGGCCTTCGCCATGTCCAGATCAAGCGACCGAACCATGGCTTTGACAGGCGCAACGGCAGCTGGGGTAATTGACAGCCGATCAATTCCCAGCGCGAGCAGGGCCATAGCTTCGAGTGTCCGTCCGCCCATTTCGCCACAGACAGTGACAGGCACTTTGGCGGCGCCACACGCCTCTACGATTCGCCGGATAAAGCGCAAAATGGCCGGAGACAGCCAATCATAGCGTTCAGCCAATTTGGGGTTGGCGCGGTCTGCAGCAAAGAGAAACTGAGTGAGATCATTGGTGCCAATCGACAAAAAGTCGATCTTGGGCAGCAGCACATCCAGCATTTCTGCAAGAGCAGGCACTTCCAACATCGTGCCATAGCGAATCCGCAGCGGCAATTGGCGGCCTTGTTTCGCCATCCATTCTCTTTGGCGTTCAAAAATCGCCTTGGCTTCGTCAAACTCCCAAGGTTCTGACACCATCGGGAACATGACGTGCAGCGTGCGGCCAGCTGTTGCCTCTAGAAGCGCGCGGGCTTGTGCTTTCATCAGGCCATCGCGCTCAAGCGCCAAGCGCAAGGCACGCCAGCCCATGGCTGGGTTTTCTTCCTTCGTCCCATCAAACCGCAAATAGGGGAGTGCCTTATCCCCCCCAATATCGACAGTGCGAAACACAACGGGCCGTTCGCCTGCGGCATCCATGACATCCCGATACAGGCGCTGCTGGCGTTCGCGCTGTGGCATGGTGGCCGATACCAGAAATTGGAATTCCGTGCGGAACAGGCCAATGCCGTCTGCCCCTGTGACATCCAGCTGCGCTACATCATCGCGCAGACCCGCATTGACCATCAGCGTGATCCGTTGATCATCCTTGGTCACTGGCGGCTGGGATTTCATCGCCGCATAGGCCGCCCGGCGTTTTTGCGAGGCCGCAAGACGATCGGCAAAGGCCTGTTCCATCGCCGGGCTTGGCCGCACAAAGGCCGCCGATTGCCCGGCATCTAGGAGAACAAGATCCCCCTCGCTGATCGAGCGCCGCACGCCTTTAACGCGGCCCAGAACGGGTACGCCCATGGCCCGCGCCACAATGGTGACGTGCGCGGTCAGCGATCCTTCTTCCAGCACCACGCCTTTCAAGCGGCGGCGATCATATTCCAAAAGTTCGGCTGGGCCGAGGTTGCGGGCGATGAGGATCGTATCCTGCCGCAACCCGGCCTGGGCGGCAGACCCCAATTGGCCAGAGACAATGCGCAACAGCCGGTTCGACATGTCTTCCAGATCATGCATCCGGTCTGCCAGCAGCGGATCGTCAATTTGGCGCATCCGCATCCGGGTGCGCTGTTGCACACGCTCAATTGCGGCTTCGGCCGTGAGGCCGCTGTCAATGGCTTCGTTAATGCGTCGACGCCAGCCCTCATCATAGGCAAACATCTTATACATCTCGAGGACTTCGCGATGCTCACCTTCCACGCCAAATTCGGCTTCGCTGGCCATGCGCTCAATTTGTTCGCGCATCTTATCAAAGGCGGCATAAACGCGGTGGCGTTCCGCCTCGATATCTTCAGCAACTGTATGTTCAATGGTCACGCGCGGCTGGTGGAACACGGCATAGCCAGAGGCCATGCCATCCACTAGCTTCAGGCCTGCCATGCGCTGGGCAGAGGTATCTTGCACCTTTGATCCGCGCCGTTCGGCATTATCAATCAGCCCGGCATTGGCGATGAGTTCTGACAGCACCATCGCCACAGTTTGCAGCGCCTCAATTTCCAGCTCTTCATAGCGGCGCGATTCAACATGCTGCACGCACAGCACGCCCACGGCATCTTCCTTGCGGATGATGGGCACGCCAGCAAAGCTGTGAAACAGCTCTTCGCCCGTTTCAGGCTTATAGGCAAAATCTGGGTGGCTGGTCGCTTCATCAAGGTTCAGCGTGGCGACTTGCTCGGCAATGGTCCCGACCAAGCCTTCGCCCATCGCCAGCTTGGTGACGTGCACAGCCTCTTGCTTCAGTCCTTTGGTGGCGAACAATTCCAACAGGCCATCGCGCCGCAAATAGATAGAGCAGACTTCGCTTTTCAGCACCTCAGCAATCACGCCAACCACTTGGTTCAGCTTGGCCTGCGCGCTGGTGCGTGACGCCATCACGTCATGAAGACGAGTTAGAATTTCACGCGAGGCAGAGGCGGCTGTGGACGGCATAGTCAAGCGCTAGCAGTTTGAACGCTGTGATGCCAAGGATAAGAAATCGTATTCAGCCCCCCTCTCTCGTCGCTCATCCGCCGCCATCCTCATCTTTGGCCTCATCTTCGCTGCGCGCGGGCGCAGGCTTTATCCGGTTTTCTGGCAGCTTGCCGCCGTTGCAGGCATAGGTGAGCGCCATTTCGACCAGCCCGCCGGGGGCAACAGGCTGATATTTCAGGGGCACATCTGCCGCCCGCCAATCATGCGATTTGATGCCATTCATCGTCCGGAAATAGCTAAGGGCTGCCGCCGTGCGTGCGCGGCAGGAAAAGCTGTAGCGCACACGTTCCACCGAGCCTTTATTGGCCGGGCCCCGCATCACAACAAACAGCTGCAGTGTTGGGAAGGGCCGACGATTGGCGATGGCCGGCAGGCTCTTTAAGCTGGCGGGATCAATAAAAATTTGCCGGCCCGCTGTGTTTTCTCCCAGCAGGATCAGCGGATCAGCTGCCGAGGGCAGGGCAGGGCTAACATTGAGCATGATGGCCAGCACGCCTGCTAAGCTCATGCCAATTCTGCCGCCTGAGATGGAACGGGCAACGCGAATCCCTTTTTGGCTGCCCGCTTTTCGCCGCGCGCCAATTCTGTCTTCAGCGCTCGGCAATAATGGTCAAAATCGAGCTGAATGGTATGGCGCCGGGCCGCATAATATTGGCCCGTATAATAGTCTTCGTCCGCTGCAATGATGCGCGCCATGTCGTCGGCGCTGGGCGGCGCATAGCGGCCTGCCAAATAGGCGGCGACCAGCTTGGATTGCTGTTCTGCGAAATTGACCAAAGTTGGCAAGGGTTGGGCCAGCCCCATATAGAAAAGATCGGGCACATCGGGCTTCATAATGCGCTTAAACAAGGGCGGTGGGCGATTATCCGCATCGGCCTGAAGGCTGGCATCATCGAAGAAGGGGAATTTAATGTCATAGCCCGTCGCCCAGACAATCGCATCCAGTGGCTCACGGCTGCCATCCGTGAAGATCACGCCATCACCATCCAGCCGATCAATGGCGGGCTTCATGACAATATCGCCTGATCCCGCCCGCAGCAGAAATTCGCCAGAGACAGTGCCGTGGCTCTCAAATGGGCCAATCTCGGGGTCGGGCAAGCCATAATCGCTCATCTTGCCGACCAGATTTTTGATCATCGCTTCGCCCAATTTCTGGCGCAGCCATTTGGGCATCCAAGCCGGGGCCGGGTTTTTGTCGAGCGGCTGGCCCTTATAATATTTCGGGAACACCCAAACGCCGCGCCGTGTGGAGACGAACAAACGGCTGGCAATGGGCCGTTGTGAAAGCTCAGATGCAATATCCATAGCGCTATTGCCCATGCCGACCACCAGCACGCGCTTGCCGACGCAATCAATTGGCTCAAAGGGACTGCGATAATTGTGCGAGTGGATTTGCGGCCCATCAAAGCTGCCAGGATAGTCAGGGATGCGGGCCGCCCAATGATGCCCATTGCACACGGCAAGAGCGTCATAGTCCTGGCTGCGGCCGTCTGACAACGTGATGCGCCAACCACCATTGGGGCGGCGCACCGCCTTGTCCACGCGCGTGTTAAATTGGATGTGCCGCCTTAAGTCGAAATGATCGACATAGGCATGAAAATAGGCCAGCAATTGCGCGTGATGCGGATAATCTGGCCAATTGGCAGGCACGGGGAAATCTTCAAAAGCCAGCCGCCATTTGCTGGTATCAATATGCAGGCTTTTATAGCAGGCCGACATGCCATTGGGGTTGTTGTAATACCAATTGCCGCCAATATCGTCCGACGCCTCAAAAATGTCGAACGGGATGCCATAATCTTGCAAGCGCTTGGCCGTTGTAAAGCCCGAGCAGCCAGCGCCAATAATGCAAACTTTGGGAAGATTGGAGGCGTGTGTCATGCTTCCAAAATGCCTGTTTGGTGGGCGAATGCAAGATTTTTAGCCGCAAGATCAGTCGTCTGGATCTGCGGCGCAAAAATGGCGCCCCCGCCAGTCCGGGCGGGGGGGCGCTGATTGGTCTTTCTAAGCTTGTTCCAAAACCTTGCGACCCGGGCGGACCCGCAGGCTGTGTCCCGGCTTGGTCTTGAGCGAGAGCGTCCGGACGGTGTCCATAAACACCCAATTATTGGTCGCCGCCTTGGGCGTGAGCGAAAGGTGCATATAGCCGCGATTGGACGTATCCACCCAGCGCAGTTCCTGCGTGTTGCGCGCCAAAATGTCGCGCGCAATGCGATTGGGGTCAGTGCCTGCAGTTGCCGATTCAATCCCCGGTGAGCTGACGCTATGGCCGCCAAATTCCACACCTGCGGGCCGGCCATCTTCCGGCAAGTCAAAAGCCCAGCCATTATGGCTATCGCCCGAGACAACAACCAAGTTCAGATCATTTTTCTGCGCATGCGCAAAAACGCGGCTGCGGGCGACCGGATAGCCACCCCAATTGTCAAAATTATAGGGCAAGCCAGCCTTGGCGGCGGCAATGCCTTGCCGCGAATAGTTTTTGCGGAAATCTGGCGTATTGGGGCCAAACCAGTTCATCGCTTCTTCGGGCGTATAGTTATAGCCCATATTGGTGCCGGAGCCGAGCACCGTCCACGTCCCCTTGCTGCGCGCAAAATTCTGGAACAGCCAGCTTTCCTGCTCAGTGCTAAACATGGTGGAGGCCGGGTCGCGCCAAGCGCCATCGCGGAAATCGGCAAAGGCTTTTGCAGAATCCGGTGCCCGCATCAAATCCCCCGCCCAATAGGGCTTGGTGCGCCCCACAACGCGGGTGTCGGTGCGGAAATAACTTCCTAAATCGCCAAAGTCATAGCGCTTCCACGGCAGGTCCCCCACAGGCAGCCATTCGCGCCAGACTTGTGATGCCGCATTGCGCCGGGCCGACCAATCACCTTCATCAGCCGTATGGTTCTGCGCGCCACCTTCCCAGCTGTCATTCGCGCTTTCATGGTCATCCGTGCTTGGAATCCATGGGAAATTGGCGTGCAACGCCTGCAATTGGGGGTCTGTGCGATAGCTGGCATAGCGCAAGCGATAATCCGCCAATGTCAGGCACTCGCCAGCGGGGAACAGCTTTTCAGAAAACTGCGTGCCATTGTCATAGCCGCCTCGGCCATATTCATAAATATAATCGCCCATGTGCAACACAAGGTCGATGTCATTGCGGGCCGCGGCATGGCCATAGGCATTAAATTCGCCAAAGCCTAAGTTAGAGCAGGAGAAGATCGCGATGTTGAACTGTGCGACTTTGCCCACAGGCAACGTCTTGGTGCGACCCGTGGGGGATTTTGTGCCATCGGGCGCAATGAAGCGGAACCAATAAAAGCGCCCCGGTTGAAGGCCATCCACAGTGATCTTGACTGTATGGTCGCGCCACGGGCCAGTGATCATTTCGCCGCCCGTTACAATTTTGGCGAAATTAGGCGTGTCAGACACTTCGACGCGCACTTTGGACTGGCCACCCGTTTTGCTGACATAGCGTGTCCACAACAGCACGGAGTTTGGCCCCGGCTCGCCCGAGGCCACATTATGCGTAAAACCTGTCAGCCCCAATAATGTCTGTGCGACCAACGAGCCGCCCGGCATGACAAGGCCGCCTATGCCAAAACCCGCTGTTGCAA
>JACCDT011574784.1_pt1 | contig 14102 bp, 16 predicted proteins | sample 7446291 | NCBI WGS metagenome assembly JACCDT01 (sample SAMN15323446, study PRJNA562643) | freshwater metagenome | isolation source: river surface water | place: USA:Blue River Watershed | collected 2017-08-17
AAGTTGCTGGGGCAGGGGGTAATTTGTTAAATGAATTTTTAGATGACCTTTTGACTGCTGGTGAGTATGAAGAAATTGCTCGTCGCTGGCAAATAGTTAAAATGCTTGAATCTGGAATTGCTCAACGTGAAATTGCTGAAAAGCTTGGTGTTGGTGTAGCCACCGTTACTCGCGGGGCTAAAGAATTGTCTGATAAAAAAGGCGGATTCCGTAAAGCCATCACTAAATTCGGCGCAAAATAAATAGGAAATGAATCCCGTTAGAAGCCGCGGTCACGCATAAATAACGGGAATAGTGCTTATTTGATTATTGATAATTATTTAAAAAGTAGAGTTTTGATTTTTAAAAAAGATCGCGACCTGCTTCTAACGGGATGAAAGATATAAATTTTAAACGAATACTGTTTTATCTATGGCCTCAAATAAAAAAACATTGGGTGTCTTTTTCGTTGATTTTTATAGCTTATGCCGTTGGTATAATTGGTGATTCTATAATTAAACCTTATTTGTACAAAGAAATTATAGATGTAATGTCATCTGGTTTACCAAGAGATTTAATTTTAAAACAATCTTTACATATATTAGGTCTTATTTGTATTGTAATCCCAATTTATATTTTAGGTTTTAGAAGTGCTGGATTTGCAGAAACATTTTTTGAAACCAGAATGATGAAAAGACTTTATGATTTATCTTTTGCAAAATTACTAAATCATTCATATACTTTCTTTTCTGATAATTTTTCAGGTAGTTTGATTGCAAAAACAAAAAGGTTCACTCATTCTTTTGTAACTTTTTTTGATGCTGTTAGTTATCAAATATATTTTTCTTTTGTAACAATAGTTGGTATTTTAGTTGTTTTATTTATCAAAGCCCCAAGTTTGGCATGGATATTCTTAATTTGGGCATTTATATATATTTTTATAACAATTAAATTTATAAAAAAGAAAATCCAACTTGATTTAGTCGAATCTGAAGCTGATTCAACTACAACTGGACGATTATCTGATGCAATAATGAATGTTTTAAATATAAAAATATTTACAAATTTAAAATTAGAAAAAATAGAATTTGGGGATATTTCTCAAGCTGAAGCAGATAAAAGAAAAAAAAGTTGGAATTTAGGAAATTACCAAACAATTTTTCAAGCAATAATGATGGGGGCGTTACAGATTATTATTTTATTTGTTGCTATTAAAATGTGGTACAACGGAGTAATCACAATAGGTATGATTGTGCTTCTTCAAGCGTATTTGTTTAATCTTTTTGATATTTTATGGAGCCTTGGTCGAGCAATGACACAGGTTGCTAAATCCTTAACTGATATGAAAGAAATGGTGGATATTTTTGATTTAGATATTGAAATAAAGGATCCACAAAATCCAGAAGAATTGAAAATGAAAGACGGGAATATAGAATTTAAAAATGTTAGTTTTGCTTATCAAAATGGTAACCCAGTAATTGAAAATTTAAATTTAAAAATAAATTCTGGGAGCCATGTTGGGCTTGTAGGGCATTCGGGTGCGGGTAAATCAACAATTACAAAATTGTTATTAAGATTTACTGATACAACAAATGGCGAAATAATAATTGACGGGCAAAATATTAAAAATGTTTTGCAAGATGATTTACGCAAAGTAATATCATATGTGCCTCAAGAGCCAATGCTATTCCATCGGACAATAAAAGAAAACATTGCATATAGTAAACCAGATGCATCGGATGATGAGATTATCGCTGTTGCAAAATCCGCATATGCTCATGATTTTATTATAAAACTCCCTAATGGTTATGATACTTTGGTTGGCGAGCGTGGGGTCAAACTTTCCGGTGGGGAACGTCAGCGTGTAGCTATAGCTCGGGCAATGCTTAAAAATTCACCGGTATTAGTACTGGATGAAGCCACAAGCTCGCTAGATAGTGTTAGTGAAGATTATATTCAAAAGGCTTTTGTAGAATTAATGAAAGGTAGAACCACAATTGTAATAGCCCATAGGCTTTCAACAATTCAAAAAATGGATCGAATAATTGTGCTAGAAGATGGAGGAATTGTCGAAGATGGTACACATACCGAATTATTAAATAAAGATGGAATCTATGCCGAACTTTGGAACCACCAAACCGGCGGATTTATAGAAGAATAATTTATGAAAAAGATTTATATTACAGGAGTATCAGGAACAGGTAAAACTACATTAGCTACCGAATTTAATAAACGAGGGATTTTTGCTATAGATATTGATTCAACAGATGGATTATGTAACTGGAGAAATAAAATAACAAAAGAAAAAATAGGTTTAGGTGTAGGACGAGAGTGGCTTGATGCACATGAATGGGTTTGTGATGAAAATAAATTGAAAGATTTGGTAAATAATTCAAATCGAGAAATTGCAGTAGTTTGTGGAATGCCAATGAATCAAAATGAATTTTTAGATTTTTTTGATAAGGTTTTTGTTTTACAATGTAGTCCAGAAATATTTTTACATCGTATAAATACAAGAACTGACAATGAATTTGGTAAAGAAGAAGCTGAAAGGGAATTCATGCTTGGTTTATATTAAGATTTTGAACAAGATTTAATAAATTCTGGAGCTATTTCTATAAATACCGAAAGACCAATAGAGACTGTTGCCGATGATATTTTATCAAAAATTTAATGGTATAATAAGATTATGAAAAAAGTATTTATAGTTCATGGTTTCGGTGGTGAACCAAATGGTGGGTGGAGACCATATCTTATGGGTAAACTTGCTAAAGAAAATATTTGGGCTGTTGCACTAGCAATGCCGACGCCAGAGAATCCTAAAAAAGATGAATGGGTGGCTGAACTCTCAAGACAAATCGGTACTCCAAATGAAGAAATTTTTTTGGTAGGACATTCTTTGGGTGTTTGTACTGTACTTCATTATTTACAAAGTTTACCAATAGGCAATAAAATTGGTGGAGCTGTTTTAGTTTCCGGCCCATTACATGTCTTATCTCAAGAAGAAAGATATCGAAAGATTGATCATTTTATGGACAAAGATTTTGATTTTAATAAAATTAAAGATGTCTGTAAGAATTTTGTAGTTATTCATGGAGATAATGATAAAAATGTTCCTTTTGAACAAGCTATAGAATTATCAAGTAATTTGAATTGTGAATTAATTACAATACCAAACGGGGGACATTTAAATGGTTCATCTGGTTGGTATGAATTACCAGAAGCTTTCGATGCTTTGTTAAAAATAATGAAATAAAATGAAATTATTACTTGCATCAAAGGAAAAGTTTTTAATAAAAGAAGGGTATAGTCATTTAGATATCCCAAAAGATCAACTTAGAATTGGGGCTATTAATACTGCATTAAACCCTGTTACTGATCAAGATTATTTACAATACATGAAAGAATATCGAGAAGAGGTGAAATCATCTGGTATATTTTTTGAAGAACTTGATATTGAAGGTAAGAGTAGAGATGAAATAATAGAATTTTTTAAAGATAAAAATGTTATTCAAATTTTTGGGGGTAATCCATTTTATTTATTAAGAGCAATGCGAGAAATTGGTTTTGAAGAAATTTTAAAAACATTATTAAATAATGGATTAATATATGTTGGTTGTAGTGGTGGATCTTATATAATGTGCCCAGATCTTAGCACTGGTACTTGGCGAGCAAAAAATATGTATGGGATTAATGATATTACTGGGTTTAACTATACTAATTTTGTAATAAAAGCCCATTATACAGATGATCAAAAAGAAAAAATTCAAGATAAAATCCAAACATTAAAATATCCATTGCGAGTTTTAAAAGATGATCAAGCGATTTTGATAGAAGATGGCAAGGAAACTTTTATTGGTGGGCCAGAAATCATTTTAAATTAATCTATGGTATAATACACATATGTCAACTTGGGTGATTATTGCAATAATTTGTTTTTTTCTTCTGCTTTTCCCACAAGGACGCAGAGTGTTTTTAATATTTTTTGCAATTATTTATATGCCATTACAGTTGCTTTTTATGTGGCTACAAAAGGTAAACTTATCTCTTAAAGACCGTGATCCACTGCTATTTTATTTATCTTGTATTATTATATACCCACTATACGCTATTATAATTCCAATATCTAAGGCTTACGAAAAATTCCAAGAATCAATGCATTAAGTTTTATCGAAATCTCTTTTTTAAAAGAGATTTTCGTTATCTCCCTCCCTTGATAAGGGTGAGGGAGACAGCGTAGTGTAGAGGGGTGGGGTTATATAGTCCATTTTAAAATTAACCATTTTTATGCTACTATATCCTTATATGAAAGGAAGAATTTTAGTAAAGAATATCAGTGAAAATGTCGGCAATACTGTAATTATGGCTGGCTGGGTTAATATAAGGCGTGATCAAGGTAAAATGGTCTTTTTTGACCTAAGGGATATGTCCGGAATACTCCAATGTGTAGTTTTGCCTAACCATACAGATGCACTAGATGTAGCTAAAGACATCCGCCCAGAATGGGTTCTAAAGGTAACTGGTGTAGTTAACAAACGCCCAGAGAAAAACATCAACCCAAATATTGTTGGCGGTGATGTAGAACTTGAAGTTACTGAAATTGAAGTTTTAAATCAAGCCGAAACTCCTGTTTTTGAATTGGACAAAGATTCATTTGAAGTCGGGGAAGATGTTCGATTAAAATATCGTTACCTTGATTTGCGAACACAAAGAATGCAAAACAATATTCGCATGCGCGATAAAATAATTACTTTCTTCCGTGACTACATGCATAAGAATGATTTTATTGAAATCGAAACTCCAATGTTAATGAAAGGAACCCCCGAAGGTTCTCGAGAATACCTTGTACCATCAAGACTTGAAAATGGTAAATTCTATGCTCTTCCACAATCACCCCAACAATTCAAACAACTTTGTATGGTTGCAGGGTTTGAAAAATATTTTCAAATAGCTCGTTGTATGCGTGATGAAGATACTCGTGGGGACCGTCAACCAGAATTTACACAACTCGATTACGAAATGTCTTTCGTTAATCAAGAAGAAATTCTATCTTTTACCGAGCCAATGTTTATTGAATTAGTAAACAAACTTTACCCTGATAAAAAAATCTCTCAAATTCCATTTCCACGTTTAACTTATGCGGAATGTATGGAAAAATATGGGACTGACAAACCTGACTTAAGAACTAATAAAGAAGACCCTAATGAATTAGCTTTTGTTTGGGTGTTGGATTTTCCAATGTTTGAAAAACTAGATGATGGGTCTCTCCAAGCTCAACATCATCCATTTTGTTCAGTTCATCCAGAAGATAGGGAAAAATTTATGACTGGTACTGATTTACTTTCTATCCGTGCAAATGCATATGATTTAGTTTTAAATGGTTACGAACTTTCATCTGGTTCTATTCGTATTCATAATTCTGATGAACAAAAGCAAGTATTTAATTTGTTAGGTATTCCAGAAGAGACTCAACAATTAAAATTTGCTCACATGCTTGAAGCTTTTAAATACGGAGCCCCACCGCACGGAGGATTTGCTCCAGGGATTGATCGTATTGTAATGATACTGCAGAACGAACCTAATATTCGTGAAGTTATTGCATATCCAAAAACTGGTGAAGGTAAAGATTTAATGATGGGAGCACCAAGTGAAATGCCTAACAAGCAAATTACAGAACTAGGAATTAAATTAATTTAATATGGACGAAAATATTTATCTTGTTAAAACTGATAAATTTGAAGGACCACTGGATGTCTTACTATCTTTGATTGAAAAAAAGAAGATGCACATTAGTGATGTTTCTTTATCAGAAGTAACAGATGATTATATAAAATATATCCAAGGCAACATTAGTCAAGATTTACCAAATGTAACTTTATTTTTATCTATTGCCGCAACTTTGGTTTATTTAAAATCCAAAATTTTAATAGATGATGGCAAAACCCAAGATGAAGAAATGGATAATGCTAGCCATAATCTAGAAGAAAGACTTCGAATATTAGAATCTTTGCGGAATGTTGTTAAAAGCTACACAACTAATATTCCATCACCATATATTCAATTATCTAAAAAGAAAAGTATTAATTCGGTTTCATTTATTCCACATGAAAGCATTAATCTAGATAATCTTTTGGAATTGGCTAACTTTTTAATTGCAGGATTACCCGAAGAAAAAGAAAACCTACCTAAAATCTCAGTTACTAAAATTGTTTCTTTAGAAGAAATGATATTTAAAATTACAACTAATTTACAAAAGATTAATCAAAAAGTATCTTTTTCAAAAATTGCCGAGTTATCTGAATTTGAGCATATGGAATATCGTGAAAGAAAAGTCTCAGTTATTGTTAGCTTTTTAGCGATACTTGAACTTTCTCGTAGTGGGTTAATGAATCTTGAGCAAAATACAAATTACAGTGATATAATATGTGAACCAGTAAATAAAATAAATGTATAATTAATATGTCTGATTCAGCAAACACAATTTTAGGAATTTTATTTTATGAATCTGAAGCTTTGAGCGTTTCAGATATTTTATCTTTATTAAATAACGAAAATGAAGATAGTGTAATATCAGCACTTAAAGAAATACAAGATGTTTTTAACAAAGATAATTTATCTTTAAATTTACTTAGTCATAATAACAATTATCAAATTATTGTTTCGGGGACAGCACGGGATTTAATTTTAACTAGAGACAACAAAGAGCGTGAAGGCGAGCTTTCTCGTCCAGCATTAGAAACTCTTTGTAGTATTATTTATCTTGGCGGTGCAACCAAAAGCCAAATCGACTATATTCGTGGGGTCCAAAGCTCTTACATGCTTCGGGTTTTGGTTAGTCGAGGTCTTGTTGCAAGATCTGGTAAAATTGGGCGAGACAATATCTATATTCCTACAGTTGAAACACTTCGTTTTTTAGGAATTAGTAGTATTGATCAAATGCCAGATTATAAAAAAGTTCATGATGATTTAAAAAACTCTTTGAAAAATAGTTTACAATTAGAAAATTAATATAATGTTTATGCCGGCACCACAAATAACAAGTTTATTAGCTTCAGGAGTTATTGCAGTTTTTCTGGGTTTTATTTTTGCTCCTATTTTTATAAGATTTATTTATAGAGATAAATTATGGCGTCAAAATAACCGTGCTCTTAACACCACAAATGAACATTTCCATAATATTCATACAGATGAAGAAACAAAAATTCCTAGAATTGGCGGGGGATTAGTAATTTTTATTACAGTAGTTTCAATTTTGATTTTATTTGTTTTAGCAAAATTTACAAATATTTCAGCATTTAAAACTTTAGACTTTTTATCACGTTCACAAACATTGTTACCACTGGGAGCTTTTATTTTTGCAGGGGCAATTGGGTTTTTGGATGATGCCATCCAGATTTGGGGCAAAGGCTACTGGTCAACTGACCCTATTAAACTTCGAATTATTAAATCAATTTCAATTATATTTTTAGGGTTATTACTTGGTCTTTGGTTTTATTTAAAGCTTGATATTCATCCTTTGCATATTCCAACTTATGGTGATGTATCACTTGGGTTTATGTTTGTACCATTTTTTATATTGGTTTTATATAGCGTTTTCTCTGGGAGCGTTATTGACGGTATTGATGGGCTCTCAGGCGGGGTCTTAATGTCATCTTTTGGAGCGTATGCGGTAATTACATATTTTAGAAATCAATATGATTTGGCGGCTTTAGCTGTAATTATACTTTCTAGTATCTTAGTCTTTCTTTGGTACAACATTATGCCTGCTAAATTTTATATGGGTGAAACAGGGATGCTGGCATTAACCGCTCTTATTACAATTTATGCTTTTTTCACTGATACTGTGCTTCTTTTACCAATATTAGTTTTCCCACTTTTTATTACTTCACTTTCTGTTGTTATTCAATTAGTATCTAAAAAATTTCGTAAAGGAAAAAAAGTTTTTATTGTGGCGCCACTGCATCATCATTTTGAAGCTCTTGGTTGGGGGCGTCCCAAAGTCGTAATGCGTTTTTGGATAGTTGGGTTTATCACATCGATTATTGGAACTATTTTAGTTTTTGTAAGCTAATTATGAAAAAGATTTTTGCCGCAGACAAGGTTTTGGTAACAACTTTTGCAATATTGCTAATCGTTGGTTTACTTTTCTTTTTATCGGCTTCACTGGGGGTTCTTGATGCTAATGCTTTAAAATTTACATCAATTGTACGAACCCAAATATTACTTGGTTTTGTTGGGGGGTTAATTGCTTTTATTTTTATAATACGAATCCCTAGTACTTTTTGGCAAAAATATGCACCAATTTTCTTTTTTCTAGCATTAGGGTTAACTGCTTTGGTTTATTTACCAGGAATCGGAGTCTCTCATGGTGGGGCAAGACGCTGGGTAGATATTGGACCAATATCTTTTCAACCTGCAGACTTTTTAAAAGCATCAATTATTTTATATTTAGCAGCTCTTTATTCTAAATTTCTAAAAAGAGATAACCCAAAAGAAAAAATAAAAAATAGAACAATAAGTTTGTTTGCATTGATTATTCCGGTTTTAGTTATTCTGGTTCTTTCTGCGGGTATTTTATTACCTCAACCCGATACTAAAAGCGTTGTTTTAATATTTTTAACTTGCGTCAGTGTTTTGTTTATTGTTGGTTTACCTTATCGGATTATACTTTCAATAATAGGAGCGTTATTGATTCTTGGAGTTTTTTTAATTTTAACAAAACCATATATCGCAACTAGATTTAAGACATTTCTAAATCCTGAGAATGATCCCCAAGGCGCATCATACCAATTAAAACAATCTTTAATTGGTCTAGGCAGTGGTGGTATTATTGGCCAAGGTTTTGGGCAAAGTGTTCAAAAATTTAATTTTTTACCAGAGCCCCAAGGTGATTCTGTTTTTGCTGTTGTTGGAGAAGAAGTTGGTTTCGTTGGCTCAGTATTTGTAATTGGTCTTTATTTGGTCTTTATTTTACGTGGGCTCAAATTGTCCCATACTTTGGTTTCTCCTTTTGGGCGATTATTTTTTGTCGGATTTTTTGCTTTATTTGCCTTTCAAGCATTTTTAAATATTGGTTCTATTATTGGGCTTATTCCATTAACTGGTGTACCGTTACCATTAATGAGCCACGGGGGGACATCTTTACTTGTTAATTGTGCTTTGTTTGGTATAATTATTAGAGTCCTCTATGAGCAAAATCAGCTAAATAAATAATAATGAAATCCTGTCATTTAATCTTTATTTTTTCTTTTTTTCTTTTTTTTAATACAGCGTATGCTGGTAGTATAAATATTACTGAGATAATGTATGATTTGCCTGGGGCGGATTCATCTCGTGAATGGGTTGAAGTCCATAACAACACAGGTTCAAACATTGATTTAACCAAATATAAATTAGTAGAATCTGGGGTAGCACATAGCATAGTTCATTTTGATGGTAATTCCGAACTAGCAAATGGTGAATATGCAATCATTGCTGATAATGCCACAAATTTTTTAAATGATAATCCTAATTTCCCAAAGTCGAATCTGTATGATTCGTCTTTTTCTTTATCTAATGATAAAGGGGAATCACTAGCGATTAAAGACCCTGATGGAAATATTGTATATGAAATTACTTATAACCCTTCATTAGGAGCAAATGGGGATGGTAAAACTTTGCAACAAAATTCTAGTGGGTCTTGGTTTGCGGGTGATTTAAATTTAATTACAAACTCAAAACAAAATAATACAAATAACAATACAAATAATGCTGTAAATAATAATCCACCTCAAGAGGTAAGTCCTTCTGGTTTAGGATTCATTCCTTATAAAAAGGAACCCTCGATGCGTTTTGATTTTATGTATAATCAAACAAATATCGTTGGGCAACCTGCAGTTTTTCGGGCTCAAGTTTTTGGTTTTTCTGGGGAAAATATAACCCAAGGAATTTTTACTTGGAATTTTGGTGATGGGGAAACTTTGGTTGTTAATACAAATCAAGAAGTCGATCATATTTATGCTTTTCCTGGGGATTATACTGTTAGTTTAAGTTATAAATATGCCTCTTGGTATCCAAAACCAATTGCTATTGGTAAAACCACAATTAACATAATTGACTCACCGTTAGTTTTAAAGGATCTATCTTTAAATCCTTTCCCTGCTATTAGCATTTCAAACACTAAAGATTCAGAATATGATATTAGTAATTATATAATTCAAACAGATTCTCAAAACATAAAAATACCTGAAGGCACTTATATTGGGGCCAAAGATGAAATTTTTATTAAACTTCCTGCTGGTTTTTATTCTAAAGATAATATAAAAATACTATCTCCGTCGGGGTATACTACTGCTAGTTTTGTAAACAAAACAAATCTTAATTCTAATTCAAAATCAATAATGACAGTTTCTAAATCTAGCCCTAGTGTTTTTCCTGATTTAAATAATAAACTTGATTCATTTATTCCAAATAATGAAACCATTTTAAATTTAGACGAAGAATCTAGCACTAATAAAAATCAAAATATTTACAAATATATTGGATTCTTTATCGTTATTCTAATCTCTGTTTTTTCAGTATTATTTATAAGATTAAATAACAAAAACCTTAAAATAGAGTCCGATGAATACCTTCTACAAGATGAATAAAAATATGTTATAATAAAGCATCTTATGGAAATAAATGAAACAAAGCATATAATTATTGTTGGTGGTGGGTTTAGCGGAATCGAACTAGCTCGTAATTTAAAAAATCAAGTTAAGAATGGATCTTACCATGTGACTCTTATAACAAGCCATGGTTATTTTGAATATTACCCAGGGGTGTACAGAATAATGATTGGAGAATCCCCAATTCAAACCAAAATCCATTTAACAGATATTTTACCTAAATGTATAAAAATAGTAGAGGACAAAATAATTAACGTTGATCCAATTAATAAAAAAATTATTGGTAAAGATGGATCCCAGTATGACTATGATATGCTTGTTTTAGCATTGGGATCAGTTCCAAATTATTTTAATATCCAAGGTTTAGAATCTGGAGTGTTTGATTTTAGAACAACCGGAGATGCAGTTGTGCTTCGTAATCATTTGCATACTTTACTTTTAGAAGCTAAAAATAATGGCATTAAAGATGAAAAAGTCTTAATGCACAATTTACATATAATCATCGGTGGGGCTGGTCCAATTGGAGTTGAATTATCTGGAGCTCTTTCTTCTTATATGAGGAAAATGGCTAACAAAAATAAAGTTCACCCAAGTAAAGTCACAATTGATCTTATTGATAGTGGTCCAAGGATTTTACCTCGAGTTCCAGAAAAAGCTTCAGAGATAGTTACAAAATATTTAAGAGAAAATGGTGTAAATTTATTTTCCAACAGACCTATCCAAAAAATTGAAAACGAAACTGTTTTTTTGGAAGATGTTACATTGCAAGCTAAAACAATAATTTGGGCTGGGGGAGTCACTCCAAACCCACTATATCAAACAATCCCTAGTGTTGAATTAAACAAAGGGCGAGTTGTTGTAAATGAATACATGCAAGCAAAAAATATACCAGATGTTTATGTTATAGGAGATGGGGCAAATACTCAAAATTCTGGTTTAGCTCAAACCGCAATCCATGATGGACAATATCTATCCAAATTATTTATAGCAATGTCAAAAAAATCTAAATTACCTAAATATAAAGAAGCTAATACAGGATATGTTATACCAATTGGTTCTAATTGGGCTTTGATGGTCTGGGGGAACTTTATTTATTCAGGATTTTTAGCTGGGGCACTTAGGTATTTTATTGATATGGAATATTTCCTAAAAAGGCTTAATTTTATTAAGTTTTTAAGCCTATATTTTAAAGCTTTCAAATACAGAAGAAATCGCTATATTGAGCTTTAATTCCTATTGACAATTCATTATATATTATGATATAATGTAGCTATGAAAAATTATATGATTAAATTTTCAATTTTAACTATTTTTGTCTTCGTAATGTTTTTCGGAGCAATATCTAAAGCCGATGCTGCTATTAGTTTAAGCTTTGGTTTTGGTTCAAATAGTTATAGTTCATACGGTTATAATACATATAACCCGTATAATAATTACAATAATTCTTATTATGGTAATACTGGGTATAATAATAGATATAATAATTATTATAATACTCCAATAAATTGTTTTACTTCTGGATACCCATGTGGTGGAACATATTATTATCCTAATAATGGTATGAATTATTATAATTCATATAACCCATATGCTGGTTATTATTCAAACAATTTAATGTCTAATACTTATAATGGTGGTGGATATTATAATGAATATAATCCTGTACGAACAACCGGAACACCTATAAACAATAATATGTGTTCATATTGGGCAACTAATTGTTAAAATAAAAAACTATAAAAACAAAATCCAGATTTATCTGGATTTTGTTTTTATAGTTTGCCTAGATAAAATTTTAAAGTATAAATCCAGTCTTCTTCGGTATCGGTATTTGCTGATTCTTTTTGTTCCAGTAACCAACGCAAATATCCAGGATCAATTTTACTAACTTCTTCAATTGTTTTACCATTGTATTTACCAAAACTAAAATTTGTCATTAAAAATGGTTCATATGAAATATTTATCATTCTTTGGATTAATTCGTCTCCAGTATAACCAGTCATTTCACTTAATTTTTGTGAAAGAAATTCAAAGACAGCTTCTAAAATAATAATATCTCCACGGGCATCATGAGCTACAGCATCAACTTCGATTTCATAAAAGTATCTTAAATACTGTAAATTGTATTTGGGTATTAATCCGTCTCTATCAACAAATCTTGCAATTTTTAATGTATCGATATATTGAGTTATTTCAATATTTTCTCTACGCATCATTCCAATATCAAATTTTGCATTATGGGCAATGAAGACATTATTTTTGTCTTCGTTTAGGGTATTAAATTCATTCCATAAATTACTACCAGAAAAAGGCTCTTTGTTTTCGAGCATTTTGTTTGTGATATGGCATACTGCCATAGATTCAATAGACATAGGTACTGGGGGTTTAAAAAGCCCCTCGATTATTTCATTATCGCCTGCTTTTTTCCACGCAATTTGACATAAATAGTCTTTATCTGTATTGCCAGTTGTTTCGGTATCAAAAAAAATCTTTACATAATTCATACTATTTTATAGTATAGCACGGATACTATACTCTCTACTATTAGCCACAAGCTAGGCTTGTGGCTGGGGGATTTCTAGCTTATAAATGGACTATTTGCTATACTACAATATATGACAAATCTACATATATCTATTAAAGAACAACTAAAAGACGCAATGCGAGCCAAAGATACTGTGCGTCTTAATGTTATTCGTGGGCTTATTACAGCCTTTACTAACGAGCTTGTAGCTACCGGTAAGACTCCTCAGGATGTTTTGGATGATGTTAATTGTGGCAAGGTGGTTCTTCGGACTATTAAACAACGGGAAGACGCTATTTCACAATTCCAATCTGCGGGGAGACAAGATTTAGCAGATGAAGATACTCTACAATTAGCAGTTTTACGTGAATTTGCTCCAGATATGGCAAGTATTGAAGAAGTTAAAAAAGTTTCTATTTTACTTAAAGAACAAATGGGTATCACAGACAAATCAAAAATGGGGATGCTTATTGGAGCTGTCAAAAAAGAATTAGGAGACAAAGGTGATGGTACTGTTATTAAAAATGTCGTTGAAGATTTATTTAATTAATTATTATGGTATTAAAATTAATTTATCATTGGTTTACTATACTTTTAGCTGTTGGGGCATTAGCGCATTTTGTTAGTGGTGCAAGTATTGATACTGCTATTACTGCTGGGTTAGTCGCTATATTTTTAACAATAATTCATGTTTTAATAAAACCAATTTGTGTAGCTTTCCATATACCTGTTAATCTAATTTCTTTAACTATTATTGCTTTGGTTTTGAATACTTTTAGTTTGTGGTTCTTAGGTAGTTTGATTGATGGGTTTGTAATATCTAACATTACTGCTGCTATTTTAGGATCAGTTATTTTATCTGTATTGGCTTGGTTTAACAATAGAATGGTTAGTTAAAATGGATGATATAAACAAAAAAGAAATAGTTGTGATTTACCACGGGAATTGTC
>JACCDT010773816.1_pt1 | contig 14091 bp, 22 predicted proteins | sample 7446291 | NCBI WGS metagenome assembly JACCDT01 (sample SAMN15323446, study PRJNA562643) | freshwater metagenome | isolation source: river surface water | place: USA:Blue River Watershed | collected 2017-08-17
CTAGCAGAGCACCTGGTTCTTACCCAGGGGGCGCCCGGTGCGAGTCCGGGAGGAAGCATCAACGCGGCGCGGTCGTCTAGCAGTCAGGATCCCCGCCTTTCAAGCGGGTGTGCGCGGGTGCGAATCCCGTCCGCGTCAACTCATCACGGTCCGCGACCAGGCTAGTGAATGGCTGGGTCTGCAAAGCCCAAGTCGCAGGGTGCGATCCCCTGGCGGACCTTCTGCCCGAGTGCCGACTGGACTGGCAGCCGATCCTCTAAATCGGCCCTCGTGGGTTCGACTCCTACCTTGGGCATTCACCACACGAAGTCGGCCGCTCTTCTTCCGCCCGGCTGCTTGTTCTTGGTTGGCTGTAGCCTCAGTAGGACGCTCCTGCGGCCAGAGAAGACGTCTGGTCCTAACCACAGGACCCTGTCGATTGCCGGCAGGTATGCGAGCACAACGTCGATCTCGTCAGACTGGTACGTCCTGAACTTGATCGTAGTCTTGTTAGAGTACGTTGCCCTGATTAGGCCAACAACGCAGACGCCAGTGGATCCGGACGCTTTGCCGTTTCCGTACTTCACCTGGGCTCGCCACAGTCGCTTCCCGTCGTCAATGACTAAGTCGTATCTAGCCGGTGTGGTTGGGATGCTGACGACCATGCCCTTCTCAGCGGCTCTGAGCTGGACACGCAGCATCGCTATCTGGCCCTTCTCTACAGTGGTCATCTGGCGCATGACACAGACGATACATCGGGCGGGCGACAAGAAGGCAGGCGACAAGAAGGCAGGCGACAGAAGAAGACGCGATGCGCGTATAGAGAACAACGGGTCGAGAACTGATCGTCGTTTCAGCGAATAGCTCTACAGCAGAGCATCAACCTACGAAGTTGAAGGAGCGGGTGCGATTCCCGCTTCGCTACCCAAACAACGACGGACGCCTTCCCTCGACCTTCCAAACAACGCCAAGGACTGTAGTGCCGGTTCAGTGAGATGCTTCGTGGAGAAGCATCGGCCTATCAAGCCGACACGGTTGGTTCAACTCCAGCCTCACGCCTTTCAATCCGACACACGATCTGCCTTGGCGCCTTTCACAGCAGCGGGAACTGGTCGCCGGTTCAGTCTCGATTGACAACGGCCCGACGCACGCCATCCCCGCTCTGCTCCACAACCTCGTTCGTTCAGCAGCCCACGTCGCAGCGTGGCGCCCGCTCTGGGCCCCTCTGCCTCGTCAGAAGGAGGCCTCATGAGCACCACCAGCACGACCTCGCTCGCCGTGGCGTCCTCCGCAGCCGTCTGGGCGCCGAAGGACGAGCCGGCGGCCAAGGCTGCCGGCAAGGCCGTGACGGCCTTCCTCGACGTGGCGACCACGTCGTTCGGCCGCGCGACGGCCTACAACACGCGCCTCGAGCAGCAGACCGCCGAGCTCAAGGTCCACGACGACCTCATGGGCGCGAGCCGCGACGTCTACTCGGTCCTCATGGGCCTCGACGGCCTCACGGACCGGGCGCGCCAGGTCGGCCTCAAGAAGCTCCTCTCGACCCACCGCGAGAAGGACGAGTTCCTGACCGGCGACGTCGAGCGCGAGATCCTCTACATGCTCCTGCACGAGCTGCCGCCCCAGCGCATGCTCAAGCTGCTCGACGCGCTCCGTGTCGGCAGCGAGGAGCTCGGGATCAAGAAGGCCAACAACGCGCGGTCGCGGAAGCTGATCCTCCGCACGCTGCTGGCGAGCTCGCGGCTCCAGTTCTGGGCCGTCAAGTACCGGAGCAAGGTCGCCGGCGCGCTCACGCATGCCTGGGGCAAGAGGCTCACTGGGATCATCCGGTCGATCCTCTCGAAGGACCCGGCGGCTCGCGACGCGAAGGAGAACGAGATCCTCGCCTCGAACGTGGCGAAGTATGTGTCGAAGGACAGGGACAACGACCGCCTGGCGGCCGCGCTCCAGTCCGTCGGCTTCGTGCTCGGTGTCCGGGACAGGCTCTCGCTCCCGATCTTCACGGCGTTCGTCGCCGCGAAGACCGACCTCTCGAAGGGCTCGAAGCTCCCGGCGGAGGTCCTCGAGGGTCTGCGCGGGACGTACCACAAGGGCACGCCCAAGGAGAAGGTCCTCGAGCTCACGAAGGACGATCTGACCAGCGGCCAGAAGATCGCGGTCCAGAAGCGTGCGAAGGCGGCCGGCGTCGAGGTTCGACTCGAAGAGTCGGATCTGCTCGCCCAGGACGCGGTCAAGCTCTACATCTACGCGTTCGAGACGGGCATGACGCCCGCGATCCGTGAGGCCCTCGACAAGAAGGCCGAGCGGGCCGCAGGCCAGTTCCCGGCTCGGTACGAGTCCGTCGCGGTGATCGTCGACGCGTCGGGCTCCATGGCAGGCGACAAGACCCAGAAGCTCCGTCCCATGGCCGCGACCCTCGCGCTCAGGGACATGCTCATCAGGACGTCGGAGCGGAGCCTCGTGCTCCTCGCCGGCGGCGTGGAGGGCGAGCGGGGCCTCGTTCGCCCGTCTGGCGACACGTCGCTCGCCGACGCTCTCGTGGACGCCCTCTGCACGAACCCGGACACGGTGTTCGTGCTCAGCGACGGCTACGAGAACACGCCGGCGGGCAGGTTCGCCGAGGTCGTCGACCAGGTCAGGGAGCTCGGCGTGAAGACGCCGATCTATCACCTGAACCCGGTCATGGCGGCCGAGGCTCAGGGTGTGCGTCAGCTCGCGGAGGGCAAGGTCCCGACGCTGCCGGCGCGCGACGCATCGAGTCTGGGTCCCGGCATGATCCGTGGGCTCATCGAGGCCGATCCGGTCAAGGGGATCAACACCCTGATCCGGCTCGTGCTCTCGGAGAGGAAGGCGCTGACGTGAAGATCAACGGATTCTCGATCCAGAAGGCCATTCGTGAGGTGACCGAGGACCGCGACCTCGCGGACGCGCGCTTCGAGGGCTCCCTCAAGGCCTTCCCGGACGAGGACAAGGCGAAGCCGACCGAGCTCGCCGACGAGATCGACAAGGCCGAGCGCCGGATCGCCGCCCTCCAGACGGCGCAGACGCGCTACAACCTCGCCGTGTCGGTCGAGGTCGAGGGGCGGACCATGACGCTCCAGGAGGCGGTCAAGCTCCAGGGTGGCGCCAAGCGCGTCGAAGCCAAGTGGCGCGCTGCTGCCAAGGAGGAGACCGATCGCTACGGCGGCGACACCCGCGACAAGGACGCGATCGTCAGGACCCGCCAGGTGAGCACGCGTGAGTGCGCGAACCTGGCCAAGGTCTCGGCGAAGCGGGTCCGCGCGATCCAGTACGCCATCCAGACGGGCAACGCGACGGAGGTCGACCTCGACCTCCCGAGCGATCTGCTCCTGTAGAAGAACAACCGCGTGAGGCTCGGGTCATGACCCGCGAAACATTGAGGGAGGGATCGTTGGACCGGTCGCTCGACGATCGGACGGCGGTCTTGTCCCCCTACCTGAACTTGCCGAAGAAGGCGCCGGGCTAGTGCTCGAGACCGGGGCCATGTCCCGGCCAAGACATACAACGGCAGTCGACTCGCAGTCAGATGAACCTCAGAGCTGTCGGGTCGGCCCGGCCTCACGCGGCCTCAACAACGACGAAGACGGAAGGAGTCCTCCCATGCCGCTCACCGTGGATCAGATCCTCGCTGGCACGACGACTGGCCGCATGCAGTCGGTCGGCCAGATGTCCGTGATCCCGCTCCTCGACGCCGGCAGCGGCCAGGACGAGACGTTCGCGCCGCCGAACTTCGAGGCCGGCACGCAGGGCTACGGCCGCGTCAACGCACGGAACACGACGGCGGATCGTCCGACGATCATGCCGACGGGCGCTGCGTTCGTGACGCCCGAGGCCGCGCAGGACCACGCGGTCCCCGGCGCCTCGCTCTTCCGCGGCGGCGAGAGCAAGGGCATCGAGAACTCGTACTGCGTCCAGCAGACGCAGGGCGGCCTGATCCCGCAGAAGGAGCGTGAGTTCACGATCCTCCCGGTGGCGCTGCGTCCGTTCGCGCTCGCCCACCGGACCGAGGGGCGCTACGACGCCATGTGGCCGCACCTCCGTGCGTTCCGCGAGACCTTCGGCGACGCGGGTCCAGGCAACCTCGTCGACTTCCTCAAGAGGTTCGAGAAGGAGCTCGACCAGTTCGTGGCCGAGTTCGAGCTCGTGCCTGGTCAGATCGGCGCCCTCGTGCTGATCGGCGGCAAGATCGTCGGGATCGAGCGCGCTCCCACGGTCGCCTTCTGGGAGAAGCTCTGGACGCCGCTGATCCGGGTCTGCTACGGCAGCCTCGCGCTCCGCGTCGGCAAGACGAACCGGGCGCTCCCCGGCTCGAGGACGCCGCTCGCGAAGTCGACCTCGATCGACGGCCTTCGGGCCGCGCTCGCGGACTCGAAGGCTGCGTCCGAGAAGCTCGTGACCCAGGTCACCTCGGCCGTCAAGGCCAAGGTCCTCGGCGATCAGGTCGGCTCCGAGAAGCTCGGCCAGGCGCGCGTCATCACGGTCGCGAGCCAGGAGTACGCCGGCCAGGTCGTGCAGAACGGCGACAAGCCGGTCTACGCCTCGATCTGCGTGGCAGCGGCCTGACGAACGCGCCGGCGCCTCCCTACGGGGCGCCGGCGCCAAGTCTGGAGGATGCATTGGTCGATCAGTCGTCAGTCGACTTCCGCGACATACTCCGCGCTCTTGCTGACATCGCTCTCCTCGAGTCAGCCGCGAAGCTCTTGAACAAGGACGAGACGCCGGTCACGCCGCTTCTCTTCGCGCTGGACGATCGCTCGCTGAAGCGGCTCGCGGCTCTTGCGACTGACGAACTTCGATTCAGACGGAACAGGACTTCATCGCGATCGGTCGGTGGCCCGAGGTAGACTTCGGGCCACGAGAGGACAAGCACCATGTCGAGCGTCGCCACCACCCCCGCCTCCAGCGTCGACACCAACGAGGGCTACATCGTCCTCGAGAACATGATCCGGGACCGGATCGTCATGCGCAGCGGCGGCCCGCTGTTCACGACGAGCGCGTCGCCGGAGGCGCTCTGGGCCGCCTACCTGAACGGCTTCCCGGAGGCCAACCGGAAGCACTACGACTGCCACTCGTGCAAGCGGTTCATCCAGACCTACGGCGGCCTCGTGACGATCAACAAGGACGGCTCGGCCAAGAGCCTCCTGTGGGACGGCGACTGCCGGTTCGGCGACGAGGTCCCGCCGTTCTTCTTCCCGTCGCTCAAGGCGATGGTCGATCTGATCTCGGCCGCGAAGGTCACCGGCGTCTTCCTCTCGTCGGCGACGATCTGGGGCACGCCGAGCACGCCTGACAAGAAGCGCTCCTTCTCGTGGACGCACATGTCGGGTCGTCCGGCCAAGGTCTACACCGACAAGGTCCTCACGGCCGATCAGCGCATGGCCGAGAAGCTCGAGGACTACAAGATGCTCAAGCGGGCCCTCGCGGACTACGGCGCGCCCGTGGCCGAGCAGGCTGTCCGCGTGCTCAAGTCCGACGCCCTGACGCGTAGCGAGAAGGCGCTCGGGATCGCGGAGTGGTTCGTTGGCCTCCATGGCCAGGACGCGAACCAGCTCTGGCTGGCCGTCGCGACGGCGCCTCCGGGGTTCTGCCACGTCCGCTCGACCATGATCTCGACGCTCCTCGACGACATCGTGGCCGGCTTGCCGTTCGAGACGATCTCGCGGCGCTGGTCGGAGAAGGTGGACCCGACCAAGTACCAGCGCCCCGTCGCCGCCCCGAAGGAGGGCGCGATCGAGGCCGCCGAGAAGCTCGTGGAGAAGCTCGGCGTGGCGAAGTCCCTCCTGCGTCGGTTCGCGAAGCTCGAGGACGTGCAGGTCAAGCTCTGGGAGCCGAAGCCGGCGGCGCCTGCGAAGGCGAAGACGGACGGCGTCTTCGGGCACCTGCGTGGCCAGGCCGACGCGGTCAAGGAGGTCCAGCTCCCGCCGACGACCATGACGTGGGAGAAGTTCTCGAAGACGGTGCTGCCGACCGCGCGCTTCGTGGAGGCCAAGACCCCGAGCAACGGCCCCTACTACGGCCTCGTGACGGCCGCGGACCCCGACGCCCCGCCGATCCTTCAGTGGGACCGGCCGGAGAAGCGCAACCCCGTCTCGTGGTACGTCTACTCCAGCGGGTCTCCGGCCTCGCAGTGGGGCCTCGTCGCTTCGACGTGGGTCAAGGTCAACGCGGTCTTCGCGCTCCCGGCGCACTGGCACGAGCCGGAGAAGGCGAAGCACCACGGCGAGGGCGTGATCTTCGCGCTCGAGGGCGCGAACGACTCGCGGCGCGACAGCCTCGCGCTCTTCCCCGAGATCCTCCAGTCGGCCTTCCACGGGATCCGCTCGGTCGTCGAGGCGCACTCGAAGAAGGGTGCGATCCAGGGCGACGGCACGGCGAACGGGCTCTGCATGCGGAAGGGCGGGAGCGACCAGATCATCGTCCGCGCGGACGGCGCGGTCTACATCCTGGACCGCTGGGACTAACGACTCCCTCGGGTCGCAACCGACGCTCGCGTCGTAGTCGGCGTCATGAACCGACGAACTCGCGGGTGGGACTTTCAGGCCTCGGGGTCGCAACCCGAACCGCACGTCGACCGCTGGAGTCATGCCTGGCGGTCGACGTGCGGTTGGCGTGTCGGTCGTTCACGGTAGTCTCGCGCACACAGGAAGGATGTGGACCATGTCGAACCCAACGGTCGAGGCGCTCGAGAAGAAGCTCGTCGAGGGCCTGAAGTTCAAGATCGAGTCGAGTGAGCTCGCGAAGCTCATGAAGGAGCGCGCGGCTTACCACGAGGGTCGCGCCGCGACGAAGAAGGAGGAGCTCCCGAAGCTCAAGGAGAGCCTCGAGCGACCGGAGGTCGTTCTCGGTCAGGATGTAGGCGACGTTCGGCACGACGTGTTCGGCGAGGAACCTGAGCGACTGGCACTTGTTCTCGTGCGTCTTGATGTCGCCCTCGATCTGGTCGACCATGTCCGCCACGTTCGCGCTGCTGTTGCTGAACTTGCTCGAGACCGACGTGGCGGACGGTGCCTTGCCGATCGCCTCGAGGTGGTCAAGTAGACCGGACACCCTGAGAAAGCGCCGGTCACGCTCTTGGTCATGAGCAACAGCATCGAGGTCCGCTACAAGTGTCTGTGCATGGACAAGGAGGTGGCGCTCCGTGTCCCTGCGCGCTGTGGCCCGGCGCATGACGTAGTCGCGTGGATCACAGACATCGTAGGGGTCAGGATCGGTGCGGATCACAAGAAGAGGTCCCCGACGTGCCAGTCGGACTCCATGGATCGCGTGAAGATCCCGGTTCCGCCCGAAGACGGCTACGTGGGCCAGGCAGAATGATCGGTCCTGTGGCGAGGCGACTGAAGCCGCTCGAGGCCAAGAGACTCGTCGAGAGGACCATGCTGGCCCTGGATCGCGCTCGTACCGAGGCGTCCAGGGCCAGGTCCATGGAGTCGATCGACAGGTGGAGCCGCAGGATCGCGCGGCTCGAAAGGCTATGTCACAAGGCGACGGTCTTGTGGGCTCCATGGCGTCGCGATCCATGGTCCACGCGGTGAACGCCCTCGACCGCACCCTGCTCGGCCTGACGCGCGAGCAGGTCCTGGAGCGGATCGGCACCCCGGACGACGTCGGGCTGACGAGTCGGCGTCACAAGGCGCCGCAGCTCTGGCTCTACGGGACGGTCGAGGTCTGCTTCGGCAAGGACGGCCTGGTCGACCTGATCTTCGACGACGACGAGAAGGGCGGCTCCGGGAAGTCGTTCGTCAGGGCGCGCGAGGTTCGCTAAGGTGGGGAGCACGCAGAAGGAGCAAGGCGTATGGAGTCTGTGATCGTCGAACTCAGGGCCGGAGAAGGCGGCGAGGACGCCCGGCTCCTCGTCGAGGAGCTCTTCGGGATCTACGGCCGGTACGCCAAACTGGAGTCCCTTTAGTGTCGACGCGCTCGACCTGAGACCAGGCCTCGTCGTGGCCGTGTTCACCGGCCCTGGCGCATGGACGAAGTTCGCGCCCGAGGCCGGGGGCCACAGATTTCAGCGAATCCCACCCACCGAGAAGCGCGGACGCGTCCAGTCCTCGACGGTGACGGTCGCTGTCCTTCGCTCGCAGGGCCAGAGCGCCCTCGAGATCCGTTCCCAGGATCTGCTGATCGAGACGCGCAAGGACTCCGGTCCTGGCGGTCAGCACCGGAACAAGACGGAGAGCGCCATCCGGATCACGCACCTCCCGTCGGGCGTGACGGCTTCGTCGGCCACGAAGTCTCAGCACCGGAACCGCGAGCTCGCCATGACGGTCCTTCGGGCGCGGCTCGTCGAGAGCGCTCAGGCGAAGGCCGCCGCCGGGGCGAACAGCCAGCGCAAGACGCAGATTGGGACCGGGGCTCGCTCTGACAAGGTCAGAACCGTCGCCTTCCAGCGCGGGCGCGTCGAGAATCACTTGAACGGGAAGCGCATGCTCATCGACCGCTACCTGCGCGGCTACGTCGGTGACGTGCAGTAGGATCTCCTGCGGAAACGGAGAGGTGTATGGAGATCGACCGTCGCGAAGCGCTCAAGATGGGACTTGCTCCGGTGGTTGCGGCGCTCCTGCCGATTCGTGAGACGGGCGTCGGACCCGCCGCAACCACCGCTCCGCTCTCCGGCTTGGAGCGCGTCTGCCAGGCACGGACGAAGCTCGTCGGTCTTCGGAGCGAGGTCCTGGCCCTACCGACCGTGGTGAAAGCCGAGTCAGCGCGTGAGGATCTGAAGACGCTCCTCGACGATCCGGCGGTGAGACTGTCGGTGAAGAAGGCTCTCGTCGCCGCGCTTGCGCCGGTGTCGAGCAACGTCGTTCTCAAGGACTGGGAGCGGTGCGACTACTGCGACCATGTCTCGCCGCTGGAGTCCGCAGGCGAGATCGCCGCGACCGCCGCGACCGTCGATCCAGTGGAGGCAAGTGAGGCGGTCGCCGCCTTCGTGGATCGGAGCCCCTGCACGTTCTCAGAGTTCGCAGGTCGGCGTGGGATCTCCGAGGAGAAGCTCGGGGCGGTCCTGGCCAAGAGCGGCATCTGTCGGCGCTGCACCGGCAAGCAGCGTCCGTGGAGCAGAGAGCACATCTCCGTCGAGGTCCGTCTTCCGTGCGAGCGTGTGTCTTGGTCGCATGGCGACTATGGCACCATCGAGTCAATCGTCGAACTGCTTCGAGCGTCCTTCTCGCAGGACTTTCTCCGAATGCTGATCCTCAGCCTCTTCGGCAAGAACGGCGGGTGCGGAGGAGATGTCGAGACCTTCGCGCTGGCCAGGCGGTATGCGCTCGACGGAGAAGGCTTCGTTTCCATCGCGCCGTGTCCTCGAGCTGAGTATCAAGGCGGCCTCTCGATCTGAGACGGAGTGGTATGGGCCCGGCGACGAAGACCAGGCGTATCGAGTGGACGGCGCAGTGCACCTGCGGCTGGTCGCTCGGCTACTGGTTCAAGCGCCACGACAAGCCGTACCGTGAGGCGAAGAGGCACCAGGCAACGCACCCGTTGAACCCATGGCTCAACTGGAACAAGGTGCCTCGGCCGCCGCTCACCACGACTCCGTCGCGCGAGATCGAGGGCTGAGTGGGCTGGGCTTCGCACTACATCGAGAAGCTCCAGAAGGGCGAGACGGTCTCGTTTCGTCCTCGGGGCGGCTCCATGAAGGGCAAGATCGAGTCCGGCCAGCTCGTCACGGTCGCTCCCATCGATCGCACACTCGAGGTCGGAGACATCGTCCTCTGTCGCGTCAGCGGCAACGAGTATCTTCACCTCGTGAAGGCGATCGACGGCGACCGCTATCAGATCGGGAACAACCGAGGCGGGATCAACGGCTGGGTCGGCAAGACCGCGATCTTCGGCCACTGCGTGAGGATCGAGCCATGACCGAGTTCACCTACAAGGTCGGGGCGGTTGTTCGCGTGACCGCAGAGGAGCTCGAGAACATGCTCGAGTGCTCGCGGACTCACTACGACTGGAAGTGCAGGCAGGCCTCGTCGGAGTGCGGCGTGAACGGCGCCGACAAGAGCGGATTCCTGACGGTATGGAAGCTCTTTGATCTGGAGGAAGGACACGAACTGTCGAGCTACGAACTCGATCTCCTCTGCAAGATCATGGAGAGCCCAGTCGCCGATCACGACCTCTACGTCCGGTTCCGAGAGATCCTTCGCGAGATCGACGACCGCTGGTGCGAACTCATGGGGAAGCCGAAGCCAAGCCGAGGCATGATCCTTCACCCGGCGGTCGAGTCCATGCTCTCGAAGGACAGGCCGTGAAGCCCGAGGTCGGCCTCTGCCCGGAGTGCGGCGAACACAAGGAGCTCCACGAGTCCTGCAAGCGTGGCAACTGCGTCGATTGCGGCTGCCCAGCCTCTCATGAGCCCCGCTGCATCGACTGGGACGAGATCGACAGGAACCGGGCCGCGCGAGAAGCGCGAGTCCAAGGACCGCCGGCTTCGTGACCCAGCGTCGCGCGAGGCACTTCCGTGGGCTCCGCTTCGCGCTCGAGTGCGGGCACCAAGCGACCACGAGCACGAGCTTCTGGCGTCTCAGCGAGGCGCGCGTGGCCTGTCTGCGTGGAGACGCGATCAGGGGCGGCGTGTGGTGCGACGAGTGTCGCACTCGCTGCCAGCCGACCGAGTTCCTGGGCACGGCGAGGATCTGATGTTCTCGTTCGTGCGACCGCTGTCCAGCGCCGACCCCAGGATCTACTTCCACTCGCCGTGGCCGCTGACTGGCGCGATCGAGCCTGGCGAGTGTCGAGTCCGTGGCAAGCACGGCCATCTCTACCGGGATGCTGGACCTCGCGTCTACACATCGCCGCAGGATGTTACCGTTGAGCAGAAGCTGTGTCCGTGCGGCAAGAAGATCGGAGAGGATGCATGAGCCTCGACGTGTATCTCACGATCCCCGGCGCGAAGATCGAGCGTCCTGCGCAGATCTTCGTGCGCGAGGACGGGCAGAATCGCGCGATCTCGCGTGAGGAGTGGGACGCGCGCTCTCCTGGCGTCGAACCAGTGGCTCTCAAGGAAGACACGTCGGAGTGCGTCTACTCAGCGAACATCACGCACAACCTCGTCCGCATGGCGGCTGAGGCCGGACTCTACGACGTCCTCTGGCGCCCAGACGAGATTGGCGTCACGACGGCCGGGCAGTTGATCGAGCCGCTCGCGAAGGGGTTTGCGCTGCTCAGGTCCGATCCGCCGCGCTTCGAGAAGTTCAACGCCGAGAACGGCTGGGGGCTCTACAAGAACTTCGTGCCGTTCGTGGGGAACTACCTCAAGGCGTGCGTGGACCACCCCGACGCGCTCGTGAGCGTGTGGCGGTGAGGTCCTGCGAACGCTGCAAGTTGCCTCTCGTCGACGACCATACCGGGTTCAGCTCCGACGGCCGCCGCATCTGCACCCGCGTCGAGTGCCAGAACGTCGAGCGCATGAACCAGATGATCGAGGACGGGCGCATGGAGCTCGTTCCGGCCGAGCGGTTCGTGACCAAGATCAAGTTCCCGGTCGATCCGACGGACATGAAGGGCGTCGCGCTTGAGCCCTACATGGAGGCGCTGCTCATCAAGCCGCTGCCGGACGCCGACTCCGATGAGTAGGGAGCGCTTCGAGGAGAACTGCGCCGACTGCCGTCCGGTGATCTTCAACCCGAGCACGGGTGTGAAGTACGGCCCTGAGACACCCGAAGGCAAGGCCGTCGCCGGCGTCTGGGCGACCACGAAGCGTCGCGAGCGCGTCGCCTTTCACAACACGACGTGCAAGAACAGTCGTGAAGGCCGCGACCTGAAGCTCATGAAGGGGCTCGTGGACAAGATCAACACCGCAATCAAGAAGGCGAAGGAAGAGTCCCATGGCTCGTAGCCTGATCGTCCCCGTCGTCGAGGTGCGGAACATCCGCGAGCACCCCCAGGCCGCGCTGCTCTCGATCGTCGACGTGCTCGGGTACCAGATGGTCACCGGGCTCGTCGAGGACCCGAACGGCAAGATCGAGCGGCGGTTCGTCGCCGGAGCTCGTGACGCGAAGGGGAGGCGGATCGCCGCCGACGCGACGGACGAGGAGCTCGAGAAGGCGGGGATCAAGCGCCCAGAGACCGGCCTGCCGGTCGAGACCGTCCGCTACTCCTTTCGCTACCGCGAGGGCGAGCTCGCGGTCTACTTCCCAGCGGACACGATCCTGCCCGACCAGTGGGTCGACAAGTTCGACGTCCGGCCCTACGTCGGCACGGGCAACCGGATCAAGCGGACGCGCCTCCGTGGCCACAACTCGTTCGGGCTGATCGTCGAGCTCGCGGACCCGAGCTGGGAGGTCGGCCGGAACGTCGCCGAGCACTACGGCGCGACCCTCTACCAGCCGCCGCCGCGCGTCGGCAACGACGCGATCGGCTTCGAGCCCTACGACACCGACATCGACACGCTGTTCGAGAAGTACACGGACATCGAGGACGGCAAGCTCCTCTACGGCCGCTTCCTGCCCGGCGAGGAGGTCGTCGCGTCGGAGAAGATCCACGGCCGGAACTGCCGGATCGGCGTCGTGAACGGCGCCCGTCACGCAGGCTCGCGCACCTCGCGGCGCACGAAGCCTGCTGACGGGAACCTCGAGGCCGACATGTTCTGGCGCCCGTGGACGCTCCCGCCCGTCGAGCGCCTGGTCGAGCACCTCGCGAAGTCCCATAAGGTCGCGATCCTCGTCGGCGAGGTCTTCGGCAAGGGCGTCGAGAGCCTCGACTACGGCACGAAGAAGACCCGCAGCTTCCGCGCCTTCGACATCTACGTCGACGGGAACTACCACGACTACGACGTCTTCGCGAAGCTCTGCGACGAGTTCGGGGTCGAGCGTGTGCCCGTCATCTACCGTGGTCCATTCGACCTCGCGAAGGTCAAGGAGATCTCCGGCGGGAAGACGGTCATCGGCGGCGACCACATCCGTGAGGGCGTGGTGGTCCGCCCGGCCGTCGAGCGGCGCGACCCCGCGATCGGTCGCGTCGTCCTCAAGTTCATCTCCGAGGAGTACGACCTCTCGAAGCACAAGGAGAAGGAGTCGGTCGACGCGTGACCCAGGTCCAGATCAATGTCGCACCCGACGGCAGCGCGCTGTTGCGCTTGACTCCAGGGCAGACAGAGAAGCTCGCTCGAGCCATCGGTGAGTGCGACCACATTCCAGAGGACTGCTCTGAGTTGACGTCGGCGATCCGCAATGCGCTCCTGGGCAAGTCCGCTGCGAACCAGGTGCTCATCGAGACCGACAAGTGCACGCGCTGCAACTGGCGCGGATCATGGGACGGGGCCGTGTGCCCAGAGTGCGGCGCGGACACGAAGGGTATCGCGATCGAGTTCGAGACCGAGACAGAGGTGCGTCAGATCGTTGAGGTCGACGCTCACGGCGGGCTCGTATCCGTCCTGATCTACACGAAGAGCGAGGGCGGAGGCTGCGCCTGGCTGACGCCGAGCGAGGCTATTCGGCTCAGGGACGCGATCGACGCGAAACTCGCGCAACTCGACGTCATGAAGCCCTGACCAGCGGTGACCCACAGCGAGTTGATCGAGGTCGCCGTTCGCTGGCTCCGTGGTACGGCGCGGTGTTCGGTCGTACTCCCTGAGGCTCAGGGCGGCCACGAGATCCCTGACGCGATCGGTTGGTCGCGTAGCGGCCGCGTGTCCACGCTCGTGGAGTGCAAGACGACTCGCGCCGACTTTCTGCGTGATCGCCGGAAGTGGCATCGCCGAGTCGGTCTCGCGATCGGTCAGCAGCGCTACTTCTTGGCACTGCCGGGGATCATCAAGCCTGAGGATCTTCCAGACGGCTGGGGGCTCCTCGAGGCGCACGCCAGCGGAGCTCGTCGATTCGTTCGCGTCGTCGTGCGTCTTCCCAGGCTCACGCAGATCAACCCTGACGTCACGCTGCGAGAAGTGCCGTATCTCTACGCGGCGCTCGTGGCCGCGCAGAGCGAGCCCACCGCCGTCTGCGGCATCTCCGGCGGCCGCGCGCTTGGCAAGGTCCGCATGCCCGACAGGTCCTGGCGGCAGAGCTGCGCGGCCTGTATTCGCGCCAAGCGGCCATGCCCGACGGGGCTGTCTGTTTCGGAGCCTAGTCCAGACACGTCAAGCGGAATCCGGCCCTAGCC
>JACCDT010555759.1_pt1 | contig 14089 bp, 14 predicted proteins | sample 7446291 | NCBI WGS metagenome assembly JACCDT01 (sample SAMN15323446, study PRJNA562643) | freshwater metagenome | isolation source: river surface water | place: USA:Blue River Watershed | collected 2017-08-17
CCATCGGCTCCGTAAGAATGAGCCAGAACCCCTGTTACGTTCACACTGTCTGGGTCTACATCGCCCAAGCCACCGGGGTTTCCTCCCTCCAGCGCATCGTCATCGATCTGCACAACCAGGTTGCTACTTACTGTCGGGGTGTCATCGTTGACCTGAATCAGCAATCGACCGTCGGTCATGTCACCATCACCGTCTACCATTTGGTAGCTCAAAGTGAATTCTTGGGTGTTTTCGTCAGAACCGGGCATGTGCTGGATCGCAGCACCCTGAATCACGGAGTACTCACCTGTTTCTGCGTTCAGGTTCAGGGTCAGCACCGTGGCTTCGCCTTGCTTGACCAGCAAAGCACCGTCTTCGCCGAGCTCATATGCAAAGCCTGCAGGTGCGCCAATGGGTAGCCAGGCCATGCTGCCGCCGTCGGCGCCGTAGGAATGAGCCAGAATCCCTGTTACGTTCACACTGTCGGGTTCTAAATCGCCCAGGCCACCGGGGTTTCCACCACTTAAGGCATCATCGTCAATCGATACGCTTTGAGTGAGATAGGCATCAGGTGCAGAATCTTCGAAGATTATCTTTGAACCAATTTCTACCGTGCTGGACTGATATTGGTGAATGCTGAAGTCACCAATGTCAAAAGACGCATCGAAATCTGCTCGCTCAGATCCGACATTCATGATGACCGTGCGGTTGAAACCACTTTCAGAAAAATACTCAATCTGATCGCCCTGTTTAACACCCGAAACCGTGGCAGATCCTGAGTCAAAGCTCACAGTAATGTAAGAAACGTTGGCTGATCCATTGGTGTCCTCCAGCAGGATTCCGTTCTGGTCTGATATCCGTACGCGACTGACGGAAACATGGGAATCGCCGCTGATCAAGCCGTCAACAAATTGGGCGCCACTTTCAAGTTGGGTATTCAAGGCAGAAATTTTCAACGTACAGGCCTTGGATGGCTGTAACTGGCTGACGACAAAACGAGCAAATTGTGTTTCGATCAATCCGGAGAACTGAATGTTGGACTCCACATCAGCTTCAGTGGGACTCAAGTTCAGTCCCGTGAACTCTTCTGACGCGCCAGATACGAATGTCAGCGTCAAGCCCTCTGCTAACTTGAGCACGCGTCCGCTTTTGGAATAGGTTGGCGGATCCAGCATTTGGTTATTGCTTCCAACAGAAGTGACTTCGCCCGCATGACTGATGTTCACTGAGTCGCCTGAGTGGGGTTTCGCGCCAGTCGATTGATTGGCGGGATGAAGACCTGTGATGACAAATGCTTCCAAAGCATTTCCCGTCATGATGAAAAGATGTTGGCCAGCTGTAGCATCCCTTAAATTGTCAAGACCACCGGTACTGACGGATACATAGAGCTTGTTGAGAAGATTGATGGACTCATCAGGCTGTAAGGGATCCGGGTGAGCAAGCGGTTGGTACAAGATTGTCCAAAGGTCGACGTCATGGGTAGAAGATGGAATGTCTTGCAAGTAAGTAGAGAAAATAATGACATCAGATTGTGTTTTGCCAAAAACGATGCTGTGATGTTCCGTATCGGTATACAAGTAAATCGCCTCGCCCTGCAATGTTCTCAAACCACTGTCCTCGCCGTTCAGTGCGTGCCCATGTGAATCTGTAAAAGCAAGATCGTAGCCAGACGTTGCAACAGAAATGCTCAGGACATGGTGGCCGGTCATCCCGTCATAGCCGCTCCAAGCCGATTCCATTGGCGCTTGAGATGACAACTCCGCGAGACGGCTTGAAAAATCCAACGGAAGCAGATCGATATTCACGTCGTTATCGTCTTGATCGCCAAAGACAGCGCTCGTGCTTGAATTTTGCAGATCAAACGATTCGTCCAGGCTGACACTTGTTCCGGTCAGGGATATTTCAATGGATGACGATAAGGGCAATGAAACTTGATCGGAATGCTGGTAGTGATCATGAGAACGCGCGCTTTCTTTCTCATCTTTGGCTTCAGAAGTATCAAAATCTGAATCAAAAAACGATTTCTCAGCAAGCTTTTTATCAACGACATCCTCAAAATGCAAGCCTTCAGAAACTGGCGATTTTGATGATGACAATGCTTGAGCGTCTGTAACTTCCTGATGCAACCTCCAAACTTCACCGTATAGAAATTCCTCGTCCGTGATAGGTTTCATCGACATTTTGGTATCGCGAGAAATGGAAGTAGCGGGTGTGTTTTTCTTAGCCATGGTCATTCCTTATGAGCAGCGTTTAAGGTTCAGATTGCGAGTGGTTTTAAAGCCAGCAATCCCTGCAAACAATGGGTTGCAGGGATCCCATGTTGCAGAAAACTCCTGCTGCTAACCATTCATCTCAAGATCTGTTTTTGCCAAACCAACGTCTTATGCCATTGGGTTTTCACATTACGGCCATGTGCTTGATTCGTTCGTGCTTATGTGGGCGTGCACACATTCAAGAGAAATCATCCGTGATGCAATTTGATCCATCACAAATCATTTTTCATGGACATGGCAATAGACAAAAAATATGCAGGGTGCACGCATTGCCCCGTCAAGTCACATTGCGTGACCAGTTGGCTCACTGAAGAAGAGCTTGAGACATTTGAAAAGCGCGCGGCATACAAAATCAAATTGAAGCGTGGACAAAGCTTGTTTTACCAGGGCGATGCATTCAAAGCCATCTTTGCTGTCAAGGTGGGGGTGATGAAGACAACGATCAGTCGCTCCAATGGACATGAACAAGTGACAGGATTTCAAATGTATGGAGAAATCTTGGGTCTTGATGGCATCGAGGGTCAACAACACGCCTGCCATGCAACGGCACTGGAGGACGCAGAGGTGTGTGTGATGCCCTATCAGCAATTCAACGATCTGGCGGATGAGGTTCCCAAACTTCGATGGCGATTTGCAGAACTCATGAGCAAGCAATTGGCGCAAAACAACCGACTGATGTTGCTACTGGGAAGCATGTGCGCCAAAGAAAAAGTGGCGCTCTTTCTGCTCAACTTAATGGACCGGCAGCGCTCAAGGGGACTGTCCACAACAGAGCTGATGCTGCGGATGACAAGGCAGGACATTGCCAGTTACCTTGGCCTCCAACTTGAAACTGTCAGCCGCAAGCTATCCAACATGGCCAAAGTTGGAATGATCAGCGTGAATCGGAAGTATGTGCGAGTCACAGATTTAGAGCGTTTGAAGCTTTTAACTTCAAACTGGTAATTAAATAAATTCTCTTTTTTGAAGATGGTTTTATCAAATTGATGTTTCTGTGTGTGTTGGCACACATTGGTTTGAGCGAAACGTCCTTACATTTCTCTCAGGTCATCAGAAACCAAAAAGTTGCTTCAAAAAAATCAATCGTATGCATCTATCAACCATCTCACCGATCAAGCAAGCCAACAAGATCATGACATCCTTGCCACCCGCTGATTGGGAACGATGGCAGCGACATATCAGTGCCGTGAGTTTGTCTGTAGATGACGTTCTCTTTGACTCAGGTCAAAAAATTCAGCATGTCTACTTTCCTGTTTCCAGCATCATCTCCCTACAATATGACTTTGAAGATGGCGGTTCAGCTGAATTTGCTCAAATTGGCAATGAGGGCTTGGCTGGCATCTATGTCTTCATGGGCAACCAGTCGACATGCAGCAAGGCCATTGTGATCGGCAAAGGCATTGCTTATCGCATGCGTGCAGAGGTTTTGCTGGAAGAGTTCAACTTGTCTGGCGCTTTTAGACGGCTTATTCTCAGGTACATGCAGGCGGTCATGACGCAAGCATCACAAATGGCCGCCTGCAATCGAAAACACTCCATTGACCAACAACTTGCGCGTATCCTGCTGTTGAACCTGGACCGAGTGGTCGGCATGGATTTAAGTTTTACACATGAGCTGATTGCCAAAACAATGGGCGTTCGCCGCGAGGGAATCAGCGAGGCGGCCAAAAGACTTCAACGTGAAGGCTTGATTGACTATTCTCGTGGTTGCATCACTGTCAGGGATCGAATAGGATTGACTAGGCATTCTTGTGAATGCTACTCAACCCTCAAAAATGAGTATGAGCGTCTGTTGCCGCCTCAACTTGCCGTTTGAGAAGTTACCTTAACACCTTCGTGGATACAACCTCCCTATGAATTCCGACTTGCAAAGCATCCGTGAATCTCTCGCAAGTCTCCAAAGCGAGGTCACTGAGTTGAAGCAGCGTTACAGCGATCTCACCAGCAATCACAATGAAACCTTGCTCTCTTTAAAAATCCTCACCAATCATGCTTCGGATGCAGCCCAGCGCGCCGCCAAAGCCGCAAGCCATGCCGCTCTGGCATCGGAAAATTGCGCTGAAGCGGCGAAAGTGGCTGCTTCAGCCTCAGTGATCTTGGCTGCAGAGATTGCCTCAAAGGCTGCTGCCGCAGCAGCGGAAGCAGCCATGGAAGCAGCAGCCAGCGCCGCATCCGCATCCGCCGCTGCTGCACTGGCAGTGGCACACCATGCCGAAGACGCTTCAAACATTGCATCGGCAGAAGCAGCGCAAGCCACCAAAATGGCCACAGAAGCTGCAGCGCAAGCCGTGGAAATGTCCAACTTGGCGGCTCTATATGCAAGAGCAGCAAGAGAAGACCACTCCAAATAACTGAAAGTTTTACCAATCAATTCAATGCATGTCCTCGAACTGAGTGTTGCATTGGGCATAGGCTTGCTGATAGGCGCTGAGCGGGAACGGCGCAAACTCTCCGGTGGCATTCACCGTTTCGCGGGTATACGCACATTTGCGGTCATTGCTTTGCTGGGCGCAGTGACCGAAATCGTGAACCATCCCTTCTTGCTAATGACAACCATGCTCCTTTTGGGCGGCATGGTGTGGCTGTCGCACTTAAAAAAAAGTCACGAAGATTCTGGCATCACCACAGAGTTGTCCCTTCTGCTGACTTACATGATTGGCGCCTTGGCCATTCAAAATACATTTCTGGCAGCAGGCACAGGGGTTTGCCTGGCAGGCTTGTTGGCATCCAGAGATTGGTTGCATCGCTTCGTCATACGAATCCTCTCAGAAAAAGAGCTGCACGACGTGATCATATTTGGCGCTGTGTGTCTCATCATTTTGCCGATCGCACCCGATCAATTTATGGGCCCATTTGATGCCATCAACTTCAGAAACATTGCAAGTTTTGTCGTGATGGTGATGGGCATCAGCGCCCTCAGTTACATTGCAAGGCGCGTGATCGGACAGCGAGGCGGATTGCCATTGAGCGGATTCTTGGGGGGCTTCATTTCAAGTTCGGCAGTCATGATGACGATGGGAAAACTCTCAAAGGACAATCCAAGCCAAACGCAATACGCCATCATTGGTGCCCTCTTTTCAAATGTGGCGACGATGATCCAGCTCTACATCATCTTTGCCATGTCCATGGCACACCTTGGCTTTGTCATGCTTTACCCAATTGTGTATGGCGCGATCTCAGGCCTGGTATTCGCTTTGTTTGTCTGGTGGCGCAAATCTGAAATGGCACCCAAATATTCTGCGCCTTTGTCGGGCCATGCATTTGATTTGGCGTCAACCTTGATTCTGACGGTCATGGTGACGGGGCTCAGTCTGATCAGCGCAGGTCTGCACGCTTGGTACGGTACGCAAGGTGTCTGGATTGCCAGTGCAGTGGCAGGATTTGCAGATGCGCACTCCAACATTGCCTCTTTGGCGGCCCTACAAAACAAGGGTTTGATGACCACATCAGAGGCACAAATGGCGATCTTGATTGGTTTTTCTACAAATGCTGTGACAAAAATTGTCTTTTGCCATGTTTTTGGGAGCAGGCAATACAAAGCTTACACCATGATGGGCATCCTCATCGTGACAGCTTCCACTTGGATGGGTGTCTTCTTGCATCCCGTCTAATCATTTTTTCCGCCCTATGAAGAGGGGCCAAGGTACGTTGGCGTACAAACAATGATGTGCTCACGTCATAAGCTATCCGTGGAAACAAAGAAAAAAACTCCATGGATAACGGAGCTCATTCATGCCCTCACTCAGAGAAAAAAACACCACCCTTCTTTCTGGCGATGAACTTCTAGAAGCTTTTGACGAGGAAATAGAGCTCGAAATGGAGGATGAAATATTCCCCTTCATGCGGACAGCCTTCTCTGACGAGCAAAGATACCAATACTTTCACACCTTGGTGAAGCTTCAATCGGAGTTGATCAAACTCCAAAAATGGCTGGCTGTTTCACAAAAACGGGTTGTAGTTCTCTTTGAAGGTCGTGACGCGGCAGGGAAAGGGGGTGTCATCAAACGCATCACCCAAAGGCTAGACCCCAGAACATGCCGGGTCGCCGCCCTTCCAGCTCCCAACAGCAGAGAAAAAACGCAGTGGTACTTTCAACGCTATGTTGCGCACCTGCCCGCGGCGGGAGAAATGGTGCTGTATGACCGCAGTTGGTACAACCGAGCCGGTGTAGAAAAGGTCATGGGCTTTTGCACAGATGCTGAGTACGAAGAGTTTTTCCAGTCCGTACCGGAATTTGAGAAATTGCTCATACGAAGTGGCATCCAATTGATCAAATACTGGTTCTCTGTGACTGAACAGGAACAAGAGGCTCGATTCTTAGCGCGAATTCACAATCCCATGAAGCAATGGAAGCTGAGCCCAACAGATCTGGAAAGCCGTCGCCTTTGGGAAGACTACACACGCGCCAAAGAAACAATGTTTGAGCGAACGCATACGCAAGAGTCACCCTGGTGGATTGTGAATGCCTCTAACAAACGCAAGGCAAGACTGAATTGTATGGCGCATCTTCTGGCGCAAATTGACTATGAAGACGTCCCACAAAAAATAGTGAGTCTTCCACCAAGGCAATCCTATGCTGACAGCGTCAGAAAACCTTTAGCGAATGAAATGTATGTCCCTGAAAAATACTGAGCCTTCTTGCGATAAAAAATATTGGAGTCGACAGAAAAATGGATATGGAAAAAATTTCAGCAAAGCAAGCGCAACTGACTTGCTCCAAAGCAGATGTCAGCTTGCATTGCAATTTGGACTTCACTGAAATTGAGGAATTGATGGAATATGGCGCTATTTCTTATGCCGAATACCAGTCCTTAGAAGAACATTTTTCCTGGCCGAGTGTGCTGATGCTGCAGACTGCGAATCGCCTTCGGATGGATTATGACCTTGATCTTTTCACGATTGTTTTGATCATGGATTTCTTAAAAAAGATTCAGACACTTGAGGAAAAGATTGGCTTGCTAGAGGCCGCTCAGCAAAAGAATGTCGCCTCAATGTGATCTTTCGCACAGACCACGGTGCTACTTATCAAAAATAATCGAATTTCATTTCACTTTATTGAATTTATCACCATGTCAAAAAACCTACAGTTACAAAAAGAGCGTCTGATGCAAGATCTGCATGCGGTCATTGCTGACAGCGAAGCTTTGCTGCAAAGCGGCACCCATGATGCAGAAGACACCCTCAATGAGGCAAGGGTTCAAATACAAGATCGCTTGAGCAATGCGAAAGCCAACTTGAAACAACTGCAGGACTTGGCATTCCAACGGGCTGAAGCCGCAGGCCAAGTTGCCGACCATTACGTTCATGCACACCCTTGGCAAGCCATAGGTTTGGCAGGCGGCCTCGGCCTCTTGCTGGGCGTCTTGATGGTTCGACGCTAAACACTTGCATGAACGCCATGATGCGTTTACTCATTCGCTTGCTGGCGTCGGGTCCCTTGTTGATGACCAATTGCCGATCGTTGCTACGCGTTCAACTTGAAATACTCAAGCTTGAACTTGCAATGGAAAAGCTAAGGCTCATTGATGGATTGTGGATGCTGCTCACCGGATGGATGCTGACGACGTTTGGGGTCATCACGCTCACAACGTTGGTTTTACTGCTTACCTGGGAGGTCTACAAGATTCAAGTTCTAAGCATTTTGTCATTTTTATTTTTAGCGATTGGCTTGGCTATGAGCCACTCAGCGCGAAAAAAAATGACAGGTATCCCTTCGGAAACGTCGCAAAGAAGCATGCCAAAGGGCATGTGACTGTGTGATCTGGCAAACAGACGGTTGCCGCAATGACAGACATCATCTAATTTTTACAGAAAGAATTCGAAATGAAATCCCACACCTCTCCTGCATTTTGTGCCATCCGTGCCGTTCTGGCGATTAGCACCTTTGCGCTATTCAATGCAGCACACGCACAAGACTACTATGGCGAAATCGGCTTGACGCCGATCCACCTCAAAAGCGAAGTTGGAGACATTTCGCACCCACAAACCATTCGTTTTTTGTTTGGCATGGATGTGCATGAGAATTTAGCCGTTGAAGCACTGTATTTGACGACTTACAGCAAAGACAGTCGGCCAGGTTTTGATGCCAAATCGACGCATTACGGCGTGGTGCTGAAACCAAAATATGCCATCACATCTGAAACCATCGCTTTTGCGCGATTTGGCGTGGCACATGCAAACTTTACAGCCTCCAGCGAAGGTTCTCGAACAGGTCTTGATTTAACTTATGGGGTTGGTCTACAAACCAATTTGTCCAAGTCACTTTATGGCCAAATTGATTACATGAATTATTACGACAAAAACGGCCAAAGCTCTAAGGGCTACACCTTGTCTGTGGGTACACGTTTTTGAAGCTTGATTGATGGCGCCTCCGACCAGGGGCGTCATCATTTCTTAAGATGAAAATGAAGCCTGAGTTCAGTTCAATACAGCCGGTGCATAAGTTGGATAGTTTCAACTTACGCACCCTTCCCACACAAGGTCCTGTCCCGAAAGAACTCATATTACAAAACAAGCTTTCTGATATCGATGAATCATTTTTGATCCTTGGGCAACAATTCTCACAGTTAAAAAAAGACCAGCAATCGTCATTGCTGCTCATTCTTCAGGGGATGGATGCCTCAGGAAAAGACAGCGCCATACGCGTCTTGTTGAAAGGCTTGAGAGTCAACAATCTTCGCGTAGAGGCCTTCCGAGAGCCCAGCCATGAAGAACAACAACATGACTTTTTATGGCGTGTTCACCAGAAGTCACCCGCAAAAGGGGAAATGGTCATTTTTAACCGAAGCCATTATGAGGACGTGCTGGTCGCACGCGTCAGAGGCGGTATTGACAACAACGTGGTTGAAAGCAGATTTCGTCACATTGTGAATTTTGAGTCATTGTTGATAGATCACCAAGTCATCATCCTTAAATGCTTTCTACACATTTCTAAAGATGAGCAACGCCTTAGACTTCAGGACAGGTTGGACGATCCAAGCAAGCATGGAAAATTGAATCGGGCTGATTTTCAAGATCGAGAGCGATGGGCTGACTACATGCAAGCGTATGGCGATGCACTGAAGCGTACCAGCTCAGAAGACGCGCCCTGGTACGTCATTCCATCCGATAACAAAGTCGAACGAGACCGTTCGTTGAAAAAAATTCTCATCAGCCGACTCATGAATCATCAGGCACCCGAAGCCCCGTTCAATGCCGCCTGACTTTTATCCAATGAATTCTTGACGATATGAAGCGCCATATTGGAAATAGGATTGACTAACAATGGATGTGATTGAAGCGTGTCTTGCGCCAGGCCAAGACCATCCTGAATTTGCAAAGCAAAAATCTTGGAGAGTTGCATGTTGGCCTCAACCCCCAATCGATATGCATCTACAGCATAACTGAGAGACTCATTCATGTGACTGACAATGTGCTGAGCAACAAGTTCTTGTGCTTCTTTCGCATTTTTTACTCGCAACAATTCAGCCGCTCTGCGGTGGGCCGCTTCAATCGACGATTTGTTATGACTGAGCGCAACATTGATCAAACCCAGAACTTGCTGATGGTACAAGTTTGCGATTTCCACAGAATGGTTGATTGGCGGGTTTGTGTTTTGATGGTTTTTTTTCATAATTGCTTTCACAGTGTCAATTCATCACTTCGATTGAATTCTTGCAATGTAGTCAACGAGAGACGAAATTTTCTGATGCACACGCCATTCAACGCCATGGCCTCGGTGCAAGCCCCCATAAGGTAAGACGCCATAAGGGTTTGCATCCGAAATGCACCCACCTGACTCCCTTGCAGATTGCGCCCTAAACTCTCGACCCCAGATAGGCATATCACGCGATCCGTGTGGCCCACTGTCGCCGATGCCACGGCCGTCAATAGACTCCCAAAGTCGTTGATGCGGAAAGAAGCCCTGATTGCGCTTGGTCATAAGTGTGAGATCACTCGGGGCTTGACTCAAAAATGGACGCAATGGACCGTCACCTTGACCCGTCATTCCATGGCAAGAAGCACAGTTGTCCAAGTAAATGGCCTTTCCCATGTCATAGTTTGACTCGGCGATCGTCGGTATGGGAACAATGAAGAAAACCAGTGCAAACAATGCGCAGCGTTGTTGTTTCATGGGTAAGCCCTTCCAATGATGTCGACACCCATTGCCAACATCGCAGGTTCCCATCATGCATTGAGCCGACAGATTCCCTCTGTTCGGAAGACCTCATTGCGTGGTAGCGTGCGTCACGCGACCATCCACAACCTGAATGATTTTTTTGCACCTTTCCGACAATCCAGGATTGTGAGTCACAAACAACACAGTGGTTTGTTGAGCATCACTGAAGGATTTAAGCAAATCGAAAACTGCATTGGCACTTTGCGTATCCAAGTTACCAGTAGGCTCATCAGCCAAAATCAATGCAGGTTGCATGGCCAATGCGCGCGCCACGGCAACTCGCTGCTGTTGCCCTCCAGACAAATGCGTAGCCGGCACATTGAGCCAAGGCTTCAACCCCACACACTCTAGCAAAAAAGCTGCACGGCTTCGCATTTCATGGCTGACAAATCCATCCTCTGCAAACATAGGAAGCATGACGTTTTCAATGGCAGAAAACGCGCTTAAGAGACAGTGGTGTTGGAATATGAATCCGATTTTGTGTCTTCGTAAGTTTGTCAAGCCTTGATCAGACAAGCCAGATGTTTCTTGCCCACAAATTTTCAAACTCCCACTGTCAGGTCGATCCAGCAAACCCACCGTGTTGAGGAGCGTGCTTTTTCCAGAACCAGAAGGACCGACGACGGCACAAAACTCACCCGCTGACAGCGTCAGGTCTATGCCATGCAAGATCTCAATTTGATTGGCTTGACCTAAATTGAAAGATTTTCGAATACCTTTGAGTTCGAGAACAGACTGTAACTGCCCGTTCATTTCAAGCACGGCATCCATCATCATCCTCGGATGGCGACTGCAGGATCCAGCATGGATGCACGCTGCGCAGGGGCCAATGCGGCAATCAGGCCTGTCATCGTGGCAAGCACAAGGGTTTGCAGCAATAGCCACCCCTCAAAGCTCAATTCGAACATGACCGTACCATCTGCGTTGCGTTGAAATTTTTGCCAAAGGATGAGTGCCCACCCCCCTAAGCAAGCACCCAACAAAGCGCCGGCGAGACCCAGCAACCCCCCTTGTAAAAGGAAAATCCTCAATACCTGCCCTCGCGTAACGCCCATCGCACGCAACATGCCAATTTCGCGAGAGCGTTGGACCACAGAAACGACCAAGACGCTGGCAATTCCGAACCCAACAGACAGCCCCACAAAAAGGCGGATGGCCGTGTTGGCAGTTGTCTGCGCTTTCACGGCAGTGAAAAATTGCTCATTGGTTTTAATCCAACTGTGAGCCTGCAAGCTTGTATTTTTTTCTATTCTCATTGCAACGGTATCTGCTGCATAAACATCCGTTAAATTCACATCAAGGAGAGATGCCCCACCCAGCAATCCAAACATGCTCTGCGCTGTTCTCAAAGAAACAAAGACATTTCTGCTGTTTGCTGCTTTGTTTCCAAAATCGAAGATGCCTGCTACTTGAAGTGTCATGAGCTTGTTTTGTCCTGCCTCGAATCGGAGCTTATCGCCAAGCATGACCCCAAGGTCAGTCGCCAAATCGTTGCCAATCACGACAGATTCATTCTGCACATTCGCATGGCCTTGAACCACCTTCTCATGCAAAGGAATGATTTTGAAATAAACCTCTGGAATCATGCCAATGACATTCACGGATCGATTGGATTCACCACGCTGGAGCAATGCAGAGCCTGTGACAGCCGGTGAGACGATTTGTACGTCAGTCATCACACTCAACTCCTCGGCAATACGCTGCCACTGATCGATGCTTTTGAAGCGTTGCAGGGGCACTTGTATCGTCGAAAATTCAATCAGACCTTCACTCCCCCTCAGGGGGATCACCTTTTCTTTTTGCGCAGTTATTTGGATATGCGATTGCCCAGTCAACACACGATTCACAAAGTTTGCCTGCATGGCGCCAAGGAGTGCAGACATAAAAACAATCACGGCCACACCAATCGAGATTCCAATGATGATGAATGCCGTTTGAATTCGGCCTTCTTTTAAAAATCTGAAGGCCATCATCCATTCAAAAGGAACCCATGCAGACAAGTTCATGGGCTAAGAATTCGCACTGAGCGGCCAACTTTCCATCGCCCCGCTTGCAATGGCGCCAACAAATCCCCAGCCTTCAGTCCTGTCAATACTTGTGCATCGGCCTGACTTCGCAATCCCAGGGCGATGAATTGTTGATGCAAAACGCCATTTTCGATGCGCATCACCCATGGGCGAGAACTGGCTTCATCTTGCACGACAGACATCGGTATCAAGATGGCATCGTCTGCGCGCTGAATTTCAATGTCCACTGAAACTGTCATATCCTGCTTGAGATCAACGGGCGCATTCAAAACTTGCAATTTCACCGTGACGCTTCCGCGCTGTGGGTCAATACCAGGGTTGATATAGGACAATCTCGCCATGAATTTTTGATCGGGGAAAGCATCCGCCACTACTTGTGCAACCTGATTGATTTTCAACCATTGGATGTTTTTTTCATCAATTTGCAATACCAATTCTTTTGTGCCCTCAGGGGACAGTGTCATGAATACTTTTCCGGGCTGTGCACCATCACCGACTTGAACGTTGCGACTGATCAATACGCCAGAGCGCGGCGATCGGATACGGTGGTAAGACAAACGGGCCATCGCGACTTCAACGGCGGCATGCGCCTGGTTAACGTTCGCCAATGCCAAGCTCATTTCGCTTCCATCCTCTTGCAAACTCATGAATTGCTGCTGAACAATGGAAAGTTGTGACTCGGCGATGCGAAACCGCTGTTGCGAATCATCTTTGGCTGCTTCGCCAATAAACCCCTTGTCATAAAGTGCCATGGATCGCATCCAGTGTTGCTTGGCGCTCTCATAGTTGACCCAGCCTTGGTTGTAGGCTTGAAGAGCAAGGGGCAATTTAAGCTCACTCATCTGCCGCAAGTTATTTCTGGCAAGTTGCAATGTGGCTTGCGCTTGCTTCAAGGCAGCTTGAGCTTCGGCGTCCTCCAATTGGAACAGCATCTGTCCTTTCTTGACAGACTGCCCCTCTGAAACGGGGACGTCGGAGATGGTTCCCGTCACTTGAGCACTGATGTGGATGCGATGTGGGCTCTCCACATGCCCACTTGCCACAATGGTTTGAACAATGCTTCCTGACCTTACTTCGACAGGAAGTATTTTCTCTATCCAAAAAAACTCATAGGAAAGATAAACAGCGCCACATACCAAGGCCACAGCACTGATGGAAAAAGTCCAGGAGCGCTTCATCTTGGCGTCAAGCCTTGAAAAATCAGTGCTTTACACAGACATGGCATGCATGCATGCTATGCGCACCAGTCTTTGACTTTTTGACGCAGATCAGAATTCGTTGCTGTCGCTGTTGCTTCCTGAAATCAGCAAGATTCACTTCATGTATTTGCGCAACTCCAACTTTCCAATTTGATTGCGGTGCACCTCATCGGGACCATCGGCCAAGCGCAGCACGCGTGACATGGCGTAGCCTTGCGCCAGGATGAAGTCGTTGCTGGTGCCCCCTCCCCCATGCGCTTGAATGGCCCAATCAATCACTTGGCTTGCCATGTTGGGAACAGCGACCTTGATCATGGCGATGTCTGTTTTGGCCACTTTGTTGCCAACAGTGTCCATGCGGTGCGCTGCATTGAGCGTCAGCAGGCGCGCCTGTTCAATCAAAATGCGAGATTGCGCGATGCGCTCGACTGTGACGCCCTGGTGAGCCACAGG
>JACCDT010275116.1_pt1 | contig 14081 bp, 10 predicted proteins | sample 7446291 | NCBI WGS metagenome assembly JACCDT01 (sample SAMN15323446, study PRJNA562643) | freshwater metagenome | isolation source: river surface water | place: USA:Blue River Watershed | collected 2017-08-17
CGTCGAACCCGACGATCGCGGCGCACCGGGCCACGTCCTTCCTGTTCAACACGTCCTCGGCCAACAGCATCCCGAGCGTCATCGACATCGACGCGCTTCCGACCACGTGGGGCACGTTCGGCAACGCGCGACCGAACATCGACGACTACATCACCAAGTTTACGCCGTTCTGCGGCGAGCTATGGACTGGCTGGGGCACGGCCAGCCAGACGCCAAGCCAGCAGCATCCCGGCTACGGTGCCGGTGTCGCTTCGTGGTCGAGCGAAGGTCTCATGATGGTCGTGAGCAAGGACGACGCCGCGAAGCGCAAGAACCTCGCGTTCCGAATGACGCAGTGGGGCGTCGACCTCTACGGCGCGTTCGTCAGTGGCCGCGACGACAAGTGCGACGGCGGCCACATGCAGGGGCGCAAGGCTCTGGTGGTGCTTGCCGGCCACATGCTGCAACAGCCGTGGGTGAACGCGAGCGCCTACTTTCCCGGCCAGTTCAACGAGGACGAGCAGTTCTACACGGCGTCGCCGGCGTGGCCCTGGGGCTGGCCCTACGGCTACCGAGGGCACAGCGACTACGCGTGGAACCTGTCGTCGCCGATCGCCTCGTGGAACAGCTACGTGCTGTACTACCTGCCGCGTTACTTCGGCCAGGAGGTGTGCGGCACGCAGATCGGGACGGCGGTGGCCATGAACATCCTCGGGCGCAAGGCCGAGATGGGCGTCGGGCACTACGGGATGATGTCGCAGTGGATGACGGGGCCGGCGCCCGCCGACCTGGCAGCGATGGCCGCCGTGGTGACCGACCCGCCGCTGTCCGGCATCGACTGGGGCACCAGCTACAGCTACAGCAGCGTGCTTTGGCCTGGCGGTCCGCAGGACTTCGGCCGCGCGGCGTGGGTGGCATACGGCGCGTACGAGGCACCAAGCGAGGGGGGCGGCGGCAGCGCTCCCGGAAACCCTATGTGGCTGGGGGTCTCGGACCTGGTTCCGAGGCTTCCGGCGGGTCGGCGGCTGCGACTGTCAACGAGAACGACAAGGAGACGATGAGAGTAGCGAACCTCACCCCCCACCGCTTCACCGGCTGGGCTCGCGGCACCCACGACGGCACCAAGCGCGACGGCGCTTTCGTTGGCGACCGTCCCGGCTCGCGCATCGTCTACGGCCCGAAGTCGGGGCTGGAGACGCAGGTGGCCGACGTGTTCGTGGACCTGGAGCCGTGGGAGTCGGTGACGCTCGAGGCCGACGTTCCGAGCGCGTTGGCGTTCCCGATGGCCCCGCCTGCCGATGCCTTGTCGCACTTCGGCGGCCCGCTGTGCCTGAACGGTGCGCCGATGACGGTGCGTTCGTTCACGCCCGACGGTGCGGCGTGGTCCTCGCACTGCACCGGCCGCGTCGGCGAGCTGTTCCATGTCGACGTGTGGTTGCGCTGGTATCCCGGCGAGCCCTACGCCGTGGGCGAGTGCATGGTGACGGCGAGCAAGGCCGGTTCGTCGCTGCTGTCGGAGGAGTGCCCCGGCATCGTGCTGACGTTCGGCGACGGCGCCGTGCATCCGCTGGGCCTGCCGGTGGGTGCGCCCATCGTGGCCGCCGGCACGAAGTTCGGGGACGGCCAAGCCCGCGTCGTGCCGTTCGCCGTGCTGTGGACGCGCCTTGTGGACGATTGGCAGCAGTTCGCCAACTTCATGGCCGTGCAGTCGCTGGGCATCAGCGTGCGCGGCTGCGTGAACTCGTTCCACGACGGCAACCCGCGATTCTCGTGGGACTTTTCGGCGCGTGACTGGGCGGCGAAGCACTTCGGCCGGTCGGCGCTGGCGCTGCACACTTGGGATTCCCCGGTGCTCGGCCCGGCGCGCAACACGGGCCAGACGGGCGGGCAAGAGGACCAAGCGTTCGCCGGATGCGAGTCGCTGCTTGCGGGTGGTGCCGGCGCGGAGACGGTCAACTACCTCGCCGCGCTGCACTTCGCCGGCCACCCGTGCCACCACCTGGAAGCCGACGGGTCGATGGTGGACGCCATCACGCGGCCCAACCTGCGCATGTTCTACAGCCGCCCGCACCGCAGCGGGTCGGACATGCTGGGCAAGCCTCGCGACCAGTCGTTGCCGGAAACGAACGGCTGGAACGGCCCGGACGCGCAGCACCTGTTCTTCTCGCGCGTGGCCATGGCGTCCCGGTTCACCGGCAAGCCAGCCCCGCAACGGCTGTTGGAGCATCAGGCGCGCAACTACCTGATCCAGCTCACCACGACGCCCGGTGCCCCAACGTCCAAGGTATGGAGCGCCCGCGAAGTCGGCTGGGAAGGGCTGGCCGTCGTTCACCTGTGGCGCGAACTCCGAGACCGGGCACTGGCTGAACGCGTCCGCGCGCACTGGCTGGAGCGGGCCAACTGGCTGTCGAGCCAACTCCCCGTTACCGGGCCGTGGGACGTGCTGGTCGACGTTGGCAGCCTCGGCACCGGCTCGTGGTGGATGCCGTGGCAGCAGGCGCTCGGAGCCTACGGCCTCGACTTGGCATGCCGCGTCCTGGGCGACGGCGGCACGCACCTCCCCCTCATCGCGGCCAACGCGGCCAAGCTGGTCGTCGACCAAGCCTGGACGAACGACGGCGCTCGGTGGGTGGAGTGGGAGCTGCTGGCCCTCGACGGACGCCGGCAGCGCAGCGACGACTTCCAGGTGTCGTTCATGGCGCTCGCCGTGCAGACCGTGTTGCGCAACGAGCCCACGAACGACAAGGCCCGCGAAATCTGGCAGCAGATGCTCCGTGACGACGACGGCACGGGGAAGTGGCTGCTGATCGACTGACATACGGGGTCGGACGGGCGCTACCCGTGCGGCTCGGCCCGTCTCGTCGTGTCATGGGAGAGCGACGGGGCGGGCCACTCTCTCGGCCTGTCCCATAACCACCCGACGGGCTGCGCATCGTCCGCCGCGTGAGCGTGGACATCCCAACGCAGACGGAACGCGACGCGCGAGTCGCGACGTTCCTGAGTGCAGAGCGCGAGGCGGCGAAGGCTGACCTTGCTTGGGTGATGTCGACCATCCAGGGCCGTCGCTTCGTGGATTCGATCCGCCGCGACACCGGGATTCGAGCGCAGTCGTTCCGCCCCGATCCGCACGAGACGGCCTTCAACGAGGGTCGCCGGAGCGTGGGGCTGGAACTCGAAGCGCGGCTCATTGCGCCCGACTTGGCGCACCTCTTCGACCTGATGGAGAAGGAGCACCGTGACCGCATCCGCGCCCGAAACGACTTCATCGGCAGCGCCGACGAGTAACGCGGCCCCGCAGGCCGCTCCCGTCACCGCCGCCGCGCCGGCCACCACGGCAGCGGCCGAGCCTGTCGTTGCCGCGCCGAAGGCGGAAGCGCCGAAGGCCGAGGCCAAGGAGTCGTTCGCGGCCAAGCTGGAAGCAGCGTTGAAGTCGGAGCCGGCCACCACCGAGGCCGCGCCGACCGAACTGGAGCTCAAGGTGCCCGAGGGTGCGGACGAGCACGTCGTCGGCTTCGTCAAGGACGCCGCGCGCATCGCCGGCATCACTGGCGAGAAGGCGCAGGCCGTGCTCGACCACGTGCACAAGTCGCTCTCCGAGCAGCGTGCGGCAGCCGCCGAGAAGGTGCGCGAGGACTTCGCGCGGCAGCTCTACGAGGACAAGGAATGGGGCGGCGCGAAGTTCGCCGAGACCGTCAAGGCGAGCGACGCATTCCTGCGCCGCTTCGTCCCCGAGTCGTCTTTGAAGGAGCTGGAGGGCAAGGCGATCCCGGCCTTCCTCCGCATCGCCTTCGCGAAGGCTCACCAGCAGATCTCTCCCGATCGCATGTTTGTCGGCAAGCCCAGTTCCGCCGGTTCGGCGGGTAGCGAACTCGAGCAGGCCAAGGAAATCTTCAAGCGCTCTCTCGGGCGCGGGTGATAGGCAATGGCCGTCAACGGCAACGGGTACGTCAACTTCGTCGATCAGGCGACGACGAAGGTCAAGGGGCAGTTCGTCAAGCCGGCTGAGCTGCTTGCGCAGCGCAACGACTGGATGAAGTACGCCCGGTGGCAGGAGTCGAATCTCGACACCTGCGAGGAGTTTGTCATCCGCACTTCGCTGCCGGATGCCTACTTCGTCACGGTCGGCAAGGGTGTGCCGATCAGCAAGAGCACCAGCGCCAAGATCCAGGAGGGCTGGGCGATCATCGAGCAGTCGACCGAGATCCCGCGCCATCTCGTGCGCGGTGAGGCTCTGGCCGAAACGCTCATGAACGAGCGCATGGCCAGCTTCGAGTCGGTCGCGCAGAAGGCGGCTCAGGCCGTCATCTACGCCAACGGCTCGCTGAACGACGACCAGTTCAACGGCTGGGCGGTGCGCATGGCCACCCTCACGGGCGGCAACGCGAAGCAGATCTTCAACTGCGGCGGCGCCACGGCGAACGCTCAGACGAGCATCTACGCGGTCAAGTACATGGAGCGCGGCGCGTACTTCATCACGCCGCCCGGCATGACCGCCGGCCTGTCGTCCGAGGACATGGGCCTGTGCCGTGCGACGGACGCGAGCGGCGTGCTCGACGTCTATCGCCAGGTGGTCAACATGGGGTTGGGGTTCGCGCTGCAGGACTGGCGCTGCCTCGGCCGCATCTGCAACATCGACGTGGCGCAACTCGCCGCGCTGTCGGGCAATCAGGCGCCCACGAGCTTCCTGAACATCATCCACGGGATGCTCTACCTGATCTCGCGCATGGGCCGGCTGGGCTCTGGCCCGATCGTGTTCCACGCGGGTCAGGCGTCGTTCTCGGCGCTGGTGCGTCTCGCGACGGAGAAGAGCGTCAACGGGCTCGGCTACATCGAGCAGAGCGGCGCGCAGTTCGGCGTTCCGGGGAGCCAACAGCTCCAGTTCCACGGCAACCCGATCGTGCTCATGGACCAGATCCTGGAGACGGAGGCCGTCGTCAGCTGAGGCTGACGGAGGAAACACATGGTCAAGCATCAAGGCAGTGTGGTGTCGACGGCGCAGGCCGTCACGGGAACGGCGGTGTCCACGGACTCGATCGACCTCACGGTCGGTCGGGATCTGGGCAACGGCTCCGACATCCAGGCGAACTTCACCGTCCTCACGTCGGCCACTGCGGCCGGCGCCGCGACGGTGACGTTCGAGATCATCACGGCGGACGCCGCCGACCTGACGGGCAACGTCACCGTGCTGGCGTCCTCGCGTCCCTACACCAAGGAGGAGCTGACCGTCGTCACCACGACGGGCAACACCAAGTCGCTCCCGATCACGCTGACGATCCCGACGAACCTCTCGGCTCGTTGGATCGGCCAGGTGGTCGGCGGCGGCACCGTGTCGGGCACGGTCTCGGCGGCCGGTCCTGGCCAGCATCAGCCGCGCATGCGTCGCTACCTCGGCGTCCGCTACACGGTGGCAACGGGTCCGCTCAACACCGGCACGTTCAACGCTTGGTTCGGCCCGAACCACGTCGGCGACGCGGTGAAGCACTACCCCGTGGGATGGTGACCCCATGGTGCAGAACCTCAGCACCAGGATCGCGACGGACCTCGCGATCACGTCGGGAACCATCCTGACGCCCGACCAGTATCGGCTGACGGCCGTGGAGACCACGCGACGCCTGATTTCTGGCGTTCCGTTGGATGTCCCGGACGGCAGCCGAGACATCGGCATCGGCAGCCAGCCGCTCTACATCCGCGTCCGCGTGACAGAGACGTTCGACCAGCTGACGACCACGCTGGAGATCGTTCCGGTGGTATCGCCGACGACCAACCTCGCAGACGCGAACGCGCTGGAGATGTACCGCGCCCGCTTCGGCGGTGCGCTGTTCCGCGTGGGCAACACGTGGCATTTCCCGCTGCGCCCGATCAGTCTGGCCGAGGCCATCGACCAGACGCTGCTGACGCCGCTGTGGCCGACGCAGCTCCAGTACATCGGCGTCAAGTTCATCGTCAGCGGCATTCCGGCTGCCTTTGGCGCTGGCAAGGTGACGGTGGACATCACGCCGCATCACAGCCCGGACGCTGTGACCAACGCGCTGGGTGCAACGATCCACCCGCGAGTCCCCAACGCCGGCTGGTGACGCCGGCATCTCCCAATGACCAGCAACGCAACTCCCACCCTCGTCGTCAAGAAGTCCTCGGCCACCAACCAGGGCGCTCTCCCCGAACGCAAGACCGTCGAGAAGGACGGCATGGTGATGCACTCCCCGCGCAAGCGGGTGCTGCGGCCTCGCCGTGACGCCTTCATCGACAACCATCTGCGCAAGGGGCCGACGGACGACGTGCCGGTGGCGGAAACGTTCGTGCTGGAGGGAGACCAGGCGGTGTCGATCTACGACGCCGAGACCAACCCCGAAGGCGTGTTCGACCTCATCAGCGACACGCCCGCCGTCTGGCTGAAGAAGGCTTGACCCCAACGGCCGCGCCGGCCGGCCCCTCTGACCGGCCAGCAACGCCATGACGGTCGAGGTCTACCCCACCCCAGGCAGCAGCACCTACCAGTCGACGCGCTACAGCGCGACTGTGAACGGGGTGGCGGCCTACGTCTACGGCTTCTCGCGCGTGGCCGTGATACCAACGCAGGCGTGGTCGGCCGGTGCGACGGTTGCCCCCGCGTGGTTCCAGTTCGGCGCCGACCAGACGGCCACGGTGGCGATCACGCGCATCGCTGGTCCGATCACTTCGGCGGTCGTCTACCCCAAGGACAAGGGGGTGACGCAGAGCATCGCGGGCGGCGTGCTGACGCTGACGGTGCCGGTCAACGTGCGCCTCTGGGTGGAGTGCAACGGCGACCGCGTGCCGCTGCTGATTCAGTCGCGGCCCCTCAAGCCAGACATCCCATCGCCGCGAACCGACTGGACGACGACCACGCGCACGGTGTCGAGCATCAACACCGGCACCAACACGCTGACATGCTCTGCGTCGCACGGATTGGCCGCAGGAACGAAGATCGTCCTGGCTTCAACTGGAACCCTGCCCACCGTCACCGGAACGGCCCTGAGCGCCACGGAGCCCGTCTACGTGCTCTCGCCGTCGGGGGCCGACCTCAAGATCGCCCGCACGCTTGGCGGGACGGAAATCGGCATCACGGCAGCCGGCACGGGCACGCTGTCGTTCCGCGTCGCCGAGTGGACCGACGCAGCCACGGCCATCTACTTCCCGGCGGGCGTGCACACGGTGGGGAGGCTGTTCAAGGTGGGCGACGGCGTGACCGTCTACATCGACGGGGGCGCGGTGCTGGTGGGGACGTCGTTCGACCTTCGCGGCACGACCGGGGCGCAGATCGTCGGCGCCGGGCAGGTGTTCTGCACCTACGCGCTGTGGGCCGACGTGCAGGCGTTGCCGTTCGAGCAGCTCATCGAGTACGCGCCGTTCCTCGGCCTCGACTTCGTGAACTTCGGGTACGACAACGAGGTCAACGGGATCATGTTGGCCGCGTGGCCCTACTTCTTCGCTCGCGAGGGAGTGGCGCACTGGGAGAACGTGCTTGGCGTCAGCCCGTGGAACTACAACAACGACGGGTTCGATTGCAGCGTGACGCTCGACGGCAGCGAGTCCACCGTGGACCACTGCATGATGTTCTGCGGGGATGACGCGCTCTACCTGGAGTCGAACTGGTTCACGCTGCACGCCACCGACCTGTTCGCCGTCAACTCCAACGGCGGCGCGTTCCTGTTCGGCTACTGGGGCGAGGCCAACCAGGGCAAGTTCCAGAAGCTCACCGACTGCGACGCCATCTCCCTGGCCATCTCGGACGAGGTGAGCGGCGTTGCGCGTGCGGCAGACTCGGTCATCAAGCTCTGGAACGACAACCGCGGTTCGGAAGCGTCCGCCGGGTTCGGCCGGTTCAATGTGCAGGTCCGAGGGCTCCACGTGTGGGGCAACTTCGAGAACCGCCTGCTGACCATCGAGAACTACCTCTACCCGTTCCCCGGCGGTCTCGCGCGCGATGGCCTTGGCGACGTGGCCGACATCCTGCTCCAAGACATCGTGGTGGAGGAGACGCCCGACCAGCTTTCGCCGATCAACGGCAGCAACTGGGCCAACACGCCGCACGACATCCAGTTCGTTGGGTGCAGCATCGGCGGCGTTCCGGTGCGCGCGTGGAACTTCTTCGAGTTCTTCCAGGTCAACGCCTACCCCTACAACATCACCGTCGAGGGTCAAACCGTGGTCACCGCAGTCGAGTTGTGTAACCGGGCCTTGGCCTACGTCGGAGAGAGCCCGTTCGTCACCAGCATCTCCCCGCCCGACGACACGAAGGCCGCGAAGCTGTGCCAGAAGTTCTGGCCACACGTGCTGGAGGAAGTGACCCAAGGCCACGAATGGGGCTGGGCCACGAAGCGCATTGAGTTGACTGAGGTCGATGACGGCGGCAACGACTTCTGGCGCTACTGCTACGAGGAGCCGGCCGGGATGCTGCGCGCCATCGAGATGCTGCCGAAGGGTGCGCCGGACGGCTTCCGCGACCACAGCGGCAGCCGCGTGCTGTTCCGCCGCGAGGTGGATGCGGACGGCGTGCCGCGCTTGTGGTCGAACCTGCCCGAGGCGTGGTTGCGCTACTCGGTCTACGTCACCGACCCGAACCTCCTGGACCCGTGGGCGCAGGACGCGTGCGTCATGCTGCTGGCGAGCAAGCTGGCCGGCGCGATCATGCAGGGCAGGGAAGGCCAGCAGGCGATGGCGCAGTTCGGCCAGATGGCCATGGCCAGCATCGCCCGCGCGAAGGCGAACGACGGCAACCAGCGCATCTTGACGCCGACCGAGGGTAGCAGTGTCACGTGGCTGGCGGGGCGGGTGTCGTGAGGACGCGCACGATCCAGCAGAGCTTCGGCGGCGGGCGCATGTCGCCGGACATGTTCTCCCGCGCCGAGGACGTGCGCGGCCGGCAGGGGTTGGCGGAAGCGAAGAACGTTCGCACGACGACCACGGGCGGATTCGAGTCGCGCACGGGGACGAGGTTCTGCGTCGCCGCCAAGGACAGCACGCGCCGTGGCGTGGTGCGCTCGTTCGCCGTCAGCAGCACCGAGAGCGTCGTCATCATCGTCAACGGCTGGGACGCCAACCCGTCGAACTACGGCACGTTCCGGTTCCTGGTGAACGGCTCGCCGCTGCTCTACACGCCGGGCGCGTTCCCGCTCTACCGCGAGTCGTCGAGCGTCACGTTCACCAACAACGGCACGGGGCAAATCCGCGTCAACTGGACCACGCAGCCGTTCACGGCCGACGGCGATCCGGTGCTGTTCACGACCGCCTTCCCCTCAGACCTTGCGGCGGTGGGGCTGGTTGCTGGGCGCACCTACTACGTCCGGGTGCGGGCGACCAACACGTTCGAGCTGGCCGAGACGCCGACCGGCCCGTCGATGACGTGGCTGGCCAACTCGGCGGCGTCGCACACGGGGCACGCTGCCTACGAAGCCGGCGACATCGTGCAGAACTCCACCAACTACTTCTGGTGTCGTTCGCCAAGCCTTGGCGTGGAGCCCGGCGTCGATCCCGGCTGGCAGACCTACTGGTATCAGCTGCCGGTGACGCGCGAACTCGAAATCCCGCACCAGTACCTGGATGCCGACCTTGCCGCGCTCGACATGCGCAGCCAGTCGGCCAACGTGCTGACGATCGTGCATCGCAGCTACAGGCCCTACGAGCTGGTGCGCCGCACTGGCATCCTGTGGGCCTACCGGCCGATTGCCTTCGCCGCGACGGTGCCGCCGCCGGCATGGGCCGCGAACGCCGTCGTGCCGAATGCCGGCCAGATCTCGAGCATCACCGCCTCCGGCAACATCGGCGCCCCGTTGCGCCTCCAGCTTACGTTCGGGTCGGACATCTCGCAGACCTTCCGCGTGGGCGACACGTTCTACCTCAAGGACATGCCGCTTGCAGCCGTCGTGCCCGACGGCTTCTACGGCGTGGCTGTGGTTGGTCCGCTTGTGATGGACGTTCGCACCGTGACGGGTGAGGCGCTGGTGACCTGCACCGGCGGCCCCTACGGCGCGTTCGGCACCGCCCGGCTTGCGACACCCACTGCCATCACGTCGAACTTCTACCGCATCACCTCGCTGGACCAGGACGGCCGCGAGTCGGAAGGCGGGCCGTCGTCGGGCGCGTTCAACATCCTATCGACGCCGGGCAGCTACAACACGCTGAGCTGGATCGCGGTGCCGGGGGCGTCGCTCTACCGCATCTACCGCAGCGAGAACAACCGCTACGTGCTGATCGGCGAGACCAGCGCCACCACGTTCAGGGACGCCGACGAAGCCACGGACGACAGCTTCACGCTTCCGATCGGGGACACGACGATCGGCGGCACGGCGCTGGACTACCCCGCCGCCGCCGGCAACTTCGAGGGTCGGCAGCTGTTCGCAGGCACCATCAACCGCCCACAGACGATGTGGGGCACAAGGTCGGGAACCAGCAACGACCTCAGCTACCACATCCCGCTCCAACCTGACGACCGGCTGAACGTGACGTTGAAGTCGGGCAAGCCGGTGACCATCCGGCACCTTGTGCCGATGAGTCAGACGCTCGTCGTCCTGACCTCGACCGAGGAGTTTCGGATTGCCTCGCCCGAAGGTGTGGCGCTGACGGCTGACGTTCCCACGCCTGCCCGCTCCATCACCAGCGTCGGCGCCAGCGAGCGTTGGCCGGTGGTGGTGGGCAGCTCGCTCGTCTTCGAGTCGGAGCGGCGCGGGCAGATCCGCGAGCTTGGTTTCCGTTCGGACACCGGCTGGATCGTCGGCAACGTCTCGTCGCGGTGCGCCGACTGGTTCGACGGCTACCAGATGGCCGACGGCATCGCGCACCAGCAGGCGCCCATCCCGACGCTGTGGATGGTGCGCAACGACGGCACGCTGCTGGGCTTCACCTACGTTCCCGAGGAACAGGTTGGCGGATGGCACCAGCACACGACCGACGGCACCTTCGAGTCCGTGTGCGTGGCGCAGGAGGGCGGGGAGGACATCGTCTACGTCGTGGTGCGAAGGACCATCGGCGGCACGGCGCTGCGCTACGTCGAGCGCATGGCCGAGCGGCGCTTCGACACGATCGCCGACCGTCGGTTTGTCGACAGTCACCTGACCTACGACGGCACAAACACGACCTCGACGACGCTGACCATCACCGGCGGCACGACCTACGCGGCCGGCCAGACCGTGACGTTGACGGCCAGCGCGGCGACGTTCGCCTACCCCGCCACGACGGACGTGGGCGACCGCATCAAGTGGCTCGGGCTCTACCGGGTCCGCATCACCGCCACCAGCTCGACGACGGTGGCGACGGGCGTGATCGAGGACAGCTTCCCCGGCGTTCCGGCTGGTCCGTCCACCGTCTGGACGTGGGGCCGCGACACCCTGTCGGGGTTGGGGCACCTGGAAGGCAAGACGGTGCAGGTGGTGGCCGACGGTGCCGTGCTGGCTCCTCAGGTGGTCACGGGCGGCGCCATCACCCTGCGCACGAACGCAGGCGTCACCACGGTCGGCTACAAGGTCCACGTCGGGCTCGGCTACACGGCCGAGGCGGTGACGATGCCGCCAGCGATCCCCGTTGACGGGTTGGGGCACGGTCGCGTCGGCAGTCCGTCCCATGCCGTGCTGCGGCTGCGGCGCTCGGCTCCGTTCCGCTTCGGCCAACTCGGGGCGGCGGATGCGGCCTACAACACGACCAGTCAGGCGGACGACTTCACCGGCCAAAGCCGAGAGCTGTCGTTCGGTTCGTTCACCGAGGACAAGCAGATCCGCATGGTGCAGACGGCCCCGCTTCCGATGGCGGTGACGGGGGCGGTGGTCACCATCGCATGGGGGGACTGACGCATGACCGACCTTGGAATGATCTCTCCCGGCGCCATGTCGTGGCTCTCGCAGCCGACGACCTACGGCACGATCTCCGGCGGCGCCATGGCGGCGCTCCAGAATCCGCAGGCGCCGAAGGCTCCGGGCACCAACCCGCTCCTCGGCATCGGGGCGGTGTCGGCCGTTGCCGGCGCGGCCATGTCCACCGTGGGCGCCTACTACGGCGCCAAGACCTCCAAGATGCAGGCGCGGTCGGCGGCGATGGCTGCCGACTTCGAGGCGTCGATGGCCGCCCGCAACGCTCGCCTCGCCGAGATGGACGCGCAGACCGAGCGCGACGCGGGGCGGCTGCAACTGCGCTCGCTGGGGCTCCAGTACGGGGAGGCGGCGGGGCGGCAGGTTGCGCAGCAGGCGGCGGCCGGCGTCGACCTGAGCAGCGGCAACGCCTTAACAGCGGGTGTCACTGAGGCTGGCGCTACGCATGGACGCGCTGACGATCCGCCAGAACACGGCGCGCGGCGTCTCGGCCCGACTGACGCAGGCCACGAACTTCCGCAACCAGGCGGCCATGGGACGGGTCACGGCGGGCAACCTGCGCGCCACCGCCGGCAGCATCTCCCCGGGCCTCTCCACCTTCGCGGGACTGCTGGACGGTGCGAGCCGTGCCGCGGTCCCGCTCTACGCCTACAGCCGCAACTGAGCCATGATCCCAGTCCCGAGGGTGCCAGTCAGCCAACAGAGCTACGGCCAGTTTGCCGCGCCGACGGTCGCTCCCATGCAGGATGCCGGGCCGCAGCAGTTGCAGCAGCTGGGCGCGTCGCTGCTGAACGCGGGCGCGTCGGCTGCACGCATCGGCGCCGACCTGCAAGCGGACCTCGACCAAGGGTTCCTGATGGAGTCGGACGCGCTGGCGTCTGAGCTGGCGCGAAACGCCGTCGGCTCGTATCGCCAGATGGCTGGCCTGCCGGCGATCGAGGCCTTCGGAGACACGCAAGAGGGGCTGCGGACGAAGCTCCGCAACCTGTCCGACACCGCGCGCTCGCCTGAGCAGAAGCAGCGGCTGGAGCGCATCTTGGTGCAGCGCATGGAGGACGCATCCGGCGCGTTGGCGGCCCACCGCGACGTGCAGGTGCGGAATCGGGCCATCGGCGGCGCCAAGGCCGGCATGGAGTCGGCGCTGATGGACTACCAGTCGGCGCTGGGCAACCCCGAGGACATGAGGCTGGCGCGCGAAGTGATGATCCAGCGCGCGGAGGAACTCAGCCGGCTTCGGGGCGAGGACGGCGACATGGCCAAGCTGACGCTGCTCGACGCCACGACGCGCATGCACGCGGGGGCCGTGGACGCGCTGCTTGCCGCTGACAGGCCGACGGAGGCGCTGGCCTACCTGGAGCAGCACAAGGGCGAGATCGCGGCTCCTGAGCGCGCCCAGACGATGCAGAAGGCGCGGGCGGGGTTCGTGGAGTGGGGTGCGCGCCAACTCGACCAGAACGTCCCCGACATCAACCAGCGGCTGGCCGTCGTCGCGGACTGGCAGAAGGCCGGGCGCATCAACGGCGACGAGGCCGAGTCGGCCCGCCGGCACGTCAACCAGCTCGAGCGCGTGCGGCTGGAGCAGGGGGCGTTGCAGGAGCGGGCGCTGCGGCAGGAGGCCGCCAAGTGGCTTGCCGCCAACCCCGCGCTGGCGATCACCGACAACCCCGACCTCGCCAACCGCTTCCGGGAGTTGAACGCCACGTTCCCCGAGCGCGTCTACACGACCGACCCGAAGTTCGTGGAGCAGCTGCAGGCGATGCCGCCGGCCGTCGTGCAGCAGTTCCAGCAGATGAGCGACGCGATGTTGGAGAAGCAGCTGCGGCCGTTCCTGGACGATCACGACCTCAAGAAGTGGACGGCGTTCTTCCTGGGCGATCAGGACATCGTTGGCCGCCAGGACCGCATCAAGCGCGCTGCCGAAGTGCTGGGCGTCGTGTCCGATCCGGTGGTGGTCGCCAACATGAGCAGGGAGGCGCGCGCCGCCAACGCGCAGAAGCTGGCCCGCTTCGAGGGCCAAGTGCAGCGGCAAGTCGACATGCTTCGCGCCGACAAGAAGCGCGACTTGACCACGCGCGAGATCCAAAAGGAGATCCTCGACCCGATGATGGCCGAGGGCAACAAGGTGTGGGACGACCGTGGCGTCGACTCTGAGACCTACATCGTGGGGGCGCAGATTGCCGGAGACCTTCCCTACGACGACCCATCGACGCCGAACGTGGACGAGTCGGCCGACCTGTCCAAGTTCGAGGCGGCTGGCGCGTTCTACCTGCCGATCAAGGGCCAGAA
>JACCDT011248623.1_pt1 | contig 14081 bp, 12 predicted proteins | sample 7446291 | NCBI WGS metagenome assembly JACCDT01 (sample SAMN15323446, study PRJNA562643) | freshwater metagenome | isolation source: river surface water | place: USA:Blue River Watershed | collected 2017-08-17
ATAAATACTGGAGGCGTTAATCTCTTAGTGGGTCCTAACTCTACCGGGCTAATGGCGTGGGATGGTAAGACCACTTCTTACTTAATTGATCGCTGGGATCGTATTATTGCAGGTGGTATTAATCTAACTCGTTTGCGGGATTCTGTCTCTGCTTATATGCCCTCAACGGGTATGTATTTCTGTACGTTAGCCTCCCCTGGTTCGGCAGTACAGGACATGATTCTTGTTTATCAGACTAAGGAAAAAGCGGCTTTTATCTGGCGCTATACGCATGGAGTGACTGCTCTAACCGTCTTTAAGGACTCAGCGGGGCATGAGCGCTTATTCTTAGGTAATGAGAATGGGCAAGTTGCTATCATGGGTACGGACGTTCAGGATGACTGGCTTCCTATCGAAATGGAGTTTAAGACCAATCCGCTTCAGCCCTTCGGGAATTATGAGGGCTATTACGAGCAGATTGCGTTAACCATGAAGCCGCTGGGTAAGGGAGCATCCTTTCAGTTAGGTGCATTTATTAATGATGGTAACCGTCGAGCAATGGATACTACTTATCCATTTACGGACGGATCTGCTACGTTCGGAGTAGAGCATTACGATGGCACAATTCCTTATGCTTCCGGAGCGTTCAAATCATTAGCTATCGGTTTGCGAGCGGGAACTAAGGGCCATCAGATTCAGGCGGAGATTCGCTCATCCAATCGCACAAAGATTAGAGCACTTTTCCTAGTAGCGTCATCACTTACGCGGAAAGGATATGATTAATGATGGAGGTAGACTATGTCCAAAATATGTCTCCTATCGGATCAATTACTCTGCCCGGCTCAACCGCCTTAGTTACTGTCTCAACTGTTAGCTATCCTACTCGCGCTATTCTTGTCCCGTTCTCTCCTCCACATCTTCTCCGTCTATTAAGAATCACTTGTATTGCGGGTGATGTTGTCACAGTTGGCGGATCATCCGTTAGTATGGCACTTTATCGTTTGCGGGGCACTAAGAATGGACTAAAGACAGACACAAGAGCTTCTAAACAACGCACGGTTGAGTTAGTGTCACAAGGGGTACGCAATATCACAACGGTCAGCGACGCCCGTCCATGCTCTTTAAATTTACCTCGTGAAATTCATATCTATCCCGACCATGGGCTATATTACGTAGCTATTCAACCAAGTAATGAAAATACAATGCTCTTTGCTCCCGCTACAGCACTAGCGGGCGGGGCATACACAACGGCCAACTTTACTTTTGGGGTCTGGCCTGATACACTGACTCTTATAGAAGATGCTACAGTAATTCCGTTTATTGCATTGCGGTCGGCGCGCGGTATTCTTCACACTGGTTCAATCTCGAGGGACTAAATGGTTACATTAGCAGTAAGAAATACGTTCGCGGGCACCGATCTTGTAGAGAACGATCCTTTAAACGAGAATTTTGAGGATGTCGAAACTGTAGTTAATGGTGGCATTACATCCAATAACTTAGATCCTAACGCGGGTATTACAGCTACTCAGTTAGCGGATCGCTATGCCTCTATTCTTCCTACATCATTTGTACTCATCCCGTCTTTCTTTCGTTCTAATGGGGCGATGGCTTATGTAGGGTCAATCGTTCCTCCATCTTCATTTGCGAATGATTATTATACAGTACCTGTCACCGGTACTTGGGGAGAGGTAGATCGTTGTTATCCGCCGCTCGATACCGGACAAGAGGCCTATCTCACTAAAGCAGAATTATATGTTATCGGCCAACAAGCTAATGCGGGGTCCAATCCGCAATTTCGTATCCGTAAAAACGGAACGTTAGTGCTTGGTGGCGGCGAAGTAACAATTGACACGGATTCAATCCGTTACGAGCTGACAAACGCTGATCCCTCTGATGATCCTCAAGCTTCAATTGTTAACGGGGATTATCTAACATTTGAATTCTCCTCGTCCGGAGCTGCGGCTGGTTACTTACTAGGTGTTTCACTTAAACTTTACTGGAAGGTTCGGTTTACTAACTAATGTATAATCCAAGAGTATTAGGTATGTCCGCCGGTAATGTAGTGCAAGCGCCGGTAGATAAATTAGCTAACGAATTAACGCAACGTCTTGCGCCTAAGCCTCCTCCACAATCCGGAATGCAAGCTCAGGCACCTGGAGCGCCAACGCAAGCGTCTAATCCAAGCAGTATGATTGCTCCTTTACAGGGGAATAGCACATCTACAACACCGACTGGTAGTATTCCTCCGCTTTCGACTAATCAATCTGGACGTTCGTCTTTAGTACTTCCGGCAGGCACACCTACCCCGCAACAGCCATCAGCTAGCCGTTGGCAAGGGCAAGAACCGCCTAAGCAAGATATGGTTAGTTCAGGTGGCGGAGGTTGGAGTCAGACTAATCATGCGCCGAATGTAACGCAGAGTCAGACTATTGCGCCGGTAGGTGGTACTGTCACGCCTTGGCAACATCCGATTGTACCGTATGCGAATTCTCCATCGACAGTTAAATCCGATCAGACCGGGATGGAATCAAATAATGGTGCTCTAGGTCAAGGTGGGTCTTCGTATGGTGAACCTTCTGGTAAGGGTCAACAAGGACATCAAAAGAAGCAGCAAAGCGGGAGTGCTCAGCAACAGCAACAACAAGGTCAACAAGGTGGAGAAGGATTAGTTACTGCTAGTGCATCAGTAGATCCGTCTACTGCTACTTATCGTGTATCTGATGCAGGGCGAGGTGATATGAGTACTAAGCCAGAAGGTTCGAGTGCTCAGACTCACGGTATTACTCTCAATGATGGCACTCCTGGCTGGTATGATCCTGTTACTCACACTACGTATAAATCGGATGGTAAAGGCGGGGCGACGATCGTCACGGATAAAAAAGGTTATGCAGAAGATGGCACCCCATTTGTTGGTGATCCATCTAATCCTGCTAACTTCTACAATGCATTAGATGGTAATGGTAACCCAGTCCGCGGGCCCCACGGTGAGCAAATTTTCCGTAATCCAGATAACGGAGCTCTATTTTACTACGATCCTAATGGCCGGGGTTACGTTAGAGTAGGTCCTGATGGTGTAGAAGTCGACTTTAAGACCGGCGCTCCTATTCAGAGTGCTATTGCTGAGAATAATGGAAAACCAGCTCCGGCTAATCCGATGCAGGGTCTAGTGGATTACTATAATAACAATCCGCCACCGCAGTTTAATCAACAGGCAATTGAGGATCAGATTAACGCGGCTAAGCAACAAAGAGCGATTCAAGGTGGACAGGATTCTCGTTCATTAATGGCTTTAGCCGCCAACTCAGGTACTAACCCTGATGCGGCACAAGCTAACCTTGGTCAAATGAGCGCCGAGAGTAATGCTCAAGGTGCTGCATCAGACGCAAAGATCCGTATGCAAGGTGAGCTGACTAAGCTGCAACAAGAGACTAAATGGTATGACGATAAGGCGAATGCGCTAAGAATGATGGCGGCTGCTGAGACGGATAAGAGTAATCAAGCAGCGTTATTTATTCAAGCTCAATTAGCAGCAAGTGCGGCAGCTTCACGTCAGGAAGCTATGATGAAAATGCAGATTGAACTTAGTAAGCCAAGTGTCGGCGAAATGATTGGCGGAGGCTTTTTAGGGCTTCTTACTGGTGGTTTATCTGGTGGACTCGGGCGCCTAATTGGCGGCTTAGGAGGTGACTAATGCCTAGTCAATGGTTTGCGGATGCCTTTCTTCGCGCTATGCAAGGTGCTGGAGAATCTTTTAACTCAGGCTATGATGCTGCGCAGGCTAAGGCTGAGAGAAATAAACGCTATAAGGAAGGTGCGCCTCTTCGAGAAGCTCAACTACAAGCGTATCAGAATAACAATGATAAATTTCTTATGGATCATCCTGAGCTCATCCCAGGTGAAGGAGCTATCGCTAAAGCTGGGCGGTTGGCTAATCAAGACGCATTAAAGGTACTCGATAAGGCAAATACGTCTATTCCTGGCTTAGATCCATCTGCATACAAATCACGTGTAGATCCGAGCACTGCGCGTATGGGGGACACTCAATATACAGGTCCTGTAGGTAAACAACCCTCGTTAGGTGATTCTATCCCAGGCTTATCGTTTGGCTCTATCGGTGATACTGGGGGCGGGCTAGACGCCGCGGGCCTCCAAGCTAAGCTTCAATCTGGGGGTGCTAACTTGGCTCAGGCTGCGGCGCCCGCAGTCCCTGACGCTATGATGCGGCGAGCGCAAGAATCGAAAATGGAGCAAGCCAGGGCGGCAATTTCGGCGGGTGCTCCTCATACTGCTCAGGTTATTAGTAGCTCGCCTACAATGGTTGGGTTACCTAGTGAAAGCATTAGTAACAACATTGCGTCGTCTATCGGTAACGAGTCTAAAGCCCGTTCTAATGAACGTGTAAAGGAAGATTCACGCAAGCAGTTTGGTAGTGCTGCGGCGAATATCTATCAACATAAGCAGATTAACACAGGCGAAGATTTCGGTTATAAAGTACAACAAGGATTAATGACTCCGGAGGAAGCGGCGCAAGCTGCTAAAGCTGCCGGTGTGTCTGTTATTCCGCCGAAGCATTCGACAACTGCTAGTAATGAGCAGGAGAAGACTGCTCGTATGATTCAAGCAGAAATTTTTAAGTTGCAGAGAGCTGGTGCAACTTCATTAGGCGCGGATCAGAAGAAGATTGCGGCTCAGGTTGAGGCATTACAGCAACGACTAAATGGATTAACGCAGCCGCAAGCGCAGGCTCCTACTCAACCTCAGCAAGCTATCTCCGACCAAGATGCTGCGCAATTAAAGAGTCTTGTTGATGCACTAAAGGCTAATCCACAAGATCCTAAAGCTATGGCAGCGGCTGAAGCATTTTATCTTCAGCTTAAACCTGGTGCAACGCACGAACAAGCGTTTAACTTTCTTTCCCATGCCGTAACGCAGGAGTAATTAATGCCTGGTTGGGATGAATTTAAAGTAGTTCCTAAGACTTCGAAGCCGGTCGAATCTTATGGGTCTGTCTTAGACCAATTTGATTTAGACGCATTAGATCGTCTCCGCGGGCCGAAGGCTACAGAAAATCGTGCTGTTAACGCAGCAACTAATTTTATTCAAACAGGAATGAATAACTTTGAGAATCTGGGACCAATTAAGGAACAAATTAATCAGTTAGATCCGGATGTTGCTCAGCGAGAGCGAGGTAAATTAAGTGGTATTGGTCACGATATGGCACAAGGTGCGGGTGCTATCAATAAAGTTAAGAATAATGTTCCTGAAGCTGCGCCTCTTATTGAACAAGAGCAGGAAAAACATCCTGTACTTAAGCAAATCGTTGCTCCGGTTGCCAAAGGATTAGAATACCTTGATAACGTAACTTCGCGACCTGTGCGTGCTCTTACTTATCCAGGTGGTAGTAACTTTGACTGGGAAGCCGCCAAGGATTCTAAGAATTGGAGTAAGGCAGTTAGAAGCACTGAGGTAGGTAAAGGCATTGGTACTGGTTTAGATAGCGTTATGGCTCCTTTATCAACTGTTGTAGGCTTACCGTTAAGCGGTGTTGGGGCATTAGCTGATCTTAAAGCGGGAAAAGATGCTAGCACTGTAGGAACTAATGCATTAGAGACTCAGAAGAACATGATTCATGCAGGCGGCGATTTCGCTATGGATGCCGCCGCAGATTGGACTAACCTATTCTCGTTAGGGTTAGGCGGTACTGCTAAAGCTGTATTAGGGCCTGTCACACGTGCTGCATTAAAGGCAGGAAAGAGTGCTAATGAAGCTGCGCGGATTGCTAAGGATGTCGAGGCGATCGCTCAGTTTAACTTTCCTGTAGCTGAGAAAGCTAAATACGTAACCGACCTATTAAAGGCTGAAGGCTTACCACAAGTATTCGGCGAGACTGCTCAGCATCTAGGTAAGGGTCAGTTGAAGGTCGGATTAGACATTCCCGGTCAGTTAGTTGAGCAAGTTGGTAAGGCTGTAAAATCGCCTGGATTAGAAGGATTTGGTCAAACGCTCCGTGAAGGTATCGATGTTCTTCCTAACCTCACAGGTAAAGAATTCGTGGGGGCTAATGCGCTCGATAAAGTACTTCCTAAGGTTAAAGCATTAACATTGCCTCCTTTATCTCCGCCTGCTCAGCAAGCATTTAGCTTTATGCCGGCACCTACGCCACCAATTCCGCAAAAACCTTTACTATGGTCTCAAAGAGGCCAACAAAAAGAGATTCTCAAAGAAGGTATTCTTAAACAAAAGGGAGCTATTAACGCATCGACCGCCGATGTAATGAATAACGTAGTTGCGGGCGCTAAGGCTGCCGGTGCACCCTTACCCATTAATGAGAAATTCGTTAAAGATATCCGGGAAGCCGGTAAAGCTGGTGTAGTGACGGATGAGATCGCAAAGAGTAAGCAGTCGTTAATTGATTTGGCGCAGCAAAATGGATTGCCGGTTGACAATCGTGCATTACAGCTAATTGAAGACTTTCATAAGTCCCATGATTATGCGTCTGCTTCTCATTGGTTAGAGCAGTCAAATTTACCCCATGTTGCGAGTGCAGCAAAGGTGCTTGAATGGTTAACATCTAAGTTACGCCGTAATATGTTAACTCTTTCTCCGGCAAATAATGCGATTAACATCGCTAATGATATCATTCAAGCTTCTACGGCAGGAATGAATAATGCTCCTTTACGATTATCTCAAGCTGCTCATGTACTCGATGATGTACAAAAGCCGCTGGAGATTGGTGGTAAGGTCTACCAACCTGGAGAATTAAAGAAGCTTGCGCAAGAGTTTAATATTGGTTACGAGAATGTCAATAAGGACGTAATCAATAATAAGCTCGGGAGTCTGAGCAAGGGCAATAATCTACGCATCGCGGGTGATCTTATGTCTGGTGGTATTCTAGAAAGACTACCCGATAAGGTCGCTCAGAAAATTCCGATGACTATGCAACATCAGCATAGATGGGAAGATCTGAGTAAGACAGCATTATTCCTCGAGCGATTAGACAGAGGTGATGCTCCGTTTCATGCCGCTAAGCTGGTGTTTGATACACTCATTGATTACAATGATGCAGGTAAAATGCTACAGATTGCTAAGTGGTTTCTCCCGTTTATTACCTGGACCGCGAAAATGCCGGTTGTAGCCGGTAAGGCATTAGTACGTAATCCTGCAGCATTTCAGCGCCCGTTTAAAGCTGCTCATGCTTTAGGTGGAGAAGAACAAAGTCCTCCGTCATTATTCCGCCAAGAGCAAGGCACGTCTATTCCGCTAACTCCTCGTGGGGAGCAAGTAATGGGAGAGCTCAGCGGATTGGGAGATAAGAATTTAGGTCAAACAAGAGTCAGAACCAGATTTCCGATGGATGAAGGTCTTAGCCCTTGGGCTTCTCTTGCAGAAGGTAATATCAAGCCTTTTCTTGCACAAGCGGGGTTAGGATCACGCACAGTTATTGGCGGAGGGTTAAATATCAATCCAGTAACTGGTAAGCCTGACGATCAGTCTTTTGGAGATATGGCGGCTAATAGCGTTCCTTCGCTACTATTTTCCCGCCCGATGCAAGAAGCATTAAATTACGGTATTTATAAAGCACACGGAGGGAAAGAAGCAGGAGCTAATCCAGCGCCCTTATCAGAATTCGGAAAGCCTTCAGCTAATCCTGAAGCTAAGCAATTAGAGCGTATTCTAGGTCTTCTAGGTGTAGGGTCATTTAAGACCTTACCTACCGACCAACTCTATAACCAATTAGATGCAGGAGAGTTACAAAAACTACTCACCCGTGTTAAGAACTTGACAAACCGCAATAATATCGTCGAGACTGTCAAGGAGCAGAAAGGGAATAAGTAATGAAGAAATTAGTATTTCTCTCAGTTTTTCTATCTACCGCCGCATATGGCCAAAACGCCGTTCCTTCACGTATCGATCCTAATGCTGTGCAATACGCACAAAGTTGTTCATTAGGTCCGATGAACATGATTACCTTTTCTGCGGCTGCTCGCGCTAAGCAAGTACAGAATATTAGTACCGGACAAAATCAGTTGTTTCGTTTAGGTGAGCAGATTGCTGTTAAATGCACTGCGGCTGGGCGGGTAACTATTTGTGCCCACCAAACTTATACAGCTACTGTAGGGACACCGGGGACTAACCTTGCAGGTTGGACAGCGTCTGATACACTTACCGCTCAAGGTTATTTACCTTGTGGTGAAATTACGATTGCTAATCCTATCGAGTATTTCAAAATCTCTCCACTTCGCTGGGCGGGGAGCATTTACACAACGCCTACACTTCGGATGGGATTTTGTTCAGTCCCTGGAACCGGCCGAGCATTAGCGGCACCTTGTGGAACATCCGCCGAGTGTGGTTCAGGCGGTACTTGTAGCTTTACCGCTCGCTCGCCATATGTCTATATCTCATTAATTCCTGAGTCTGCTACCTCAGTTTGTTCGGTGCAACTATGCGAGCAGTAAAATATTTTCTTCTTTCCCTCCTCTTTTCTTCGCCCGCATTTGCTCAGGACCAATGGGCAAACAATGCGTATTCTACGCTTGCGAGCGGAATTACCGCAGTCTCTACAACGTTTACAGTCGCAACGGGTGAGGGGTCTAGATTTCCTACTCCTGGTAATGGATATTATCTTACGCTAGAGAGCGGAAGTATTGCCACGCCTACAGCACGGGAAATTGTTAGAGTAACTGCACGTAGCGGTGATGTCTTCACAGTTACTCGTGCTAGACAAAGTACTAGTGCATCTATTTTCGCAGCCGGTTCGCGGGTATCGTTTAGAATTACTGCGCAATCATTACGCGAATTTATGGTAGGTTCGCCATTAATTCGTACATCTTCGTCGACTACCTGGTGGGCCCAACCACATTTAAGTCGTAAACCCATTTATCAACTTCCAATAGGTGGTGTATCAACTAGTCTTGATGTAATGGGACCATCCATTACTGCTGGTGGTTCAGCAACAGCGCGGACAGTAGGGACGACATGGGTTACACAACATAGACGATTAGCATATGTTAGTTCAGCGGCTGCTACTAACGCGTTTGGGTTGAGTTCTAATACGGTGCCTGTTTATTATCGTTCTACCACGACAGGATTGGGTGGTGTGACATTTACGGCGCGCTACTTTATGGAGACAGCAACCGCGAATCAGCATTTATTTTGTGGATTGTTTGCTTCTACAACCGGTACATTTATGGCTAACGTCAACTATACGACAGTTGGCGGTATTATGGCAGATATTGTTAGTGTTGGTGCGCAAAATACTGATACTAACTTACAAATTTACCATAATGACGGTTCAGGCGCACCCGTTTCTTCTAATTTAGGCGCAAACTTTCCAGCATTCACTAACTCAACTGATATTTATACTATTCAAATTATGATTCCTGTAGGGCCAGCTAACTCTATCTGGGTCTATGTTCTTAACGAAACAACTGGCGCCTCAGTTATTTCTGAGTTAACTTCGGAACTACCGACAAATAACACTCTACTTCGTTGGGGTTGTGGTGGTTCGACCGGCACTGGTGGCGCAGTTACATGGGATGTCATTAGCGTTGTAGTTGACACTCCCTATTAAGGAGAGAGCATGAAATGGTTTAAGTCCTATCTAATTGCTTTATGTATTTTAGCAGTTAGTTTAACAATTCCTCGTTTCTTGAAGATTGAGCATACGGCAGAAGCGCGACCGCGAAAGATTATCTGGCAAACAGCTAGTGGGGTCCAGACCGCCTATGTTGGAGCAGCGACTTTTAGTCGTACATGGGATTGGTATGTGACGTCTGATAGCATAAGTGCAGTTACTGACGCAGGTGTCATCGGTGCAATTCCTTATGGTCCCGACGGTGGCACGTTATTAGCTGGACATACGGATGGCGGCCTTTCTACTGGTTACCGAGCTTCAACTGGTCTCTCGGCAAGCGGTCTTGGTTCCTCACTTGTTAATCAGGGAGTAAGTTTCAATGGTGCTATTTGGCGTCGTACATCGTTAGCTAACCTTCCTGGTTACAGTGGTAATGGCTACAAGATGCTCGCACGAGTCATCTTTATTCACGAAGCTGGAGCCTCTGGTACAGCGGGAGTGTTCTTAGCTGAAGGACGTTCAGGTATTGGCGCGTTTCAACTCTATGCGCAATCTACTACTCAATTTCGTGCAATTCTTCAAGGTGCTACTACTTATTCAGCCATTGTAACAGCTCCACAGGGTATTTCTACCGGTCCGCACGTATTGGATGTCTTCACCAGCGATTCAGAAAATACAGGAGCAACCGAACGACTTAATTCTATGTTCTGGCTCGATGGTGTGTATATTGGAGGCGCTGAGCATACGAGCGATCTTACTCCATGGACAGGCAATCTTAGTGATCAATTAGCAGTAGGTGGTACAGCAGCCAATATTTCTCCTCTACTTGGGCGTACTGTTTTTTTCGCAGGTATCGCTTCAGGTAGTAATCTTACCTGGTTTAAAGGATTTGAGACAGTTTACGACGATTGTGTAGCAGATGGCTTATGTCCAGATATGGGAAGCGCATCTTCGCGCGGTACAGGGCGAGGCCTTATCCAAGGAGATGGCGGTATTCTTAATATTGTCCAACCATCAGCCATTATTAGTGATGGTCGTTCACGGACTGGATTAGGAGTAGTAACTCCAGCAACCTATAATCCGAGTACTCCTGCAGATCTTTATATTCATCTTTGTGGCTGCACTTGGACAGGCGCAACGTGCAGAGGCAGTTTCTTAGGTGGTTCTGCAGCTACAGCTGATCCTAATCTAGAGGTTGGTGACCCGAATGGAATCCATGCTTATTTAGATGCGCAATATGTAGATTCCACCGATTGTGCTGGTGGTGTGGGATGGGTCAAAGGTAACACCGCGCGTTCAGATTATCAACTCAATTACGTCGATAGTGTTATTGCTTATATGAGGCAAAATTATGCCGTGCGAGCTACTTGGATTGTAGGCCGTTCTAACGGTTCGGGTTTCGCACATTGGTATGGTGCTATGCGTCCCAAGCTTGTTTCAGGTGTACTTGACACTATTGGTTATTGGCCTGGTGCTGGTAACGGTGGTGGTGGACAAATGACTAGCACCGCAGCGGTTGGCCGTAATCCGGTTTATGCAATGCATAATCAGAATGATCCTACTGTGCGAGTCGATTTCGCTAGAATTATGATTCCAAACTATCTTGATCGGAATCTACGCATCGATGCGGGGAGCAATGATGGTTCTGTAGGTACTTGTGTCGGGCTTGATTCTGGAGGCATCGACGGATCGCAAATTCTAACAGGTTGTGGTTGTGGCGCTACTCAAGGTACTTATGATGGAGGCCCTAACGGAGTATGTTGTACATGGCCTAGCTCTGCCGGAAATACTGTGGCCCTTGACGGCGGCATTGCATATCCGTTTATGTATTGTGAATCTACGTCAGGCGGACACTTACCCCCACCGGGAGAGGGCGAACGTATTCGTACGTTTATTTTAAACTATGGCGAAGATGCAGGCGGTTAAATATTTGTTTCAACTTCTATTGTATATGTGTGCTCTTACAGTAGGAGTAATTCTATGGATTTTCATGGCGGCTTGGTTTTGTCAGGGAGGCATGTGTAACTAATGCTAAGCCTTACTTTACTACTTGTGGCTCAGTTTTCTGATCCCTCTCTCATTCCAGGAGAACGTCATACTTACGCCATTAAAGACTATGTGTTACCAGAAGACTGTACTGTAACAAGTTGCGATCTCTCTCCTGCGTTTGATCGACTATTCGCCATTACTGATGCAGCACCAGCGCAAAGCGGCATGCGTGCTCCAGGAACCTTGATTACTCTTCCTCCCGGAGATTTTCGTATCTCTCGTCCTATAGTGTTAAATAGAGGACACACTATTAGAGGTGCAGGTGGAGGTGGGTGGGGGGCGCCTACTGTTTTGAGAGTCACTACATCTACGCATGGGATTATAGTTAATCCATTGGCGTCTTGGGCGGATATCGGTGATCTTGCGCTTATTACTGATAAAGCTTCAGAAACAGCTGATCGCCATGGAATTTTGCTCAAAACTCGGGCACATATTCATGATATGTGGATCCGTAGATTTACTGTCGGTGTGTACGCATTAGGGGATTTACGGTATGGTACGAATATTAACGGGGCGCGGTTAGATAATTTGCGGATTGATCTTCAGGAATACGCTGGTGTGTATCTGCTTGGAGATAATGCCGGGGCGATTGTGCTTAGCGCAGTAGATGTAGGGTCAGTTTGTCAAAAGGCTTCAAAATGGGAAGCCTACTTCCAGGGGCGGGCATGCGCCGGCATTATGGATTGGTCTATGATGGGCGCTACAATTGTAGGCGGTCAAAGTGCCAATGCGCGAGATATGATCACCGGTCTATATAAGAGTAACTATTTTCTTAGGAGAACTTCCGCACTAGGCGCTTACTCTGAAATGAGTCTGACAAAAGATCAACTAGAGGTCGATGCCGTAGTTTTAGGCGGTACTCTCGCGGCGCCAAGTATGGCCGCAGGATCAGGCTTTAGGCTCTATGGCACACGAGCTAATCAGCTTAAAGTATACGGTACTGCAGCCACGGGGGACACTCAACGTCCTGAGATTTGGATTGGCGGAGACGCACAACCGCCAGGTACAGTGTTAACATTAATGCCGCCGCAATCTGGTTCTTCGTTTCCGTCTTATTCGGCGTTACGTACTAAGATGGATGTTACACCTAATAAACGAGGTTGGCGTACAGATTTACAAAATGCAACGCAGTATACTACTGAGCGCATCTTAATCGAACCTACTAAGCCTGGTGTTGTGATCACACGCACAAGCACCAAGATTATTCCATAAGAGGTGAATGAATGGCTCCTAAGACTGTAACTTTCATTAAGCAACATCTAATTAGCCTTCTCTTAGGAGCTTTACCAGCTCTTATTGGGGCGGGTTATGTTACTCTGTATAGAGTAGATAAGCTAGAGGCTTCTCAATTAGAAGAAAAACAAGTTGCTGAAGATTCGGTGAAAGAGATACTCCATCGTATAGAGGATCTTCAAATTGCGCTAGGCCGTGCGCAACTAGATCTTGCTCTCGTATGCTCAGAGGTTGTAAAGTCGCGGGGTGGCAATCCTTTAGCGGAATGTAAGACTATGGGAGGGAGATAATGAAGTCAACTCTATTAAATTCTAAACGTGTAGGGCTCACATTAGCTACACTTGCTGTACTCCTAACTATTGTGTGGCTTCTCAAGCCTACATCAGTCATTGTACAATCTTTAGCACTTTTAACACCTATGTTCGTTACACTGACTACTACAATGGGTATTAGTTGGTCAGAATCGTTTCTCAATAAAGCCGCTGATATGGTTGAGGATATTGCGCATGCAACTGCAAATGATAAGCCTACCGTGGGAGGAACGGATGGACCGCCAAGAAGTGACAGCTAGTGTTCTAAACTATGCGCGTTCCCAATTAGGTGTAACGGAGTTGACAGGTAATAATGATGGTATTCCTGCAGAGCGCTATATGCAAGGGGATAAGCTTCCTTGGTGTGCTGGTTTCGTCTTATGGGTATTTCGGCAAGCTGGTTATCAGCTACCTGGTAATCAATTTAAAGACCGCGCAGTTTCGGAATTAGAAACTCAATTGTCTCTCTTAGCGTGTGAGTTAGAAAGTCCTGTCCCAGGGGCATTAATATTCTTCAGAAAAGGGCATTCTTCGGCGGGCCCTAGTGGACATGTGGGGATTATTGAGGATGTCAAATCTGCTAAGGGGGATGAAGGATTTTTGATCACTACGATCGAAGGGAATTCGTCTAATCGCGTCAAGCGTGGGCGGTATGACTCATCTAATCCCTTTATCAAAGGCTACTACTTGTGGCCAAAGGATGATATCGATGGAACCTATACTATCCCTATTCAACGCGATACCAAGTAGTGTATATATAGTACTCGGGGCTCTCTTAGCTGCGGCAGGAATTTACCTTCACGGTAAAAAGAAAGCAGCTAAAGAAATTGCGGGTGAAACTGCTCAAGTACAGTTAGAGAATATTCGCACGTACGAGGAGCATGAAGATAAACGTGAGGACAAAGCTAAAGAAGAGGTGAAGGCAATAAATACTG
>JACCDT010313879.1_pt1 | contig 14078 bp, 16 predicted proteins | sample 7446291 | NCBI WGS metagenome assembly JACCDT01 (sample SAMN15323446, study PRJNA562643) | freshwater metagenome | isolation source: river surface water | place: USA:Blue River Watershed | collected 2017-08-17
GAACCGGGGGTTCAGGTGGGCGAGGTCAGGTCAACGTTGGGTTCATCTGACGCGAGACGATCACGCTCATCGACCGATGTTCCAAGCCCGAGCTCTATGAGCATTGGTTCAAGGAAATATAAAGCCCTAAGGACTTGCAGACGCCTTGATTGTAGGCGTGGCTTAGATGAGCTGGTTGTCGCGTGCGAGCACCGCATCCATACGCTGCAGCAAGTTGTGCAGGTCGGTGCTTGAGGTACTGATGTCGCCGCTGGCTTGGGCAGCAGCGGGGCGGTCGGTCAAGTCGAATGCCAAATTAAGCGCGGCCAATACGGCAATGCGGTCACGGGCTTTGATCTTGCCTGCATCGCGAATTTTGCACATGGCTTCGTCCACTTTGCCCACAGCTTGACCCAAACGCGTTTCGCCACCTTCGGGGCAACCCAGCACATAGCCTTGTCCCATGATTTGAACTTCGATTTGCTTCATGCGTTGTCCTTGGCTTCAGAGCCTTGGGGCAGGCGATCAATCAATGCATCAATGCGGTGGCGGGCAGCACCAAGGCGAGACTTCAGTAAGTCGCGCTCGTGCGTGAGCTCTTGCACTTGAGTGGCTAGCAAGGCATTGGTACGCTGCAGTTCTTCGTGACGAAGCAGCAAATGCTCGACGCGCTGGGCAATTTGATCGATCAGGGGTGTTTGTGACATGGCCATCAGATTTTAAGGTGGCTGCAAGGTAAATCGTTAAAATTATGAATGTTGGTGCTCGAGGTGTGGTTCACACGCCTCAGTTCAACGGGAAGCAGGAGGGTTGCGTCGACCAGCACGACAACACCTAACCTGCGCTGCCCCCGCAACGGTCAAGCGGACGAGCCCTTAGGCTCCGCTTCTGTCACACAAGCCACTGAGCGCCTTGAACAAGCGTTTGGGAAGGCGACAGAGGTAGTCTCCGCCAGCCCGGATACCGGCCAACAAGGTGGTGGTGCGTCTAAAAACGTGCCGCTAAATCGCTCAAGCACTGTCGGGGAAGGCGGTGAGAGCACATGACTGTTGGTATTTAAATCATGAAGAAATCTATTCGTCTGCGTTCACGCGCGTTTACTCCTGCGCTTTCCGTTTTGTCATTGGCTGTGGCTGTTTCTGTGCAGGCCCAAACCTTGAGTGATCAGGTGTTACCCGATGCAGTTATCACGGCAAATCGAATCCCTCAAGATCCAACACTTTTGCCAATGGGTGTTTCTGTGATCACGGCTGAGGAAATTCGCTCTGCTGGTGTGACAGATGCAAGCGACGCTATCCGGTGGTTGGGAGGCGTGGTGACGCGCATTGATACAACGGGTGGGCGCAATCCGACCTTGGATATACGTGGTTTTGGTGAAACTGCCAGCAGCAATTTGGTCATCATGGTGGATGGTGTGCGACTCAATGAAGGCGATATGGGGGGGGCTGCTATCAGCTGGATTCCAGTCGACAGCATTGAACGTATTGAAATTGTTCGCGGTAGCGGTGCTGTTTTGCATGGAGAGGGCGCAACGGCAGGCATGATCAACATCATTACGGGTCGCGGAAAGACAGAATCTGGCGGGGCCGTGTCTGTTGGTGTTGGCAATAGAGGTACGCGCGAAGGTCGTGTGGAAATGCAAACTGCATCTGAGAACTGGAAATCTCAAATTTATGGTGCGGCATTAAACACGGACAATCATCGAGATAACTTCCGTGTTCAAGAGCGAAATGCCTTGGCTAAAACAACATGGTCGGATGGAACTAAGAGCTTATCTGCTCAGTTAGGTGTGCAGTCACAGGCTGGTGGCTTGCCAGGTGGTATCAACGTGGCAGAGTTTCAGAGTAATCCGCGTCAATCTTTCAAGCCCAACGACAACGGAAAAACTGATACGGCTAATCTTTTACTGAGTGCAGAACTACCGTTAGATGTTTGGAGGGTAGGTGCCGATGTGAGTCACCGTAATGTTCAGTCGAAGGGGTATTACATCGCTGATGGATACACAAGTGACAGTAAAACCGATACAACACGTATCGGATTGAGAGCTTGGCGCAACCTTCCTATGTTGCAAGCTGCGGGGCGTTTTATTGTCGGACTGGATTCTGAGCGCTGGAACCAAGATAAGGCAACTTTAGATCCCTTATGGGGAAATTCAAATGTTCACATCGCTCAATCTTCGAATGCGCTGTACGTCCGCCAAGAGTTGGATTGGACGCCAGTAGGCATCAAGGCATTTGCAGGTGTCCGGCACACCGAGTCTTACCGAGAAGCAAAAGGAGACTCTAACGGTGCACTTGATGCTTTAAATAATAGCTGGGAGCTTGGATTGGCAAAGCGAGTTGCGCAAGGAGCTGAGCTTTATGGTCGTTTGGGAACGAGTTTTCGTCTACCCAACTCTGATGAATTTAGTTGCTCATTTGGATGCCCACCTAGCACACTAAACTTGCTTCGCCCGCAAACTTCTAAGGATCATGAATTAGGGTATCGTCAAAAATATTCTGAAGGATATTGGACTGTTCGCTATTACCGCAGTGATTTGCGAGACGAAATTGGACTTGGCGCTGATTACATGACGAACATGAACTTTGATCCTACCCGTAGAGAGGGGGTCGAATTTGAAGCCAAAATGAAGTTGAATTCATCTTTGCGTGCAGGTGTGCAAGTCGCGCAGCGCAAATCCACTTTTAGAGACGGGCAATACGAAGGCAAGGAAGTCCCCTTGTCGCCTGAGCAAAGTCTGACTGCGAATTTGATGTATCAAATGAGTCCGAATCAGCAAGTTGTTCTTTTGAATCAGTGGGTGTCAGAGCAAAAAGTGGCTGGTGATTTAGGCAACAGTTGCTCGCAAGCTATCCCTAGTTTCTCTCTGACAAATTTAAGATACAGCCATGGTTTTGATGCATGGCTGTTCTCGGGGCAAATTTCAAACTTGTTTGATAAGCAGTACTACGACTATCGATCTCGTTGTAATCCTGCGAGTCGATCCATTTACCCTCAAGCAGAGCGAACATGGACTTTCACAGCTCGACGGAGTTTCTAATTAGTGATGACATCCGTATTTCCCCAACGCATCGTCTGTCTCACTGAGGAAACGACTGAGTGGCTGTACATGCTGGGGGAAGAGGCGCGCATTGTGGGTATTTCGGGTTACACCGTGCGCCCGCGTCGTGCGCGTGACGAAAAGCCTAAAGTCAGCGCGTTCTTGAGTGCCAAGATTGACAAGATCTTGGCGCTCAAACCCGATTGCGTGTTTGGCTTTTCAGACTTGCAGGCAGACATTGCGGCTTCGCTCATCCGTGCGGGTGTGCAGGTGACGGTGTTTAACCAGCGCAGTGTGGATGAGATTTTTTCGATGCTCTACCAAGTCGCTGCAATGGTGGGGCAAGCAGAGCAGGGCTTGCAGCGTTTGCAGCAGATGCGCGCGCAACTAGATGCGATTCAACAAACCGCCGCGACGTTCAAGCGTCGGCCCAAGGTGTATTTTGAAGAGTGGGACGAGCCACACATCAGCGGCATCCGTTGGGTGTCAGAGCTGATCGGTATTGCAGGTGGCGATGATTGTTTTCCAGAGCTGGCGCAAATGGCCATGGGCAAAGACCGCATCATTGCCAATGGGAAAACTATTGTGGATCGTGCGCCCGACATCATCATTGGTTCGCTATGCGGCAAAAAATTTCGCCCCGAAAAAGCCGCCGCACGCGAAGGCTGGCAAGACGTGCCAGCAGTCCTCAATAACCAAATTTTTGAAATTAAATCTGCCGACATTTTGCAGCCAGGCCCTGCGGCATTGACCGATGGCGTGGCACAGTTGCACCGCATCATTCAGCAGTGGGAGGCAGCACATGCTTAGACGCATCAATGCAGTCCGCAGGTTTGCTCTGATTGCGCTATTGGGGTTCAGTGCCATTGCGCAGGCGCTGGTGTTGCGCGATGACCGCCAAGTTGAGGTGACGATCAACAAGCCCCCGCAACGCATCGTCAGCCTGTTGCCTTCGCTCACCGAAACCGTATGCGCATTAGGTCAATGCCAAAAGCTGGTGGGCGTGGACCGTTACTCTAACTGGCCTGACAGCATTGCTAAGCTGCCACGCATGGGCGGTGGCATTGATCCAAATATCGAAAGCGTGGTGGCCGCCAAGCCCGACTTGGTATTGATGGCGACGTCGGCGCGTGGTGCTGAGCGCTTTGCGGCGCTTGGCTTAACCGTGTTAGCACTAGAGCCGCGCTCGCATGCCGATGTGCAGCGCGTCATGCGCATCGTAGCGCAGGCCTTAGATATGCCGGTAACTGAGAGTGATCGTGTGTGGCATCACATAGACGCAGCTGTAAATGCGGCTGCGCAATCCATCCCCGCACAGGCCAAAGGCCAGCGCGTGTACTTTGAGGTCAGTTCTGCTCCTTATGGCGCAAGTGAGTCTTCGTTCATTGGCGAAACACTGCATCGTTTGGGTGCGCGCAATATCTTGCCTGCGTCGCTTGGGCCATTTCCAAAAATCAATCCTGAATTTGTGGTGCGTGCGCAGCCCGACATCATCATGGTGGGTGATAGCAACTTTGCCGACATGACCACCCGCCCCGGATGGCAAAACTTGCGTGCCATGCGCACGCAGCGCGTGTGCCATTTCAAATCGGAAGAATCCGACATGCTAGTGCGTGCTGGTCCTCGTATGGCAGAAGCTGCGCGCTTGATGGCCAAGTGTTTGTCTAACAAAGCTCATGACAAGCCGAAAGGTCAGCCATGACGCCTCACGGTGTGCGTTGGTCTCCCTTGCTGGTGGCATTGAGTCTGCTGGCGCTAAGCGTGCTCGGCATCGCGCTAGGTAGCGCTGTGGGCAGCACAGGCTTCGAGAGCTGGCTCACCGCCATGCAAGATGACACAGCTTGGCAAATTGTGTGGGACATTCGTTTGCCTCGTAGCGTAGGTGCATGTGTAGCGGGTGCATTGCTTGGGCTTGCAGGAGCGTTGGCGCAAGGCTTATTTCGCAACCCATTGGCTGACCCGTATTTACTGGGCAGCGCATCCGGCGCTTCCCTTGGCGTGGCGGTGGCGTTGGCCTTGTTTGGTGGTAATCCGTTTGCCACTGAATTTTTAGTTCGCTTAGGTTTAACAGGCGCAGCGTTTGTGGGAGCGGTTTTGGCTGTCTTGCTCACACTCATGTTGGCGCGTGGTGTGCAACACACTTTGCGCTTGTTGTTGGCTGGTGTGATTGTGGGCGTGGTGTTGGGCGCGATGGCTTCGCTTATCACTCTCATGCGCCCCGATGTGTTGCAGGGTATGCAAGGATTTTTGTTGGGCTCTACCAGTTTCATCAATTGGAACGCGTGCGTGTTGATGTCGGTCGTCTTGTTGGTGTGTGTGACCATCGCCTTTGCATTGAGCCGTGTATTGGATGCGTTGAGCTTAGGGGAATCCACCGCATTGAGTTTGGGCTTGCCACTTGCCCCCGTGCGCGTGGCGCTGGTATGCGTGTTGGCTTTGGCCACGGGTACTGCTGTGGCACAAACGGGCTTAGTGGCATTTGTGGGCTTAGCTGCACCGCATTTGGTGCGTTCGCTGGTGAAGGCCAAACACAACTGGATTGTGTTGTTGTCGGCTTTGATGGGTGGTGTGTTGCTTCTATCTGCTGACTTGCTGGCCCGCATGCTGTTGTCGCCTCAAGAGATGCCTGTGGGCGTGCTCACCGCAGTTTTGGGTGGTGGCTATTTGCTGTGGCTGATGTATCGCGGTCAAACAACGAGGGCTGCACAATGAATGCGCCGTTGATGGCTTTGCGTTTGCGTGATGTGCATGTGTCTTTGGCAGGGCAACAGGTATTGCACGGTATCGATATGTCGTTTGTGGCAGGGCGTTGGACCAGCATCGTTGGGCCTAACGGCGCTGGCAAATCGACGTTGCTCAAAGCCATGGCTGGGTTGTTACCTGTCAGTGGCCGCATCTTTTTATTTGATCAAGAGTTGATGGCGATGGATCGCAAGATGCGCGCACAGCAGCTGTCGTGGTTGGGGCAAAACGAATCAACGTCTGATGACTTGCGTGTGTGGGATGTGGTCATGCTCGGACGTATGCCGCACCAAGATTGGCTGGCTGCGCCAAATGCGCATGATCATGCGGTGGTGGAAACCGCTTTGCAAGCCACGCAATCGTGGGAATGGCGTGAGCGCTCCATCGGCCAGCTCTCGGGTGGTGAGCGTCAACGCGTGTTGCTAGCTCGCGCCATGGCCGTGCAAGCGCAAGTGATGTTGATGGATGAGCCACTTGCCAACCTAGACCCACCTCACCAAGTGGATTGGCTAGAACAAGTGCGCTGTCTCACGTCGCAAAACACCACCGTCATCAGCGTGCTGCACGAATTGGGTATGGCGCTTCATGCAGACGACATGGTGGTTATGCAAGCAGGGCGTGTGGTGCATCAAGGGGCCTGCTCGGATGTCGCCACACACCGTGCCGTTGAAGCTGTGTTTTATAAACGCATTGCCATTCATTCGCTGGATGGGCAGTGGGTGGCCGTGCCCAAGCTTTAAACCCCAAAGGATTGCTATGACGGCCAAGTGTGTGATGGTGTTGGGCACCTCCAGCGGTGCTGGAAAAAGCTGGCTGACTACGGCGTTGTGCCGCTGGTATGCACGCCAAGGTTTGAAAGTTGCTCCGTTCAAAGCACAGAACATGAGCAACAACGCGCGCGTGGTGGCCTCACGCCACGGCCTCGGTGAAGTGGGCTCAGCTCAATATTTCCAAGCACTCGCGGCTAAGGCTGAGCCAAACGTGCGCATGAACCCTTTGCTGCTCAAGCCAGAAGCTGATACACACAGCCAAGTGGTGTTGCTAGGCGAAGTGAACACCGAGCTAACGAATACACCTTGGCGTGACCGAAGTGAAAAAGTGTGGCCCCAAATTGCAGCGTCGCTAGATGCACTGCGTGCCGAAAACGATGTGGTGGTAATCGAGGGCGCTGGCTCTCCCGCAGAGATCAACCTTATGGCCAGCGACATCGTCAACCTGCGCGTCGCGCGTCATGGCGATGCGCGCTGCTTGCTGGTGACTGATATCGACAAAGGCGGTGCATTTGCCCACCTGTATGGCACATGGGCCTTGTTACCTCCCGAAGACCAAGCGCGTATCACTGGCTTTGTGCTCAATAAATTCCGAGGCGATGCGTCGCTGCTTGCGCCTGCACCCGAGATGCTGCAAGAGCGCACGGGTGTGCCTACCGTGGCCGTGTTGCCCATGTGGTGGCAACACGGGCTGCCAGAAGAGGATGGTGTGTTTGATGACCGCAGTCGCGCCACAGGTATGGTGAACAAAACAGTGGCTGTCATTGCTTATCCACGCATCAGCAACCTCGACGAATTTCAACCATTGACGAACGTACCCGGCGTACGCCTGATGTGGGTGCGTAGCCCCGCCGACTTGGCTGTCTTGCAGCGGAAAGATTGGGTCATCTTGCCCGGCTCTAAGCACACCAGCAGTGACCTTGTTTGGTTGCGCACCCAAGGTCTTGACGCGGCCATCGCCAAACACGCAGAGCAGGGCGGTGCGGTGTTGGGCATTTGTGGTGGCTTGCAAATGTTGGGTGAGGCCTTGATTGACACTCACGGTATTGATGGCAATGCCGCGGGTTTAGGGCTACTGCCCGTGGTGACGCAGTTTGCCGCTGACAAAACTGTGCAGCGTACCAGTGCTAAGTTTGGTGAGCTGCGCGGCTCATGGTCAGGCTTATCGGGCGTGCAGGTGAGTGGCTACGAAATTCACCACGGCCAAACGCAGGCTCACGCCGCCATGGCTGCCGCAGGGCAAGTGGCGCATGAGGTGATGCCAGGTTTGGCTTGGCAAAACGAGGCAGGCAACGTGATGGGGTCCTACCTGCACGGTTTGTTTGAAGACCCTGCCGTGCTGCAGGCCTTGTTTGGTGCGCAAACGCCCACGCTAGAAACGGTGTTTGAAGGCTTGGCCGATTACCTAGACCAACACATGAGTGCCGAGGTCCTGCACGGGCTCATTGCCTAAATGTTTCAAGGCTTCAACGTTTTTGGCTTGAAGCTGCAAAACTCAGCCACACCACATTGCCAGCACAACGGCTTGCGCGCTTGGCACACATAGCGGCCATGCAAAATCAGCCAATGGTGTGCGTCTACCAAGTACTCTGCCGGGATACGCTTCACCAACTTCATCTCTACTGCCAGTGGTGTCTTACCTGGGGCCAAGCCCGTGCGGTTGCCCACGCGAAAAATGTGCGTGTCCACAGCCATGGTGGGCTCACCAAAGGCCACGTTCAGCACCACGTTAGCTGTTTTGCGGCCCACACCGGGAAGGGCTTCTAGCGCTTCGCGTGTACGCGGCACTATGCCTTGATGTTGATCCACCAAGATGCGACAGGTTTGCATCAGGTGTTTGGCTTTGCTGTGGTACAGGCCAATCGTCTTGATGTAGCCCTCAAGGCCTTCAAGGCCGAGGTCCAAGATTTGTTGCGGCGTGTTGGCCACGGGGAATAACTGCCGCGTCGCCTTGTTCACACCCACATCCGTGGCTTGGGCACTCAGCAGGACAGCGGCTAACAACTCGAACACGCTGGTATATTCCAACTCGGTATTGGGCTGCGGATTGGCTGCTTTCAGCGTCGCAAAAAAAGGCTCAATGTGCTGTGTTTTCATACGATCATTATTCCCCACGCTATGCCCTCAACTATGAAGTTTGCTGACCGCCTCAACAACGTTGAAACCTCCGCCATTCGTGAACTGTTCAAACTGCTGGGTAAGCCCGGCATCATCAGCTTTGCTGGCGGTTTTCCCGACAGCGCCATGTTTGACGTGCAAGGTATTCGCGAAGCCAGCGAAGCTGCATTGACCCAAGAGCCAGGCGCTGCGCTGCAATACGGTGCAACAGAGGGCTATCAACCTTTGCGCGAACAATTGGCTGCTTTCATGGCCAGCAAAGGCGTGAAGGGCTTAGACGCCAACGGCCTCATCGTCACCACTGGCAGCCAACAAGCGTTGGACCTTATTGCTAAGACTTTGCTCAACCCAGGCGACGTGGCTTTGGTGGAAGGCCCCACGTTCTTGGCCACCATTCAGTGCTTTCGTTTGTACGGCCCGCAAGTCGTGGGCGTGCCGATTGACGCGCACGGCGTGCAAGTGGACAAGCTCGAAGAAATGATGGTGCAACACAAGCCCAAGCTCGTGTACCTCATTCCCACGTTCGGTAACCCGAGTGGCGCAACATTGAGCCTTGAGCGCCGCCTGCGCGTGCTCGAACTCGCTGTGAAATACAAAACCGTGGTGGTGGAAGATGATCCCTATGGCGACTTGTACTTTGGCGAAGCGCCGCCACCGTCGTTGCTCGCCCTGAGCGATCAGGTGCCAGGCAGTCGTGAGTGGCTGGTGCATTGCGGCTCACTCAGCAAAGTGTTGTCGCCCGGCTTGCGCGTGGGCTGGATGATTGCCCCGCCCGAGTTGTTGGCCCGCGCCACCATGTGCAAGCAGTTCAGCGATGCACACACATCCACCTTTGCGCAAGCCACAGCCGCGCACTACCTCAAAGCAGGCCGCATGCCCGCCACCTTGGCGCATGTGCGCAGCGTCTACGCCGAGCGCGCCCAAGCCATGGGTGACGCCTTGAAGCGTGAATTGGGCGATGCTTTGACGTTCACCCAACCGCAAGGCGGCTTGTTCTTCTGGGCCAACCTCACAGGCGCTGGTGGCAAAGTGAAAGACGGCAGCGAGTTGGCCAAACGCGCTATTGAAAAAGGCGTGGCCTTCGTACCGGGCGCGCCGTTCTTTGCGAGCAACCCAGACACGACCGCGATTCGTTTGAGCTTTGCCACGGCGGATGTGGAGAAGATCAAAGAGGGCATTGCCCGCTTAGGTCAGGCTTTATAAATTTTTCTGGGTGAAGTTCTCAGATGAGCCACGACACAACGTTTTGCACTGAGAGAACACTGCCTTTTACGCCTCAAGCGGTTTACAACGCATTTGCTTCGGCAGAGATATTGGCTAGCTGGTGGGGCCCTGAGGGATTCACGAACCAGTTCGAAACCTTCGAATTTAAGGCCGGTGGGCGTTGGGGGTTTGTGATGCTAGGACCTGATGGTGCACGCTACGCCAACCAAAGTGTGTTCACCGAGCTAAAGCCCGCATCGCGCGTGGTGATTCGACATGACTGCGAACCATTTTTTACGTTGAGCGTGCAACTCACGGCCGTTGATGACGGCACGCATTTGCAATGGCTGCAAGTGTTTGATGATGCGCAGGTGGCTCAAGCTGTCAAAGCGATTGTTGAGCCAGCCAATGAGCAAAACCTTGATCGGCTTATCCGAGCGTTGACGATTTACGCGCCCTAGTTGCGGTGTTTGGTGAAGACGACAACTAGGGCGCTACATCTGCTTTTAATCTGCTTTAAAGCCCGTCGCTGCAACAGCTTTACCCCAAGTCACGGTATCGGCTGCGATGATGCGCGCAAACTCTTCCTTGTTGGTGCCAGTCACGCGAAAGCCAGAGTCTTCGAGCTTGGCTTTGGTGTCGGCTGATTTCACTGCTTTTTGAACGTCAGCACTTAGCTTGGCTTGAATGTCGGCAGGTACTTTGGATGGCGCGACGATGCCAAACCAAGACGAAAACTCAAGGTTGTTGTACCCCTGTTCTTTGATGGTGGGCACATCGGGCAATGCGCCAGTGCGCGTGGCACCCGTACTGCCCAATGCAACGAGCTTGCCAGCTTTCACGTTGGGTGCAGCCAAGCCTACGCTGGCGAACACGCCTTGCACATCACCGCTGAACAGCCCGCCAAGCGCATCGGCTGTGGTCTTGTAATGCACAGGTTCGGGCTTGAGTTTGATGGCATCGCCAAACATGAACGCACCGAAATGGCCCGGTGTGCCCGCACCAAAGGTGGCCATGAACAAGCCTTTTTGTTGCTGCGTCCAGCTCACAAACTCCTTCACGTTTTTGGCTGGCACTTTTTGTGGGTTGACCAGTAATACAAAGTCAGCACTGACCACTTGGCTGATGGGGGCAAAGTCTTTGGCGGGGTCATAGGGTAGTTTGTTGTAGCTGCTGGGGGCAATGCTCAGCTGGCCTGTTTCGCCCAGCATCAGGGTGTAGCCATCGGGTGCTGCGCGGGCTGCTTCGCTAGCGGCGATCAGGCCACCAGCGCCAGGCTTGTTGTCCACGATCACGCCCATGTTGTTCCAGCCTTCAGACAACTTTTGTGCAACCAAGCGGGCCACGATATCGGGGCCTGTTCCTGCTGGGAAACCCACAATGATTCGGACGGGACGTGTGGGGTAATTGGGCTCTGCCCATGCGCCCATGCTGGCGCCTAACGCGGCCAAGCCCATGCCAACGATCAAGCTGCGGCATGCGAATTGTTTTTTCATAGTTGTCTCCTCAGTGGTTTGTTATCAAGTGTCGAAAGAGTTAGAGGGTCAGCACACTTCAAAGAAGCGCATGATTACACGGTCTGGGTGTCTCGCCCCTGTGCCAATGAACAAACGTTCACTGATCCACGACAGTGCAGGCGATGCAGTTTCAAAGCGGGGCGTGCAGCGAAAGTAAACCGACTCGGGATTGACCACTTCACCCTTGATGAGTTTGGCCATTACCTCAGGTGCGGCTGTGCGTATGGCATGGTTTTGCACATAAATCACATCGCCAGCATCTGTTTCTAGGGCGTAGCGAGCATCTAGTTCTGCCATTTGCGCATTCACGATCAGCTGAAAATCTGCACCGCCTGGCAGCACACGTGCGGTCCAGCCATCGCCTTTGACCGAGCCACCCAGAATAGAGATGAGTCGTCGTGTGCCGTGGATGGTTTTGCCCACTTCAATCGGCTTGGCAACTTCGACCGAAAGGTCGGCGAAAAATTTGAGGTTGGGTGTGGGTAAATCAAACATAAATCACAGGGTAATCCCAATAGGTCTGGCCCGTTGTCATCCCTTAGGATGACACGCACAAAGGCTACGAACTATTCAAAATGCGTCAATGGAATTTGCAATCGCCATCCGCGCATGTCCATGCGTTAGACGGTTTGATTGGGTTGATGGGGCAGCCAAACTTTGAAGCCCAATTTCTGTCTCACCTGCAAGACGTGGTGCCTGCTGCGTCGTACTCCATTTACAGAACCGGCCGCCAGTGCGTGCCCACCCGTTTCATGTCGGCAAGTTGGGGTGTGGCCGATCACACCCAAGCTTGCTGGAACGCTTATTTATCTGGCCCGCAAAAGAACGACCAAACTTTGGCGGCGCCTGTGATGGAGAGCGGCCATGCCATGCTGTGCCACATCACCGACAAAGAAATTCCTGCTCAACACAAGGCGCTCGTGTATGAACCGCATGGCATGAAAGAGCGCTTGTCTGTCATCCAGCAAGAGGCTGCTTCTGTGTTTGCGATTAACTTTTATCGGCATGTGCATCAGCGCCCCTTTACCGATGCGCATTTGTCTGACCTCGCTTCTTTAGCGCCGGTGCTGCTGACGCTGGTGCAAAAGCAAATTGCGTTGTCTACGCCGCAAACTACAAGCGCTAAACGTGATGTGAACCATTGGCTTGCCAAGCTAAGAGCCTACAACCCCACATTGACAGAGCGCGAGCTAGCGGTGTGCTCGCGCTTGCTCACGGGCATGACGCAAGACGGTATTGCCAGCGATTTAGGTTTGTCTTTGGCGACGGTTAAAACCTACCGTAACCGTGCTTTTGCACGACTGGGGATTCACTTTAAGAACCAACTCTTTTCGCTCTTTTTGCATTGAAGTGAATCAAGCAATTCGTCAATGAAAAAGGCTGCTCACTGAGCAGCCTTTTTGTTGGTCGCGACTTATAAATTAACCAGCAACAGCCTGATAAGCCGAAGCATCCATCAACCCATCCAACTCAGCCACGTCGCTGAGTTTGACCTTGTAAAACCAGCCTGCACCCTCTGGGTCGCTGTTGGCCAATGAAGGGTCAGCGCGCAGCGCTTCGTTTTGTTCAAGGATTTCTACACTTGCTGGCATGTGTACGTCGGCGGCGGCTTTGACCGACTCGACCACACCGGCCACGGTACCTTGAGCAAAGGTTTGGCCGACGTCTGCGAAGTCAACAAATACGATGTCGCCCAGCGTGTCTTGGGCGTGTTGGGTGATGCCCACCAAAGCGGTGTCGCCTTCGATGCGCACCCAGGTGTGTTCTGCGTGATATTTGTTCATAGTCTTTACATGCCGCTGTAGTTGGGGCCGCCACCGCCTTCAGGCGTGACCCATACGATGTTTTGTGTGGGGTCTTTGATGTCGCAGGTTTTGCAGTGCACGCAGTTTTGCGCGTTGATTTGCAAGCGGTCGGTGTTGTCTTCGTTCTTCACGTACTCATACACACCGGCGGGGCAATAGCGACTTTCGGGGCCAGCGTAGGTGGCGAGGTTGATGTTCACAGGCACAGACGCGTCTTTGAGCGTCAAGTGCGCGGGTTGGTTTTCTTCGTGGTTGGTGTTGCTGATGAACACGCTGCTCAGGCGGTCAAACGTGAGTTTGCCATCTGGCTTGGGGTAGTTGATTTGCGCGTGCTGCGCAGCAGGCTCCAAGCTCACATGGTCGGGCTTATCTCCGTGCAGTGTCCAAGGCGGTGTGTCAATGCCGAGCTTGGGCAGTAGCCATTGCTCGATGCCGGTCATCACTGTGCCAACCAACATGCCTTTTTTGAACCACAGCTTAAAGTTGCGGTATTGGTTGAGTTCTTTGCTCAGCCAGCTCTTTTCAAATGCAGCAGGGTAGGCGCTTAGTTCATCGTTGGCGCGGCCTGCAGACACAGCTTCGTAGGCAGCGTCAGCCGCCAACATGCCGCTCTTGATGGCGGCGTGGCTGCCTTTGATGCGTGCCGCATTCAGGTAGCCAGCATCGCACCCAATCAGCGCGCCGCCTGGGAACACAGTCTTGGGCAAAGCTTGTGGCGTGCCGTTGTTGATGGCGCGTGCGCCGTAGCCAATGCGCTTGGCGCCTTCAAGATGGGCAGCAATGGCTGGGTGTGTTTTCCAGCGTTGCATTTCTTCAAAGGGGCTGAGCCATGGGTTTTTGTAGTCGAGGCCGAGCACAAAGCCGAGGGTGACTTTGTTGTCTTCGAGGTGGTACAAAAAGCCGC
>JACCDT010612697.1_pt1 | contig 14077 bp, 23 predicted proteins | sample 7446291 | NCBI WGS metagenome assembly JACCDT01 (sample SAMN15323446, study PRJNA562643) | freshwater metagenome | isolation source: river surface water | place: USA:Blue River Watershed | collected 2017-08-17
CCCCGCCGAAGCGGGGTTGGTTGGGTCGGGATACTTGCCGGTCAATTTACTGGCCGTCGAATTCGTCAAGGCCGTCCAGCAGGTAAGCGCACAAGTCGCTGTATTCTTCGCTGGCTTTCATCTTGTTAAGCAGGTCACGCAGGGTTTGGGCGGCTTTGGCTGCGCTGCCTTTGCGGGCGATTGTGCAAGCGTACGTTGTCGCGGTCTCGGCCGTGCCGATATGTGTCTTACCCTTGGCGGCTTTGTCTTCGGTCTCGGCCGCTTCGTCATCCGATGCCACGTCCGCGCCTGCTGCCTTGGTCTCGGCCGCTTTGGCCTTGGCCTTTGTGCGAGCCTTGTTTTCGTCATAGGCTTTACCTTCGTTAACGGCCGCGCGGAATGCCGCGAGGATGTTTGACGCGCTGGCCGGTTTCTTACCTTCGCCGAACCGCGCGGTTAGGAAAGCTTGGCAAAGCTTGCACGTGCGCACTGACTTGCCAATTACTACTTTGGCATCGCGCAGTTTCTTTGCTGACGCTGCCATTGTTTCCTTGGCAGTGGCTGCCGTGCGTGCTGCCGTGCCGAATTCGCTCACAATACGCACCTGCTCGGCCTGCGACAGAGTGATAATAGCCTTGCCTGCTTTGTTGATTTGCTTTGCCATTTTGTTATCTCCGGTTAATCCGGCCGCTTAATTGCAACCGGGATTTAATAGTCTCATATATCTGTCCGTTCGTCAATCTTTATCTACGTTAACGTCGGACGTTAAGTTTCCGATCCCCGTGACCCCACCGTGGGGGCACCCCCCGAACTGTAGGATGGGACTCCTCCGCCCCGCTGCGCTGTGTTTTACACATTAGATACGCACTTCCACAAACTCAGACCCCCACCCCCTTACATTTTTGGCAACACAGCATCAAAAGCTTTCTACAGAAACACACCCCCTTGCTTTCCAAATCGTCCACCCCCGGGGGGTATATTTTTTAGAAAACATGTTATAGTGCGCCCGTTGGGAAAGCGGATGCTGCAGGTTTATTAACCCGTCTTGCTTGTCTGTGAGTGCGATGCAGTTCCGCAAGTACCAACACGATCTAGCGTCAGTACGGTGGGACGTACAGCCCGATAAGGGATGGACGGGGTTCGAATCCTAACGCTAGGCCAGACAATCAGCTTTGCTGAACATGACAACTTATGCCCCTGCTGATCACACCTGAAGTCGGGATACCGCTGCCCCTCGATGTCACACCCGAGGAGGTAGAACAATTCCGTGAGCGAGCAGCCGCCGCTGTGGCGACGCTCCGTGAGCTTATGGAGTCGGGTGCAGAGGTTGAGGTGTCTGACTCAGACAGTGTTGTAGCGCATCAAATCTTCGCGGGCCGGCAACCCCTCTCTGTTGCCAAGACTCCTCCCGGTGCGATCCTCAAGCTTGAGGCCATGCTGTCGCACTACGATCACGAATTCCTCGGTGCCAACCGCAGGATTGCCAACTACGTCACCAACCGACTGCTAGAAGAAACCGAAGACGAAGATCCCAAGGTGCGTCTGAAAGCACTGGAACTTCTCGGTAAGCGTCGTGGTGTGAACCTCTTCAGCGATCAGCTGGAGGTCACTGTAAAACAAAAACAGACGCAAGACTTAGAGACCGAACTTACCTCCCTGTTGGAGAAGTACATGGGGAATGCGGAAGTGGTGGATGTTGAGGTTAACGAAAGCCCCGACCCCCTTCTTGATATTGACGCAGAGTTGGCAGCACTAGATGACGCAGATACAGACGGCGAAACCGAGCCTTCTGGAAGCCCTGAAGAGTAACCCGGCACTCCTAGCCACGCTGCCTGAAGAAGTACAACGCAAGGCAGCCGAACTACTGGAGGAGTTGGCGACTCGCAAGGAGTCCGAGAAGGCAAGACATGACTTTATGGCATTCGTCCATAAGGTCTGGCCGTCGTTTATTGATGGCGCACACCACAAGAAGATGGCACAAGCGTTTGAAAAAGTGGCTCGTGGAGAGATCAAACGCCTGATTATCAACATGCCCCCTCGCCATACCAAGTCTGAGTTCGCTTCCTACCTGCTACCGGCATGGTTCCTTGGCAATTTCCCGGGTAAAAAGGTCATCCAAACGTCTCACACCGCAGAACTTGCAGTCGGCTTTGGTCGAAAAGTGCGTAACTTGGTGGACTCAGACATCTATAAAGGTGTTTTCCCGGACGTGGCGCTGCGATCAGACTCAAAAGCGGCGGGTCGATGGAACACAAACGCTGGTGGTGACTACTTCGCTATTGGTATTGGTGGTGCCGTGACCGGTAAGGGCGCGGATATTCTGATTATCGATGACCCGCACTCGGAACAAGAGGCGGCGCTCGCCGAAGTGAACCCGGAAATCTACGACAAGACCTACGAGTGGTACACATCCGGCCCTCGTCAGCGTCTGCAGCCGGGCGGGGCAATCATTATCGTGATGACGCGCTGGTCTAAGAAGGACTTGACCGCGCAAGTGCTGAAATCAGCCGCCCAACGGGACGGCGATGAGTGGACGGTGATTGAGTTTCCCGCAATTCTCCCGTCTGGCAACCCTCTGTGGCCTGAATTCTGGTCACTGAACGAACTCCAAGCCCTCCGAAACGAACTGCCCAACCAGAAATGGATGGCGCAGTACATGCAGCAGCCGACATCGGACGCATCGGCCATTATCAAGCGTGAATGGTGGCAGGAATGGGAGGATGACAGCCCGCCGCAATGCGAATGGGTACTGCAAGCGTGGGATACGGCGTTCGAAAAGCACAACCGGGCTGACTACTCGGCATGCACGACGTGGGGTGTGTTCTACCAAGAAGATGATGCTGGGGTTATGCAGGCCAACATCATCATGTTGAACGCCTTCAGGGATCGACTGGAGTTCCCGGCGCTAAAACGCAAGGCCATACAGCAGCGCGATGAGTGGGATCCTGACTCTATCATCATCGAGAAAAAGGCAACCGGGGCACCACTGATATATGAGCTTCGGTCGATGGGCATTCCTGTACAGGAGTTCAGCCCGGGCAAGGGTCAGGACAAGATTTCAAGATTAAACGCGGTATCGGACATCTTCGCATCCAAGCGGGTCTGGGTACCGAGTACACGGTGGGCAGAAGAAGTAATCGACGAGGTGGCATCCTTCCCCGGCGGGGAGCACGATGACTTTGTGGACTCAGTGTCCCTCGCACTGATGAGATTCCGACAAGGTGGCTATATTCGCTCCGTCATGGACGAGCCGGATGAGCCGAAAGAGTTCCGACGTAAGAAGGCGTACTACTGATGGGTGTCTTACCGTTTAAAAAACCGGAAACCGAAGAGGTCGAAGAGACTTTGAGCGGTACAGGGTATTGCATCGAGTGCAAACATCAGTGGGCTGCAGTGGCTCCGGTAGGTGTACAGGTGTTTGAATGTCCGAGTTGCGGCACCGAGAAAGGTACGTGGTTCGGTATTGTGGAACCACCGGGCAATCGTTGGGTATGTAATTGTGACGGTCAGCTTTTCTTTGTGACCGAGACTGGGTTTGATTGCGCTAAGTGCGGCACGACCCAAAAATTTTAAGGAACGAACATGGCTATTGATAAAGCGTTGAACCAAGCCCCGCTAGGCTTGGGTATGGGTGAACTGCTACCCAATGATGAACCAGCTCTGGAGATCGAGATTGAGGATCCGGAGTCGGTAAAGCTGGGTATGGACGGTCTGGAGTTGGAGATTGAGCCGCACGAGGAAGGCGCTGAGGACGATGAGTTCAACGCCAACCTTGCGGAGTACATCAGCGAAGACGTACTGACCTCACTGGCGGGTGATCTGATTGGTGAGTTTGATGAGGATGTGTCCAGCCGCAAGGACTGGATGCAGACCTACGTCGATGGTCTTGAGTTGCTGGGCATGAAACTGGAAGAGCGTAGCGAACCGTGGGAGGGGGCTTGTGGCGTATACCATCCGTTGCTGGCCGAAGCATTGGTCAAGTTTCAAAGCGAAACGATCATGGAGACTTTCCCGGCTGCTGGGCCTGTTAAAACGCAGATCATCGGTAAAGAGACTGCTGCGAAGAAAGAAGCGGCTGAACGCGTCAAGAATGACATGAACTACCAACTCACCGACGTGATGGTTGAGTATCGCGGTGAGCATGAGCGCATGCTGTGGGGCTTGGGGCTGTCAGGTAACGCGTTCAAAAAGGTGTACTTCGACCCGTCGATGGATCGTCAGACCGCAGTGTTCGTACCGGCGGAAGATGTGGTGGTGCCGTACGGCGCGTCTGATCTGGAGTCGGCCGAGCGCGTGACCCACGTCATGCGCAAGACTGAGAATGAGCTTCGTCGCCTGCAGGTGGCTGGCTTCTATCGTGACGTGGAGTTGGGTGACCCGTCTAACACGATGGACGATGTGGAGAAGAAGATCGCGGAGAAGATGGGCTTCCGCGCAACCACTGATGACCGCTACAAGCTGCTGGAGATGCAGGTCTTCCTCGACCTTGAAGGGTATGAGGATCGTGATGACAACGGCAAACCCACCGGCATCGCACTGCCCTATATCGTCACTATCGACAAAGCCACACAGACTGTTCTCGCCATCCGTCGCAATTGGCAACCGGATGATGAGTTCAAGCAAAAACGCAGCCACTTCGTGCACTACGGGTACATCCCGGGCTTTGGCTTCTACCACTTTGGCCTCATCCACCTGATCGGCGCATACGCTAAATCGGGTACTTCACTGCTTCGCCAACTCGTCGATGCTGGTACGCTGTCTAACCTGCCGGGCGGTCTCAAGACCAAGGGTATGCGTACCAAAGGGGATGACACCCCCATCGCCCCGGGCGAATGGCGTGATGTGGATGTTGCCTCCGGCACTATTCGCGACAACATCCTGCCCCTGCCGTACAAGGAACCGTCGCTGGTCTTGAAGCAGTTGATGGATCAGATCGTGGACGAAGGCCGTCGCTTCGCGTCTGCCGCTGACCTGCAAGTGTCGGATATGTCCTCGCAGTCGCCGGTTGGTACCACGCTGGCGATCCTTGAGCGTCAACTCAAGATCATGTCGGCTGTTCAGGCACGCATCCACTACGCGATGAAGCAGGAGTTCAAGCTCCTGAAGACCATCATCGCTGACTACACGCCGGAAGAGTACTCGTACGACCCGGAAGAGGGTAACCGCCACGCCAAGAAGTCGGACTACGACAACGTCGAGGTGATCCCGGTCTCTGATCCGAACGCAGCGACCATGTCGCAGAAGGTGGTTCAGTACCAAGCAGTCATGCAGATGGCCCAAGCCAACCCGCAGATCTATGACATGGTTGAGTTGAACCGTCAGATGCTGGAGGTCTTGGGTATCAAGAACATCGGCAAGCTTGTCCCGAGCGCTGAAGATCAGAAGCCGAAGGATCCTGTGTCTGAGAACATGGCGATCCTGAACATGAAGCCGGTCAAGGCGTTCATCTACCAAGACCACGAGGCTCACATTCAGGTTCACATGGCGGCAATGCAAGATCCGAAGATCATGCAGTTGGTGGGCCAGAACCCACAGGCCAACATGATGATGGCGGCCATGCAAGCGCACATCGCTGAACACGTGGCGTTTGAGTACCGCAAGCAGATCGAGAAACAACTGGGCCTGCCGCTGTCGATCCCGAGCTACGAGGATGGCGAGACGATTCCGGAAGACATGGAAGTCGAGGTCAGTCGCATGATGGCTATGGCCGCAAGCAAGCTCCTCCAGAAGGATCAGGCCGAAGCACAAGCCCAGCAAGCACAGGCTGCAGCCCAAGACCCGGTTGTCCAGATGCAGCAGCAAGAGCTGGCTATCAAGGCACAGGAAGTTGAGATCAAGAAGCAGAAGCTTCAGATCGACGCGGCCACTCAAGCTGACAAGCTTGAGATTGAGAAGGAACGTATCGCCGCTCAGAAGGAAATCGCGGGTATGCAGGTTGGCGCAAAAGCCGCCAAGGACAAGGCCGAGCTGGCTGCGCGTCAGGAAGAGTCAGGTGTTCGCATGGGTATCGATGTCGCCAAATCGCACGCACAACTGCAGCAACAACTACGGGCCAAGGCACCTAAATCCAAGGAGTAATCAGTGGACAAGACACTGGAAATCATCAAAGAGAAGATTAACGAGAAACAGGCACAACTCGCCCACGCTGTGGGCGGGGGCAGTGCAAAGGATTACGCAGAGTACCGCGCAATCTGCGGGGAGATACGAGGTCTATCCATCGCAGAAGGTTTCATCCTAGACCTTGCAGACCAAATGGAGCGTAACGACGATGAGTGAGATCATCATTGCAACCGAGCACAGTGAAGTACCCCAGACCGCCGAGGAGAAAGCCAAGCAACTCCCGGAGCCGAGTGGGTACCACATTCTGGTAGCCCTGCCAGATGCAGAGGAGAAGTATGAGAGTGGCCTGATCAAAGCAGACCAAACTCGCCATTTCGAAGAAGTGCTCGCGACGGTGTTCTTCGTCGTGGCGCTTGGCCCGGACTGCTATAAGGACGAGAAGCGATTCCCGACCGGCCCGTGGTGCAAGCCCGGTGACTTTGTGCTGGCCCGCCCGAACAGCGGCACCCGCCTGAAGATTCACGGTAAGGAATTCCGCCTGATCAATGACGATACGGTGGAAGCTGTTGTGCAAGACCCCCGTGGCATTCGCCGCGCATAAGGAGGTAAACCATGCCTATGGAAAAAGTTGAGTTTGAGTTCCCGGACGAGAAGGACGATAAGGAACTGAAGAAGGGCGGTGCAGTCGAAGCCGAGGACAATCTTGACCTTGAAGTTGAGGACGATACCCCGGAAGAAGACCGTGGCCGCGAGCCGCTGCCGAAGAAAATCGTCGAAGAGTTGGATGCCGACGAGCTTGAGGACTATTCCGAGAAGGTCAAAGTCCGCCTGAAGCAGATGAAGAAGGTCTGGCATGACGAGCGTCGGGAAAAGGAACAAGCCCTGCGCGAGCGTCTGGCAGCAGAAGAGTTTGCCAAGCGTATTCTTGACGAGAATAAAAAGCTCAAAGGCCGTCTGTCTGAGGGCGAGAAGACCTACCTTCAAACCTATCAGTCGGCCGCTGAACTGGAGTTGAACGCCGCTAAGCAGGCTTACCGTGAAGCCTATGATGCCGGGGATACTGATAAGTTGCTAGAAGCGCAACAAAAGCTGAATGAAGCTCAGTTTAAGTTGCAGAAAGCAAAAGATTACGTTCCCTCTTTACAACACGAAGAAGTTGATGTAAAAGGTGAACCTGAAGCCCAAGTGGCTCGTCCTGACCCAAGGGCGATTGCGTGGCAAGAGCGCAATACATGGTTCGGTCAGGACGAGGAGATGACCAGTCTTGCACTTGGACTACACCAAAAGCTGGTCAAACAGTACGGCGCGCAGTATCCGTCCACCGACGAGTACTGGCAGAAGGTTGATAGCACGATGCGTCAACGCTTCCCGGACTACTTCCAAGACTCTACGCAGCAGGCTCAGGAAACGAAGCCCGTCTCGCGCACAGAAAAACCATCCACGGTCGTTGCTCCTGCAAGCCGTAGTACAGGTTCCAAAAAGATCGTACTCAAGCAGTCGCAGTTGAGCATCGCCAAGCGTCTGGGCCTTAGCCCGGAACAATACGCCCGTGAACTTATGAAAATGGAGGGTCAATAATGACCAACACCAACAAACTCAGTAGCGCCCTGAATAGGGAAATTGAAACTCGTGCCGAGCAGGCGCGTCCCCAGCAGTGGACACCGCCTGAGCTTCTCCCTGAACCAGATAAGCAACCCGGTTTCGCGTACAGATGGATTCGTGTTTCGACCCTGAACAACGCTGACCCACGTAACATTTCCGCAAAACTGCGGGAAGGCTGGGAGCCGGTTCGGATCGAAGAACAACCCAAGTTCCAACTGCTAATCGACCCGAATAGTCGCTTTAAGGACAATATCGAAGTCGGTGGGCTGCTGCTTTGCAAGACCCCTCAAGAGTTGGTGGATCAGCGTAACAGCTACTACCAGCATCAGGCCGAAGGTCAGATGGAGTCTGTGGACAACAGCTTTATGCGTCAGAACGATCCGAGGATGCCGCTGTTCAATGAACGCAAGTCTTCGACATCGTTTGGTAAGGGTAATTAATTTTTAACTTTGGAGCATAACATGGCATATCCTACTGTTAGCGCCCCCTACGGCTTCCAGCCGGTTAACCGCATCGGTGGCAATCCGTATGCTGGTTCGACCCGTCTGGTGCCGGTTGATTCGGGTGCAGTTTTTGATGGTGATCTGGTCGAGCTGCTGTCTTCGGGCAAATGCAAAGTCGTTGCTGACGGCGCTGCTGCCCCGCAGGCTCTGGGTGTTTGCGTCGGTGTTCAGTACACCAACTCGTCGGGTCAAACCGTGCAGGCGCAATACGCTCCGGCTTCGGGCGTGACCAACGTTGTTGCATACGTCGTTGATGATCCGACCGCACTGTTCAAGGTCGCTGTCGTTTCGTCGGGCACCACCATCGCTTCGCTGGGTCGTACCGCTGTTGGTCAGAACACTTCGGTGGTTCTGAACTCGGGTAACACCAATACCGGCGACTCGGCTCAGGCAATCGACGATACCACGGCAACCACCGCAACCCTGCCGATCCGTATCGTTGACGTTGTGCCGGAAACCGCTACCGGTGCTGACGCGTTTGTGGAACTGATCGTCAAGATCAACACCCACACGTATAACAACACCACTGGTGTATAAGGAGCTAAATAATGGCTATTTCTCGCGCACAACTTCTTAAAGAACTGCTGCCCGGCCTGAACGCCCTGTTCGGCATGGAGTACGCACGTTACGGCGAAGAACACAAAGAGATCTACGAAACCGAGACTTCTGAGCGTTCGTTCGAAGAAGAAACCAAGCTGTCGGGCTTCTCGGCCGCTCCGGTCAAGAACGAAGGTTCGGCAATCTCCTACGACAACGGTCAGGAAGCATGGACTGCTCGTTACAACCACGAAACCATCGCACTGGGTTTCTCGCTGACCGAAGAGGCCATCGAAGACAACCTGTATGACAGCCTGTCGGCTCGTTATACCAAGGCGCTGGCTCGTGCTATGGCGTACACCAAGCAAGTTAAAGCCGCGAACATCCTGAACAACGGCTTCAACTCGTCGTACGCTGGTGGTGACGGCAAGGCTCTGTTTGCTAACAACCATCCGCTGGTTTCGGGTGGCGTGAACAGCAACATCCCGAGCACCGCTGCTGACCTGAACGAAACTTCGCTGGAAAACGCCGTGATTCAGATCGCTGCGTGGACTGACGAACGTGGCCTGCTGATCGCAGCCCGTCCGAAGAAGCTGATCGTCCCGCCGTCGCTGCAGTTCGTTGCTACCCGTCTGCTGGAAACCGAACTCCGTGTCGGTACCACTGACAACGATATCAACGCCCTGAAGAACAACGGCTCGATCCCGGAAGGTTTCACGATCAACCACTTCCTGACCGACACGAACGCATGGTTCCTGACCACTGACGTTCCGAACGGCATGAAGCACTTTGTTCGTACCCCGCTGGCTCAGTCGATGGACGGAGATTTCGATACCGGCAACGTGCGTTACAAGGCTCGTGAGCGTTACAGCTTTGGATGGTCGGATCCGCTCGGAATGTACGGCTCGGCTGGGGCGTAACGTAAAACCTAGCAATATCAACGGTTTTGGGGGAGCTTCGGCTCCCCTTTTTATTATAGCTTGTGTTATTCGTTCAGATCAGGTACATTACCCGTATCAAACCGGGGAGGACGTATGGCACGAGGTATCTACAAGATCATCAACGTGGTCAACAGCAAGTTTTATGTGGGAAGCGCGGTAGACCTGAAGCGGCGCAAAACCCGGCACTTTTCAGAACTACGTACAGGGAAGCACAACAACCGCCATTTGCAAGCCGCGTGGGTGAAGTACGGCGAACAGGCATTTGTTTTTGTGGTGGTTGAGGAACTTCCAGAGAGTGCCGACTTGCTGGCGGCTGAAAACATCTGGCTCAAAGAACATGTAGGTAAACCCTATTGTTACAACCTCGGAGTGGATGCAACTGCCCCGATGACAGGGTTTGGCGGGGAACTAAGCCCTACGTGGGGGTATAAACACACCGATGAGGCCAAAGCCGTTATTGCCGCTACCTCTAAAGGCAGAAAATTTACCGAAGAGACAAATAAAAAGAAAACCGCCCACCTCATCGGCAAACCCAAGTCCGCCGAAGTCCGGGCAAAAATTTCCGCAACCCTATCCGGTGAAGGGAACTATTGGTATGGCAAGAAACGCCCCGACCACGGTGTCAAGGTTAGCAGGGCGGTTATAGCGATAAGCCCGGAGGGTAAGACGCTGGAATACCCTAGTATTCAGGCGTTACGAGAAGCTGCAGATATGTCCCCACCTACGGCAAATCGGGCATTGAAGTCAGGGCTTCCCCTCAAGCGGGGGCCGTATAAAGGGTGGTCGTTTAAATACCTTGACACCCCCGTTGCCAGCTAGTATAAACACACTAATTCCGGGGGAACCCGGTGTGTCGAACAGCCCCCCGGCTGACTTCATGCAGATCGACGCACCCAACCGCATGAGGGAAAATTCAAATGGCAAATTCCACTTTCTCCGGCCCGGTTCGCTCGGAAAACGGTTTCCAAACCGTCACTAAAAACGCGACTACCGGCGCAATCACCACCACCTCCAGCTTCAACGGTGGCACCATCATTATTACCGGCCTTCCTACCGCTGATCCGCTCGTCGCTGGTCAATTGTGGAACAACGCTGGCGTCCTGACCGTCTCCGCTGGTTAATTAGGGGGTCGCCATGACCATGCAAACAGACGTTAAAGCCAAGAGCCTAGCTGCTTCTGGTAGCGTGTTCGGCGACCGCACTCGCGTAAAAGGGCTTGTTATCACCCCCGGCGCAAGTGCCGGTAGTGTCGAGCTTAAAGACGGCGGGTCGGGTGGCACTTCGGTATTTACGGTCGTTACTATCGCGAACGGGCAGGTTGAAAGCATCCTGATTCCGGGCGAAGGTGTGTTGTTTTCGACCAATGTGTACGCCGCCCTGACCAACGCATCCGTTACGGTGTTCTATGGCTAAGAAGAACCCCTCCCTTGCGGTCGGTCGTGGCGAGAAGCTGCCCGTCTCTAAAGGAGCGGGCCTCACTGCTAAAGGCCGTGCCAAGTACAACGCAGCCACCGGGTCGAACCTGAAGGCACCGCAACCGCAAGGCGGTGCGAGGCAAAAGTCGTTCTGTGCGCGTATGTCTGGCATGCCCGGCCCGATGAAAGACGAAAAAGGTCGGCCGACCCGGAAGGCGGCCAGCCTAAAGCGATGGAACTGCAAATGACTGAACACCACGACACTGCTAAACATGTCGCTGACGCGCTTTCTGTCGCCACGGTAGTTGGCACACTGATGGAAATACTCCCCGCAGTCGCGGCATTGTTTACGATTATTTGGACGGGCATTAGGATTTACGAAACCCGTACGATCCAACAGTGGCTAGGCTTCCCTATGAAGCGCACGCGCAAGGATGATGACAATGGCTGACCAAAAGAAACCCGCACCAAAGCCGGAACCGATCCCGCAAGAGATCCAGAACACCCTGCTGGACACCGCATTTGAAAAGAAACAAAAGGCTATGGAGAAAGAAATCTATGGCCCGAACGCTGTTCCGGTGAAGAAAGCTAAAGGCGGCACAGCCTCGTCCCGTGCGGACGGCTGCGCCCAACGTGGTAAGACTCGCGGCAAGATGTACTGATCACTCTTAAGGAGAACGACATGGCTGTTATGAAGAAGTCGCCGATGGGCGAAAAGATGGGCAAGGTTAAGACTGCTGCACCGAGCCGTGATGGCGTCGCTGCCAAAGGTAAGACCAAGGGCAAGCAAATCGTTATGCCGGGCAACAAGGGCATGAAAAAAGGCGGCAAAGTCTGCTGATAGGGGGCCGTCATGGCTGGCAAAGAACTAAAGCGCAAGCTGGAAGACATTGGTGAAAGCGCAGTGTCTTTCCTGCGCAGCCCATCTGAGCGCGACAGCATCCGTCGAGCAACTACCGAGTCCCGCCGCATGGAAGACGCAAAGGAAGCTCGTGAGCAACGCGCGAAGGTGCTGAAGGAAAGCGATGCCGGTGCGCTTGAAAACCAAAAGCAGTACGGCATGAAAAAAGGCGGTACCGCCTCGTCCCGTGCGGATGGCATCGCCCAACGCGGTAAAACTCGTGGGAAGATGTACTGATGAGGCCGTCTCGCGGAATGGGGGCAGTCGCCCCCTCTAAGATGCCCAAGGCGAAGGTAAAGGCTCGCCGGGATGATACTGACTTCACCCAATATAAAGAGGGTGGAGCGGTGTGGGATAAACCCAACCCGAAGGCAAAGTCCACCCCTCTCAGCCCCGCCAAGAAGTCAGCGGCGAAAGCAGCGGCCAAGGCGGCTGGTCGGCCTTACCCTAACCTGATCGACAACATGCGTATGGCGCGTAAAAAGTAAGGTGACCCATGTCGGTAACTACGTCTACAACGAGCTTTAACCCGACTCTCAACGAGTTGATGGAAGAAGCTTTCGAGCGTTGCGGGAAGGAACTGCGTAGCGGTTATGACTTCCGTACAGCGCGGCGTAGTCTCAACCTGCTTTTGACCGAGTGGGCGAACCGGGGTATCAACCTGTGGACGATTGAGCAGGGGCAGATCCCGCTCGTGCAAGGGCAGACTACCTATGATCTACCTATCGATACCGTGGATCTTCTGGAGCACGTTATTCGCACTAGTCCCGGACAGGTGGCTAATCAGACCGACATCAACATCAGCCGAATCAGCGTCTCAACGTACTCCACGATCCCAAACAAGCTGACCCAAGGCCGTCCGATTCAGGTGTGGGTGAACCGCCGTAGCGGACAGACTTCCGATGCCCCCGGCGCGACCCCTGCTGCCCCTCAGATCAATGTGTGGCCGTCCCCGGATCAGGGTTCGGTGGGTCAGCCGTACTACTACTTCGTTTACTGGCGCATGAAGCGCATGGTGGATGCTGGTACGGGCGCAAATGTCGAGGAAATCCCATTCCGCTTCCAGAACGCCCTCGTGGCTGGTCTGGCAAGTAAGTTGGCTCTGAAGCTGCCGGAAGTGTCGCTGGATCGCATGAACATCCTGAAGGCTGAATACGCGGAAGCGTGGGATCTTGCATCGCAGGAAGACCGCGAGAAAGCCCCGGATCGGTTCGTACCACGTACGACGTTCTATCGTTGAGGTGCTGAATGCCCTCAAAGTATGCTTCTGGTAAACACAGTATCGCGGAGTGCGATCGCTGTGGCTTCCGGTACAAGTTGAAAGAGTTGCGTAAGCTGACGATCAAGACCAAGCAAGTCTCGATCAAAGTTTGCCCTACGTGTTGGGAACCGGATCAGCCGCAGCTTTCTCTCGGTTTGTACCCGGTTAACGACCCGCAAGCAGTACGCGAACCACGCCCAGACGTGAGTTATTATCAGTCTGGATACGACGTTGAGGGTGATCCGTCGGGTGGTAGTCGTGTGTTTCAGTGGGGCTGGCGACCGGTTGGTGGTGCAGCAGCAAACGATGCGGGGCTTACCCCGAACTATTTAACGTCAGCCGGTGTCGTTGGCACCGTGACAATCTCGTAGGAGTAGGGTATGGACAAGAAAGCGATGAAGTCGGTGGCTGAGAAAGCCGTCAAGGGCCATGAAACCCGCATGCATAAAGGCATGAAAAAGGGTGGTGTGACCAGCGCGGACATGAAAAAATACGGTCGTAATGTCGCACGTGCGATGAATCAAAAATCTTCTGGTCGGGGTCGATAATGGCTAAGGAAAATAAACCTGCTTCGGCGTACGCCAAGCCGCACACTATGAGCGGTAAAGCTGTGTCCGTGACCGCTGCCAAGGGCAAGTCGGGCGCACAGACTATGGATGACATGAACATCTCGGTCGGTACCATTGCCAAGCGTAACAACGACGCTGTGAAGACTGACGGCATCAAGATCCGTGGTACTGGCGCGGCGACCAAGGGTGTCAAAGCACGAGGCCCGATGGCTTAAGGGGTAGGTTGTGACCTATACGGAACTTGTTGCCGCGATTGAGTCGTACGCACAAAACTACGAAGCGGACTTCGTAGCCAACATCCCGCTTTTC
>JACCDT010617385.1_pt1 | contig 14070 bp, 10 predicted proteins | sample 7446291 | NCBI WGS metagenome assembly JACCDT01 (sample SAMN15323446, study PRJNA562643) | freshwater metagenome | isolation source: river surface water | place: USA:Blue River Watershed | collected 2017-08-17
GGTGCCACCGGCCTGCTCAACGGTGTCTGGAATCCTAAAGCCGCCGTTCCCGCGATCGATTTCGCCGGCGGCATGGTGGTCGAGATGGCCTCCGGTTGGTCCGCGCTCGTCCTCTGCCTGATCCTCGGGAAGCGCCGCGGCTTCGGTCGTGAGCCGATGATGCCCCACAGCATGGTGCTGGCCTCGGTGGGAACGGGCATTCTCTGGGTCGTTTGGTACGGATTCAATGCAGGCAGTGCCCTGGCCGCCGACGGGATCGCCGCCAACGCCTTTCTGACCACCACGCTTGCAGGCGCAACGGCCAGCCTGGTATGGCCCCTGATCGAGTTCCTCCAGCGCGGCAAGCCGAGCGTGCTCGGTTTCTGCTCGGGTGCGGTGGCGGGGCTTGTCGGGATCACCCCCGCCTGCGGATTCGTGACGGCCGGAGGGGCGATCATCGTGGGAGCCGGCGCGGGACTCATCTCCTACGTGGCCTGCACGACCATCAAGCGGACCTTCCGCTACGATGACACGCTCGATCTCTTCGGCGTCCATGGCGTCTCGGGAACGGTCGGCCTCTTCCTTACGGGAGTGCTGGCCTCCGTGGCCGCCAATCCGAACCTCGCCTCCGCGGTCGCGGGAGCCAACGGCCTCAAGGCCGCCGTCGCCGGGGGAACCCTCTGGCTCGTCCAGCTCAAGGCGATCGGCATCACTCTTCTCCTCGTCCTGCCCCTTACCTTGGGGATCACGCTGATCGTCCGCGCCGTCGCCGGTCTGCGTCCCGGCGGCGAAATCGAGTCACAGGGGCTCGACATCCATGACCATGGTGAGGAAGGATACACCCTGAACGGCTAAGAACGCTTTTCCCAACACACCCATCCACCATCAAGAACCGCGAGCCATGAAAAAAATCGAAGCCATCATCAAGCCTTTCAAGATCGAGGAAGTGAAGGATGCCCTCAGCGAGATCGGCATCGAGGGGATGACCGTGACCGAGGTCAAGGGATTCGGCCGCCAGAAGGGGCATACCGAGATCTACCGCGGCAGCGAGTACACGGTGGATTTCCTCCCCAAGATCAAGCTTGAGGTCGTGCTGGCCGACAACGCCGTCGAGGGCGCCATCAAGGCGATCGTTGCCGCGGCCAAGACCGGAAAGATCGGCGACGGCAAGGTATTCGTCCTCCCCGTGGAGAACGTGATCCGGATCCGTACCGAGGAGACCGGCGAGCAGGCGGTCTAGCCGGAACCCGCGGCGGACGGGTTTTTCCGCACCGAAGATCCGGCAACGATGTTTGATTTTATCAAACGACTCGTTTGATACACTCTGATTGATCAAACGGGAGTCAGCGTTTAGAATCTCATCTTTAGGTTCAACGACATGTCGCACCCACGCCATCATCCCGACCAGGGTTCCTGGAACCGCCTCAAAACGGCGCTGGATCTCGATCCCCGCGACGTGGGGATGATCCTTATCTTTGCCCTCTGCGTCGGTTTGCTCTCCATCGTGGCCCCCGCGGCCATCGAGACCCTGGTCAACACAGTGGCCTTCGGTGTCCTGCTCTGGCCGGTGATCGCCCTGGCGCTGGTGATGATGACGTTGCTGACCATCTCGGCCGCGTTGAAAGCCCTTCAGTTCCTGGTCGCGGAGTATCTCCAGAGGCGTCTCTTTCTCCGCTACGCGGAGAGGTTCGCGGCCCGTTTTTCCCGCGCCGACATCGCCTCCTTCGAGGGGCGCAACCCGGGCGACCTGGCGAACAGGTTCTTCGAGGTCTCCTCGGTCCAGAAAGCCCTCGCCGGCCTCCTCGTGGACGGCGTCGGCATCGTCATGATCACGCTTGTCGGCCTTGTCCTGCTCTCCTGCTACCATCCCTACCTGCTCAGCTTCGCGGTGATCCTCGTGGTTTCAGTGGTCGTGGTGACCCTCACTCTCGGAAGGGGTGGCGTCTCCTCGAGCATCGAGGAGAGCTACGCCAAGTTCGACCTCGCCGGATGGTTGGGCGAGATCGCCCGCGCCCCCTCGCTTTTCCGGACCGGCACGATGCAGGAACTGGCCGTCAATCGCGCCCGCTCCCACACCGCCAGCTATGTGGATGCCCGGAAATCCCACTTCCGGATCGTCTGGCGCCAGACCCTGTTCGTGATTTTCCTGGAAGCCGTCGCCAGCACCCTGCTGCTCGGCCTCGGAGGCTGGCTGGTGATCAACCGCCAGCTCACGCTCGGCCAACTCGTTGCGTCCGAGCTGATCGTGACCCTGGTTCTCGCGGCATTGGCCAAGAGCGGCAAGCATCTCGAGTCCTTTTACGATCTCGAGGCTTCGCTCGACAAACTGGGTGTCATCGACAGCTTTGACCTGGAACCCGAGGGGAGCGAGATCCTGAAGCCCTCGCAGAAACCGCTGGCGGTGAAGGCAAGCTGCCCGGGGCCCGACGGCGAGATCTCGCTTGATGCGCCCGCCGGGGCACGGATCGCATTGCTTGGCGGCCCCGGAAGCGGCAAGTCCCGCTTTCTCGAGTCCATTTCCCTCCTCCGCTCCCCCGAGGGGGCCAAGGTCTCCTTCGACGGGATCGGATCCCACTCCCTCGACCGCGCCGCCGCCCGGCGACTCATCGCCCATGCCGGGCGCGGGGAGGTCTTTTCCGGCACCATCCTTGAGAACCTTCGGGCCGGGAACGAGGGGATCGGGATCGAGGAGATCCGCGAAGCGCTGCGGGATGCCGGGCTCTCCGCGCGCATCGACGCCCTTCCCAAGGGGATGGCCACCCCTCTCTCCTCGACGGGATCCCCTCTTTCCGCCTCCGAACTGGTCTTGCTCGGGATCGCCCGCTCCATCCTTGCCAAGCCCCGCCTGATGCTTCTCGACGGAACGCTCGATCTTCTCGATCCGGCCCTCCATCCCGCGCTGATCGCCAGGCTTTCCGCCCCGGACGCCCCCTGGACCCTGATCGTCGCCACGACCAGGCGCGACGTCGCGGAGCGCATCGGCACAACCGTCACGATCCCATGAGCAGCAGCCAATCACACGACGAAGTCGGCGCAACGCCCGTGACCCGCGAGGATCTGATCCGCGCGACGGAAACCCCCGCCGTCGTGAGGCGGATCTCCCGGATCGTGCTCTGGTGCATGGCGGCTTCCCCCTTCGTGCTGGCCTTCGTCCCGTGGCAGCAGACCGTGCAGGGTCGCGGCACCGTGATCGCCTACTCGCCCGTGGAGCGCTCCCAGGTGCTCACCGCGCGGATCCCCGGGCAGGTGCGCAAGTGGCATGTCGTCGAGGGCTCCCATGTGAAGAAAGGGGATCCCGTGGTCGACCTCGAGGACAACGACCCCGAGCTCGGCCCCCGACTCCTGGCCCAGCTGGAGTTCCTCCGCGGACGTCTTGCGGCGGGAAAACAGGAGGTCGAGGAGCTTCGCGCCGCTGCCACGGCCACGGAGCAGGCCCGCGAATCGGCCGTCAACGCGGCGAAGGCCAACCTCGAGTCGACCCGCAAGGCCGTCGAGGTCGCCGAGCATGTCCTCTCCAACGCCCAGTTCTCGAAGAATTTCGAACAGACCCGGTTCGACATGATCGACAAGCTCCATTCCAGCGGCACGCTCGGCGCCATCGAGAGCAAGCTCTCGCGCGAGGAAGCCAAGCTGCGGATCGACCGCGCCTCCATCGACAGGGAACGTTCCGCCGCGGAGCTCGAGAGGGCCAAGGCCGCCTACGCCACCCAGCAGGCCCAGGTGATCCAGACGGATGCCGCCGGGCTCTCCTCGATCGCCGTCGCCAGGAGCAACCTTCGCAAGGGGGAGCAGACCCTTTTCTCCACCGAGCGCGAGGTCCAGGACATCGAGAATAGGGTCGAGCGGTTCAAGGCGCGCCATGTGGTGGCTCCCTGCGACGGCGTCGTCTTCCGGGTCCATGCCAATGTCGGCGGCGGCGGACAATACCTCAAGGAGGGGGACGAACTCTGCACCATCATTCCCGACACGAAGGATCGGGTCGTTGAGCTCACGCTGGACGGCCGCGACGCCCCTCTTGTCCTGGCCTACGCGCACCGCAAGGGGAGCCTGCCGCAGGCCCGTCTCCAGTTCGAGGGATGGCCGGCCATCCTCTTCTCGGGATTCCCCGACGTCTCGATCGGCACCTTCGGAGGAAAGGTCCGCCAGGTCGACCAAGCCAGCAGTCCGACTGGCGGCTTCCGGATCCTCATCGAGCCGGAGCATCATGTCCCCGGCGACGAATGGCCCGATGCCAAGTTCCTGCGCCAAGGGAATCAGGTGGTGGGTTGGGTCTTTCTCAACCGCGTCCCCCTCGGCTACGAAATCTGGCGTCGCCTCAACGGGTTCCCTCCCGTTCTTCCACCGACCTCCAAGGAGACCAAGGGGCAGAAGTCGGGAGAACCAGCGGGGAAGGAAGAGGAGAAAGCGAAGGCCCCGAAGGTCAAGGTCGGTTGATCCTTCAGTTTCCTCCGCTGCTCAGGCAATCGATGCGGCTGCCCTGAGGTCGAGTGTCCGGCGAGTGGCTCGGAGATGATGGGTGCTTAGTTTGGCGTGGCGGGTTTCCTTCGCCGGAATCACGCGTTGGAATTTTCCATCCGCTTCCGAGGGTTGGGAAAGGTAATGCCAAGCTCCGAGTTGCCTTCCAGAGCGTTCCAGAAAGATGATTTCCAACGGGGTATGGGGCGCCACCTGGGGGTGCAGGCAGGTGGGGAGCCACGCCGTGCGGAAGCGGACTCCTCCGAAGCGACCTCCTGCGGGATGTGTCTCCAGCGGCAGAAGGTGGCCGTTGATGCGGACATCCGTCTCCTCCGAAAGACCAATCAGCCTGATCTCGAGGCGCTCTGTCGAGGAGTCGACACACCGCACAAGCCCTCCGGAGAGAGTCGGTTGTTCTCCCAGCAAGGGCCATGGTTCCACGGCCCGACGGAGAGTCCAATGGCCGTCACCGAGTGGTTCCTCGGCAAGAAAGGGGAAGCGGAAGTGGAGATGTGTGCGGAACCACGACGTCTCGAAGGCAAACCCAACCTGTTTGAGATAGTCGAGGACCTCCTGCAGATCGTGCTCCAGGAAGGAGGGAAGAAGAAAGCGGTCATGGAGCGCTCCCTGCCAGTCCCTGAGGGGTTCCCGGAAGGGTCTTGTGGCCAAGGAGGCCGCAAGGGCCCTCCAGAGCGCATGGATGGAGAGAAAGGTCGGGGCGTCCGGGCTCATCTCGATGGCGCGGAACTCGACGAGGCCGAGCCGCCCGTTCGGCATGAAGGGATTGAAGAACTTGTCGACGCTCACCTCGGCCTTGTGGGTATTGCCGTGCAGGTCGAGCAGGAGGTTGCGGAGGATGGAGTCGATGGCCGCGGCATCCGCGGGTGCCGCCATCCCCTCGATCGCACGAAGCGCGATTTCCAGTTCGTAGGGAACCTCGAAGAAGCTCTCGTCGATGCGCGGCGCCTGCGACGAGGGGCCCGTGAATCGTCCGCTGAAGAGGTAGGAGAGCGACGGATGATGCTGGATGAAGCGCAGGAAACCAGGCAGCAGGGAAGGGTTGAGAAGGAAGGGATTTTCCTCAAGCGATGCTCCGCCCAACACCAGATGGGCTCCTCCCCCCGTCGGCACGGTTTCTCCTGAGGGAAGGCGTCGCGTTCCCTGCAGGCCGCAACGCGCCGCGGCCTCGTAGAGCGTCAAGACGGTTTTTTCCAGGCTCTCCCAGTCGGCTGAAGGGGGGAGATTCACCTCGATGACGCCGGGGTCGGGGATCAGCGAGAGGCTCTCCCATCCCGGTGCGTCCGGAGGCGGATACCCTTCGATGGAGAGCGCCGGGGAGGAGAGGCGAAGGGCGGTCCTTTCGACGGCGGCCAGGAGTTCCGCGAAGGATTCCGCATCGGGCAACGGCGGGAGAAAAACAAGCAGGCCCCCGTCCCTCACCTCCGCGGTGATGGCGGTCCGGAGGGCCTCGGGAGGGAGCATCCCCAGCGGCAGGCGAAGCCCGATGGCACTGCTGCCGGGAAGCAGTTGGAGTTCCCCATCGGGGAATGACCAGTGTCCCGAGATCCAGGCGGCGTCATCGCGACCCATGGGGAGCACCCATCCGCTGGCCCGATGCATCTGCCGCCATTTTGCACGCTCTTCACGGCTCCAGCGGGGTTGGACGAATCCCCTCTTTTTGCGCGAGTAGCGGGGCAGGGGAGGGCGCGAACCGCAGGTGGCGGCATGGCGCATCGCCGCCTCCACATCCTCGTAAGCGGGGTGGATGTTGGAAGGGAGTCCGAGTTCCGCGGCAAGGGAGGAAAGGAACTTTCTCGGAGTGACGGGCCGTCCCTCGGGCGGGGAACCCTGCAGGAGAAGATCCTGATCCTGCCAGAGAGGCTTGTTCCCGGGATTCCGTAACAAAGTGAGCTTCCAACGGGGGATCGGCTCCCCGGGGTAATGCTTCCCGTTGGAGCGGAGAATGAAGGCGCCGGGCATTAGTGTCCGGGCCACTTCCCGTGCAAGATCCCAGGCTCGGGCGAGTTTTTCATCGCCTAGGGCTTCCAGATTCCATTCGGGGGAGGAGGTCTCTTCGGGCACGAAGGTCGGTTCTCCGCCCTGTGTCAGGACCAGTCCTGCCTGACGGAGGAGGGCATCGGCACGGAGGCCCTCCCTCCGCAGCCCCCTGATGATGTCCCGCCGGTCCTGCGGATTCTCGGGATCTTTGGTCGCCCCTTTCGCCGGTCGCGTCATGCGGCGTCCTCCTCACAGGGGAGCAGTTCGCGGGCGGAGATCGAGACATCATGGGAGGTGCAGAGCCCCGATTCCCCGCAATAGGATCCTTCGACCGGAGGGATGTCGCCGGCCTGCACCGAGGAGGCCACGACGATGTGGTGCGGGCCCGCCAGCACACCGTTGGTGGGGTCGAATCCGCGCCATCCGGCGCCCGGAAGATAGACCTCGCACCAACCGTGCGTGTGATTTTGCCCGATGTGCCCGGGTGAGAAGCAGAGGTAACCGCTCACGTAGCGTGCGGCAAGGTCCGAGGAGCGAGCGGCCTCGATGAAGAGGTGGGCGAAGTCGCGGCAGGTCCCCTCGCGCAGGGCGATGGTTTCCTCGGCGCTCCGGACCCCCTCCTCATGACGTTCCGAGTAACGGAACAGGGCCGGGATCGCCCGGTTGAAGGCCGTGAGGAAATCGAGGGTGGAGTGTTTGGCGGAGACCCCGTTGAGAAAGGGGGCGGTCAGACCGGAGATCTCCAGGAGGGAGGTCTGATCGCGTGGCACCAGATAGGTCGCCAGAAGGGCTCTCTCCCGCTCGTCGTAGTCCACCGGGAGATGGAGGGCGCGCCCCTCCATCAGGAAGTCGAAGGGGTTGGCCAGCTCCTGATGGAGGAGAATGCTGCTGCGGATCACAAGCTGATCCGTCTTCTCAGGGAAGGTGGCGCGGCCGATCAGATTCCCCTCCGCGTCGAGATTCCACCGCACGGGTGAGCCGGGTGTGAGGATTTGCTCGGATCGGAGCACCCTCAGTCCCGGGGTGGCGCGGGGGAGCAGACGCAGGAGATGGGGCGTCAGCTCGACGGGTTTTGCGTAACGGTATTCCGTCACATGGTCGATCTTGAGGAGCATGGGGTCGCTGTCATGCAAAGCAAACCCCGTACCAATCCGCCCGTTCTTCGGCTGCAATAGTTATTTTCAGGGTGCCCGTGAGGATTTACCCTCGGATCCATGCAAACCATCCTTGTCACCGGAGGCGCAGGCTACATCGGCAGCGTCTGTGTCGAGCAGCTTCTCAACGCGGGCTACGGCGTCGCGGTTTTTGACAACCTGAGCGAGGGGCACCGCCTGGCGATCGATTCCAGGGCCACCTTCTTCCAGGGGGACCTTGCCGACATCGAGGCGATCAAGCTCGCCCTGAGGGAGTCGAAGGCCTCCGCCGTGATGCACTTCGCGGCCAACGCGCTTGTCGGCGAGTCGATGACCAACCCCGGCAAGTATTTCCGCAACAATGTCGGGAGCGGCGTCAACCTCCTCGAGGCCATGGTCGCCGAGGGGGTGAAGCGCTTCGTCTTCTCCTCCACCTGCGCCACCTTTGGCATTCCCGAGCGGATGCCAATCGACGAGACGCTCCCCCAGAAGCCGATCAATCCCTACGGCGAGTCCAAGCTGATGTTCGAGAAGGTGCTGCGCTGGTACGGCGAGCTTCACGGCATCACCTTCGTGGCGCTCCGCTATTTCAATGCCGCCGGCGCCACCGAGCAGTTCGGCGAGGATCACCGCATCGAGACGCACCTCATCCCGAACATCCTGAAGGTCGCCCTCGGCCAGAAGGAGTCGGTCGAGATCTACGGCACCGACTATCCCACTCCCGACGGCAGCTGCATTCGCGACTACATCCATATCGTCGATCTGGCGCAGGCCCATCTGCTCGCCCTGAACGCCAAGGAGAGCGCCTTCTACAATCTCGGCACCGGCGGCGGGACTTCCGTGAAGGAGGTCATCGATTGCTGCCGCGCCGTCACCGGCAAGGAGATCAAGGCCGTCGAGAAGCCGCGCCGCGCCGGCGATCCTCCGCGCCTCATCGCCGGATCGGACAAGGTGCGCAAGGAGCTGGGCTGGGCACCCAAGTACCAGGACATCAGGACCATCGTCGAGAGTGCCTGGGCCTGGCATGTGAAGCATCCGAACGGCTACGGGGATTAGAGGAAAAGGCAGAATGAAAAATGAAGAATGAAGAAGCGCGGAAACAGGGGATGACGGGAAATTCTTCGCAGCCCTTTTTTCACTCTTCATTTTGCCTTTTTCATTTTCTCGCATGGATCTGATCGAGACGCATGCCCACCTCGACTATCCGGATTTTGCCCCGGATCTGGAGGGGGTGATCTCCCGTGCCGCGGAGGCCGGGGTGAGACGCATCATCACGATCGGAACGGGCCTGGAGAGCAGTCGCCGGGCCGTGGCGCTGTCAGAACGTTTCTCCGGGGTCTTTGCCGTCGTCGGGATCCATCCCACCAACGTGGAGGAGGAAGGGCTGGCTTTCGGTCCCGCACTCCGGGAATTGGCGCTTCATCCGAAGGTCGTGGCGATCGGGGAGACCGGCATTGATCACCATCATCTTCCCGAAGGGGTGGAAGGTGAGGACCTTGACTCGTGGAAAGGCCGGCAGGCCGAGGCCTTCCGCATCCAGCTTGATCTTGCCGCGGCACTCGGGCTCAACGTCGTGATCCACCAGCGATCCGCCTGGGAGCCGACACTCGACGTCCTCCGCAACTTCACCGGAAAAGTCCGGGGCGTCTTCCACTGCTTCGGCGGCACCCCCGAAGAGGCCTCGGAAGTGGCCGCGCTCGGCCATCTTGTCTCCTTCACGGGGATCATCACCTTCAAGAATGCGGAGCAGGTTCGCCTCACCGCCGCGGCGGTTCCCGCCGAGGGCTACATGGTGGAAACGGATTGTCCCTATCTGGCACCCGTCCCCCATCGTGGCAAACGGGCCGAACCGGCCCACACGCGGCTTGTGGCGGAAAAGATCGCCGAGGTGAGAGGGATTTCCTTGGAAGAAGTCGCCGCGGCGACCACGCGCACCGCGGAGTCGTTTTTCCGATTCCGGCGCTGAGCCATGAATCCGCGCCGTCTCTTCGTTCAATCGGACGGGCATCGGGCTCCGGGTTGGCAGCAATGGGGATGGGTGGCGCTGATCTTCGTGATCCTCGCCGTGATCTGCAGCGGGTTTTTGAACGGTGCCGCGGGAGTCACCGCCGGCGGATGGCAGTCGGTCTGGGGATACAGGGAGGTGTTCTGGAAAGGATGGCTCCTCACGATCGCGATATCCCTCATGGCCCTGGTGATCAGCGCCCTGCTTGGCATCGGGGTTGCCCTTGCCCGTGACTCCCGGATCGTGCCGCTTCGGGCCGCCGCCCTGCTCTATGTGGAGGCCATCAGGGGAACGCCGCTGCTCGCCCAGATCCTTTTCCTCTTCTATGTGGTCGCCAACGGCATCGGACTGCAGGACCGGCTTGCCGCGGGCGTGCTGATTCTCTCTCTTTTCAGCGGGGCCTACCTTGCCGAAATCATCAGGGCCGGCATCGCCGCCGTTCCGGCCTCGCAGCTAGAGTCGGCCCGCGCCATCGGGTTGGCGCCTTGGCAGATTTACCGCTTCGTGATTGCGCCCCAGGCCCTGCGGCAGATCCTGCCGCCGCTCGCTGGGCAATTCGCCTCCCTGATCAAGGACTCCTCGCTCCTTTCCATCATCGGGATCGGCGAGTTCACCATGGCTGCGCAGCAGGTGAACTCGGCGACCTACCGCACCCTTGAGAGCTATCTGCCGCTGGCTGTCGGATACCTGGCGCTCACGCTCCCGGTCTCCCTGCTGTCGAGGATGCTGGAACGCCGCCTTCGTTATGAAACTTGAGATCCGCGGACTCACCAAATCATTCGGGGGGGGAGCGGAAGCGCGCCGCGTGTTGGACGGGCTTTCCCTGGATGTCTCTTTTTCGCATGTGCTCGCCCTGATCGGCCCGAGCGGCGGGGGGAAGTCGACTCTCCTGAGGGTGATTGCGGGGTTGGAACGCCCCGATGCCGGATCGGTGCTGGTCGACGGGATTGCCGTCCCAAGTGACGAAGGGGCTTTGCGAAAGTATCGCGCCTCCCTGGGTGTTGTCTTCCAGAGTTACAATCTTTTCCCCCACATGACGGCCCTCGGAAACGTGATGCTCCCCCTTGTCGCCGTGCACGGGATGGTGGAGGGGACGGCCGAAAAGATATCCCTCGAGGTCCTCGGGCGTCTCGGCATGGGGGATCATGCGGCAAAGCGTCCCTCCCAACTCTCCGGCGGACAACGCCAGCGGGTGGCCATCGCCCGGGCCATGGCGCCGAAGCCGAGACTCCTTCTCTTTGATGAGCCGACCTCGGCGCTTGATCCCGAGATGACCGCGGAGGTCTTGGAGTTGATCGCGGGGTTGAGGGAGAGCGGAACCCCGATGCTGCTTGTCACCCACGAGATGGGATTCGCGCGCAAGGTGGCCGACCGGGTTGCTTTCCTGACGGAGGGGCGTGTTCTGGAACAAGGCCCTGCAGGGGAATTCTTCGCCAACCCGGCCTCCTTGGAGGCCAGACGCTTTTTGGAAAAGGTGTTAGCCTACTAGAACACTTTCACTACCAGGGTTTAGTGAACAATGAGGTCCTGGCATATTTTCAGGGTGCTTTCTCGAATTCCGACGTGTTCTTCTCGAAGTACCCGAGGAAGTTTTTCCAGCCGATGAGGCCGGGTTTGTGCAACGCGGGATCGTTGCCGGAGACGATGATCACCACCTGCTTGGAGGGGATGGAAACGGATGAAGAAACGCTCACGGGGAGATTCTCCGTCGCGGTGAAGCTGCTGCGGTCGCGGAAAAGCGATGACTTGCCCGCCTTGGTGTAGGCGGCGGTCTCCACGGAGACGGGGGAGATTCCGGAATTGTAGAGCGCGGTGTATTTCGTGCCGTTGAGATCGACGCTCAGGCCGACAACACCGTCCTGTTGCTGGATTTTCCGCACGACGGCCTCTCCCTGTGCCGTCGCGGGCTTGAGCTCCACGACCGCATGGTAGGTCCCCTGGTAAGGGCGAGCTTCCGCCGACCAATCGGCGAGATTCGGCTCGTCCACCAAATGAAACTCATTATGGGGACCGCGGTTGCCGTCCGCGGCCATGCCATCCGCCTTGGGGGAAAGCCGGATTCCCTTGAGGTTGGTATCAAGCACGTTGACAAGCAGGTTCCCGAACTTGCAGGAGAGATCTCCCGTTTTCTCCGCGGGGCTGTTGTCAAAGGCGCCCTTCTTGCCCCGTCCAAGCTCGATGTTGAGGGTGACGGCTTTCGATTGCTGGGTGCCGTCAGGCGTCAACTCGACAAGCCCGATCATCCTGTCCGGGAGATAGAGCCACACCTGGCGCCCCTTCCAGGGGACCTCGCGGCGAGTGGGACCGGCGAGTCTCTGGGCGAGCGTGTAGTCCGCGCCGAGGGAGGCGAAGTTGCGTCCCAACGACACCGAAATGCTCTCTTTGGAAATGGTGGGGGCATCCTTGGGATAGGCAAGGATACCGTACACAGCGGCGCTGAAGGCCACCTGCCCGTCCCTCGGAGGCTCGGCCAGCGTCAGCCCGGCCAGGGTGTTTTTCCCTGCCAGTTGGTCGGTGATGCGGCCGTTCATCGCGGCCGAGTAGAGGCCGTAGTTCATCCTCACTCCCTGGATGTTGCGGTCGTAGAGGGTGTAGTTGTTTGGCAGCTTCTTGTCGGCATGCGGATGGTCCCTGTAAACAAGGGCATCCTTCATGGAGGGCTCCGTCGGCTTGAGCAGATAATCCTGACCGGCCAGCACCTTGTAGTACTGATTGCCCGTGAGGTAATAAACAATGCGGCTGCCGCCGAAGGCGCCGGCTCCATACCACGACTGCTTCCACGAGGGAGGCGTGTACCACTCCGTGGTGTGATTCGAGTCGTTGATGGAAATGGGATAGTATTCGAGCTTCGCCAGCATCGCGAGGATCCGCGGATCGCGGGTCATCACGTAGGAATCGTAGGCAAGGTCGATGCAGGGGCGGTGATAGCCGGGGCTTTCGTTCTGCTTGGCGATATAGGATGTCCCCCCGTCCTCGAAGATGTTCCCGTCCCAGGTGAGGCTCTGCTTCATCCCCCCGTCGACGTAGTCCTGCTTCCCGAGGAAGAGTCCGGAGGCCAGGCGGATACGTCCCCAGCCCAGATCCAGATTCGAATAATTGCCGCCATCCCCCCCCTTCCCGTAATACTCGCCCGCCTCGGTGATCGCCTTGGTCCAGCGGGCCTTCTGCCTCGGCAGCAGCAGGTCGGGATAGGTCTTGTCGATGATGAGGGCGTTCATGATCGCCGCGCCCAAGGCGAAGAAATGATACTGCTTCCTGCCGTAGTAGCAGTCGTCCATGTAGGCATCGGTCCTGCGCATGGCACGGGTCAGGAGTTCCGGTTTGTCCACGAGCGGGCTCTGCGGATGCGCATAGTCCATCAGCCAGTCGCCGGCGATCACGGCCTGGTTGAACGAGCCGTGTTTCCCGTAAAGGGCGTCGTGCGCCGCCGTCTCCTTGGTGGCCAGGTTCCATTCGTAATCCGGTGTGGCCGTGAAGGTCTCGTACCACTTTTGGTTCATGACAGGGTCCAGGAAGGGATTGTTGGTTTCCTGAAGAACCGGTTGGAGCCACGGATGATTTCCCTCCTTACGTCCCATCTCCCGGCCGAGGCCGTCGCGGATATCATCGGCGATATCCACCGCGACATCGTAGGCATGCTGTTTGATGGCCTTGCCCAGTTTTTCCAAATGATAGAGCAACACGGTCCTCTTGCGCAGATCCTCGGGGCTCTCCCCGGGAAGCGCACGGATCTTCGGCTCAAGCTCGGCCAGTGCTTCCGTCGCCCTGATCTCATCGGGGGACCTTGTCGGCGGGGGATCCACCCTGACGGAAAAGTCCCTCAGGGTCGCCATGCGGGAAATGCTGACCCCGGTGAACTTCGCGTCCGTGAGTCCGGTCTTCTGCGTTACTTCGGGGCGACCGGCGCACCTCGCCTGCAACGTGCCACTCTCGGTATTCAGGACGACCTCCACCTCGTGCCACTGACCCGGGTTGTATCTCCCGTTTTTACCGGCAATCACGGGAATGTTGTTGATGCGCCCGGAAGAGTTGACGTTCCTGATGGCGCCAAAGCCGCGTCCGTTGTCGGCGAGAAGGGTCAACATGTCCTGCTGCTGTGACGACTCAAATCCGAGGAACTTGAATTTGAGCGTCACCACCCCGCTGATCGGGGTCGTTTCCCAAACGCCCGGGCCGGTGATTTCGCGGATCCCCTCCCTCTCCCCGATCACGGGCATTACCTTGAACCCCTCGGCCTTGGAGCCGACTTGGAGAGGGGTGCCGTCTGGCCGCTTCCCCAGATCAGGGGTGAAGGAAAGCAGCGGGGCGGGAGTCGCCGATTCAGCCGGCGTCGCGGCGTTCAGATGGCAGCAGAGGAGAAAGGCCGGAAGGAGCGCCACGCATCGGAGCGTGAATCGGATGGGTGCCGGGAGGGCGTTTTTCATTTTGGCTGTTGGGGGGGGGGGGGAGTTTCTTTCTGGTTCGCTCTTTCCGCCGTGTTTTCCTTGACCGCTTCGTTGA
>JACCDT011866220.1_pt1 | contig 14060 bp, 10 predicted proteins | sample 7446291 | NCBI WGS metagenome assembly JACCDT01 (sample SAMN15323446, study PRJNA562643) | freshwater metagenome | isolation source: river surface water | place: USA:Blue River Watershed | collected 2017-08-17
TAAAGCATCAGGCGAAGGGAGCCAGGGGTGCTTCTCCCACAAAGCGGCGCCCCAAAAGTCGTATCGATCTACGCTTAGCACACGCACATGATTTTGTGTGTCAGCGAAGACATCCAGAGGCCGGGCTTCATGCTGCTGCAGAAATTGTGGTGGGTTGTGGTCAAACGGTAGCGGCTTGAACAGCTCGTGGAACGCAGTCTGACCGATTCTTTCTTGAGGATTGGCCTGAATCGGATTCATATGATCCCATTGCCACACTAGAGCTCGTCGCGTCACTAGCGCAAAGGCCAGTCCTGACACTAGCGTTTGGAATCGATTGCAGAGGCCTCCTCCAGGAGGCAGTCGGACCCACAAAACTCGGGGCAGCGTGACCGCACTTTGATGCACTTGAGCGTACTCGGAAAGGACGTCTCGCGGAGAAGCCACAGACTCAGGACACGACAGAGACACAGTGGGCGGTGGAGGCAACGAGTGAAACATGATGAGGGAAGTAAGAATGCAAAAGACAAAAGCGACTAGGACTAAAACCTTCATTTGAAATTTAAAAAAAAGCTTGTCAAGCCAAAAGCTGGATTAGCCGAAGACCCATATAGCGCCCCGCTTCTCCAGTGATGTCCAATTTAATGTAGCGCCACGGCGAACTTTGGTCAGCGATGACAAAGTGCATTTCAAACGATTTAGCTGGAGTTTCGGCGTCGTCTCCGGACACCAAACCCGAAGACTCGCCCAGATAAGCCCAAGGTCCAAAAGGCGAGGACGCGCCAAAGGCATAAGTGGCGATGGGGGTGTAGATACCCATATTGCAGCAGGGGCCTTGTAGCAGCACTTCTTTGATGGCGATAGGCGCTTCGAGATCGACAGTCACAGAGGCATTAAACTGTGCCGTTTGGTTGAACCACAGCCGCGGAGGGAAAACAACGGGCACTACATCGTTGGTCAACAACCCGTTCTCTTCCCTTTGGATCGGTACATGACTGTAGCCTTGATTGTTGTGACTGCGGAAGACAACTTCATGAAAGCCTGGTGGGTCGAGAATGTAATGCTTGCCTGATGCCACATTGACTAAAGCATCACAGAGACTCAATGAGAGCAACAAAACGAGCCCAAACATACTTTGCGCCTGTTTGAGTGTTTCAAGCATATTGCGCTCAAGAGAATTGTTGCTAGTAAAGACAGGTGAGTCGGTTTATGGTGACAATATAACTATACAATAAAATGATAACCAAGGAATCGTACTGGGGGCAGCGGCACCGGATCCGTAGGATCCATCTGCAGTTACTGACCGGAGAACGTACTGATACGTGTGGGTCCCTGCTACACCAGGGGAGTGAAGTCGAGATACACCCCCCGACATGATCTGTCCTCCGTTTCGATATTCTTGGTAAATGATCGATCCATTGCACCAAATCATTGTGTGAATATTGCCCGCCAAACCAACAGATCCCTGTACCAATACAGGGGCCGACGCCGACTGCGTAGTGCACGATACAGTAGCGATAGTAATGTTTAGCATTGAAGAGGTACTGCCTGATTGACGAGAGGTTACTGCAGACCAATTCCCAGCTATCGCTGATCCTGAAGCTCCTGCTGGTCCTTGTGGTCCCGCTGGCCCTTCTGGTCCCGTTGGCCCCGTTGGCCCCGGAGTTCCCACGCCTGTAGGGCCTGTTGGTCCTGTAGTCCCCACGCCTGTAGGTCCTGTTGGCCCTGTAGTCCCCACGCCTGTAGGGCCTGTTGGTCCCTGTGTTCCAGTGGGTCCCTGAGAGCCTGTAGGACCGGTGTTTCCAGGGGATCCAGCGGGCCCCGTGTTCCCCTGAGAACCTGTGGCTCCCGGAGATCCAGTTGGCCCAGTGGGTCCCGGAGATCCTGCGGGTCCTGTGGGCCCAGGAGAGCCCGTAGCTCCCGGAGATCCAGTAGCTCCCGGAGATCCAGCGGGTCCCTGTATTCCTTGTGCTCCTGGAGCGCCCGCCGGCCCCTCTGGCCCCGTGGCTCCGTCTTTGCCTGTCACAATCAAGGTTCCATTTGCTGAAAGGATAGAAGCAATCACTTCTTCGTGTTGATCATAATACAGGCCAGCCAGAGAGATACTGGCAATGACGCTGGCTGCAATCAAAACACTAACTACTTTAACAATTTGAGTCCTCATCACTCAGCTACATTGAATCGTGTTCATAGGGGGTTGTAACTATGTGTTGCTCCTCTAAAATCTGTGCTGAGTAAGTAGAATCACGCTTCACTTTTCAAACCTCGTCTGTTGCGAAATCATGTATAGACTCCGGAACCTTGTCTTGCGGGAGCGAATCCTGTATGTGCGACAGTGTCTGTTGGAGATGCAAACGCAAACGCCATTCTGGGTGACGTTGGTGCGAGCTATAGGCCCTTCTTGGCTGTGGTTTATCTTCCTTGTGTGTTTATTGTCACTCTGTGTTCACTACTTGAACACCGGAGCAGAGTGGACGTTTGCACTACTCTGCGCTCTTACGATTAATTACTGTCTTGAATATGATCAAATCAAACGAGTCGTGTGCTTACCACCACTAGAGGCACTTGTCTCTCTGTCAGAGACTCTGCTTCCCCATCCCAAGTTCAAAGATCTGCAGAAGTTGCGACATTACATGCACGAGTTGCTGCTTTTGTATCGTTCCTCGTCAGATCTCATCTTGCGTAATGCGGAGCGACCGACCCCGGATACGACTCGCTTGCGTCAGCTACACAAGTACAAGTAAACCTCATTCTTCAAATCATCTGATAGAGAAATGGGACAGCGCTTACCCAAAGAACGCCTTGTGCGTCAGGCTCCAGACAAGCCAGAGCCCGGAGCCTTTGTTGTCCAGTGTAGGACGGCGGGGCGACTGCGGTACTTGGAGCAGACCGAGTTCAAGGAGAGCGCTGATCGCATTCGTTTGTTAGTGGCTCGCTACAAGCTTCTGGTAGCAGCGCAGCACGAGCAACCCCCCATGTCTATCGAGGAGGCGGTGGCGTGGGTCGATTTGGCATTGCCCATGAAGACTTGGCTCTACAATGAGGATGGGTGCATAAGTTCGCTGACTGGGGCAGTTTCTTTACTGCAGGAGGAAGTCAAGTGGCCCCTAGATCACGTCAGTCACAGTCTGCGGAGTCATGCTGAAGAGGTGATTGAAAAGATGGTGTTTAGAGACTTTTGGACCGGAGAAACACTGTCTCGCGACGCCTGCAAATGGATGCCACTCATCCCCTGTAAGTACCTGGATGTGCGCAACTTTGTGTGCGTGAACCCTCGTGTAGATGCCACCAACGCCTTTGAGACCTTGTGGCTGGTGATGCCCCGTGGCGAGAGCGTGATATGGGAGGCTGTTCGTGCTGATACGCCACTGCCCAAAGATGAGTTACCCCTGCGACAGATCCCTGAACGCCACAAGCCAGAAGCTGACTCGCTCAGTACCATCGTCGTTGAAGCGGGCCGGGGAGTGTTGCCTCGCACTTCTGTGTTGGGATGGATTGCCCGTATCTACCTGTACCTAGTAGACAAATTTGGCATCGAATCCGTGCCAGCCGATTACTTGGATCCCACGGCTGTGGCGGATTTCGTCAAATTGGAGCGCACCTTTGAGGAGTATTACTTTGAGGTGATGTGTTCTTGTATCACGAAAGATTTCAACCCCTTCATGCTGCTGCCGACCAAAGCCCGAAGCGTGTATGCGGAAGTAGTTCTGAGGCGTACAGACACACTGGCGGTTCCGCAACCTCGCGACTTTCAATACACAGTGACAGGAGTTTACACCAAAACGATGGCAACTGTGGTGGACGCCTCGGGCGAGTCATTTGAAGTCGACACGGATGATCCGGAGCTTGATCCGATGATTCATGAAGCTCTTCAAGCGTATCAAGAATAAACGAATCGCGTGACTCTGCGCACCACAAAAAAGTAAAGTCCACGCAAGTTCGCGCCAAAAAAAACAAAGGCAAAAATGAGCGAGAAGAAGGCCCGAGTCCTCCGGATCAATCCCTTTGAGGAATGCAGGCGTGTGATGCAGCATGAACTGAGAATGCGTCAGCAGTCGACGGTCGACGAGGCGGAAGCGTGCGAGAAAGCCATCAATACGCTGATGCCTCTGATTGAGGAGCTGCCTGTGACGAACATCCGGAGTGAACTCTCAAGCGCTCTCACCAAGCTACAGGAGAAGCGCGTGACGCTTGTGATGAGCAGTCAAGTGGCGGAAGTGAGTTCTAAAGCGGTCTACAAGACTGTCGTCAAGTCTTTTGTGGACAAGAACTCTGCGCTGACAGCTGCGCTCAAGAATGGACTGCCTTCTGCTGAAGACTGTCTCAAAATGGCCAGTGTGCTAGAGGGCACCACACGTGACTTTGTCGTCAATCTTCATGCCAACTTACAGGCCTTTGATCCTGTGTTGTACAACAATCTGACGGCACGTGTAGCCAGTCCCGACCACACCGTGTACGATTCACCCTCGGGGGCCAACGGTGAAGAACTCAAGTCGGTTCCTCAGGGTTCTGCATTACTCAAACCTGTACCTGTACACTCGGTACCGTTTCAAGCTGTCAAGCCGCCGGAAGACAGCGCTAAACCGATCGAGGCTAGCGTTAAGCCGATACAAGCGGGAGGACAACTCAAGGCAGCTCCTGAAGTCAAGGCTTCTGAAGTCAAGCCTGCCAACCTAGTCGTGCCCCGCCGCGTTTTGACAACAGCCGAACATCGGGCGATGGCCCAGAGTCGTGCTATCATGCTGCACCATGGCCAGACTCTTATTAAGTGCATGAAGACACTGATGCCCGCAAAAGTCGTGTTCCGGGTGCCCAACGATCGCATGAACTACCACTATGATGGTGAAATAGTAGACGTCGTCATCCAGCGCTACGAGGCGAGATACGGCGTTCTCTTCTTCTTCCGCTTTGGAGATCGCATCGGCAGCTTTGGGGAGTTTCTGCATTACGTGATCAAGCAACAAGAGAGTGTGGTGTACCCGTCTCGAGACAAGCTTGTGACTGTTGAGACGCCTTTTGCTACCATCAAGTTGTTGGTCTCAGGCCAGTGGAAAAAGATCTACGAAGTGTTCCCCAAGACAGTTCTCAACTTGGCTGATGAAGCCGTTGTTGTTGCGTTTATTGAGAAGATGCAACCCCCCGACTCAAAACACACCGAATGATTTTTCAATACATGCATTTCTTGTGTCGACTCTTGGTAGCAACAGAAACAGGCGCAGTGGGGCGACACCAAACCACCGCCATGATGATTCCCAAAATGATGACCACCACTACACCACCACCTATAGACCACACAGCTACAGGCGACAAGACTGGCGAAGAGTCGGACTGTGTGGTAAAAACAATAGAGTTGCACTGAGTTCCGGTCCAATCTGCATTGCATTGACAGGGCAAAGGGTTACTTATGTTGGACCAGTCCCGTGTCCCAAACATGTTGCAGTAGAAGGGATCTGGCTCACATTGCCGCGTCCCAGAGCCATCCGGCGTTTCAGATATCCTGTATCCCACGGGGCACACGCACAAGCCCAGCGTCTCATTGAAGCCAATGGCATACGAGTCACAATAGTTTTCTGAACAAGAGGGACCATAGCTGCCCGCTGGACACGCGCACCTGTTTCGGCCCACACTGACAAACGGAGGCAAACAAGTCGGCGTTTCACAATTGGAGCCAGAGTACTGCTGAGGACACAAACACTCCTCGCCGCCGTAGATATTGGTCAATACAGTACCAACAAAGCTACAGTTGATTGTGGGAGGCTGCAAACAAGCGGTTTGATTCGGGGCGAGAGTCCATCCAGGCTTGCAGGCACACGTCGCAGCAATAGGATCTAGGGCACCCCCTGGAATGCAGGGATCCGAGCAATCTGAGCCCACGTAGCCTGAGGCACACACACAGCCAGAAGGTGTCCTTTGCCTGCGATTGGCCAAGATGCAAGAGTCCTGATCACACAAGACTCCCGAGTAGTAGGTATCTGAGCAAGTGCAGCCAACTTGATTCTGCGGCAGAGGCGTTCCTCCGACACAATTGCTAACGTTGCAAAAAGTACCTGACCACTGCGGATTGCAGTTTTGCGTCAATTCACACACAGGGCCGTAGTACGGATAAGGACACACGCAGGCGCTGCGATCCAGTGTCAAAGTGCCTCCGTTTTGACACGCCGATGTGCAATTGCGATGAAACAATTGTTTGGAAGAATCGAGCTTCAAAAAGGGACGAGGACACACACAATCATTAGGATTCACATCAGGCTGACACGATCCGCCCGAAGCTTGACACACATCTGTCTTGCAATTAGGGCCTTGCAAGCACCAGTTATTGCACATACAGACGCCGTCACCCATGTGATGCGATTGGCCCGGAGGACACTTGTGGTCAGTACAGTTTTCGCCCTCAAAGCCAGGTGCACAGTTGCAGGAGTTGTCGTCGTTGAGAGTGTTTCCAACGCTCGGACAGTAGGTGCCAGTACACAATCCTTCGGGGTAGCATTTGGGCTTGCATGCGCCTGTGTCCGGATCAGGAACCCAATAGTTGGTGTGATTCAAATGGTCTTTGCCTCGGAAAAAGCAGGAACAATTGGGGGCTGGACGAGGATCGTCCCAGAAGATAGGATCATTCAGCATCAAATCAGAACATCGTGAAGCTCCATTAAGATCAACAGCTCCGCATGGCACAGATTCGTAAAACGGACATCCCTTGCGACAACCCAGTTTGCGATGATTCAATTCAATGCGCTCTAGAGGAGGGTCTGAATAAATGGGTCTGGACTCGGGGCACTCGCAGTCACCGTCGGCACCCACTCTTCCCAAAGTGGCCACACATCTTTCTTGGGAGCAGGTGCGATTAGCGTCCCGAAAGTAGTTGACATCGCAGGTGCACACTTCTTGATTGTTGTCCTTTTGACAAGAACGAGTAGAGCCCACACACGGTTCTCCAGTGGGTGCGTTGCACAGAGGCGACACGGAGCAGTTTTGTCCCGAGTAGCCATAGTCGCAGATGCAATAAAACGAGTTACTGGTGGCATTGTACGTGCACTCCCCTTTTCCGTTGCAGGGCGAAGTGTCACCCGAGTAACAGAGAGGCGCGGGATCGGTACACGCCATGAGAGCGCTGGGATTGGGGTCTTTGTGGTAGTAGTAAGTGCCATTGACGACCTTGCATTCACAATGAGCATCCATCGTTAGCTTTCCATTCAAGAGATCTTGGGTGGTGCAGGCAGTCTCGATAGTTCGAGTACCGGGGCGATAACAATCTACATCGCACTCGCCTTGGCCGCAGCGTTGAGGACCACACGCGTATTTTCTGCAGTAGGTGTTGTCCGGGACTGCATACTTGAGCGTACAGTGACAGTAGGGCTTGCATACATGACCTCCCATTAGAGTATCTATCCCCAAAGAAGGATTGAATTGGCACGTTTCATTGTAGCAGGCAGCGTACGCCTCAGACACGCCAATCGGCGAGCCAGTGCTGGTAATGGGCTGGGAGCACCAACTACCGTCGTGGGGGTCTCTGCAAGCATCCCCAAAGGTAAACTCACAGTAACGGCCCCATCTCGCATTCAAGAGGATTCGCGAATCAACAGCGTTTGCCCAGCCTAGCTTGGTGATGTCATTCTCCTGAATCTGATACGTCTTGTAGCACTCGCACTCTTGTGTCTCGCGATTGCAGACAGTTTCTCCAGTGTCAGCCCTCGTGGCGCCTGCGCATTCGGATCCGTTCACTCGCTTGCAGCCCTTCAGTTCGCAGGCACGACCCGCTGTCATATCAGGACACTCACACTGACCCAGTTGCTCGTTACAGGGATGACCGCTGCACATGATTCCCGTTGTGGGTGACAAGGGACAAATAGCATTCTCACAGGCAGTGCCATTGTAGCCCGGGTTACACTTGCAAAAGCCTCCGTATTCGCCAGGAGCCAGGTTCTCGCACTTGCGTGTGGGATCCATTACACAAGTACCGTTGCCGCACAGGTTGCCGGTAGTAGTGCTGGGACACATGGGGATATCGCACGTGGGGCCACAAAAGTTAGTGTCGCACTGGCAAAAGTTAGGGCCTGGTTGATAACAAGTCTTGAAGTACTTGGTTGTGGTGATGATGCAATACTTTCCAGTCAAACCCTGTGCAGTGCCTGTGCATCGTGACGCACACTTGGGATTACACGTTTTGCAGAATCCAGGCAAAAGCATTTGACATGGATCGTTGTGGACGACGGCTGTGCAGGTTTCTACCGCAGGGTTGCATTCACATTGACTCGCCACAGGAGGCCCAGCTACACAAATGCTGTTTCGGCGATTGCAATTGGGACACGGCGTGCACAAAGGCCCTCCGTACAGCGTTGCGGTTTCGACACCCGATTCGTTGAAAAACTCGGCCTTTTGCTGCAACCACATGACAAAAGTACCCACTGTGTACTCTTTCAAATCAGCGTTAGCCGTGGACACAAATTCAGACCAGTCCTTGTAGTCCAATTGCTTCATAGATGCAGACTCGCGATAATCCATACATCGGATGCCTTGTCTTCCATCAGCCACAGGATTGACTCTGCCCTCTGCAGTAGCATTGCGTCTTGTGGTGGAAATAGCTGGCCAGGGATAACGCTTTCGTTCGAATTGGTACGACACTTCAGAAGGCTCGGTGTCGTAGATGTAAGGCGCTGAAAAGTAGTCCCACCAGACATTCATCGGAGGCACATAGGCAGGTTGGGTCCAGATCAAGCACTGGTGAGTCATCACGTATCGATACCAGTCAAATTTCACAGCCAGTGTTTTGGAAGGAAACCCTACAGGCACTCCACTGACAGTAAACACATTGTGGGCGGCGTCGAACGAAGGATGAGTATGCAGAGCAAACCAATTGTTGGTGTCTAACAAGCGCGTTGGAATCGCGCGTATCTTGTGCACTCGATCCAGCAGATCCCGATGAAACAAAGATGCATAAACAGAAACCCACGACTTCCAATCCAGAGGCGTTCCTTCAAAATTTTGGATGCAGCGACACACTCGCACATTTCTGAATGGGGTTGTTGTCTGCCAATTGGTAGGATAATCGAAGCCTCCTGTGTCGTATTCGAGACTTCCTGCAGTCGAGCAAATCTCATAGGGATCGGAAGGATCGGCCACTAGCTGATCATAAGGTAAGCCAGGATCAGGGATATCACATGCAATACCCAGCCATCCTGGGCCACAGAAACATCTCCCAATTTGGCCATTGCAACTGTTGTAATTGTCAAACGCCATATTACATGGAGACGTGCGATTCACTCCAACATTGTTCTTGGTCGCCACAGGACAATTCATCATGAAAACATTAGTAGTGGGATTGACTCGGCTTAACAAGGGGCCCCATCCCAAGCGCCATTCGTCATTAGCGATGTTCTTGAAAAAGGCGTCACGCGAGATGGTGTGACTGAACAAGATAGACCAAATAGACGCTTGAGAAGGAATGGGGGAGTCCACAACCGAAGGGAGGCCTAACCCAGCACGTAGGGTAGGGTGTATGCGGTCAGTAGCTCGCAGAAAGATGGCCATTCCCGTGTGCCAGGACTGATACTGTAAGTATCCGTGAGTCACGTGGCGAGAGAGAATGTCGACATGATTAGACCATTCAATGCTTTGAATCGCTTGAAACAAGTCCAATCGAGCCACGCCAGTCGTCGCATAGTCTGTTGCCAGTTCTTTGTATTTGCTCGGGTCTAGACAAGCCACTGAAATTCGATCTGGCATGAAAACACAGTTGGATTCAAAGTTGAGATAAATCACATTTCTCCACAGATCTTGGTCTGGATCAGCTAAACGAGTGTCGAAATCTTTCGACAGACCAACGCCCATGTTTTCAGTAAGGCAAGCGTGGATGGCATCAAGTGAACCTTTGGCAATATCTGAAAGCATGTCAGCGGTCACCGGTCGAAAATCATTTCTCCCAAACGTGCGGACTGATATGGGACACGTCACTCCGCGCAAATTGGGTACATTGGTTGTATAGGGTGAAAAACACCAAGCTGTTTCTGCTCTACTCAGTACGCCTCCAACGCCAGCTACAAATTCGAATTCTTGTAAAAATGCTCCGCTTATTTCGTTGTGTAGATCGCAAGCATCAAATGCATTCGTGGAATCGCGAGCCCACGCCAACTCGATGTACGCGGATTGATCCACCCACGTGTTCCACTGGTTAAAGGGCCCCGTATTCAGATCTAATGCACTCGATGCAACTCGGGATGTGAACAACTGCTTGAAACTTGGGGCATCAATGAGTGCGTCCATGAATTGGTTTGAAAACTTGGGGTCAAGTCTTCTAGTCACGTACGGATCGGTGTCCCGGTGATAATTATTGTAGAAGACAGAAAATCTCAGAGTAGCAAAAGTTTCCAAAGACGACGAGTTGGTCAGACCTTGGTGGCAGTAATAGGCATCCACCCAGCGACTCTGTTGCCCCATCCTGACCTTGGACAAAGGGAACACAAACGCGTTCTTGCCACCTACTACTCTGACACAGTTCCGGATGGCTTTCGTGTCATTGTTTCGCCAATAGAAGTAGTTGACTCTTCCGTGACTCGGCAGAAGAGGGTCTAGGGATTGATCCCATGCACCATTAGGATCACGAGCACCCGGCTCGTAATAGTATATCCCAGGAGTGGGCTGCCAAAACAGGGGCCCTATGTTGACCATGTCCACATTGGCTCTGCAGACAAAAAGTTCGCTGACAAGAAACGCCAAAGTGCAGAAAAACCACATCTTGGAAACAGCTCTTCTTGTGTTACATACCAACGCAATGGAAACCGGCTTCTTGGCACCCGAAGACAAAGACTTGGCACCAGGATGCTGGCGCTATTGGTGTCGATCACGAGAAGAATACGTGCTTCAACGACGCGTGTGGGGCTCGATCTTGATCGTGTGTCTCTTTGCGTGGGCTATCGCGGTCACCGTCATTGCGGTGATGGCCTTGGATCGAGTCAATGGCCTCGAAAAGCAACTTAACGATCAAACATCCAACCTGCAGTACACGATCAATAGACTAGTTACTTGTACACGTTGTATTGTTTAAGAATACACAAGCTAACAAAGGTCTACTCCTTTGTTTTGGTTTCAAACGATAGCACACGTCGACGGCGTCTCCCTGACTTAATTTGATGAATGTGCTGCACACTAAAGTGAGTCGATTGACTAGATACACTTCTTCGAAAGGCTTGCTCACGTTCAAGTGGGTGAGAAGTGACAGCCGGTGTTTCAATCCCGTTCCACACAATGGACACACAAAGACGGTGAGCATAATAGGTGTGCCTGTACACCCCCATGCTTTCTTGTGGTACGCAAAGGATCCTTCTGATGCGTACTTGCGCCCGCATTCACCACAAGTGTAGGGCTTCGGCACCGCACTCATCTCCCACACAAAAAGTCTCTGGTTGGTGTCGTTTTCAGCCTTTGGCTTTGAATCATGGATTTACTCCGAAAGACGCTGGTAACGAATGCAACTGCTTAAGGTGCTGAGCTAATGCAATCAGCCAGAGACATGCTTGCAGGCAGCACATGACGGCCAGGTGGCAACGACCATCCTTCAAACAAACTCACGGGCTCAGTGCGTTTGCGGACTTCTTCCATCTTCTTCATGCAGGTAGTAAAATCTTTCTTGGCTTGCAGTTGATAGTATTGGATCTCCTCGTGGATTCGATTTTCCATAAACTCCATGTCTTGCCACGAAGGGCCCTTGAGCTGCTTCATTTCTTCGTGCAGGCTCTTGAGCGTTGTGTTGAGTTCTTGGACTTCGGAAGTCAGCGCCAAACAGCGCTTGAGCTCTTGGACCTCGGCAGTCAGGGTACGGACCTTGTCTTCCAACGTCTCCTCCATTTGCACGAGGCGGAAGCCTGATTCACGAGGCTCCGCTACAACAGGGACGGTGTCAGCCACGAGCTTGGCCATGACACAGGGAGCGCTCTTGCGCGTTCTGACACCGCAAATTGCGCCCCAGTGTTTCTTGAAATGAGGGGAAACGAAGAAGCCCTCCTCCAAACGAAGCATTGCGGCGTTCAATGAGTTCTGGCCCGCCTTGGTGTGCGCGTTGTTGGGCTCTCCTCGCAACACACTGAGACACAAACGGAGGCCGTCTTTCACTTGTTCATCGGTTGCTTCGGCGAGCTTTTGCTCTAGTGCTTGCTCCAGCTTGCTCTTCTGACTCTTGTCCACAGGCAGGCCGCGCGCCTTGAGCCAGCTGATGATGTAGTTGAAGTAGCGGTAGTCACTCCACATTCTCCCTTTGATCTGGTGCTGTTTTTTGATTTTTGTCACGTGGAGCAGGGACACTCCTTTTTTTTAATTTTCGACTTGAAACTGGTTAGTGTCGTAAATGACTTTTACTTGGTTTTCAGAGAGCACCACAGGTGACTCAGATTGAATCCGATGAATCGGATCCACCGATAAATACACGCGGTATATTTGACTTCGCGATCTAGCTCATTCCAATTTTTTTCAATCATGGCTACATTCTTTTCGGCTTGATTGGTTAAGTCAACAAGAGTGTTGTAAGTTTGAAACAAATTGGAGAGGATGATTTCCTGTACTTGTCTCATGGCCACTAACTCATTGGCAATCCTTTCTTCCTCGTCGGTAGTATTCACAAACGCCAGGCAAGTATCCATCGACAAACGAGGCTTGCAAACGAACTCTTGCGCCACATGTTGTATTTGCAGAGTCTGACTAATTTCGGATCGTAGTTGAGTGTATTCAGGAGCAAAACTGTTTGATTGTGCCACACACGAAATCGTTATTGTCAATACAAGTAAACCAACTAGTGCTTGCTGAGGCATTAGATTGAAAAGTGACTAGAGAGCGACAAACGTAGCGTGCTGAAACACCAGTGAAAGACCATAGGGGTTCGCGGGCTCCACCGGTTTCTCTGGCGGCCTTGAAACGAACACTAGGATACAGACTTGATACTTGTTGCCCACCAAACGCACCTCGGGGCTCACGCCGCTGCGCCAGGGGAAAAACATCACATCACCCGTCTTGCCATCACTTGTGACACTAGTTACTAGTGGCAGTTTCCAGGTTTTGAATACTAGCGCGTGGGCTTCCTTCTTCGTGTCAAAGAGCCACTTGTTCTCAATCGCTTTTTGAATGTCAGGATCCATTTGAAATATGACTTTAATACACACTAATTGGCGAACGTTAGCTCCAGCGTCCCTGGGTCTTCCTTCTTTCGTACAACAGGAGTTGGCGGTTCTTGGTCAGGCATTCGTGTGTACACAGTGTGGTGACTGACTTCATGGGACGGCCGCATGCACATGTTTAGTAAGACTGCTACTCCCAACAGAATGATGGAGACAAACAAGTAGAGCTCGGACATCCCTCCTCTCGTGTGTCAAGTCCTACTTGGCAACACATGCTTCACGCTTGATCAGGTTGCACCTCGGCGTCCTTGAATCGCTTGACTCTTCGGATGCACAAGCAAGCGCTGTGGTACATCGACAAGGCATCTACGCTTTCGTTGCCAGTGTATGCCTCTGCTTGGTGGAAGATCAGATCTCCACTGATGGGGAAGCATGTCACAGCTGCATCAGTCCACTCCTTGAGCTCGTTGAAATCTGCGTCAATGACCTGGAACTCAAATCTTCTGTCCGTTTGCACCACGACGCACAGGTGGAGCTCGGGCGAGTATCCAAGCGCTTTGAGGGAATGATACAGCGTACCGTCGAAGCCCCGGAGTTGTGACACCTTGATCGTCTCTTGACTGTACTGGTGTCGAAGAATAAAGCTCAAAGTCGCCCAGTCCTCCTCCCAATACTGCTCCAATGCAGCTTCGAGGCCCTTGAGCTCGTCGCTGGGCGTCTCCCCGTCCAAAGGAACATCGCTATACACATGATGATCCTCATACAGCTCGCTGTCTTTGTTGAATGAGCCATAGACGTCATACTGGAGGACGGCTCGGATGCCATTCGTCACGCGCAGGACTTCATGCTCACAATCGGTGTAGAAAACGCATGTGCCCTCTGCAACCTCGAATCGGCGACCATCTTTGCGGACAACAAGCTCTCCATCTTCAAAGTCGCCGTTGAGAAACACCACTGCTGTGGCCATGTGATCAGGGCCATGTA
>JACCDT011349345.1_pt1 | contig 14059 bp, 12 predicted proteins | sample 7446291 | NCBI WGS metagenome assembly JACCDT01 (sample SAMN15323446, study PRJNA562643) | freshwater metagenome | isolation source: river surface water | place: USA:Blue River Watershed | collected 2017-08-17
ACTTTATAAAACTGTATGAGCTGATGAGCTGTCCAGCTTAATAGTGACCCAAAGTGTGATTAATTATGATGCAATATAGCATGTGAGTCAGTTTTCTGTGGGTGTGATTTAATTATGATTCAACACGTGTGGCTATCAGGATCACTGTACTTGTTTAGTTATAAATCGAGTTTTTATAACTCATTTTAAGCCAAAATATGAGTTATAAATTATTCGTTTATAACTCACTTTTAATCATTGACGATAAGAATAACGTTCAGCTATTTGAGTTTTTGACAATCCTGAGCGTAGTCGAAGGATCTCAATAAATTTTTAGCTATTGGGCTCTCTTGCAAAGCTCGATGACATAGGAGAAGATTCATATACGGTGAACGCAGAATAACAACAGTTATATTCTTGTCAGATTATCTATAACCCAATCAAATTCAAATAATAACGGGTGCTTACAGTCATATTAATATCTCATAACTTTAAAAGTATTTTTTTCATAAGACTTTTTAATAAGGACTTTACCTCTTTCCAGCTAGGCGGAGCAGAATTGTAAACTAATGGCCCAGTAAACTCATTGTAACGTTGCTCATGAACTATACCATTAAGAATAATTTCCCAGCCATATAATAATTCATTTATGGGTTGTTTTGAAAAATCGTCGTGTTTTGATCCGAATTGCTCTAGATCGTTTTGTATAACCAAAGTTATAAGATCTAATACCTTACTACTATTGATATCTTTCGAAATTAAGGCTAAATCATAAGTTTTTTATCTGGTCTCATTTAATGCTTTCTTATTTTTAATTCAAATTTGTCGGTTTTGATCTTTCTATTAAATCTACTTAATACAATCACAGATGGGCTTACTGGTACCTGATAGCTGGGGTTGTTTTCAGGCCTAAATTCATCTCCCCTCTGCCATTCAACTTTTAGTCTTTTTAACGCTTCTTCTGAAACCTGCATAAATCCTCCATCTGCCATGAGCATAGGTTTTTTTGTCAAAGGATTCTCAATAGCTTTAGCATATAAACCATAACCAATCTTAAGCAGTGCTCCGCATTTAATAAGAGTGTTAAGTGCCCTACCCACTTGTACATAACCACCCAGTTTTTCAAAATCTTCACGCAAAAAAACGTTTTTTCTGGATCTCTTAATCTTTGTTTCAATTTGCGATTTTAAAGTAATTCTTGACATAATGTAGAGACTCTATTTTATCTAAATCTAACTTACTATATATTGTAGTATAGGCTTTGTATAAAATCAACAAAAATAGAACATTTTAAAACAACTAAATCAATATTAACCTTATGATAAATAGAGTTATTATACAACAATGTGTTCTATTTTTGATCACATAAGACTAAGTTTTTAGGCGAGGAAAATATAATCTTATATACATATTCAATACTTTCAGCTGTTATTTTTTGAGAGTGTTTTGTTCTGTAAATTCTCAACGTGTATTTGCTCATCAAATTCAATATCAAAGACTGATGACAAGAGCTCCAATGATAAGCGCTTACTTTTGCCTTGAGTATTTATTATGTCAGTCACAGCCTGACTAATATCTATCAATTCCTCGTAGTTGACGCCTCTTAATTTAAATATTTCCGCCGGTTCACTTTCTAATCGAACCCCTACGCCATAGAGCACAGCAGCAACGTGCTTGCACATAACTGCCCAATCAGGGCAACTACAATCTAATTCTATTTCTCCTGGCAGCGGGAACAAACCACTATTTTGATCACAAACAATATTCATTATACTATCTGATAAGTTGCCAGATAATAGATCCAATATGGAGCCAATTTTGCCACTACAAAAGTTTTTAATATTCAGCCATTTACTATTATTTAGGTTTTTAATAGTTATATTAATATTATATAATTCACTACCTGCCACCATAGCATTAACTTTGCCATTTAATATTTCTAAATGACATACTGAGCCATTTCTAACTAATGTCCTGCCACGTGCTAATCTACTTTCATAATCACTAAAAGACTCTATATGATTACACCAACTATTACCCCAAAATGTGGTAGTAATTTTTCTGCCTGGCTTAATAAGTGGTACAATATTTTTGCCCTTTTTTTGAAGTTTTTCAATTTTCTTTTGCGCATTTTTAATTCTTTGTGCGACCGGGACATATTCTGGATAAAACCACCCCATAAACCATCCTTAAATTATTGCTTTGTCTATATCAAGGGCTACAAGTTTTAATAATTCATTATCGTTCATTTCTGTTAGGATTGCCTCGCCGCTATTTTGCAAGATATTGTCAGCTAAAATCTTTTTATCCTGAAGAAGGCTATCAATTTTTTCTTCAATAGTACCTTTACATACAAACTTATGAACTAATACATTTTTTTTCTGACCTATACGATAAGCTCTATCAGTTGCTTGCTTTTCTACTGCTGGATTCCACCATCTATCAAAGTGAATAACATGATTAGCTGCAGTTAAATTTAAACCAGTACCACCTGCTTTAAGTGATAGTATAAAAAATGGACTACCATTTTCAGATTGAAAATTATCAACTAAATTTTTTCGATTTTTTACTGCTGTACCACCATGCAATACTAACCCAGTATGACCAAAGATCTCCGCCAAAAAAATTTGTAAAAATTTTGTAATCTCACGATATTGTGTAAAAACCAACACTTTTTCTTGCCGAGCAGCAATTTCTTCACAAATTTCACGCAGACGCATAAATTTACCACTGTTTTTTTCTATATACTCATTATCGCCAGTAAATTGGCTAGAATGGTTACATATTTGTTTAAATTTTGTGAGATATGCAAGCACGAGCCCCTTGCGCTGAATACCCTCTTCGACTTTTTGCAAACTTTTGGCCAAATCATTTACTGCTTGATTATACAATTTAGCCTGTAATTTACTTAGCCCACACCAAGCATTCACCTCGGTAAGATCTGGTAGATCATTTATAATATTTTTATCGGTTTTTAATCTTCTTAAAATATATGGGGCCACTAGGTTACGCAATGGTGTGTAGGATCCTTGCTGTGATTTCTCTAATGATTTAATAAAATTTTTAAAAACACGACTACTACCTAACAACCCTGGACAAATAAAATCAAAGATTGACCATAAATCACCTAGGCGATTTTCAACCGGTGTACCAGTCAAGGCAATACGCGCTTGTCCTTTGAGTTTTTTAACCAATTTTGTTTGCCTTGATGCAGGATTTTTTATAGCTTGAGCTTCATCTAAAATAACCAACCCCCAATCTTTATCGATTAACCAATCTTGACGTAATAAACCACTATAAGTTGTTATAACTAAATCAATCTCATCTAAACTTGTAGCTTGATTCTTTATTATTTTTTCAAAATCACTGCGGCTAAGCTCTGATGCATGTACAAATAACGTTTTTATTGATGGAGCAAACTTACTAATTTCTGATTTCCAATTGGCTAATAAAGAAGCTGGTAATATTAAAATACTTGGTTTATTTTTGCTGTTGTTTTTCTTATAAAGCAACAGCAAAGCAATTAATTGGATTGTTTTACCAAGCCCCATATCGTCGGCTAAACAAGCTCCCAACCCCAGTTCTGTTAATAAATGTAACCAAGCAACGCCTGTTTCTTGATAATCTCTAAGTTCAGCTTGCAGTAAATTTTTAGGAAAATTATTTTTGACTACTGATGGCTCACGCAAGTATTTTAAGATTTTTTTAAGCTCATCGCCAGCTTGCACCCCATGCCACTCAGTGATTTCCTCTATATCATCGTAAGCTAATTGATTATTTACTCCAGCAAGTAGACGCATGCCTTCAATAAAAGAAATGCCGTTATTACCAACTTGCTTTTGCACTTGTTGCCAATGTTGTACTGCTTGATTTAATTTTTCTTTATCAACAAACACCCACTCTCCACGCAACATCATAACGCCAGAAGGGCTAGCCATAATTTCATCTAATTCTTGTTTAGTCAAATTCTCGCCATCAAGTACGATGGAGACATCAAAATTTAAGAGCTCATTGGCAGTAAATTTCTTACTAGAATTATTTCCTATGGTCACTTGGACTTTAGGGTTAGCGCGCTTCTTCCACCAATTCGGTAGCTTAACGATTAGGCCTGCGTCTTCTAATATTGATACAGATTTTAATAATTGAAATGCCTCTTGAGGCGTCCAGGCTAAAGGATGATAGATGTCATGGCCATCAATCAACTCAGCAAGCCAGGAGCAATTCTTAGCAGCATTGTTTATGGGACGCAATAAATTGGTTAGTGCTTGTTTATTAAGCTCACCCGCATATTCTTTTAAAGCTACGCTAAGTGGCTTATATTTTATATTACTTTTAGTAGTTAAGGATTCAGCATAAGTTGCCATAAAGGCAAACGGCAAATTAGGATCTTGTTTATTTTCAGCTAAATGAAAACATACTCTACCAACTTGTTGCCATGTAGGCAGCTCTTTAGCTAAAAATTGACTGATATTAGTATATTCTTGGATAACTTTATTACTAATAAAATTACCAAAAGATTGCCAAATGAGGATTAAGCTAGCTTGGGTAACATACTCACTGCCTGTCATGGGAGGAATGTCTAATTGCCATTTTAAAATATCCTCATCATTAGGTACTGGAATATTTACTAATGATTCATCTACTGAACTGTAACAAAGAGCTTTAATATAACCACTTATAAAATTGCGCCAGTAAATAAGTGTTTTTGACCAATTGTCATTGTATGTAGCTTTTACAAGTTGATACAATCCCTCTTCTTGCGACCTCAAAAATGCATTGGCTATCCTTTTATCGTTAATAAGTGACGCAGTTGTACCTAACTCATCTTCTGTTAATGTCCTAACTTTTAAATGGCCCTGAGGAGTGAACGACAAAGATAGCAGCGAATAATCGGAATCTATATTTTCTAATGTTGTTGCTTGCATAATAACTCTGCGATTTGCTAATGAAAAACATTCTGATCAATTTTGCTCCGTATTATATTGAGATGAGTCATTCTTTACAACAGAAACATTATTTAGTTAGATAGTTTTCAGACCTATCAAATTCAAATAATAACGGGTGCTTTTTAACTCACCTGTTCTAAACAATATTTGCTTTTTTACTAAATCATGCAAATCGCGAGTTGCAGTTGCACGAGCTGCTCTAGTAATACTAATGTAATTTTCAGCGCTAAGTCCACCAAAAAATCCATCAGGGCCTGCGGCAAAAAGCTTTTCAATAACTTTTTCCTGTCTAGTATTAAACTTATCTTTGTGTAAGTCATAAAATTTTGTCTTAGTAATAATAAACTTTATTAGCTCATTCGTGTAACTGTGTGAATCTATAATCAGATTAGCAAAGTAAACCAGCCATGGTGTTATATCTAAGCTCTTATTACTTGCATTTAAATGCTTATAATAAGCTTTTATATTTTTTTTAATCGTGCGTGATATAGCTAATAATAGCGGTTTATTAACCGATTGACATAGAACTTTTTGTGCTAACGCTCTAGCTATACGGCCATTGCCGTCTTCAAACGGATGAATAGCGACAAAATAAAGATGCGCTATTCCTGCCCTAGCTAAAGCAGGTATTACTGTATTTTTATTTTTTTCTGTTTTATTAAACCACTGAATAAATAAATCCATCTCTTTTGGCATTGCTACTGATGGCGGCGCAACAAAATGTATTGTAGGCTTATGCATTAAACCTGAAACAATCTGCATGTCATCTTCGTGCACTCTATAGCCACCAACTGTATCTAAATCTGTTCGACCTAATGTAATCATCTTATGCCAAGCAAACATAGCCTCATGGGTTAATTTTTGTTCATAATTCGTATAAAGATCTACCATCAGATTAGCAATACCTTGCTCAGCCAATGGAACATGTCTAGCAATCGTGCGATCATTTAAATTTGTATTATTGAGACCAAAATTTTTAATCAAAGACAACTGAAGACTTTCACGGTTAAGAAAACTGCCCTCGATAGCCGATGTATCTAACGCTTCTTCGCTCAGTATTTCTATTAATAATGTGTTTTTATCACCTGTGTTAACATGCTGGATCGCTCCAAATAATAGACCTGAAATATGTAAAAATTTATCCTCAAGTTGCGATAACTGAGATTTATCATAGGTAAAATTTGGCCAGTCGTTTAGTTGCCAATTCCACATAAGTTGACCTATTGCTTGTGAGTTATAAAAATATTATTTATAACTCAAAATTTAGCATTTTTTGAGTTATAAATCGAGTTTTTATAACTCATTTTAAGCCAAAATATGAGTTATAAACCACTCGTTTATAACTCACTTTTAATCATTGACGATAAGAATAACAACAGTTATATTCTTGGTAGTAATATCAAACAGTTATATTATCTCACCTATGCAACATATCTCCCGTTTTTTTAATTTATCTGGTAACAAAACTTCCATAAACCAAGAGATACGTGCTGGTATCACAACGTTCTTAACCATGGCCTATATAGTCGTCGTCAACCCTTCTATATTAGGCCAGACCGGGATGGACCCTAATAGCGTCTTCTTAGCCACGTGCTTTACTTCAGCGCTCGGTTGCTTCTTGATCGGGCTCTTGGCCAATTACCCACTGGGGATTGCCCCTGGCATGGCTATGAATGCTTATTTTGCTTACCAGATTACTAACAATCTTGGCATTGCTTGGCAAGATGCTTTGGGGCTAATTTTTATATCTGGAATATTGTTTTTTTTGATTTGTATCACACCTATTAAAACATGGATACTAGACGCCATCCCCGAAAGCTTGAGTTTAGCAATCTCTAGTGGAATAGGTATATTCATAGGCTATATAGCTTTAAAGCAGATTGGGCTAGTTAGTGTATCCCAAAATGGCTTTCCTGAAATGGGGAACTTAGCCAATCTCTCTACTCTGCTTGCTCTGTTTGGTTTTCTTAGTATTATAATTATGGAAAATTATAAAGTTCCAGGAGCTATTATAATTGCTATTATACTAACTACTTTATTAAATTTTCTTTTAGGTGACATGCCCGCTGCCGTTACTGAGCATAATTCTAATAATTCTATAATAGATTTTTCAACATTTTTTAGTTTATCATTTAATAATCTTAACTTTGATCATCACACAATCAGTATTATTTTAACTTTTTTATTCGTCGTCTTATTTGATAGTACAGGTACGCTATTAGCAATAATAAGAAACAAAAGTAAAACTGAAAACAATCAACGCAACTCTAAAGCTCTCTTAGCTAATAGCATAACTGTCATTACGGGATCTTTATTTGGCACTACCCCGACATCACCCTATATTGAGAGTGCTGCTGGTATGAAAGCAGGAGGACGCACAGGGCTAACAGCCATTACTGTAGGCGTTTGTTTTCTTTTAGCTTTGATTATTTCACCTTTAATCAAATTAGTCCCTATCTATGCTACAGCTCCAGCATTGCTTTATATAGCCTGTTTGATGATTGAGCACTTAGCTGAAATCAAATGGAATATATTAACAGATGCCATACCAGCAGCTTTGACTTTAATGATGATTCCCTTTACGTTTTCTATAGCTGATGGGATTGGTTTTGGCATTATAAGTTATTGCTTTTTAAAGTTGTTTTGTAAAAAAGACACAAACTCAACTGTACACCCGATGATGTGGGTTTTGTGTCTAATATTTATTATATTTTTTATTACACGATCATCTTAACTAATTGACAACTAACTTAAGTTCCATCTCGATTTCATTGTGATATAATCAGGATTTTTTAATATTAAATATATACAAGCATATTGATGGACCTTATACTCTTTCAACAAAATATAGAGCTAATCAACGTTTTTTTAGAAAGCCGTCTAGACGTACAAGCAAAACAGCTTTTTTTACAACAGGTCCTTCAAGATGGCTGTGCAAGGGTGATATGTTTACATGTTCAAATATACAGAAATAGTTTTGAACAACAGATTCAAGAAAGAGCCTTATTAAACATTCTCACAGTATTTAGAGCGTTTCCAAACGATGTCGCTAATGACATTATTGCGGAGTTACTTCAACTTTGCATTAACATACCTAAGGATATTAATTGCCGATGCATGTTAGCCGGTTTAGTAATGTTTCGCGCTCAAGTGCACAATGACTTAAATCAGCTAGATCTAGTCTTTGAACTTTTAAACGTAAATCCTACACTCACAGTAGATAAAAATTTAGTTGAAGGTCTACTTAAAGATGCTAACGCTGTGCGCAGCCAACTTGCTGATCAGGTTATTAGATACTTTCCGAAAATTACATAGATTAATAAAAGTATTATTTGGAGCGGGTGATGGGAATCGAACCCACGCTATTAGCTTGGAAGGCTAAAGTTCTACCATTGAACTACACCCGCTTAATTGTGGAAATAAATGGTGGAGGAGGTAGGATTCGAACCTACGAAGGCATAAGCCGGCAGATTTACAGTCTGCTCCCATTGGCCGCTCGGGCACTCCTCCAGCGTCAAAACACTGTAGGGTTGTATTGTGCAAAATCATAACCTTATTGTCAATATATATTCTAAAATATGTTTTTTTGTTATAGTTATCCGAGTTATTACTAGATAAATCTTGAACTTCTGGATAAAATTATAGACAAATATTTTTTACAATCTAATTAAAATCTTATTACAAGACAAGGGAAGCACTATCAAATGCACATTTCAAAAACAATAGCGCGAGTTTTTTTAGTATTAATCAGTTTTTCTCTGTTCTTAACCACAAGCTTGTATGCTGCAAATGAGCCTTATACATTAGGCTTTAAAGATTTACCTAAACCCCCTACTGCTAACTCCAAGTCTTATATACTAATGGATTATTACTCTGGTGCTATTTTAGCTGATTACGATGCTAACAAAATTATTGAACCAGCTAGTTTAACTAAAATAATGACTATGTATATTATCGATAAAGAACTAGCATCTGGCCGTATTAAACTAAATGATCCTGTGAAAATCAGCAAAAAAGCTTGGCAGATGGAAGGCTCAAAAATGTTTGTTGAAGTTAACAAAGAAGTTAGTGTCAGCGATCTCATCCAAGGTATTATCATTCAATCCGGCAACGATGCGAGTGTAGCAATGGCGGAACACGTGGCCGGCAATGAAGATGCGTTCGTCGACTTAATGAATAAAGCTGCTCATGATCTTAAAATGAACAATACCCACTTTACCAATGCAACTGGAATGCCAAATAAAGATCATTATACTACTGCTTTTGATCTAGCATTATTATCACGTGCTATCATTCGCGATTATCCTGAAAGTTATGCGTTATATTCTCAACATGAGTTCACCTACAATAATATCAAACAAGGAAATCGTAATACCTTACTTACACAGCCAGGTATTAACGCCGATGGTATCAAAACTGGCCATACAGAAACAGCGGGGTATTGCTTAGCTGCTTCAGCTGTAAAAGATAATATGCGTCTTATTGCTATTGTGATTGGTGCAGAGAGCACTAAACAACGTGCAACCGAGACAGCCTCATTACTGCAATATGGCTTTAGATTCTTCGACACGATCAAACTCTATACAACTAATACAGCCATCGGCCAAAAAAGAGTTTGGATGGGGGCTAAACCTAAAATTGATATAGGCGTGGCTAATGATATGTTTATTACCATACCAAAAGGTAAAGCAAAATTATTAACAGCAAAAGTTGAAACACAAAAATATATTATTGCACCACAAAATCAATTTTCAGAAGTGGGTAAAATTACTGTTGACTTCAACAAAGAAGTATTAGCACAAAAACCTTTGGTTATTTTACAAAATATTCCTAAAGGCAGCTTATGGCAAAGAATGAAGGACCGCGTACAAATGTCGGTCGATAAATTCTTAGGGCAAGAGCAAGAATTAGAGTTAGCTAAACTAGGTTGATTTGGTAAATTAGCAGTATGACGACTGAACGACTTGTTTATCTTAATGATAACTATATACAAGAACACCAAGCCACGATCTCAGTTTATGATCGTGGTTTTTTGTTTGCAGACGGAGTCTATGAAGTCATACCTGTCTATGAGGGCCAGGTGTTATTTCTGCACGAACATTTACAAAGGCTACAACAAAATATTGATTACTTGAAAATTAAGTATTCAATCAATACTTCATCATGGCAAACTATTTGTAATAAACTTATCAGCAGTAATGGCCCTGATTGCCCTATTTATATTCAAATTACTCGCGGGTGCGAAAGCACACGAAATCATGACTATGGCCCAAATATAAAGCCTACTGTTGTCGCTTATTCTTTACCACCTATAAAATTAGGTGGCTCTTTAAATAATTCGCCAATAAAAGTAATCACCCTGCAAGATAACCGCTGGAATCATTGCAATATAAAAAGCATTGCTCTGCTTGGCAATATTTTATTACGTCAAGAAGGCAAGAGCGTGGGTGCTGAAGAAGTTTTACTCGTTCGTGAAAATGGCTGCATCGTGGAAGGGACAACTTCTAATTATTTTATTGTCAAAGATAATGTGATTAAAACACCTCCCTTAAGCAATGAAATTTTGCCTGGAATTACGAGACAAATTATTATAGCTTTATGCAAAAAAAATAATCTTAGACTAATTGAAACCAATATAGACAATGAACAATTAATTAACAGCGATGAGGTGTGGTTATCTAGTTCAACCAAAGAGATCAGATCTGTTGGAATTGTTAATGATACCATAATAAATAACGGCAAAGCTGGGCCAGTATGGCAAAAAGTTGCCAACCTATATATAGATAATATTAAGCAGTTGATCCATGGCAAATAATTCAAAAACTCATGATGGCACCTCAATAACCTTTCCTTGCGATTTTCCTATTAAAGTTGTGAGCCTTGCTAGTGTTGATTTAGAGGATCTAGTTACTCAAGCCGTACATAAGTACTCCCCGCAAATGGAACACATCCCATTGACCAAAAATTCTAGTAAACATGGCAAATACCAAGCTATAACTGTGATGATCAAAGCTATCAATCAAGAACAGTTAGATAACATCTACAAGGAAATTACTGCTAATCCTCTGGTTATCATGGTCTTATAATTTCATGAATACTGTCGTAATCAAACAACTTCAAAATGTTCCTTATAGCGAAACCTGGCAAGCTATGCAAAGTTTTACTAATAACCGCGTGGCTACAACTGATGATGAGCTATGGGTACTAGAACACCCCCCGGTCTATACTCAAGGCCAGGCTGGTAAACCTGAGCATTTGATCAACACGAATCATAATATTCCCGTAGTACAATCAGACCGAGGCGGTCAAATCACCTATCATGGGCCTGGACAAATTGTGATCTATTTATTATTAGACCTAAAACGTTTAAAGCTCTCTATTAGGCAGCTCGTAAATACCATCGAGAACTCGGTAATTAAAACTTTAGATCAATACGAAATAACTAGTTATTCTGATTGTGCAGCTCCAGGGATTTATGTTGATATAAACAGTAAAAAACACAAAATTTGCTCCATTGGTTTAAGAGTTCGTCGTGGCTGCACTTATCATGGTCTAGCTTTGAATTATAAAATGGATCTTACGCCTTTTGCTTCTATTAATCCTTGTGGCTTTAATAATCTTGCAATAACTCAAATTAGTAATTTAAATAGTCTAGTCTCAAAAAATGAAATCATTACAACACTATGTGCAGAATTAACTAATTTATTAGGTTATAATCAGGTTATTAAATAACGTTTAAGGTCTAAGCTTAATGGAAATTGATAGTCTTCAGCCCATACTTTCTTGGGTCAGCGCGCACCCCTATGCTTCATACTTAGTTATCTTTTTAATTTCTCTTGCTGAATCACTATTCCTAGTTGGGTTCCTCATACCTGGTCTGACTTTGATGCTAGCGATCGGTACGCTAATCGGGGCTGGATATATCGAGTTTTGGCCTGCGATGATTGCATCAATATTAGGTGCCGTAGCTGGCGATGGTTTAAGCTTTAAAATTGGTCAGCATTATCAACAAAGAATGCGAGACTGGTATATTTTCCGTCGTTATCCTGATCTTATAGTACGTTGTGAAAAATTCTTCGCTCGGCATGGCAGTACCAGTGTTATTATAGGCAGATTTGCAGGTCCTCTTCGTGCGATGATACCTGCTATAGCGGGCATGATGAAGATGCCTCCTCTGCAATTCTATATAGTCAATATTATCTCTGCCCTGCTCTGGGCGCCAAGCCATCTGTTACCAGGTGTATTATTTGGTAACGCTTTGTCTTCTTTACCGCCAGAAATAAGTAAAAAACTAGTTACTGTAGTGTTCATTACTTTAATGATTTTATGGTTTATAACCCAAATAATTAAAATGTTTTGGCGTGCTTTCAAACACCGAGTCAATCGCTGGGGCACCAAAATTTGGTTTTATGCAGAGGCAAATTCTTTTCAATATTTGCAAAGAATAATTAAACATCCGCTAACTCACAAGAAACACCAAGTTGATAGCTTTTTATTTTTAATCTTTGCGTTAATTTTAACGACATTATTTATCTTATTGACTAAAGCCCATATACTAGTCACCGGCTTTAATCCTTTCTTCAAACACCTAGCTTTACTACTTAATTATTCACCAAGCGTGAGTAATATATTACTGGCTATAGATAGCAATACTTCTGAGCTAGTTATCATTTCTATCTTTATTGGTTATTTTATCTTTTTCTCGATCAATGATACTTTTAACGAAGACAAATTAAATAAAACTATTTTCCATAGGAAGTTCCTATTAAATCGACATCTTTATTTAAGCACGGGATTATTAACATCATTTTTTGTGATTACTTATCTCATATCTTTACTAGTCAAGTACCCGACCCCATATCAATTAACTTATAGCTACACTAATTTATATTCAACTTCTTTTCCGAATACCAGCATGGGGTTACTAACTCTATTAGTTGGCTATATAGGAATAATTAAATATTGTAATGACCCAAAACTGTATAATAAATCTAGTTTTAGCTTTTACGCTAGCAGTATCCTAATTATTTTTATACTCTTGAAGCTCTATCTGGGTTACACTTGGCTTAGCGACCTTATAGGCGCTATTTTAATCTCTTCTTGCTTATTACTAATATTTTGTATTATTTATTGGCAAAAACCTGTACAAAATATTGATCTTAAAAAGTTTCATATTGTATCCTGGATAATCATAAGTATAGTCGTCATAACTAATACGCTTCATGTTTATCTTACTCATCATGTAGATGAATATAACATTACAACGGTCAGACAAAATGTCGATACTTATGAGTTGCCTATGGCTGACTGGCAGAAACAAGCAGACTTATTCAACACATCGACCGATCCTATCATTAATGTGCAGTGGCTTGGCGATTTAGAAAAAATTCAAACTATCCTACTCGCTAGCAAATGGCAGGCACATCCTTCTTTGGATTTTAAATCTATGTTATTGTTCTTAGAAAATAATCCAGATATTTCTAAACTACCTGTTTTACCATCCTATTTCCAGGATCACCATGTACGTTTAGTATTTAGCAAACCATCAACAAATAATAAAATTTTAATATTACGCTTATGGCAATCGCAATATTTGATTAATAACCAAACTCTATGGGTTGGTACTGTAGAATACTTAAAACCTCTACAGTATTTTAATACAATCACCGTTTTAAGACATTGGCCGCAAAGAGAGTTTTCTGATGCGCTAGATGTACTTACGGAAACCCTTAAAAAGAATAAATCTATTCATTACAATATTATTGTCAACAAAGACCATGTGTTGACTGATGGTGACTTAGAAATTATGTTGATATCGCAATTAGATAATTTAAAAAATTAAAATATCATCTATAATTAATACATGGCTGCTGTACTTGTATAGTTTGTTCCGGGCGGAACGCAGGCTATCTTGTACAGCATCCTGTTATACCCGTTTAGATTCTACCCTATTCGATAATTTACTTCTTTAACCCATTTTCCAAGTGCGTAATTGTTCACGGGGTAGGTCATCCTAAGAAAAAGTCGTCCGAGAACTTGAAAAAAATAGATTACCCTCACGACTTTTTTGAAAGGATCCAGTGCAGATTTCTCTTAGTGGTACCATTAATTCAAACTCGTACATATGATAGCAT
>JACCDT010633410.1_pt1 | contig 14056 bp, 10 predicted proteins | sample 7446291 | NCBI WGS metagenome assembly JACCDT01 (sample SAMN15323446, study PRJNA562643) | freshwater metagenome | isolation source: river surface water | place: USA:Blue River Watershed | collected 2017-08-17
ACCGGCTTCTCGCCCCAGATCTCCTCGAGCTGGTAGTAGCCGCGGATGGCGGGCTGCATGATGTGGGCGACGGCGGCGCCGCAGTCCACGATGATCCACTCGCCGTTGTCCTCGCCCTCGATGCGGGGCTTGGCGAAGCCGGCCTCGCGCACCGCGTCACGGACGCTGGCGGCCAGGGCCTTGGTCTGGCGGTTGGAAGTGCCCGAAGCCACGATGACACGCTCGAACAGGGGCGAGAGGTGCTCGGTGTTGAAGACCTGGATGTCCTGCGCCTTCACGTCCTCCAGGCCCTCCACGATGGCGCGCTGCAGGCGTTGGGTGTCTTTCTTGACGGCGGTGGATTCGGTCATCGGGTCGGTGGGTAGAGGTGATGTTGCGCAATATAGCGGGCGACGGCGGCGTCGAGCAGCCCGGTGGGGGTTTCCCCCCGGGCCAGGTTCTGCCGGATCCGGGTGGCGCTGACCGCCATCGGCGGCAGGGCCAGGTCGATCCAGGCACCACCGGCAATCGGGTAGGCGGCTCGCAGGCCGCCTGCGCCAGGGGCTCCACGTCCGGGATCGCCCGAACTGTCCGGGGCTCCCGAGTGACCTGCGGCCGGCTCGTCTGTCGGCTCGTCCAGGGGACGGTCCGCTACGCAGATTGTAGCGAGCCGGGCGATTTCATCCGGCGCGCGCCAGCGGTCGAAGGCCAGTGCCTGGTCGGCCCCGATCACCAGGAACAGCGCCGCGCCGGGCGCCTCGGCCGCGATCTCGCGCAGGGTGTCGACCGTGTAGCTCGGCCCCTCGCGCCGGATCTCGCGCTCGTCCAGCACCGCCTGGGGCAGCCCGGCGAAGGCCAGGCGGGCCATGGCCACACGGTGCGAAGCCGGGGTGAGGCCCCGCGCCTTGTGCCAGGCCTGGCCGGTGGGCAGGATGCGCAATTCGTCGAGCCCGAGTTGGCCGATGGCCACCGCCGCCAGGGCGGCATGGGCGGCGTGGGGCGGGTCGAAGGCGCCGCCGAAGAGGCCGATGCGACGGGGACGCGCTTTGGCGTCATCGCCCTGCCCCGTACCGGACGCACCGGCCAGCGAGGAGGCTGCGTGGGGAACGGCCATCGCGCTCAGGCCCAGTCCCTCGGAACCAGGTAGCGGGTGTAGAGCGCGTCCTCGGGCGTGCCCGGCTCCGGGCGCTGCTGGTAGGCCCAACTCGCCAGCGGCGGCATGGACAGCAGGATGGACTCGGTGCGCCCGCCCGACTGCAGGCCAAAGTGCGTGCCCCGGTCCCAGACCAGGTTGAACTCCACATAACGGCCGCGCCGATACAGCTGGAAGTTGCGTTCGCGCTCGCCGTAGGGCGTGTCCTTGCGGCGCTGTGCGATGGGCAGATAGGCGGCCAGGAAGGCGTCGCCCACCGACTGCAGCATCTCGAAGCTGCGGGCCTGCCCGAGCTCGGAGAAGTCGTCGAAGAAGATGCCGCCCACCCCGCGCTGCTCGCCGCGGTGCCTGAGGCTGAAGTACTCGTCGCACCAGGTCTTGAAGCGCGGGTACTTGTCTTCGCCGAAGGCGGCCAGGGCCTGCTTGCAGGTCTGGTGGAAGTGGACCGCGTCCTCGTCGAAGCCGTAGTACGGCGTGAGGTCCATGCCGCCGCCGAACCAGGCCACCGGCTCGCCGCCGGCCGGCGTGGCGGCGATCATGCGCACGTTCATGTGCACCGTCGGCACATAAGGATTGCGCGGGTGAAAGACCAGCGACACGCCCATCGCCTCGAAGGGGGCGCCCGCCAGCTCGGGCCGGTGCTGGGTGGCCGAGGGCGGCAGCTGAGGGCCCCGAACATGCGAGAAGCCGCAGCCGGCCCGCTCGAAGACGGCGCCGCCCTCGAGGATCTTGGTCAGGCCCTCGCCCTGCAGCCGCTCACCCTCGGGCTTTTTCCAGGCGTCGGCCAGGAACTTCGCTTCGCCATCGAGCGCCTCGATGGCGTCGGTGATGCGGGCCTGCAGGCCGGTGAGGTAGTCGCGGACTTGCGCCGGGGTCATGCGCCTTCAGCCCTTCACGGCCCGGAAGCCAATGTCGGAGCGCCACTGCGCGCCGTCAAACTGGATGCCACGCACCACCTCGTAGGCCCGATGCTGGGCGGCCTTGACCGTGTCGGCCAGGGCGGTGACGCACAGCACCCGGCCGCCGCTCGTGAGCACCTGGCCGTCCTGCAGCTGCGTGCCGGCGTGGAACACCATCGCGTCCTCGGAAGGGGCCGGCAGGCCGGTGAGCGCATCGCCCTTGCGCGGCGAGAGCGGGTAGCCGGCGGCGGCCATCACCACCCCCAGCGCGGTGCGGCGGTCCCACTGCAGCTCGAGCTGGTCCAGCGTGCCGCCGGTGGCGGCCAGCATCACCTCGAGCAGGTCGGACTTGAGCCGCATCATGATCGGCTGGGTCTCCGGGTCGCCCATGCGGCAGTTGAACTCCAGCGTCTTGACCGCGCCCTGGGCGTCGATCATCAGCCCGGCGTACAGGAAGCCGGTGTACGGAATGCCGTCCTTTTCCATCCCGCGGATGGTGGGCAGGATGACCTCGCGCATGGCGCGGGCGTGGATGGCGGGCGTGACCACCGGTGCGGGCGAGTAGGCGCCCATGCCGCCGGTGTTGGGGCCCTGGTCGCCGTCCTGCAGCCGCTTGTGGTCCTGGCTGGTGGCGAGCGCCGTGACGTTCTTCCCGTCGCACAGGACGATGAAGCTCGCCTCCTCACCCTGGAGGAATTCCTCGATCACCACCCGCGCGCCGCCCTCGTTGTGGGTGACGCCCAGCTTGTTGTCCAGGAGCATGAAGTCGATCGCCTCATGGGCCTCGGCGGCGGTCATGGCCACCACCACGCCCTTGCCGGCGGCCAGGCCGTCGGCCTTGACCACGATGGGCGCGCCCATGCGGTCCACATAGGCGTGGGCCTGGGTGGCGTCGGTGAAGGTCTCGTAGGCGGCGGTGGGGATGCCATGGCGCTTCATGAAGGCCTTGGAGAAGGCCTTTGAGCTCTCCAGCTGGGCCGCTGCCTGGGTCGGGCCGAAGATGCGCAGGCCCGCGGCGCGGAAGGCATCCACCACGCCGGCGGCCAGCGGCGCCTCGGGGCCGACCACGGTCAGGCCCACCTTTTCATGGAGCGCCCACTCGCGCAGGGCGGCGATGTCGGTGATCGGCAGGTTGACCAGCGCCGGGTCGGTGGCGGTGCCGCCGTTGCCCGGGGCCACATAGACCTGCTGTACCTTGGGCGACTGGGCCAGCTTCCAGGCCAGGGCGTGTTCGCGGCCGCCAGAGCCGATGACGAGGACCTTCATGCCGGGCCTTACTCCGCGATCTCGGCGTTGTGGAACACGTCCTGCACGTCGTCCAGGTCTTCCAGCATGTCCAGCAGCTTCTGCATCCGGGCGCCGTCGTCGCCCGCGAGTTCGATGGTGTTCTCGGGCCGCATGGTGACCTCGGCCACCTCGGGCTTGAGGCCGGCCGCGTCCAGGGCATTGCGCACCGCCTCGAAGGCGCCGGGAGCGGTCAGCACCTCGATCGCGCCGTCGTCGCCGGTGATCACGTCGTCGGCGCCGGCTTCCAGCGCCACGTCCATCACCTGGTCCTCGGAGGTGCCCGGCGCCAGGATGATCTGGCCCACATGCTTGAACTGGAAGGCCACCGAGCCCTCGGTGCCCATGTTGCCGCCGTACTTGCTGAAGATGTGCCGCACCTCGGCCACCGTGCGCACCTTGTTGTCGGTCATGGTGTCGACGATGATGGCCGCGCCGCCGATGCCGTAGCCCTCGTAGCGGATTTCCTCGTAGTTCACGCCCTCGAGGTTGCCGGTGGCCTTGTCGATGTTGCGCTTGACCGTGTCGGCCGGCATGTTGGCCGCCTTGGCCTTGTCCACCGCCAGCCGCAGGCGCGGGTTGGCGTTGAGGTCGCCGCCGCCCTGGCGGGCCGCGACCATGATCTCGCGGATCACCCGCGTCCAGACCTTGCCGCGCTTTTCATCCTGCCTGCCCTTGCGGTGTTGGATATTGGCCCATTTGCTGTGACCTGCCACGGGATTCTTCCTTGTCGAGTCGGCGCGCCTCGCCCGGCAACCCCCGGACGGGGGCGGGGCGGCTTGACGCAAAGCGCCGATTCTACTTTTCGCATCCGAAAGGGCTCCCCTCCCCCGGCCGCGCCGCCGGCCTGCACCCGGCCCGCCCGGCCTCCCCCACAATCGCGCCCCCTCATGGCACGGGAGCGCCACCCATGGACGAGGTCGATTCGTTTCGGGAGCCGTACAACAACGGGGAGCGGGTCGCTGCCGAGCTGCGCAGTCCCCAGGCCGTCCGGGACCGCTGCGGCCAGCTGCTGGCGCGGGCCCGGGCCGGCCACTCCGACTGGTTCGACCTCGACGCCGCCGCCCAGGGCCGCCTCGTCGAGGCGGTGTGCGAGGCGCTGCCCGGCCCCCGCGCCATCCTCTCCCGGCAGATTCGTCCCGCCCGGATCCCGCCCTTGCCCAGTTGCTGGCGGCTGCTGGAGGCCGGGAGGGTCGATCGCCGGCACCAGCTCGATCTCCTGATCGCGCCCCTGCCCCCCGGCGAGCGCGCCCATGCCTGGCTGGACCTGGCCACGGTGCTGGTGCTGATGCAGGCCATGCCGGACGCGCTGGGGCCGGACGAGGCTCCTGAGCCCGGCAAGGCTCCGCCGCCCGCCAAAGCACGCTCGCTCGCCCACCTCCCGAGCCGATGGCGTTACACCGAGGCCGCCAGCGGGCAGCGGCTCGAAGGCCCCGCGGCGCTGGCGGTCGCCACCTTCCACGGCTTCGTCGCCGGGCTGTTCTCGAGCCGGCCGGACCGCCCCTGCCAGGTGGACGCCCGGGGCCTGCGGGCCCTGGTGACCGAACACCTGGCGCAGGCCCTGCAGCTGTCCTCGGGCAACCCCCTGCCCGGGCTGGCCGAGCGGGCCGTGGGCCTGCGCCGCCTGGGCGAGCGGCTGGCCAGCGCGCCCGAGGTGTTTGGCGAGGAGGGTCGCCCCGGCAGCCTGTATGACCTCCTGGAGATTCCCTACGGCCTGGGCCTTCCCCACACCGCCGACGTGGCCGTGGCCGACCTGCTGGCCCAGGTGCTGATCTCGCTCTCCGGCCTCGGCCCAGAGACTGGCCGGCTGGACGGCTGCGCCCTGGGGGACAGCTGGCGCCATCCGGCCGTCCGCGGGCCGGGCGCGTCGGACGGCTGGGTGCCCTTTCATAGCCTGGCCCAGCGCCTCACCCTGTCCCTGCTCGAGCCCTTCGCCTGGTCAGGCGTGCAGGTGGGGGGACTGGCCTCGCTCACCGCGGCGGCCGACGCCCGCCATGGCCGGCTGATGATGGCCCGCGGCCTCCTGCGGCTGCGCGATCCGGAGGTGGCCCGGCGACCCTGGCAGCTCGGCGACGAGCCCATCGTCGAGTGGCGGGCCCTCACCCTGGCCCTGCAAGAGGAGCTGGTACCCCTGGTCCGGCAGCGGCTGGGGCTGGACGCCGACCGCCTACCGGTGGCCCGGCTCGACCTCCCCTGCCTGCTCGGCTCGGGCCGGGGGCCTGCTGAGCGAGAATCGGGACTTGCGCTGCGCCTCGGGTTACGGCCCGGAGGCGTTTCAGCCAGCGCGAGGACGAACCCCAGCCTGCAGGTCGCGGGTCCGGGCCCCTTGCTCTGAACTAGCGGCGCCCTCATCGAGAAGCCAGAACCACGTCATGAACAACAACGTCCACGTCATCACCCATCCGCTCGTGCAGCACAAGCTCACGCTGATGCGCAACAAGGAGGCTTCCACCAACAGCTTCCGCCGCCTCCTGAACGAGCTGTCCATGCTCATGGCCTACGAAGTCACCCGCGACATGCCGGTGCACCAGGTGCAGATCGAGACCCCGCTGGAGACCATGGACGCGCCGATGATCGACGGCAAGAAGCTGGTCTTCGTGTCGATCCTGCGGGCCGGCACCGGCATCCTGGACGGCATGCTCAATGTGGTCCCCGGCGCGCGCGTCGGCCACATCGGCCTGTACCGCGACCCCAAGACGCTGCAGGCTGTGGAGTACTACTTCAAGATGCCGCAGGCCATGGCCGACCGTGATGTGATCGTCGTCGACCCGATGCTGGCCACCGGCAACAGCGCCGCGGCCGCGGTCACCCGACTCAAGCAACTGGGGCCCCGCTCGATCAAGTTCGTGTGCCTGCTCACCTGCCCCGAGGGCGTGGCCACGCTGCAGGCGGCCCACCCCGACGTGCCGATCTACACCGCCGCCATCGACCGCGCGCTCAATGACCACGGCTACATCATGCCGGGCCTCGGTGACGCCGGTGACCGGATGTTCGGCACCAAGTGAACGCCTGAGGCGCACCGCATCGAGGCCCCCGGGCTGATGCGGTGAGGACGGCGCACCCTGGCGGTGCGCCACCACCGGCTCCGGCGCGCGAAGATTCGCGCCACGCGGTCGACTCGCCCTGGCACGGGGCTTGCGAACGGTGTCTTTCATTCGCAGAGAGACTCCGCATGAAGATCATCCTCGTCGGCCATGGCATGGTCGGCCACAAATTCCTCGAGAGCCTGCAGGACGCAGGCCTGCACGATGCCCAGGTCACCGTGCTGTGCGAGGAGCCCCGCCCGGCCTATGACCGGGTCCACCTCTCCGAATTCTTCGCTGGCAAGTCGGCCCAGGACCTGTCCCTGGTCCCGCCTGGCTTCTTCGAGCAATCTCCCGGCATCACCCTGCGCCTGTCGACGCGCGCGGCCACCATCGACCGCGAGGCGCACACCGTCACCACCACCGCGGGCGACGTGCTGCCCTACGACAAGCTGGTCCTCGCCACCGGCTCCGTGCCCTTCGTGCCGCCCATCCCCGGCAAGGACCGCGCCGACTGCTTCGTCTACCGCACCATCGAGGACCTCGAGGCCATGCAGGCCTGCGGCGCGCGCAGCCGCAGCGGGGTGGTGATCGGCGGTGGCCTGCTGGGACTGGAATGCGCCAAGACCCTGAAGGACATGGGTCTGCAGACACATGTCGTCGAATTCGCGCCACGCCTCATGGCGGTGCAGGTCGACGAAGGCGGCGGCGCCATGCTTCGCCGCAAGATCGAGGCCCTGGGCGTGGGCGTGCACACGGGCAAGAGCACCCGAGAGATCGTGGACGGCGAAGCGGCACACCATCGCCTGTCCTTTGCGGATGGCAGCCACCTCGACGCCGACATGGTGGTCTTCTCGGCCGGCATCCGCCCGCGTGACGAACTGGCGCGCACCACCGGCCTCACGCTCGGCCCGCGCGGCGGCGTTGCCATCGACGCCCGCTGCCGCACCAGCGACCCCGACATCTATGCCATCGGCGAATGCGCGGCCTGGGAGGGCCAGGTCTTCGGACTGGTGGCACCGGGCTATGACATGGCCCGCACGGCGGCCCGTGACCTGGCGGGCCAGGATGCGGCCTTCACCGGCGCCGATCTTTCGACCAAGCTCAAGCTCATGGGCGTGGACGTCGCCAGCATCGGCGACGCCCAGGGCCATACAGAGGGCGCACGCAGCTACCAGTACACCGACGAGCGCAAGCAGGTGTACAAGAAGATCGTCACCTCGGCCGATGGGAAGCACCTGCTCGGTGCGGTGCTGGTGGGCGACGCGGCCGACTACGGCACCCTGCTGCAGATGGCGTTGAACGACATCGCGCTGCCGCCCGAGCCCGAGTTCCTGATCCTGCCCGCCAGCGATGGACAGGCCCGGCCGGGCCTGGGTGTGGACGCCCTGCCCGATGCGGCCCAGCTCTGTTCCTGCAACAACGTCACCAAGGGGCAGATCGCCGCCGCCGTCGGCGAGGGTGCCTGTGACATCGCCAGCCTCAAGGCCTGCACCCGCGCCGGCAGCACCTGCGGCGGCTGCGTGCCGCTGGTCACCCAGGTGATGAAGGCCGAGATGAAGAAACGCGGCCTGGCGGTGAACAACCACCTGTGCGAGCACTTCCCGCACTCGCGCCAGGAGCTGTTCCATCTGGTGAAGGTCGGCAAGATCACCACCTTCGAGGAGCTCCTGGCCCGGCACGGCCACGGCCTGGGCTGCGACATCTGCAAGCCGGTGGCGGCCAGCGTCTTCGCCTCCATCCACAACGACTTCGTGCTGGGCAAGGGCCGCGCCCACCTGCAGGACTCCAACGACTACTTCCTGGGCAACATCCAGAAGGACGGCACCTACTCGGTGGTGCCGCGCATGCCCGGCGGCGAGGTCACGCCGGACGGCCTGATCGCGGTCGGCCAGGTCGCCAAGAAATACGGCCTCTACACCAAGGTCACCGGCGGCCAGCGGGTCGACCTGTTCGGCGCGCGCGTCGAGCAGCTCCCGGCGATCTGGGAGGAACTCATCGCCGCCGGCTTCGAGTCCGGCCATGCCTACGGCAAGTCGCTGCGCACGGTGAAGTCCTGTGTCGGCTCCACCTGGTGCCGCTTCGGCGTCGGCGACAGCGTGGGCCTGGCGGTGCGCCTCGAGAACCGATACAAGGGCCTGCGCGCGCCGCACAAGATCAAGTTCGGCGTCTCCGGCTGCACCCGCGAGTGCGCCGAGGCCCAGGGCAAGGACGTCGGCGTGATCGCCACCGACAAGGGCTGGGGTCTCTATGTCTGCGGCAACGGCGGCATGAAGCCGCGCCACGCCGAACTGCTCGCCGCCGACCTCTCCGAGGCCGACCTGGTCCGGGCCATCGACCGCTTCCTGATGTTCTACGTGCGAACCGCCGACCGGCTGCAGCGCACCAGCACCTGGCGCGAGAACCTCGAGGGCGGTCTCGACTACCTCAAGGCCGTGGTCATGGACGACAGGCTGGGCATCGCCGCCGAGCTCGAGGCCGACATGCAGCAGGTGGTCGACACCTACGCCTGCGAGTGGAAGGTGGCCGTCACCGACCCCGAGGTCCGCAAGCGGTTCCGGCAGTTCGTGAACTCGGACCAGCCCGATCCCCAGGTGGTCTTCGTCACCGAGCGTGGACAGATCCGCCCGGCCCGTCCCGAGGAAAAGCAGCCCGCGCTGGCGGACTGAACACGCGCCCCGCCATCGTTCCCCGGCTTTCCCCTGGAGTCCCCATGAATAGAGATGATCCCGCCTTCCACGCCGAAGGAGCCACCCTGCGCTGGCAGGCCGTCTGCGCCTTCGACGACATCACGCCCGACACCGGTGTCGGCGCCTGGCTGGACGGCCACGCCATCGCCGTCTTCCGCATGGCGGCCTCGGGCGAGGTCTTCGCCATCGACAACGTCGACCCCCACTCCGGCGCCAGCGTGCTCTCGCGCGGCCTGGTGGGCAACCTCAGCGAGCGTCTGGTGGTGGCCTCCCCCCTCTACAAGCAGCACTTCTGCCTGCAGACCGGCGCCTGCCTCGAATCCCCCGGAATTGCGGTGCGCGCCTACCCGGCGCGCGTCGAGGCCGGCACGGTGTACGTGGCCGCCTGAGGCGCCGGTTCCCCCGCGCCTCCGGCCCACGCCTCACCTGGCTCTTTCCCGTCCCGTTTCTCCCCGCCCGCAGCCCTTCCCCGCCCTCCTCTCTCAACTCCTGGAACCCAAGTGGCCTACCTCGCTCCCTCCGAATTCGTGACCAAAATGGTCGACGCTGGTGAATCCAAGCTGTTCATGGCGCCTCGCGACGCCCTGATCCGCGCCTACATGGCTGGCGCCATCCTGGCCCTGGCGGCGGTCTTCGCCGTTTCGATCACCGTGCAGACCGGCCAGCCGCTCCTGGGGGCGGTCCTCTTCCCGGTCGGCTTCGTGATGCTTTATCTCCTCGGGTTCGACCTGCTCACTGGCGTCTTCATGCTCACTCCGCTGGCCTGGCTGGACAAGCGGCCAGGCGTCACCTGGGCCGGCATCCTGAAGAACTGGGGCATCGTCTTCGTCGGCAACTTCGCCGGCGCCTTCACCGTCGCCCTGCTCATGGCGACCATCTTCACCAACGGCTTCGCCACCGAAGTGAACAAGGTGGGCGCGGCCATCTCCGTGATCGGCGAAAGCCGCACTCTGGGCTATGCCCAGTACGGTGCGGCCGGCATGCTCACGCTTTTCATCCGCGGCATGCTGTGCAACTGGATGGTGTCGACCGGTGTGGTCGGCGCGATGATCTCCACCCATGTGAGCGGCAAGGTGATCGCGATGTGGATGCCCATCATGGTCTTTTTCTACATGACCTTCGAGCACTCGGTGGTCAACATGTTCCTCTTCCCCTTCGGCCTGCTCACCGGCGCGCAGTTCTCCTTCCTGGACTACCTGATCTGGAACGAGATCCCCACCGTGCTGGGCAACCTGGTCGGCGGCCTGGCCTTCACCGGCCTCACCCTCTACACCACCCACCTGAAGACCGCCCCCAAGCGCGCCTTCCGCTGAAGCGGCCCCACGCACCCGCCCCTTGAGCGCCTGCCAGGCCGGCCCCTCACCGGGACGGCCTTGGCCGTCCACCATGCCACTGCAGATCACCGTCGGCCAGCACTCAGAGGCCGGCCGAAAGCCCCTCAACCAGGACTTCCACGGCCTGGCCCTCCCGCAGGAGCCGCAGCGCTCGGCCAAGGGCATCGCCATTGCCCTGGCCGACGGCATCTCCTCCAGCGAGGTGAGCCACCTGGCCAGCGCGGCGGCGGTGCGCACGTTCCTCGATGACTACTACTGCACCTCGGACGCCTGGTCGGTGCGGACCTCGGCGATGCGGGTGCTGGCCGCCACCAACTCATGGCTCTATTCGCAGACCCAGGCCGGCGCGGGCCGCTTCGACAAGGACCGCGGCCATGTCTGCACCTTCAGCGCCCTGGTGCTCAAGTCGCAGACGGCCCACCTGTTCCATATCGGCGACAGCCGCATCTACCGGGTCCACGGCCGCTCCCTGGAGCCGCTGACCCAGGACCACCGGGTCGACCGCGGGGACGGCCGCAGCTACCTGGGCCGAGCCCTGGGCCTGGCCGCCCAGGCCGACATTGACTGCCGCAGCCTGCCGCTGGCGGTGGACGACGTGTTCGTGCTGGCCACCGACGGCGTCTACGAACATCTGAGCCCCGAGGGGATCACGGGCGCGATCGAAGCCTGTGGGCATGACCTGGACCAGGCCGCGCGCGACATCGTCACCCTCGCCCTCGCCGCCGGCAGCAGTGACAACCTCACGGTGCAGATCGTCCGCATCGACGCGCTGCCTGCCCCCGAGGCCGCCGAGCACCGCCAGCAGCTGGCTGGTCTGCCCATCCCGCCCGTCCTGGCGCCCCGCAGCACCCTGGACGGCTACCGGATCGTGCGCGAGCTGCACGCGAGCAGCCGCAGCCATGTTTACCTCGCGGCCGACGAAACGCCCGGCGCCGAGGGCCGCCCGCCGGTGGTGATCAAGACCCCCTCCGTGGACCTTGCCGCCGACCCCGCGCACCTCGAGCGCTTCATGCTCGAGGAATGGGTGGCCCGGCGGATCGACAGCCCCCACGTCCTCAAACCCTGCCTGCCTGACCGCCCCCGCAGCGCGCTCTATGTGGTGATGGAGTACGTGGAGGGCCAGACCCTGGCGCAGTGGATGCGCGACCACCCGAAGCCCTCGCTGGAGGCGGTTCGCGGGCTGGTCACCCAGGTCGCCCGCGGCCTGCGGGCCTTCCACCGGATGGAGATGCTGCACCAGGACCTGCGCCCTCAGAACGTGCTGCTGGACGGCACCGGGACCGCCCGCCTCATCGACTTCGGCTCGGCCACCGTCGCCGGGCTGATGGAGCTGGCGCCCCACCAGGCCCACGCACGCGGAGAGGACGAAGGCCTGCCGGGCGACCTGGCCTACACCGCGCCCGAGTACTTCATGGGCGAAGGCGGCAGCACCCGGTCGGACCAGTACGCCCTGGGCGTGCTGACCTACCAGATGCTCACCGGTCGCCTGCCCTATGGCACACGGGCCGCCCAGGTGCGCGGCCCCGCCGACCGCCGCAAGCTGGCCTATGACCCGGCCACAGGCATTTGCCGAGACCTGCCGGCCTGGGTCGACGAGGCACTGCGGGTGGCGGTCCACCCCGACCCGGATCAGCGCCATGGTGACCTGGACGAGTTCCTCCACGCCCTGCACCACCCCAGTCCCGCCTTCCTGGCGCGCCGGCGTCCGCCGCTGGTGGAGCGGCACCCGGTCGCGTTCTGGAAGGCCCTGTCGCTGCTCCTGGGAGTCGCGCTGGCGGCGTCCCTGGCCTGGCACGCCCTGGGGCACTGAACCCCTTTCCACCGGGCCCCGCCCCTGATCGCCCGACCCGCAAAAGACAAGGCCGCCTAAGGGCGGCCTTGCTCCGATAGCCGAGGATCCCTTCAGGACCCGTCGGTACCGACCTCTTCGGGTTCCGGCTTGGACTTGCCCTCCTTCTTCGGCAGGGGCTGGATGTCCAGCTGGACCTCGTCCTTGTCGTCCAGGTCCACGGTGAGCCGCCCGCCGTCGGTGAGGCGGCCGAACAGCAGCTCGTCGGCCAGGGCCTTGCGGATCGTGTCCTGGATCAGGCGCTGCATCGGCCGCGCGCCCATCAGGGGGTCGAAGCCCTTCTTGGCCAGGAACTTGCGCAGGGTGTCGGTGAAGGTGACCTCTACCTTCTTCTCCTGCAGCTGCTGCTCGAGCACCAGCAGGAACTTGTCCACCACCCGCAGGATGACCTGCTCGTCCAGCGGCTTGAAGCTCACGATGGCGTCCAGGCGGTTGCGGAACTCCGGCGTGAACAGCCGCTTGATGTCGGCCATCTCGTCACCGGCCGCGCGCGGGTTGGTGAAGCCGATGGTGGCCTTGTTCATGGTCTCGGCGCCCGCGTTGGTGGTCATGATGATGATCACGTTGCGGAAGTCGGCCTTGCGCCCGTTGTTGTCGGTCAGCGTGCCGTGGTCCATGACCTGCAGCAGCACGTTGAAGATGTCCGGGTGCGCCTTCTCGATCTCGTCGAGCAGCAGCACCGCGTGCGGCTTCTTCGTGACGGCCTCGGTCAGCAGGCCGCCCTGGTCGAAGCCGACATAGCCCGGAGGCGCGCCGATCAGGCGCGACACCGCATGGCGCTCCATGTACTCGGACATGTCGAAGCGGATCAACTCGATGCCCATGATGTAGGCCAGCTGCTTGGCCGCCTCTGTCTTGCCCACGCCAGTGGGGCCCGAGAACAGGAAGGAGCCGATCGGCTTGTCGCCCTTGCCCAGGCCCGAGCGCGCCATCTTGACCGCGCTGGCCAGCACCTCGAGCGCCTTGTCCTGGCCGAACACCACGGCCTTGAGGTCCCGCTCGATGTTCTGCAGCTTGCTGCGGTCGTCGTTGGACACGTTGGCGGGCGGAATGCGGGCGATCTTGGCGACGATCTCCTCCACCTCGCTGCGCGAGATGGTTTTCTTGCGCTTGCTCGGCGGCAGGATCCGTTGCGCGGCCCCCGCCTCGTCGATCACGTCGATGGCCTTGTCCGGCAGGTGGCGGTCGTTGATGTACTTGGCCGAGAGCTCGGCGGCCGCCTGCAGCGCCGCCAGCGCGTACTTGACGCTGTGGTGCTCCTCGAAGCGGCTCTTGAGGCCCTTGAGGATGTCCACCGTCTGTTCGACGGTGGGCTCGACCACGTCCACCTTCTGGAAGCGTCGGGACAGGGCGGCGTCCTTCTCGAAGATGCCGCGGTACTCGGTGAAGGTGGTCGCGCCGATGCACTTGAGCTGGCCGCTGGACAGCGCCGGCTTCAGCAGGTTGGACGCGTCCAGGGTGCCGCCGGAGGCCGCGCCCGCGCCAATCAGGGTGTGGATTTCGTCGATGAACAGCACCGCATTGGGCTTGTCCTTGAGCGACTTGAGCACGCCCTTGAGGCGCTGCTCGAAGTCGCCGCGGTACTTGGTGCCGGCCAGCAGCGCGCCCATGTCCAGCGAGTAGACGATGGAGTCGGCCAGGATCTCGGGCACGTCGTTCTGCACGATGCGCCAGGCCAGGCCCTCGGCGATGGCGGTCTTGCCCACGCCAGCCTCGCCCACCAACAGCGGGTTGTTCTTGCGGCGGCGGCACAGGATCTGGATGGTGCGCTCGACCTCGTATTCGCGACCGATCAGCGGATCGATCTTGCCTTCCTTGGCCGCCTGATTGAGGTTGTTCGTGTAC
>JACCDT010150303.1_pt1 | contig 14039 bp, 11 predicted proteins | sample 7446291 | NCBI WGS metagenome assembly JACCDT01 (sample SAMN15323446, study PRJNA562643) | freshwater metagenome | isolation source: river surface water | place: USA:Blue River Watershed | collected 2017-08-17
AGCAACGCCAGCAACAGAAATGGTTTGCATCATGAATACGCGACGGTTGGTAGGTTTGTTCATCAATGTCCCCTTGGGAAAGTTTGAAATTGGGCCAGAAAATACTGACGAGGCATATCTTAACGAGTGTTGCAAGCATTCGATTGACAGATGTCAATTGGCGTGGCTTTTTTGCATGCGTGTTTCTACCTGTATCAAAGCCTCCACGGTGTCTACATCCAAGATACAGCCCTCATCTGCGACATCCAATCGATAAGCCTCATGTTGCGCTACAACTGCACGTGCGCCCTGGTCACCATTGAGGCTCAGCAGCGCATTTCTGCACGACGACGCAAACCCCACAGGATGCCCATGCTGCGCTCGATGGCGCGGCACCACCACTTGATGCTGCATTAAAGCTTCGGCCACGGCCAACAGGGTACCCCCTTGAATCAAGGGCAAGTCCGCTGGCAAGATAAGCCAACCGTTCGCATCAGGCGTTGCAGCCACGCCGCAGGCGATGCTGTCACCCATGCCCGGGTTAGACAAATGTGCTGTATGCCAGCGCTCCACCACATGGCAAGGCAAACCACTGGCTTGCACAGCCGCCAGCACATGCGCACGCACGGGCAGGCCATTGAGCAGCGTTTGAAGTTTGTCGTGGGGGGCGCCTGAAGCCTTGAAGCGTTCGCCCTTGCCCGCTGCTAAGACGATGACTGTGGGCAATGCTGTCACGCTTTAACGCAAGAAGATTCGGTCGCCACGGGCACAATAACTGCAGCGTTTTTGACTTGCACGATTTGCGCAATGATGGACACCGCAATTTCTGCAGGGGTCTTGGCACCAATATTCAAGCCGACGGGACCGTGCAAACGCTCAAGAGACCTGGCACTGATGTCAAAGTGCTCCATCAAGCGTTGCTTGCGTGCAGCTTGATTACGGCGCGAACCTAAGGCACCCACATAAAACGCATCCGAGTTCAAAGCCTCCATCAAGGCCATGTCGTCCAACTTGGCGTCGTGCGTCAACGCCACGATGGCGGTGTGCGCATCAGGCTTGAGCTCAAGCACCACGTCATCGGGCATACCCATGACACGGGTGACGCCTTCAAGACCCAGCGTGGCTGCATATTCTTCGCGGGGGTCGCAGACCAGCACTTCAAAATCCAGCAGCTTGGCCATGTGCGCCACAGCTTGGCTGAGTTGACCAGCGCCAATCAGCAACAAGCGCCAGCGTGGACCAAACAAAGTGGTGAGCATGATGCCATCAAACTGCAAGGCATCGGTACGTGCGGCCTCTCGCAAGGTCACCTCACCCGTTGAAAGCTTTACCGTGCGTGCCACCAATTGGTGTGACGAAGTGCGTTGCAACACCTCCTCAATCCACGCCACATCTTTGACAGGCTCTTGCACCAAACGCAACGTACCGCCACAGGGCAAACCAAAGCGCGCGGCTTCTTCCTTGCTCACACCATAGGCCACCATCGAGGGGTGCGAGAGCGCGTCGTACTCACCAGCTTTGATGCGGGCAATCAAGTCGTCTTCAACGCAACCACCCGACACAGAACCACTGACCACGCCATCGTCACGTACAGCGAGCAAAGCCCCGGGTGGGCGTGGGGCACTGCCCCACGTCTCCACCACCGTGACCAAAGTGACGCGCCGACCAGCTTGACGCCAAGCCAACACATCGCCCAACACGCGAAGATCTAAGCTCTCCATGCGATACCTTAAGCCACCGCTGTTTGCTTGAGCATTTCAGCTGTGATGGGCAAGCGACGTACGCGTTTGCCTGTGAGCTTTGCCACCGCGTTGGCAATAGCAGGTGCCACCACCGCTGTGGCTGGCTCGCCAATGCCGCCGGGCTTCTCGGTGCTCTTGACCAACACGATGTCGATCTTGGGCGCCTCGTTCATACGCACAGGTTGGAAGCTGTCATAGTTGGTCTCTTGCACACGACCCGCAGCCATGGTGATTTGGTGCTTCAATGCCGCCCCCATACCAAAGATGATGCTGGACTGAATTTGTGCTTCCACCGTATCAGGGTTGACCATGTGACCCAAGTCGGCCGCCACCGTTACGCGATGCACCTTCACCTCGCCGCTGTCGTTGAGGCTGACCTCAGCCACTTGGGCCATGTAGGTGTCATAGCCTTCCATCAGCGCAATACCCAAGGCACGGCCTTTGGCCAATGGCTTGCCCCAGCCTGCTTTGTCAGCAGCCAGCTTGAGCACATTGGCAAAGCGTGGTTTACCGGCGAGCAAGCTCATGCGGTACTCGTAGGGGTCTTTGCCTGCGGCTTTGGCCAACTCGTCCATGAAGCTTTCATTAGCGAAAGCGTTCATGTTGTGGCTCACGGCACGCCAGTAACCCACGCGAATGCCAGTGTCATGAATTACCAAGTCGTGTTGGGTGTTCGCAATGTTGTAGCCAGTCACAGCGGCCTCGGCCATGAAGGGGTCCATCGTGTCTTTGGGCAAACCAAAGGCGCGTTGCGTCACAGACTGAGAAGCCACTTTGAAATGCATCGCCACTGGCTTGCCTGAAGCATCCAAGCCGGCCTTGAGTTGGTTCACACCGACTGGACGGTAGAAGTCATGTGTCATGTCGTCTTCACGAGTCCACAGTAATTTAACGGGCTTGTTCACAGCCTTGGAAATTTGCGCGGCTTGCACAATGAAGTCGAGCTCCAAGCGACGACCGAAGCCACCGCCCAAGAAGGTGGTTTGCAGTGTGACGTCTTCAGGCTTCAAGCCCAAAGCACCCGCCACTGCCCCTTGTGCGCCTTGTTGGAACTGGGTGGGACCAATCAGCAAAGCTTTGTTGCCTTGCACATGGGCCGTGAAGTTCATGGGTTCCAGTGGGGCGTGTGCTTGCATAGGAATGACGTACTCAGCTTCCAGCACTTTGGCCGCGCCTTTGAGTGCTGCTGCCACATCGCCTTGGGGCTTGGTGATTTCTAACACCTTGCCAGTTTTCAGGGCTTGGCGTGTGCCGTCAATCACACTGGCATCGCTCAAAGCAGCCCCTGCACCCTCGTCCCACTGAATGCTCAGCAGGTCGCGAGCCTTCTTAGCTTGCCACCAGCTGCTGGCCACCACGGCCACGCCGTCGTTGATTTGCACCACGTCAATCACGCCAGCAGAAGCTTTGGCTTTAGCGCCGTCAAAGCTCTTGACCTTGCCGCCAATCACGGGGCATTGCGCCAGTGAGGCGTAAACCATGCCTGGCAATTTCACGTCAATGCCAAACTCAGCTGTGCCGTTAACCTTGGCTGGCGTGTCCACGCGCTTGGTGCGCTTGCCTACGATTTTGAAATCTTTGGGGTCTTTGATGGGTGGTTTCTCTGGCACGGGCATGCGCGCTGCTGCTTCGGCCAATTCACCATAGGTGGACTTCAAGCCCTTAGGACCATAAACCATGCCTTTATCGGCGCGCACCAAATCACGGTCCACCGCCCAACGTGCAGCAGCAGCCGTGATGAGCATTTCGCGCACTTGCGCGCCAGCCACACGCAGCTTAAGCCAGCCCTCGCGTACCGATGTAGAGCCACCTGTGAGTTGCCCACCCAACAATGCGTTGACATAGACCTCACCTGGAGGTGCAGCCGCCACTTTGATTTGACTGATGTCCACATTGAGCTCTTCAGCAATCAACATGGGCATCGACGTGTACACGCCCTGGCCCATTTCAGAGCGGGCAGACAGCAAGGTGATGATGTTGTTATCGGCAATGTGCACCCACGCATTGGGCGTGTGAACCGTGCCTGCGGCCATGGCTTCGCCCTGGGTTCCGGGGAGATTGAAGCCAAGCATCAAGCCGCCCGTTACAGCAGCCGATGTTTTGAGAAAAGAACGACGAGAGGTATTTGTGTGTGTCATGGTGTGTCTCCGGCGGTTCAGGCTTTGCGCATCATGGCGGCAGCATCTTTGACGGCGGCACGCACACGGGTATATGTGCCACAGCGGCAGAGGTTGGCGCTCATGGCTTGGTCGATTTCGGCGTCGCTCGGGTTCTTATTTTTGGCAAGCAAGGCTGCTGCGCTCATCAACTGACCCGACTGGCAGTAACCGCACTGAGGCACATCGTGTTTGATCCACGCCACTTGGAGTGGGTGGCTGTTGTCTTTGGAGAGGCTCTCAACCGTGGCAACTTTTTTTCCAGAAACACTGGAGAGTGGAGTTTGGCACGAACGCACAGGCTGACCATCCACATGCACGGTACAAGCACCGCACAAAGCAGCGCCACAGCCAAATTTAGTGCCTGTGAGGCCCAACTCATCACGAATCACCCACAACAGCGGGGTGTCTGTTTCGGCGTTGGCCTTGGCGGCTTTGCCATTGATTGAAAAGTCAACACTCATACATGTCTCCTGTTTAAATAATTCACAACACTTGGAGAATAGAGGGTGAGGATGCGTTCAAAATCAGGCTTACCCTTAAACCTGTCACGGGCGAGTCAGCTTTTCTCAAATTGAAACACCTAGCCATCGGGTCACTACTTATGAACGACATTGCCAACCTCCGCAAAAGCTACGAACGTGCCGAACTCAACGAGTCGGCCTCTGCGTCTAACCCCATGCAACAGTTTGACCAATGGCTAAAGGAAGCCATTGCAAGCGAAGTGCCTGAGCCCAACGCCATGACCTTGGCCACCGTCAGCAGCGACTTGCGTCCCAGCACCCGCGTCGTGCTCATCAAAGGCTATGACGAGCGAGGCATTGTGTGGTTCACCAACTACAGCAGCCGCAAAGGCCAGCAATTGGCAGGCAACCCTTTTGCGGCCTTGCAGTTTCATTGGGTCGAGCTAGAGCGCGTGGTGCGCATCGAAGGTCGCGTGGAAAAAGTCAGCGATGCTGAGAGTGACGACTACTTCAACAGCCGCCCACTTGATTCACGCATCGGCGCATGGGCCAGCCCACAAAGCCAAGTGATTGACGGGCGCGGCACGCTGGTGGCCAACGCGGCCAAATACGGCGCGCAGTTTTTGTTGCAGCCACCCCGTCCCCCACACTGGGGCGGCTATCGCTTGGTGCCCGAGCAGTGGGAGTTTTGGCAAGGTCGCAAGAGCCGCCTGCATGACCGCTTGCGTTACCGACAATCGGCCGAAGGTGCTTGGGTTCGCGAACGACTTGCCCCATAAATCAGCCGCATGCAACAACCTGATACAAAACAAAAGCGGCACGAGGCCGCTTTTGTTTGGATGCTTCTGAGTCTTAGAAGCTAACTTGAGCGCCCACCTTCAAGCTTCGACCTGCAAGAGGCGGTGCATTGGTCCCCAAGGGCTGAGTCAACACCGACGTGGACGAGTACGCCAGCTTGTTGGCGATGTTGTCGAGCTTGGCAAACAACAACCAATGCGTAGGCCCATAGGTATGTGCGTGGTAGTTGATGCCCGCATTCCAGAGCGTGTGGCCTGCCGTGGTGACGCCACCCTCAGGCACACGGTTTTGAGCCGCTGCATGCATGAAGCCAAAACGTGCACCCCATGCGTTGCGTGACCACACGGCATCCGCCCCCACGCGCATCGGGGCAATGCGTGGCAAGTAGCTGTTGTGCGTCAAGTCTTTGGCTCGCACCACATCGGCACGAAGTTCGAGGTCCATAGCGCCATGCGCTGCGTTAGGGGAGAGCAAGGCCGATTGACCGCCGACCATGCGTAGCTTGGCGGTGGACTCGATGCCGTAAAAGCGGGCGCGGACGCCTTCAAAGCGGTAGGCAGGCATATCTGTACCGACGGGCGTCACAAAGCTTGCACCATTCCAACCCTCACCCGTTGGGCGCAACGCCAAATAGTTTGAGAACTGCGAGGCAAAACCAGTGATACCAAATTTATGCGGTCCTTGCTTCCATTCACCGCCCACATCCAGTTGCGTGCCTTTTTCTAAACCATTGCTGGGCTGACCAATCTCATAGGCTGCCGTGGCCACGTGCTCGCCATGGGCAAACAACTCATAGTCTTTAGGTGCGCGTTGACTGGCACTGAGGTTGGTGGTGAGCTGCCAACCGTTTTGCGCCTCGCCCACACGCAAGTTGCGCATTGCACCCAAAGCAAAGCTGACTGGTTTGAACTTTTTGGTTTGAGCCGCATTCTCATTGTTCGGACCAATATCCTCAAACGAAGCCACCTCCACCGTGTCAGCTCGCGCACCTGCACTGAGTTGACCCCACGATGTTTTCAAGGCTTGATAGGTAAACACGCCTGTGCTCTGCGTGCGACTGGTAGGCAAAAATCGTTCTGTGCCTGTGGCACTCAAGTTGTTACGTTCGCGTTGAAGCCCCACAACCCCCTCAAATTGCATGCCATTGCTCAGTCGAACAGCACGCTGACGACCTTCTAATCTCAGGTCATGCCCCTTGTTGTCGAAACGTGTACCTGCATCCGCACCTTCGTATTCGGTGTGGGTGTAGTTGGTGTTGCCCAGTTGAAACTTAAGGTCTTGAAATAGCCCCACATCTCGCAACAAACCTTCCATCACCTGGTGACGGCGTAGCAGGCCAATGCGCACTGCAGGCTCTGCCACCGTGCCATACGTGCTTCGGTACTCGCTGGTCGACAAACCCACGTAGCCACGGTCAAACAGCAATGTGCCACCCATTGCGCCACCTTTGCTGTCGCTGGCTGAGTTACACACTCGGCGGCCGTTCGACGGGCCACCCGCACCGCACGTCATGTCTTTGGGCACACGCAAGTTCTTGGTGCTGCGGTCAAACGCATCGACGTGCAACACAAATTTGTCGTTGCCCGCTTCCACCATCGCGCCTGTGCTGCGCTCATCGGCTGCACCACCAGCACGCACTTCTGCCTTGCCCATCACACCACCTTTGGCATCAAAGGTACGTTCACGCGCGATGCGGTTATCGATCACATTCACCACACCGCCAATCGCGCTACCGCCGTACAGCAAAGTGGCTGGGCCGCGAAGCACTTCGATGCGCTCGGTGGTGAGGGGATCAATCGGCACAGCATGGTCGTTGCTCAGGCCAGAAACGTCCATGTTGGCACCACTGTTTTGCAAAATACGAATGCGGTCGCCTTCCATGCCGCGAATGATGGGGCGTCCCACATTGGGGCCGAATGAACTGTTGGCAATGCCGGGCAAGTTGTCTAGCGTTTCGCCCAAGGTACTGCCCTGGCGTTGGGTAAGCGCTGCGCCCGAGAGCTGCTGCGCCGGCACTAACAAACCGCCACCGTCTAGATTACGAGCGGTAATGGTCACCTCATCTAAGCGATGCACATCATCGGTGTGCGCGGTTTGCGCCCATGCGTTGCCAAGTGAGAGAGAGAGAAATGAATAAGCGGCAGCGGCCACGGCGCTGCGCTGAAAAACGTGTGTCATGTGATGTTCCTGCGGGGCGAATGCATCGCCCTCTATGTTTTGCAATGAGACCTCCGCACGCCAGCTCAAAACTGGACACGCAGACTAGCTGTTCAAAGCAACGCAGCAGGCGGCCCTCGGGCCGCATAAAAGCGCTCGAAAAGCGCAAATCGTTCGAGCAGTAAGGCCGTCATCCAAATTGGCATAACGGATACAGCTGGCGACGCCCAAACTGGGCTGTGCAGCAAATCGGGGCAGGTTTGGTCAAACAATTGACATTCAGCCGAATTGCTGTGGTCACCCCAAATGGCCGCCAACACACTCGCATCGTCTTGCACCAAAGCAGGCTCAGCATGAGAGAAAGCACCCGCGCTTTGCTGCGCATGCGCCACACGGTGCAGCATGCCCACCGTTTGCACCATGATTAAAGCCGTTAGCAAAACAAACAGCACGCGCTGCAAGTGGCGCAAACTCAGTGTCATGAACCGGTAACGCTGTGCGTTAGTCATGTCGCACCTTATCAGCAAAGGTCTGCACAAACTTCTGCACCTTAGGTGCCACAACAAAGGCGCAATAGCCCTGATGTGGGTTGTTCTCAAAATAATCTTGGTGATAGCCCTCGGCTGGCGAGTAGCTGTGCAAGGCTTGCAGTTCAGTCACCACGCGCCCAGACAATGCGGCATTGACCTCATCCAACACCTGCTGCGCCACCACGCGGTCGGCTTCATCGCTCAAATAAATACCACTACGGTATTGCGTACCTGCGTCGTTGCCTTGACGATTCAGGGTCGTGGGGTCATGAATGACAAAGAAAACTTCTAACAACTCACGCAGGCTGATCACGCTTGGGTCGTATGTCAAACGCACCACCTCGTTGTGACCGGTGTCGCCCTCGCACACTTGCGCATAGGTGGGGTTCAATAGGTGTCCGTTGCAATAGCCGGACTCCACATCCAACACCCCTTTCACGCGCACAAACACGGCTTCGGTACACCAAAAGCAACCACCACCCAAGGTGATGACCTTGAGGGCTTGGGTAAGCGCGGTGTGGGTTGTCATAAGGCTTGATTCTATGATTGTGTACGCCAATGCACAGATACCCGCAACACTTGTAGGCAAACTCAAAACTCATGGACACACTGCTCGCACTCAAACCCAACCTCACCACACTGATATTGCCCGCTTGCAGTGCATTGCTGGCTCTTTTCGCCTTGCTGGTGTGGGCATGGCGTTGCGGCGCACGTGTGCAGGGGCGTTTGCCTGTTGCACTGGCGGGCATAACCACTCTAACGTTGTGGCTGCTGAGCTGCCAAGCTGTGGCCATTTGGTTGTCTTTGCATTTGTTGCCACAAGTCAGCCCTGTCGATGCAGACGATGTCAAACGGGCACAAGTACAAGCCATCGTGGTACTCGGTGGAGGCGTTGAAAACGAAGCTGTCGAGTACGGAGGCCCTAACTTGCCACCCGATGCCATGTCGCGACTGTTGTATGGCGTGCACTTGTCGCGCAGCACACAGTTGCCCTTGGCCTACACAGGCGGCATTGGCTGGGCAGGCACCATTGGCCAAACCTCTGAGGCTGAAGTGGCCAACATCGCTTTGACACGGCTTGGTTTACCTGCGCTGCGTTGGCAAGAAAGCCAATCTCGCGACACGCGCGAAAACGCTTTGCTCACAGCTGCCCTCCTAAAAGGCGAGCAAATCACTCGCATTGCCTTGGTGACGCATGCATGGCACATGCCACGCAGCGTGCGTCAGTTTGAAGCGGCAGGTCTGCAAGTCACCCCTGCACCGATGGGCTATGTCCGGAGTGATGCCTCACCCGTTCTGCAGTGGCTGCCAAGCGGCAAAGGCCTGCGCGACAGCGGCTGGGTCATCCGTGAATGGCTGGGGCTTTTGCTGACTTAAGTGCTCCAAAAAAATTAAGCTGGTACATTACTAACCCGTCAGTCATTAAAAATTTATGACCTCCGAAACCCTTATTCAACACGCGGAACAAGCGCCCAGACGCGAGCGACGCAAAGAAGCACGCCCCGGCGAATTAGTCACAGCCGCGCGTGACTTGTTTGTTGAAAAAGGTTTTGCTGCGACGCGTGCTGATGAAGTGGCCGCGCGTGCAGGCGTTTCTAAAGGCACCCTGTTTTTGTACTTTCAGAGCAAAGAAGATTTGTTCAAAGCGGTCATCACTGAGAACATCGCCAATTTGTTTCCTGCGTGGAATGAAGAATTCAAAGCCTTTTCTGGCAGCAGCGCCGACATGCTGCACTACGCCATGGACTTGTGGTGGAACAACGTGGGCAACACACCTGCCAGCGGCATTGTCAAACTGGTGTTCAGCGAGGCACAAAACTTCCCCGAGATAGCCGCCTTTTACCAACACGAGGTGGTGGAGCCCGGCACCCATTTGCTACAAAGCATCTTGCAACGCGGTGTAGACAGCGGCGAGTTTTGCGCCATGGACACCAGTAAAAGTGTGTTCAGCATCATCTCCCCCATGATTTTTTTGATGATGTGGAAACACTCGATGGGCGCTTGCGCCACATCAGCCAACATTGTTGACCCCCAAGAATTTATTCACATGCACGTTGATTTACTCATCAACGGCGTGCGTGCAAAGAACACCCTATGAAAAAAATCGCCCCCCGCTGGATCGTCATTGGCGTCATCGTGCTCGCGCTTGTGGCTGGCATCTGGCGTTCGCTGAGTAACAAAAGTGCCAAACAAACAGCAGCATCCGCCACAGCCGTGGCCGTGACGCAAGTTGAATTAGCCAGCACCGATGTACTTAAAGCTGAGTTGCGCGACATCACCCAAGGCTTGGCCATCTCAGGTACGGTCAAAGCAGTGAACTATGCGGTCATCAAAGCCCGCGTCGCCGGTGAGCTCAAAGAAGTGGTGGCACGTGAAGGCGATGCGGTTAAAGCAGGCGATGTGCTCGCCCGCATCGACCCCACCGAATACCAACGCCGTTGGCAGCAAGCGTCTGAAACCGCCAGTGCCGCCAAGTCACAAATGGAAATTGCCCAACGTGCTTGGGACAGCAACAAAGCTTTGGTCGATCAAGGCTTCATCTCTAAAGCTGCGATGGACAACTCAGTGGCGTCCTACCAAGGTGCAGTAGCCAGCCACAAGGCTGCCATCGCGGGTGCCGATGTGGCCCGAAAAGCCTTGGACGACGCCACATTGCGCGCACCTTTTGCTGGCATCGTGTCTGGCCGCGCCGCCCAAGTGGGCGAGCGTGTGAGCATTGATGCCAAGGTGATGGAACTGGTCGACCTGAACCAACTCGAAGTAGAAGTGCCTTTGAGTCCCAGTGAATCGATGGATGTGCGCGTGGGCCAAATGGCTGCCCTGCAAGTAGAAGATCGCAAAGACGTCATTGGGGCCAAGGTCAAGCGCATCAGCCCCAGCGCTCAAACCGGTAGCCGCAGCGTGCTGATTTATTTGACGCTCGACAAAGCCGAAGGCTTGCGCCACGGCTTGTTTGCAAAAGGCATCTTGGGCATGGGCAAAAGCCAAGTCATGGCTGTGCCTTTGTCTGCTGTGCGCACCGACCGTGCACAACCCTATGTGCAAGTGGTGGAGCAAGTGGGCGACCAACTGCAAGTGATGCACAAGACCGTCACGCTTGGCGTGCGCGGCATGGACTTGGCCCAGCCCGAATCTGAAACCATGGTGGGCGTGACCGGCTTGGCTGAAGGCAGCACCGTGCTCAAAAGCCATGTGGGTGCGTTACGAGAAGGTATGGCAGTCAAGTACACCGCAGCAACCGCAAACGCCCCTGCTGCCAATGCATCAGCTGCAAGTGCGCCAGCTCTCAGCGCCAGCAACGCCAACTGAAGCGACTGACAAAGCATGTGGTTCACCAAAGTCAGTTTAAAAAACCCAGTCTTCGCCACCATGGTGATGCTCGCCTTTGTGGTGCTGGGTTTGTTCTCGTACCAACGACTCAAGATTGACCAGTTCCCCAACATCGACTTTCCCGTGGTGGTGATCACCACCGAATACCCAGGCGCCTCGCCTGAGATCGTGGAGAGCGAAGTCAGCAAGAAGATTGAAGAGGGCGTCAACGCCATCGCGGGCATCAGTGCCCTCACCTCACGCAGCTACGAAGGCATGTCGGTGGTGGTGATTGAGTTTCAACTCCACATCGATGGCCGCAAAGGCGCTGACGATGTGCGCGAAAAAGTAGCCGCCTTGCGTCCCAGCCTGCGCACCGATGTGAAAGAACCCAAGGTGTTGCGCTTTGACCCCTCCAGCCGCGCCATTTGGTCGCTGGCTGTGGTGCCAGAAACGCCACAAGGCGGCAAGCCACTGTCAGCCGTTGAGCTGACCAACTGGTCAGACCAAGTCTTGAAGAAGCGCCTTGAGAACGTGCGTGGCGTGGGCTCGGTGTCATTGGTGGGCGGTACCAAACGCGAAATCAATTTGTACTTAAACCCCCAGGCCATGGAGTCGCTGGGCATCAGCGCCGACCAAGTGGTGAACGCGGTCAAAACAGAAACCCAAGATTTACCAGTTGGCAGCCTGCGCTCATTGCAGCAAGACCGCGTGATTCAAATTCAAGGCCGCATGCTGCGTCCCGAAGACTTTGGCCAAATCATCGTCGCACGTAAGAACACCACGCCGATTCGCTTGAACCAAGTGGCCACCGTGAATGACGGCGCGCAAGAGGTGGAAAGTTTGGCGCTGTACAACGGCCAACGCACGCTGTTGATGACTGTGCAAAAAGCACAAGACGAGAACACGATTGACGTGATTGACGGCCTCAACAAAACCGTGGCCGAGATGAAAGCGCAGCTGCCTCCAGGCCTGCGCCTAGAGCAAGTACAAGACGGCTCGCGCCCCATCCGCGTGGGTGTAGCCAACGTGCGTCAAACCCTGATTGAAGGTGCGTTGTTGACGGTGCTGATCGTGTTCTTGTTTTTGAACTCATGGCGCTCCACCGTCATCACGGGCCTCACGCTGCCCATTGCCATCATTGGCACGTTTTTGTTCATGTACATCTTTGGCTTCACCATCAACATGATCACGCTCATGGCTTTGTCGCTGTGCGTGGGATTGCTGATTGACGACGCCATCGTGGTGCGCGAAAACATCGTGCGCCATGTGCAAATGGGCAAAACGCCCTACCAAGCCGCGATGGACGGTACGCAAGAAATAGGCTTGGCCGTTCTGGCTACTACGCTGTCAATCGTGGCGGTGTTTTTGCCCATTGGTTTCATGGGCGGCATCATCGGCAAGTTCTTCCACGAGTTTGGCATCACCATCGTGGCAGCGGTGCTCATCTCGATGTTTGTGAGCTTCACGCTCGACCCCATGCTGTCGTCCATTTGGCACGACCCCACCATTCACGCGCATGGTCAGCACGGCAAATCCAATGCGTTTTATGACCGCACCATTGGCCCCATCACCACTTGGTTTGAACAAACAACCGACAAACTTATCGCGCTGTACCAACGCATTTTAAAATGGTCGCTCATTCATAAACGCGCGACCGTTGGTTTGGCTATCGGCACATTTGTGGTGAGCATTTTCATGGTGCCCTTGCTGGGTTCTGAGTTTGTGCCCAAGGCCGATTTCTCAGAAACCAGCGTCAGCTTTTACACACCTGTCGGCTCTTCACTCGAAGTGACCGAGACCAAAGCTAAACAAGTCGAAGCCATCATTCGCGAGTTTCCAGAAGTCCGATACACGCTGTCGACCATCAACACTGGCTCCGCCAATGGCAAGATTTACGCGAGCATCTATGTGCGCTTGGTCGACCGCAAAGACCGCAAGCGAAACGTCGGCCAAATGTCGGCCATCCTGCGCGAGCGCTTGCGTCAAGTGCCGGGTATCACCGTCACGCACGCGGGCTTGCTCGATGCCGTGGGTGGCAACAAACAAGTGGAGTTCTCTTTGCAAGGTAGCGACCTGCGTGAGCTCGAACGCCTGACTACCCAAGTGATGGACAAAATCCGCAACGTGCCCGGCTTGGTCGATTTGGACTCCAGCGTTAAACCCAACAAGCCCACGATTGAAGTCAAAGTTGAGCGCGAAGCAGCCAACGATCTTGGCCTGTCGCTTGGCAGTGTGGCCAACCAGCTGCGCATCTTGGTGGCAGGCTCCACCGTCACCAACTGGCGCGCCGCCGATGACCAAACCTATGACGTGAACGTGCGCTTGGCTCCCAACGCCCGCAACGCCATGCAAGATTTGGAGCGCCTGCCATTCACCATAGGCACCAATGCCGACGGCAGCCCCCGTGTCGCTCGCCTGAACCAAGTGGCACGCGTGGAAGAAGGTACAGGCCCCAACCAAATCAACCGCCGCGACTTGATGCGCGAAGTGGCGATCAACGCCAACGTGTACAACCGTTCCGCCGGCGAAGTGTCGGGCGACATTCGCAAAATCATGGACGGCATACAACTGCCCCCCGGCTACCGCTACCAATTTGGCGGCTCCACCAAGAACATGGCCGAGTCATTTGGCTACGCCATCTCGGCATTGGTCTTGGCCATTGTGTTCATTTACATGATTCTGGCCAGCCAGTTCAAAAGCTTCTTGCAGCCCATGGCCTTGATGACGGCCCTGCCCCTGACCCTCATTGGCGTGGTGCTGGCCTTGCTGATGTTTGGCTCTAGCTTGTCCATGTTCTCCATCATTGGCGTCATCATGTTGATGGGCTTGGTCACCAAAAACGCCATTTTGTTGGTCGACTTTGCCATCCGCTCTCGTGAGCCCCAAGAACAACCCGATGGA
>JACCDT010728769.1_pt1 | contig 14035 bp, 15 predicted proteins | sample 7446291 | NCBI WGS metagenome assembly JACCDT01 (sample SAMN15323446, study PRJNA562643) | freshwater metagenome | isolation source: river surface water | place: USA:Blue River Watershed | collected 2017-08-17
GAACATGCCTGTTGCCAAGCCTGTGACACTGCGCGTGGATCGTGCTGTGAAAGTGATTGGCATGCCACTCACGCAACAACGCGTGGCTGATGCTTTGCGTGGCTTGGGCTTGCCTGTGACTGAGGGTGAGGGTGTTGTGACTGTGCAGCCACCATCCTTCCGTTTCGATTTGCAAATCGAAGAAGACCTGATTGAAGAAGTGGCGCGCATGGTGGGTTACAACAATCTGCCCACTACGCCACCTTTAGCGCCCATTACGGCCAGCGTGTGTCAAGAAGCACAACGCAGCCCACATGCCTTGCGCCACCACTTGGCTGCCTTGGGCTACCAAGAAACCATCAACTACAGCTTTGTGGATGAGCGTTGGGAACTCGAGTTGGCGGCTAACGCCAACCCCATCAAGTTGCTCAACCCCATTGCCAGCCAAATGAGTGTGATGCGTTCCACCTTGTTGGGCTCGCTGCTCAACGTGGTGAAGTTCAACGTGGACCGTAAGGCTTCACGCGTGCGTGTGTTTGAAATTGGCCGCGTGTTCCACAAAGACGCCTCGGTGCAAAACACCGACACCACCGTGCAAGGCTTTGATCAGCCCATGCACGTCGCGGGCATCGCTTTTGGTAGCGCTGCACCTTTGCAATGGGCTACCAAAGAACAAGCCGCAGATTTCTTCGACGTGAAGGCCGATGTGGAGGCTTTGTTGGCGCCCGCTGTGCCAACTTTTGAAGCGGCTGAGCACCCAGCCATGCACCCTGGCCGTTGCGCTAAGGTCTTGGTCAATGGCCAAGCCGTGGGGCATGTGGGTGAGTTGCATCCACGTTGGCGTCAAAGTTGGGAGCTGACTCAAGCACCCGTGATGTTTGAACTCTCACTCGATGCCGTGTTGCACCGCGCGGTGCCCAAGTCGAGCGGTGTGGCCAAGTTCCCGAACGTCGAGCGTGACATTGCCGTGATCGTCAAAGACAGCGTCACCCACGCCCAATTGATGGTTGCGGTGCACGCTGCCAAAACACAAGGCTTGTTGCGCAGTGCCGTGCTGTTTGATGTGTATCGCCCCAAGGCTGAAAGTGCAGCCATGGCGATGGACGAAAAGAGTTTGGCAGTGCGCCTCACGCTCAACAGCGATGAAGCTACGTTGAACGAATCCCAAATCGAAGGCGTGGTGCAAGCTGTGCTGGCAGAGTTGTCTACTCAGGTGTCCGCGCGTTTGCGCGCTTGATGTTTTCACGTTAAAAAGAGAACCGCATGGAACTGTCTTTTGAAAGCTTAGAAACGCCAGCGCTCACCAAAGCGCAGCTGGCTGATTTGTTGTTCGAGCAAATCGGTTTGAATAAACGTGAATCGAAGGACATGATTGATGCCTTCTTTGATTTGATTGCGCAAAGCTTGGTCAATGGCACGGATGTGAAAATTTCAAGCTTTGGTAATTTTCAAATTCGCACCAAAGCGCCTCGTCCTGGTCGTAATCCACGCACTGGGGAGGCCATTCCAATCCAAGCTCGCCGCGCGGTGACTTTCCATGCGAGTCACAAGTTGAAAGAGCAAATACAGGGTGACAGTAATCCCAAAGTTGACAACTGATTGAGAAAGAGGCCCGCAGGGCCTCTTTTTTTATGGGGAAACTGACTGAACCCATGATTCTGGGGTGATCTTCGTGTAACCTCTGCGATCCCGTTTACAAGCTACTGATTTTCATGGAGAAATCCCTCCCCCCTATTCCAGCTAAACGCTACTTCACCATTGGTGAAGTGAGCGAGTTGTGCGGCGTCAAGCCGCATGTGCTGCGCTATTGGGAGCAGGAATTCACGCAGCTGCGCCCAATGAAGCGTCGCGGCAACCGCCGCTATTACCAGCGCCACGAAGTGCTGATGATTCGCCGAATTCGCGACCTCTTGTATGACCAAGGTTTCACAATCACAGGCGCACGCAACAAGTTGCAAGAGTTGGTGCAATCTGAGCGTGAGCGCCGTCGCGTAGGCGGTGAGTTGATCGATGTCGACTTGCCCGACGACGATGGGTTTGATGAGGATTTGGATGTCGATTCAGACGACTTGCATGAACTGCCACCACTTGCTTTGAGTAGCAATGACGAAGCATTGCAATCCTTACGCAAAGAACTCACACAAATTCGCGATCTGCTCTCTGAGCTGCCCTGAGTAAGCGTTATAATTTAAGCCTGATTCGGTGTGTGGCGCAGCCTGGTAGCGCACTTGCATGGGGTGCAAGGGGTCGAAGGTTCGAATCCTTTCACACCGACCAAAATGACCAAGGGCTAGCAATGCAAATTGCTAGCCCTTTTGTTTTTTAGCCTTGTTTAAAGCGCTTAGACAATGTCTACGTGGTGCAGCTCAAACTTACCCTTCTTCGCATCCGCAAAGTAGTGCTGCAAGGTTTCTTTGACGGTGCGAAAGGCAAGCTCGTCCCACGGTATTTCATGTTCGGCAAACAACCGTGCTTCTTGCGTTTCGTGGCCGGGATAAAACTGCTCGCTGGTGAGTCGGGCTCGGTAAAAAAAATGCACTTGGCCGACACGGGTGACGTTCATCAGTGTGAACAAGTCTTGCATTTCAAACTGCGCACCAGCTTCTTCCATCGTCTCGCGTGCAGCACCTTCAGCCATGGTTTCGTTGAGTTCCATGAATCCCGCTGGTAGCGTCCACTTGCCAAAACGCGGCTCAATATTGCGTTTGCACAGCAAGACTTTGTCTCCCCACACAGGAATGGTGCCTACCACATTGAGTGGGTTTTCGTAGTGGATGGTGTGACAGTTGTTACAAACTGCGCGCTCACGTGTGTCGCCATCATCAGGCAGGCGATAGGTCACCGCGCTGCCGCAGGCTTTGCAATGTTGAATGATTGGTCGTTGGTACATGATTAAACCAAGCGAACTTTCAGATCGCTCAAGCCCGCCACTGAGCCTACCAAAAGGTCACCCTTGACGACGGCACCCACGCCTTCAGGTGTGCCGGTGTAGATTAAGTCGCCTGCTTGCAGTTCCCATGCCGCAGACAAATGCTCAATCGTTTCTGCGATGTTCCAAATGAGTTGGCTAGTCGTGCTGCGTTGGCGGTCTTGGCCGTTGACTTGTAAATAAATCTCGGCGTTGGCAATATCGCCAGCCTGTGCAGCGGGTGTGATGGGAGCAATGGGTGCGCTGTGATCAAAACCTTTGCCAATGCACCAGGGGCGGCCTTGCTTTTTCATGTCGTTTTGCAAGTCGCGGCGTGTCATGTCTAGGCCCACGGCGTAGCCATAAACATGGCTCATGGCGTCAGTTGCTGCTATGTTTTTGCCGCCTTTGCCAATGGCAACTACCAGCTCAATTTCATGGTGCAAGTTTTTCGTGAGGCTGGGATAGGGCATATCGCCTGTTTCACCAGCGTTGACCACCAGCAATGCGTCAGCGGGCTTCATGAAAAAGAACGGCGGTTCACGGCCGGTGAAGCCCATCTCTTTGGCATGATCTTCGTAGTTGCGACCCACGCAGTAAATGCGGTGTACTGGAAAGCGCTCAGGCTTGCCCACCACGGGCACGGATACAACGGGCGTAGGTTCGAATGCGTAGCTCATGCGTGTCTCCTGCTGTGAAGGTTTAGCCTTGTGATTTGCTCACCAGTTCAAAGTGCTCCACTATCGGGGGCTGAGCAAAGAAGGGGCCGACGATGGCGCGCCATTCGCCAAAAGCGGTGGACTCGCGAAAGTCCACGGTGTGGTTTTCCAGTGTGGCCCAGAAAATTTGCAGTACGTAACGCTCGGGCGACTCGATCCCGCGGTTGACTTTATAGCCCTCAAAACCTTTGGCTTTGGCAATGACGGTTTCTACGCCACGTTGAATGGCTTGATCGAAAGCAGCTTGTTGGCCAGGTTGAATGCGGATATCGACGAGTTCGAGAATCATGATAACGGTGTGTTGAGTTAAAAGTTGTTTCAAGTCTAACGTGAGCCGGCGGTGGCCATCGTCGCATTCGGGATATCCTTTGTCCTTATGAGTCTCACACCCCTTATGCCCACAACGCCTTTGTTCTGGCCCATGGAATGGTCACTGCCGACTGGCGTGCAGGCAGTGTGCACCACACGTGTGGGTGGCGTGTCGCGAGCGCCATTTGATGGTTTGAACTTAGGCGATCATGTGCAAGACGATGTGCATGCAGTGGCGCAAAACCGTGCTTTGCTAAAGGCTCATCTGGGAGGGGTGCGTCCCGTGTTTCTTAGCCAAGTGCATGGCGTGGACGTGGCGCAACTCAACGCGACAACACCTGATGGCACAAAGGCCGATGCTTGCTTCACCCAAGAGGCGCGTGTGGCATGCACCATCATGGTCGCAGACTGTTTGCCACTACTGTTCACGGATGATGCGGGAAAAGTAGTGGCTGCCGCGCATGCCGGCTGGCGTGGTTTGTCGGCAGGTGTGATTGAGCAGACGGTACATGCGATGTATAAGCAAGCAGGTATTGCCTCAGCGCAAGTGCGCGCTTGGCTAGGGCCTTGCATTGGCCCTGATGCCTTTGAAGTAGGTGAGGATGTGCGCATGGCCTTTGCTAACAAAGGTGATGTAACTCAAGCCGCGTGCTATTTCAAACCGCACCCTACTCACGCGCAGAAGTGGCTGGCAGACCTTGCTGGCTTAGCGCGATGGCGTTTGAAAGATTTAGGCGTTAGCTCGGTGGCGGGTAACGACAGCACGCCCGAGTGGTGCACGGTGGCGCAGCGTTCAAGGCTCTTTTCGTATAGGCGCGACGGTGTGACTGGACGCTTCGCCGTTTGCATTTGGCGCAATTAACGCCGCGTCTTCATCAGCGTTTTGTATACCGTTCGCCGCAAGCGCTTGTTCCCGCTGGGCGGCTTCTTTTGCCTTGATAGCACGACGTCTAGCAGGTGTACCTAAGATGTAGCCCACCACACTCATGGGTAACACGCCGTAAAGCAGGAAAGTAAAGGCCGCACCTAGCAAAGAGCCTATGGGGCTTGTTGCTTCAGCGATGGCCATCATGAAAGCCACGTAAATCCAAGCGATCAGGACCAAATACATCTAGGGGTTTTCTCTCAAGTTTGATATCTGTCAGAAATTCGAAGGTAAATCACTGACATACTGGTGACAGTCAAAAAGATAACAGCGACTGTATAGGAGTTAGTGATGGATCAGAATGCGGCCCTCAAGAGCCTAGGGGATAGCTGGCTCAAAGCCTTGGCCTCATTTCAAACAATCGGTGGCGCAGATGCCAAAGCACCGACCTTGAGTTTCTCTCCTGAAAAGCTTGAAGCGCTTCAAAAGCAATACATTGCAGAGGCTACTGAGTTGTGGAACCAAAGCTTGCAAGGCAAGCCAGAGGTGAAAGACCGACGCTTCAAAGGCGAAGCATGGTCTCACAACCCGATGGCTGCGTTCACAGCTGCTGCATATTTGCTCAACACCCGCACCATGATGGCGCTCACCGAAGCAGCCGAGACTGACGCGAAAACCAAAGCACGTATTCAGTTCGCTGTGGAGCAATGGGCTGCAGCGGCTGCGCCCAGCAACTATTTGGCACTCAACGCTGAAGCACAACAAAAGGCGATCGAGACCAAGGGCGAGAGCATCTCTAAAGGCATCAAGAATTTGCTGCATGACATGCAACAAGGCCATGTGTCGATGACTGACGAGAGCTTGTTTGAAGTGGGCAAGAATGTAGCGACCACCGAAGGCAAAGTGGTGTTTGAAAACGAGTTCTTCCAACTGCTCGAATACAAGCCACTCACCACCAAGGTGTACGAGCGTCCGTTCTTGTTCATCCCGCCTTGCATCAACAAGTTCTACATCTTGGACTTGCAGCCAGAAAACTCATTCATTCGCTATGCTGTGTCGCAAGACCATCGCACGTTTGTGGTGAGCTGGCGTAACCCTGACGAGAGCTTGCGTCACACCACCTGGGATAACTATGTGGAAGATGTGGCGATTCAAGCCATCAAGGTGGTGCAAGAGATTGGCGGTTCCAAGCAAATCAACGCTTTGGGTTTCTGCGTGGGTGGCACCATTCTTTCTAACGCACTCGCTGTTTTGGCCGCACGTGGTGAAAAGCCAGTCGCGAGCGCCACCTTATTGACCACTTTGATCGACTTCACCGACACCGGCGTGTTGGATGTCTTCATCGACGAAGCGTTTGTGAAATTCCGAGAAGGTCAATTCGCCGAAGGCGGCTTGATGAAGGGCAAAGACATGGCGTCAACCTTCAGTTTCTTGCGCCCCAACGATTTGGTGTGGAACTATGTGGTGGGCAACTATCTCAAGGGCGAAACACCGCCACCGTTTGATTTGCTCTACTGGAACAGCGACTCCACTAATTTGCCTGGCCCCATGTATGCCTGGTACCTGCGCAACACTTATCTTGAAAACAACCTCATCAAGCCAGGTAAAGCCACGGTGTGCGGCGAGAAGATCGATTTGCGCAAAGTGGACATGCCTATCTACATTTATGGCTCGCGTGAAGACCACATCGTGCCGATCGGTGGGGCTTACGCCAGCACGCAGGTCTTCCCAGGTAAGAAGCGTTTCGTCATGGGGGCCTCGGGTCACATTGCCGGTGTGATCAATCCGCCCGCGGCGAACAAGCGTTGCTACTGGACAGGCAGCGACACCAAGTTCCCCAAAGACGTGGATCAATGGATTGGCAGCGCCAAAGAGCATCCAGGCAGCTGGTGGACTGATTGGTCTGCTTGGCTCAAAACACACGCAGGTAAACAGATCGCATCACCTAAAACCTACGGGAAAGGTAAATACAAAGCGATTGAGGCCGCACCTGGCCGTTACGTTAAAGCACGCGCCAGCAACTGATCTTCAATTTCACAAATTTTTCGGGAGATAAAAATGGAAGACATCGTCATCGTTTCAGCCGCACGCACAGCCGTGGGTAAGTTTGGTGGTTCGCTCGCCAAAATTGCCGCCACAGAGTTGGGCTCCATCGTCATTCGTGAAGCTCTGGCACGTGCCAAAGTAGATCCTTCCCAAGTGGGTGAAGTCATCATGGGCCAAGTGTTGGCTGCAGGTGCTGGTCAAAACCCCGCACGTCAAGCTTTGATGAAGTCGGGTATTCCCAACGCCGTACCAGCGCTCACCATCAATGCGGTGTGTGGCTCGGGCTTGAAGTCGGTCATGTTGGCCGCACAAGCGGTGGCGTATGGTGACAGCGAGATCGTGGTGGCCGGTGGCCAAGAAAACATGAGCGCCTCTGGCCATGTGCTGATGGGTTCACGCGATGGTCAACGCATGGGCAACTGGAATATGGTTGACACCATGATTGTGGACGGCTTGTGGGATGTGTACAACCAGTACCACATGGGCATCACGGCTGAAAACGTGGCTAAAGAATTCAACATCACTCGCGACATGCAAGATGCATTGGCGCTGGCCAGTCAGCAAAAAGCAACGGCTGCGCAAGAGGCTGGTAAGTTCAAAGACGAAATCGTTTCGGTACAGATCCCACAACGTAAGGGCGATCCGATCGAGTTCAACGCCGACGAATACATCAACAAGAAAACCACTGCCGATGCTTTGGCTGGCTTGCGTCCCGCTTTTGACAAGGCGGGTTCTGTCACTGCGGGTAACGCATCCGGCATCAACGACGGCGCTGCCGCTGTGGTAGTGATGACTGCCAAGAAGGCTGCTGCATTGGGCCTCACACCATTAGCTCGCATTGCCGCATTTGGCACCAGCGGTTTGGACCCCAAAATCATGGGCATGGGCCCTGTGTCTGCTTCGCAAAAAGCGTTGCAACGCGCAGGCTGGAAAGCCTCGGATGTGGACCTGTTCGAACTCAACGAAGCTTTTGCAGCGCAAGCCTGTGCGGTGAATCAGCAATTAGACATTGACCCAGCCAAAGTCAACGTCAACGGGGGCGCGATTGCCATCGGTCATCCCATTGGTGCCTCAGGTTGCCGCATCTTGGTGACCTTGCTGCACGAAATGCAACGCACTAACGCCAAGAAGGGCTTGGCCGCTTTGTGTATCGGTGGTGGTATGGGCGTGTCATTGGCGCTTGAGCGTTAAGCCGATTCAGATTTAAATTTCAATTCATAACTCATAAAACAGGAGACAAAACATGAGTCAAAAAGTAGCTTACGTCACAGGTGGTATGGGTGGTATCGGAACCGCCATTTGCCAACGCTTGCACAAAGAGGGATTCAAAGTCATCGCAGGTTGCGGCCCAACACGTGACTTCAACAAATGGCTCGACGAGCAAAAAGCTTTGGGCTATACCTTCTACGCATCGGTCGGTAACGTGGCCGAGTGGGATTCCACTGTGGAGGCTTTCGCTAAGGCCAAAGCCGAGCACGGCCCGATCGATGTGTTGGTGAACAACGCTGGCATCACCAAAGACCGCATGTTCTTGAAGATGACCAAGGAAGACTGGGATGCAGTGATGAGCACCAACCTTGACTCCATGTTCAACGTGACCAAGCAAGTGGTGCCCGACATGGTCGAGCGTGGCTGGGGCCGCATCATCAACATCTCTTCGGTGAACGGTGAAAAAGGTCAAGCTGGTCAAACCAACTACTCGGCTGCCAAAGCAGGTATGCACGGCTTCTCGATGGCTTTGGCCCAAGAGCTGGCCACCAAAGGCGTGACGGTCAACACCGTGTCCCCTGGCTACATTGGCACCGACATGGTCAACGCCATTCGTCCTGACGTGTTGGAAAAAATTGTGGCCACTGTGCCTGTCAAGCGTTTGGGCAAGCCTGCCGAAATCGCGTCCATCATTGCTTGGATGGCCAGCGAGGACGGTGGTTACACCACCGGTGCTGACTTTGCTGTGAACGGTGGTTTGCACATGGGCTAAGCCTCTGTGTCGTCCACAAAAAAGCCCGCTTGATGCGGGCTTTTTTTCGTTCGTGGGGCACGTCACTTGTTGAGCTTGACCATTTGCATGGCGGAGGCAATCAAACCAGAGACCTCAGTCATGTTGCTCGGCACGATGAGGGTGGTGGTCGCATCGGTTGCTACTTTGCCGTAGGCCTGAACAGCTTGCTCGGCCACTTTGAGTTGCACCGCTTGCTCACCACCGGGTTGGCGAATGGCGGCGGCGATGCGTTCAATCGCTTGCGCTGTGGCGTCAGCCACTGCGGTTATGGATGCGGCTTCACCTTGCGCCTTGTTGATAGCCGCTTGCTTCTCGCCCTCTGAGCGTGCGATGAACGCCTCACGCTCGCCGGTGGCAATGTTGATTTGCTCTTGGCGACGGCCTTCTGACGCCGCAATCAAGGCACGCTTCTCACGCTCGGCCGTGATTTGCGCTTGCATGGCATGCAGGATTTCAGCGGGCGGTGTGAGGTCTTTGATTTCGTAACGCAATACCTTGACGCCCCAGTTCAACGCCGCTTCGTCGATGGCCGCCACCACTTGCGCATTGATGATGTCACGCTCTTCAAAGGTCTTGTCGAGTTCCAACTTGCCAATCACGCTGCGCAAGCTGGTTTGAGCGAGCTGCGTCACGGCCATGATGTAGTTGGACGAGCCATAGCTGGCCAAGCGAGGATCGGTCACTTGGAAATACAAAATGCCGTCGACTTGCAGTTGCGTGTTGTCGCGCGTGATGCAAATTTGGCTTGGCACATCGAGCGGAATTTCTTTGAGACTGTGCTTTTGAATCACGTTGTCAATGAAAGGCACGACAAAGTTCAGGCCCGGTGTGAGGCTGGCGTGGTACTTGCCCAAACGCTCGACCACCCAAGCGTTTTGTTGGGGCACGACTTTGACCGTTTTGACGATGAACAAAACAGCGATGGCTAAAAAGAGAATTGCGATTTCCATGCGTTGACCTTTGAGAGCAGTTAAATTTTTTGTAGCACCAAGCGATTGCCTTGCATTTCGCAGATGCGGTGCAAGCCTGGCGTGGGCGTGTTGTCATCGGCACACACAGCGGTCCATTGCGCACCGCGGTGTTTGACTTGGGTATGGCCTTGCGCATCCCAAGCCTCGACCGTGACCGTTTCGCCAATGTCGAGATGCACATTGCTGTCTTGGGCGTCATTGCTGAGTGGTTTTTTCAAATGCCACAGCACAGCAGCGCCGCCGCCCACGAGGGCTGCTGTGACGATTTGCCACGTGAGCGTGCCGTCTGCATACGCTGTCAGCGCAGCGGCTGTGGCGCCTAGCGAGAGCATGAGCAAGTAAAACGTGCCGGTCAGTAGCTCAGCCATCACGAGCACGCCTGCAACGATCAACCAGAGGGTTGGGTTATCCATCATTCACACCTTGAACTAAATATTTTTAAGTACAGCACCATTGTTGCCCAATTTGAAAAGGGTGGCACGGGATAATTGCGTCATGAATTTTCCCGATGCCTCGCTTTGGCGCACGTCCGTCGCCCCAATGATGGACTGGACAGATCGCCACTGCCGCTATTTCCATCGTTTGCTCAGTCGCAACACCTTGCTCTACACCGAGATGGTCACCACCGGTGCGCTGCGTCATGGCGATGTGCAACGCCATTTGCGTTTCAATGCGGAAGAGCATCCTGTTGCTTTGCAACTAGGCGGCAGCGATGCGGCGGACTTGGCGCACGGTGCGAAGTTGGGCGAGCAGTGGGGTTACAACGAAATCAACCTCAACTGCGGTTGCCCGTCTGACCGCGTGCAGCGCGGCGCATTTGGCGCGTGTTTGATGAATGAGCCCAAAACCGTGGCCGATGGTGTGAAAGCCATGATGGATGTGGTGAGCATTCCTGTCACCGTCAAGCACCGTATCGGCATTGACCGCATTGAGAGCTACGATTTTGTGCGTGACTTTGTGGGCACTGTCAGCGATGCGGGTTGCAAGGTGTTCATCGTCCATGCGCGCAACGCGTGGCTCGATGGCCTCAGCCCCAAAGAAAACCGCGAAATTCCACCACTGCGTTACGAGCTGGGTTACCAGCTGAAAAAAGACTTTCCCGATTTGGTGATTGCCATCAACGGTGGCATCACCACCAATGCGCAAATGGCCCAACACTTGCAGCATGTGGATGGTGTGATGCTGGGGCGTGAAGCCTATTACCGTCCTTGGCTCATGACCACGTGGGACGAAGAGTTTTACAACGACCCGCACGAGATACTCAGCCGCGAAGCGGTGGAGGAGGCGATGGTGGCGTATATGGAGCGTGCCCACGCTGAAGACGGTTGCCCTTGGTACCCGATTGCACGTCACATGCTGGGCTTGTTCCACGGCCAGCGCGGTGCGCGTTTGTGGCGACAAACATGGAGCAACCACAAGCTCAAGCCCTTGCCACCCCGCGAAGTGATGAAGATTGCCCGCGAAGCTTTGGCTTTAGGTGCTGCCGAACGGCCAAGCGAAAGCGCGCTCGATGCCCACTGAAGTGGTCAATGCGCGTACCCGCGTGTGGGCGCTGGCGCTGATTTGGCTGATCCCATTGCTGTGGACTGTCAACATCGTGGCCGCGCGTCAAGCGCCGGGCGTGGTGTCGCCGCATGTGTTGGCCTTGGGGCGCTGGGGTTTGGCGGGCGCTATTTTGTCTGTGCTCAGTGCGCGTGAGTTGTGGGCGCAGCGTGTTTATGTGTGGCAACACCGCTGGCGCTATGTGGTCTTGGGTGCTTGCGGTATGTGGATTTGCGGCGCTTGGGTGTATCTGGCAGGCGAGAGCACGGTGGGTATGAACATCTCACTCATCTATGCCTCTTCGCCGGTGTTGATTGCGGTGGGCTCGGTGCTTTGGTTGGGAGAGCGGTTTTCTATGCGCCAAATACTTGGCGTGGTGCTGGCCATGATCGGGGTGGTGCATGTGGTGGTGAAGGGGGAGTGGGCGCATTTGTCGCAGGTCCAGCTCGTCCCGGGTGACTTGTGGATTGTGGCGGCCGCCATTTCTTGGGCAGCCTACGCCTTGCTGCAAAAACGGTGGCCCACCACGCTTAGCCCGACCGCACAGCTGGCTAGCATTTGCTGGGGTGGTGTGGCGGTGCTGTTGCCGTTTGCTATTTGGGAACTCAGCCTTGCCAGTACACCAGTGCTGACCCCGCATGCGTGGTTTTTGATGGCCATCACAGCTTTGCTGCCGGGTGTGGGCGCGTATTGGATTTATGGCTGGACCCAAAAAATCTTGGGTGCGAGCCGTGTGGCGGTCACGCTTTATTTGGGTCCTCTGTACACCGCAGTGGTGGCATGGCTGGTGCTGGGCGAGCCCTTGGGCTGGCACCATCTTGCGGGCGGGGCCTTGATCTTGTCTGGGGTAGGTTTGGTGATGGCGGTGCAAACAGCCCGTCGCGCTAAAAGTCAAACCGGCGCCGATTGAATCGAGGCAGTGGTTTAGCTCGCGGCTTCTAGCCCGTTGGCGAAGTGCTCGTTCATGCGTTGCACACTGAGCTTGGCATCGCGTGCCATCAAGGCATCCATGATGGCTTGGTGTTCTTTGAGCGATTCTTCGAGGCGACCACTCTTGAACAGCGAGTTATGGCGGTTGAGCTTCATCACCTTGCGCAAGTCGCCCACCATTTGATCACGCCAACGGTTGTTGGCAATTTCAAGCAAGCGCATGTGAAAGCGCTCGTTGATTTCAAAAAACTTTTCGCGGTCTGTCACAGCAGCGGTGAGCTCGGTGTGCAAGGCTTGCAAATCTTGGAGTTGTTCAGCGCTTGCCTCTTTGGCTACCACGCCTGCAGCATCTGACTCCAACAAAGCGAGCAAGTGATAGACATCACGTTGGTCTTTTTCGTTGACCTCGGTCACATAGGCGCCGCGACGCACCTTCATGGTCACCAAGCCTTCGGCGGCCAAAACCTTGAGAGCCTCGCGCATGGGGGTGCGGCTGATGCCGTATTCCTCGGCCAAACGCATTTCGTCAATCCAGCTACCGGGCTCTAACTCGGCCGAAAAAATACGCTGACGCAAGAGTTCAGCGACTTCTTCATACAGGGCGCGAGGGGTCAGGGTGACAGCAGACATGGAATCGAATTGTAAGCCTAGATAAGATTTTGAATCAATAATTATGAATGATATGATCGTACCAATGATGAAATCCTTAGGTTAACCTTGGATTTTCTTGATCGCTGAACACCTATTTCACGAGTGATTTGCTATGAGCCAAAAGCCGACCGAATTCAACGCCGCCAACCTCGAAGCATGGGCCAAAGCGGCCGCTAAATCAGCACCAGGTGGTGACATCAACGCCCTGAACTGGAAGACTTTGGACGGTATCAGCGTCAAGCCGCTGTACACCGCCGAAGACACCCAAAACCTCCCTTACGCCAACACCTTGCCCGGCTTTGAGCCTTACGTGCGTGGCCCACAAGCCACCATGTACTCGGTGCGTCCTTGGACCATTCGCCAATACGCAGGCTTCTCTACGGCTGAAGAATCCAATGCGTTTTACCGCAAGGCTTTGGCCGCAGGTGGCCAAGGCGTGTCGGTCGCGTTTGACTTGGCTACCCACCGTGGCTATGACTCTGACCATCCCCGTGTGACGGGCGACGTGGGCAAGGCTGGTGTGGCCATTGACTCGGTGGAAGACATGAAGATCTTGTTCAACGAAATTCCGTTGGACAAAGTGTCAGTCTCGATGACCATGAACGGTGCTGTGTTGCCCGTGCTGGCTGGCTACGTGGTGGCGGCTGAAGAACAGGGCGTGCGCCAAGAACTGCTAAGCCGAACGATTCAGCACGACATCCTGAAAGAGTTCATGGTGCGCAACACCTACATCTACCCGCCAGAGCCTTCGATGAAGATCATTGGTGACATCATTGGCTACACCGCCAAGCACATGCCCAAGTTCAACTCGATCTCGATTTCGGGTTACCACATGCAAGAAGCCGGTGCCAACCAAGCTTTGGAATTGGCTTTCACCTTGGCCGATGGCAAAGAGTATGTGAAGACAGCCATTGCTTCAGGCTTGGATGTGGACGCCTTTGCGGGCCGCTTGTCGTTCTTCTGGGCGGTGGGCATGAACTTCTATTTGGAAATTGCCAAAATGCGCGCCGCTCGTTTGCTGTGGTGCCGCATCATGAAGGGCTTTGACGCCAAGAACCCCAAGAGCTTGATGCTGCGCACGCACAGCCAAACTTCTGGCTGGTCGCTCACCGA
>JACCDT010805142.1_pt1 | contig 14018 bp, 8 predicted proteins | sample 7446291 | NCBI WGS metagenome assembly JACCDT01 (sample SAMN15323446, study PRJNA562643) | freshwater metagenome | isolation source: river surface water | place: USA:Blue River Watershed | collected 2017-08-17
CGATAGACGCGGCTGCGGCGACCACGATAGCCTTTGGCGGCGTCGAGGACTTTCTTATGGCGGGCCCGTGCGGTTACCCCACGTTTAACTCTTGGCATTGTGTGCTCCTGTTGTCAGAGTGAGGTTTAGGCGAAGGGCATCATCGCGCGGATCGAGTTCATGTTTGTCTCATGAACGTCGACGGCTCCACGCAACTGGCGCTTATTCTTGGTGGTCTTCTTGGTCAGGATGTGGCGCTTGAAAGCCTGGCCACGCTTGACGGTACCGCCCGGGCGAACGCGAAAACGCTTCTTCGCGCTGCTCTTGGTCTTCATTTTTGGCATGACGACATCTGCCCATTTACGGGCAGCTCCATTATTTGACGATTACAGGTGGCAGCAACCGCTGCTCTTGGATGCCTGCACTCGCTTCTTGTGACGACGGAATCGAGTCCGTCGACCCTTGCGCTCCCGCCTGGCGGCAGGAGCGCGGATTCTAGCAAAAAATCAGCAGCTTACAAAACTGCCGACCTTGCCGCCCCGAACTGCGCGCCGCACATGAGGCGGCACGACTGCACGGGAAATTACTTTTTCTTCTTCGGCGCCAGCACCATCACCATCTGGCGGCCTTCCATCTTCGGGAACTGCTCGACCTGACCATACGGCTCCAGGTCAGCCTTCAGACGCTCAAGCATGCGTACGCCGATTTCCTGGTGAGCCATCTCACGGCCGCGGAATCGCAGCGTGATCTTGGTCTTATCGCCTTCTTCCAGGAATTTCGTCAGGTTACGCAGCTTGATGTTGTAGTCGCCATCGTCGGTGCCCGGGCGGAACTTGACCTCTTTCACCGAGATCACTTTCTGCTTGAGCTTGGCCTCGTGCTGACGCTTCTGCTCCTGGTACTTGAACTTGCCGTAGTCCATCAGACGGCAGACCGGCGGTTGCGCGGTCGGCGCGATCTCAACCAGATCGACATCAGCCTCTTCAGCAAGGCGGAAAGCCTCGATCAGGCTCACGATACCCAGCGGCTCATTTTCGACGCCAGACAGGCGCACTTGGGGCGCCGTGATTTCACCGTTGATGCGGTGCGACTTGTCAGTAGCTATTGCAGTGTCCTTGTAAAGTCCAATAAATACGCCGTGCTGTTGCGGGAGTCAGCCCGACGGCAGATCCGTCAGGCCTTGGCGGCGATCCCCTCACGGAGACGCTCAACCAGACTATCGATGGACATCACGCCCAGATCGACATTGCCTCGCGCACGCACGGCTACGGTGTTGGCATCCCGCTCCTTGTCGCCGATAACGACGATGAAAGGCAGCTTCTGGACGGAATGCTCGCGTATTTTATAGGTTATTTTCTCGTTTCGCAAATCCGCCTGCACTCTAAACCCTTGTTTTTTCAGGGCTTGCTCGACCTGAAGTGCATATTCCGCCTGCCCTTCCGAGATGTTCAGCACCGCAACCTGCACCGGCGCCAGCCACAGCGGCAGCGCACCGGCATGGTTTTCGATCAGCATGCCGATGAAGCGTTCGAGCGAACCGAGGATCGCCCGGTGCAGCATGACCGGCACCTTGCGGGTGTTGTCTTCGGCCACATACTCGGCCTCGAGCCGTACCGGCATCGAGAAATCCACCTGAATGGTGCCGCACTGCCAGGGGCGACCGATCGCGTCTTTCAGCGTGTACTCGATCTTCGGGCCGTAGAACGCGCCCTCGCCCGGCGTGATCTCGTAGTCGCAGCCCGAACGCTTCAGCGATTCGATCAGCGCCGTTTCGGCCTTGTCCCACAGCTCGTCCGAGCCCACGCGCTTTTCCGGGCGCGTTGCGACCTTGTAGATCACCTCAGTGAAGCCGAAGTCACGGTAGACCTTCTGCAGCAGCGAGGTAAAGGCGACGCACTCGTCGAGGATCTGGTCTTCGGTACAGAAAATGTGACCATCGTCCTGCGTGAAGCCGCGCACGCGCATCATGCCGTGCAGCGAACCGGACGGCTCGTTGCGGTGGCACTGACCGAACTCGCCATAGCGCAGCGGCAGTTCACGGTACGAGTGCATGTTCGAACGGAAGATCTGCACATGGCCCGGACAGTTCATCGGCTTCAGCGCATAGGCGCGATTCTCTGAATCCGTGGTGAACATGTTGTCTTTGTAGTTGTCCCAGTGGCCGGACTTTTCCCACAGCGAGCGATCGAGGATCTGCGGCGCCTTCACTTCCTGATAGCCGTTGTCCTGATAGACCTTGCGCATGTACTGCTCGACCTGCTGCCAGATGGTCCAGCCTTTCGGATGCCAGAAGATCAGGCCCGGCGCCTCGTCCTGAAAATGGAACAGGTCCAGCTGACGGCCCAGCTTGCGGTGGTCGCGCTTCTCGGCCTCTTCCAGCATGTGCAGATAGGCCTCCTGATCTTCCTTCTTCGTCCACGCGGTACCGTACACACGCTGCAGCATCTCGTTCTTCGAGTCGCCGCGCCAATAGGCGCCGGCCACCTTCATCAGCTTGAAGACTTTCAGCTTGCCGGTCGACGGCACGTGCGGGCCGCGGCACAGGTCGGTGAACTTGCCTTCCGAGTACAGCGACACGTCTTCATTGGCCGGAATCGACGCAATGATCTCGGCCTTGTAGGCCTCGCCGATGGACTTGAAGTAGCTCACCGCCTCATCGCGCGGCAGCACTTTGCGCTCGACCGGCTCGTCCTTCTTCGCCAGCTCGGCCATTTTCTTTTCGATGGCCTGCAGATCTTCCGGCGTGAACGGGCGCTTGTACGAAAAATCGTAGTAGAAGCCGTTCTCGATCACCGGCCCGATCGTCACCTGCGCCTCCGGGAACAGCTCTTTCACTGCATACGCGAGCAGGTGCGCAGTCGAGTGACGGATGACGTCCAGGCCATCGGCATCTTTGTCGGTGACGATCGCCAGATCGGCATCGCGCTCGATCAGGAACGACGTATCGACCAGCTTGCCGTCGACTTTGCCGGCCAGCGCCGCTTTCGCCAGTCCCGTGCCGATCGACGCGGCGACCTGGGCCACCGTGACCGGCGAATCGAACTGGCGCTGTGAGCCATCGGGAAGTCGAACTGAAACCATGCTGTACTCCTAAGATAGGTGCCGGGTGTGCGGCAGAAAATTGCGGACGAAAAAAAACGCGGGCCAGCCGCGTTTTTTTATCGAGACAACCCCATCGAGCTGAGGTTCTCCCACTGCAAAAAGAAAGACGGACTAGCGAGTGGAAATCTGCGCTTCGATGCTAGTTCGCGGTGTCATAACCGATGTGCCTTTCCCGACCTTATTAAAAGATGCTGCAGCTGAATGTGTTCTAGGGCTCGATATGCCTCGAACCGAGGGCGCACTCTACCACAATTCGCCATGCGATCCGCGTGATCAGGCTCACGAGATGATGGACTCAGAGTGCAAACAAACGTACAGACAAAAAAAATCCGCCCCCGAGGGAGCGGATTTTTTCACCAACTTTTGCCAGCGACTGCAGGCTTCTACGAACCAGCAACGCCAGGAATTTGGTAGGCACGATTGGACTCGAACCAACGACCCCTACCATGTCAAGGTAGTGCTCTAACCAGCTGAGCTACGCGCCTAAAGAAACGAGATTATAGACAGCTTCCCACCTGTTTGCCAATACCCTCTCGCAACATTTTTTATCGACGCCGGTTTTATCCTCGTCGGGCCGAGCCTCCGCGATCAGACTCGCTTCACCTCGATCACGCCCTTCACGTCACGAATCACCTTTAGCGCCCTTTGCAGCTGCTCGGTCGATCCGATCTCGCCGGTGAACGACATCGTCGCCTGCCCTTTGCTGCTGCGGGTCGACACGCCAATGACGTTAATCTTCTCGCGCAGGAAAATGTCGGAGATATCACGCAGCAATCCCTGACGGTCTTGCGCAAGCACGAACACATCGACCGGATACACCGTATCGCCGCCGACCTCGCCCCAGGTGGTCTGGACCATCCGTTCCGGCGCGCGCAGCAGCATCTGCGACAAATTCTTGCAGCTCGCGCGATGAATCGAGATGCCCTTGCCGCGTGTGATGAAGCCGACGATAGGATCCGGCGGCGCCGGCTTGCAGCAGCTCGCCATCTGCGTCAGCAGGCCGTCGGTGCCGAGCACCAGCACATTCGACTTCGCGCCCTGCGTCACGCTCGACGCCCGGCTCTTGCGCGGCAGCACCGCGGGATCGACAGCCGGCAACTGCCGCTGCGGATCGTCCGCATGCAGCGCCTGTTCCACCAGCCGCAGGCTCATCCGCTCATTGCCGACGGCCAGCAGGAAATCATCCAGCTTCGCAAAGCCGAGCTTCTGCGCCAGGTCTTCGAGATTGACTGCCGTCTTGCCTTCGCGCTGCAGCGTCTTGTCCAGCAGCGCTCGGCCATGTGCCAGTGTCTCCGCCTGTTCGATCGCGTTGAACCATGCACGGATCTTCGAGCGCGTGCGCGCGCTCTCGGTATAGCCATCCGACAGCCAGTCACGCGACGGGCCAGCGGTGCCGGAAGCGGCCGCCTCGCCTTTGGCCGTGATGATCTCCACCGTCTGACCGTTCTTCAGCCGCGTATTCAGCGGCACCATCGTGCCGTCGACGCGTGCGCCACGGCAGCGATGACCGACGTCGCTGTGCAACTGGTAAGCGAAATCGATCGGCGTCGCGCCCATCGGCAATTCCAGTAATCGACCCTGTGGCGTCAGCACATAAATGCGGTCATTGATCGATGCCGCCTTCAGCTGCTCAACCCATTGGCGCTCACTGTCTTCCGGGGCGACCACGACATCAGTGACTTCGCTCTTCCAGGCCAGCAGTTGCCGCAACCAGGCGATGCGCTGGTCATACGACTCATCGGCGCTGCCGCCGCCCTCTTTATAGCGCCAGTGCGCCGCAACGCCATATTCCGCAAAGCGATGCATGTCGTGGGTACGCACCTGCACTTCGAGCGTGCGGCCGTCATCCGCCTCGACGACGGTATGCAGCGACTGATAGCCATTCGCCTTGGGGCGGGCGATATAGTCGTCGAACTCCTCGGGAATCGGCGTCCAGATGTTATGGACGATCGACAGCACCGCATAGCAGGCCTTCACGTCATCGACGATCACGCGAAATGCGCGTACATCGTGCAGCCGCGAAAAATCGATCGCCTTGCCGCGCATCTTGTTCCAGATACTGTAAATGTGCTTCGGCCGTCCGTAGACCTCGGCGCGAATGCCGGCCGCGTTCAGTTCCGCCTTCAGCCGCACGATCGACTGCTCGACAAACTGCTCTCGCTCGACGCGCCGCTCTTCCAGCATCTTCGCTATGCGCTTGTAGTTGGCCGGCTCGGTAAAGCGGAAAGACAGGTCTTCCAGTTCCCACTTCAGTTGCCAGATGCCGAGCCGGTTCGCCAGCGGCGCATACAGATCGAAGGTCTCGCGCGCGTAGCTGAGCGTCATCGCATTTTCGAGCTTGCATTCGGCGAAAAACCGCAGCGTCGTCAGCCGCGATGCGAGGCGCACCAACACCACGCGCATGTCGGTCGCCATCGCCAGCATCATCTTGCGCAGCGTTTCCAGCTGGCTGGCTGCGCTGCTCTTGGTCTTGCCCTGCTCCTGCGGGACGAAATTACCATCGTGCAGTTTCATCAGCTGGCGAATGCCCGCCACCATCTCAGCCACTTCCTTGCCAAAATGCGGCTCGATCTGCTCGGCCGTCGCCGGATCGAGCAAGGGCAGCTCGAACAGCAGCCCGGCGATGCGCGTATCCACATCGGTGCGCAACGACGCCAGCGCGGCAGCCACGCCGCGCACGAAGACCATCGCATCCTGTCCGGTCGGCACACACTTGCCGGCATACGGCTGACGTACAAATTCCAACGCCTCCAGCAGGCGCGCGCCATCGTCGGCGCGCAGGCCTGCCGTCAGTTGATCATCCCCCTCGAGGGTTGCTACAGAAACCATCTTCAGCCCAGAAAAAAACCTCTCGCCAGCGCGATCTGATCGTCGTGCATAAAAGTCGGCGCATGGCCAACGCCCGGCAGCTCAGCCAGGGTCGCGCGCGGACCGCGCATCGTCATCTGCTGCGCCGTCTCCGGCGTGAGCAAATCGGAATCGCCACCGCGCACCAACAGCACCGGACAGCGTATCGCATCGTAGGCCGCCCACAACGCCGCCTCGCCCTGCTGCGCGTTGTCCACGGTCAGCGCGCGGAAAGCCAGCGCCAGCGCCGGATCGTAATGCCGACGCCAGCGGCCGTCCGCATCTTGCCTCAGCACGTCCCGTGCCAGCTTGTCCCACTCGGCATCTGTGTGCGGACCGAACGGTGCACTCACCGTACGCACATAGTCGCGGCCGGCGTCGAAACTGTCGAAGCGCAGGTCGTTGCCGATGTATTCGCCGATGCGCTTCAATGCGTCGAAATTCAGCGCCGGACCGACATCGTTCATCAGCATTCGCCGTATCGGCGTCTCCGGCAATGACGCCAGCCCCATGCCGATCAGCGCGCCCATCGACGTACCAAACCAGTCGACCTGCGCCACACCGAGACGAGCCACCAGCGTCACCATATCGCTCACATATTGGGGCACCACATAAAAACGCGGATCCTTCAGCCACGATGAGCGGCCACGCCCCACCACGTCCGGACAGATCACACGATAACGGTCTGCCATTGCCGCCGCCAGCGCATCGAAATCGTCCGACACCCGAGTCACGCCATGAACGCAGAGCAGCACATTCGGGTTCGTCGGGTCGCCCCACTCTTTGTACGCCATCCTGTGCAGACCGGCTGGCGACAGGCACTGCACCGTATTGATTCGCGGCTGCGTCATTGCGGGGCACTCCCTTTCTGTTGAAATTTTGTTCATTCTAGCGGCACTGGCCTTAAAATTCCGGACGTCCGATCAATCCGTCACTCGAGGAATGTCCATGCAGAACCGTCAGCTGTCCGGCAAAACCGCACTCGTCACAGGCTCCACCTCCGGCATCGGCCTCGGCATCGCCCATGCGCTGGCGGCCGAAGGCGCGAACATCATCTTCAACGGCTTCGGCGAACCCGCGCTGATCGCCAGCCTGCAGCAGGAGACGATACAGAAGTTCGGCGTCAAGGCTACCTACAGCAGTGCCGACATGAGCAAACCTGCCGAGATCGAAAAGATGATGACGGATGCGATCGCGCATTTTGGCTGCGTCGACATTCTCGTCAACAATGCCGGTATCCAGTTTGTTGCCAATATCGAAGATTTCCCGCCCGAGCGCTGGGACGCGATCATTGCCATCAATCTGAGTTCGGCATTCCACACCACGCGGCTCGCGTTGCCCGCGATGCAAAAGAACAACTGGGGACGCATCATCAATATCGCCTCCGCGCACGGCCTGGTCGCATCGACCGGCAAGTCGGCCTATGTCGCATCGAAGCACGGTATCGTTGGCCTGACCAAGGTCACCGCACTGGAGAATGCACACACCGGCATTACCTGCAATGCGATTTGTCCGGGCTGGGTGCTGACGCCGCTGGTGCAGAAGCAAGTGGACGCACGCGCCGCCGCCAACAACATCCCGGTCGAGCAGGCCAAGCGCGAGCTGCTGAGCGAAAAGCAGCCGTCCGGCGAATTCGTTACCCCCGAAGAGCTGGGTGCACTGGCCGTTTTCATGTGCAGCAGCGCAGCAGCGCAGGTGCGCGGCGTGGCCTGGAATATGGACGGCGGCTGGGTCGCGCAATAAGATCCGTCAACTCCGCTCCCCACAATCGCCGGCCATGCCGGCGATTTTTTTTGCTACCGGCCAGCGGCATCCGAGAAAAATTCATGACCTGCGATGATGTCAATCCACGCGATTGACACGCCGAACACATCTCCGCTCATCGAACGTTCTATCAGCGGATTTTTGGCTGACGCAATCAGGCGACACATTCTTCAGCGATTGAAGAATTCAAACGCGATTTCAAGCACAGCCTGAGAAAAGACGACGACGCGCCAGCACGTCGCCGCAGAATCGCCGCGTTCCGATCCGAAGGCGCGCCTCTTCACCGCCCGCCGCCCTCCTCTTTTGATGACCGCGCTTGCTATCGGCATGCGCAATGAAAGGACTCTATGCCTGGCATAAGCTCATTCAAGGCAGCATGGACACGTGCCTGCCTGTCCCTGTTGATTGCATACACACCTGTAGCCTTATCCGGTGAATTCGACGCGCTTCGAGGCAGTGACGAATCATCGAATTTCACGACGGCTGAGCGTGCGCTATTTACCGATGCAGCTGGCAAATACAAAAAATACGAGATACCCAACGATATTATTGGAGAAGCTCTGTACTGGATCGATAACGAGCGCGTCGCCTTCTCATCGCGCAAATATGGATCATGGAAAGCACGGCCAGACGAGCCCTCCCGCATCATTGTCTACCATGTGCGAACCGGCGAAATTACCGATAGCGGCTATCGCGGAATCCTGAGATGCGTCAACCATGCCGGCGACACGCTGATTCACCAGATGGACAGGGAAGGCGGCACTTATTCGCGACCTGAACAATATCGGTGGTTCGCCGGAAAATGGGGTAAACCATTGCAGAAGATCGACTATGTCAAAGATAGCTTCATTTCCTATTATCTTTGCGAAAACAAGTCGTACATCAACCCGCCCCAGCAGCTTCCGGTCATTTCAGAAAGAATCATCCCGCTGCTGCCCGAACACGGTGTATTGAGACAGACAGTCACCCAACAAGGCACTAACCAGTTAGAGCAGCTTTACCTGATCAAGCCTACCGGAGAAGAAATTTTTCTGCGCCCCGAAAAGCTGAACGAATACTTCTTTTTTTACCAACCGTGGAGTGACACCTATTTTGAAACAGGAACGATGGTTCACACGGTCAGTACGATTTACCCATCGGGCAAATCGGTCACGCATGCCATTCCCAAACTCCTGAGATTCTGGGCAGACAACCACACGGCATCTGCCGGTGCATATTCATGCGGCAAGGGCGTCTTGTGGTCGGTTCATCGAAGCGGAAGGCACTGGAAAAAGCAGGGGATCTATCTCGATAACGACGGAAAACTCACTCGTATCGAAGCAGGTCGAGCCTCGGGATGGATAAAAACCTCGCCAGACGGTTGCAAATTCATTGCAAGCATCGCGGACGGCGATACATTCAAGTTGAGTACGCCGGATAAAGTCGTCGTCATCAATGTGTGCGAGGAGGCTAAGCAATGAAGACCTCTGCCGACACCCATGCAGCCGAAAAATCTCCCAACCTTGAACTGGCAAATAAGCTTCGCTTAGGCTTGGCAGCCGCCCAAACGGCGTATGAACTGAACAATGGCCACGGCATTAGAACCGGCCAGCAATTAAAGTTAATCGAGGACGCTGCCACGGCAAGTTTGCCGGGTGCACGACCGTTGAACCTGCCCATTCCGGATGGCTATATCGTCAAGGGCATATTTCATGATCCGGAAAAGGGTTTGAACGCCTATCTGGCATTCAATGCATCCAAAAAAGAAGTCGTGATCGGTATCGCAGGAACCAATGGTTTCGGCAATGACTGGGCGGATACCAAGGACGACATGCTCAGCCTCGGGGTAGAGCAGGCAAAAGCGCTCGCAACCAATGATGCTTTCAAATCGGCGTTGCGAACCATTGTTTCCGAACCCGGGATTTCGAAAGGGAGCATAGAATTTCTCATCACCGGACAAAGCCTTGGCGGGGGAATTGCGCCAACGCTAGGTATGTTCATAGCCTACGGTAATCCGAGTTTAACCAGCGACACATTTTTCAACAGTCTTGGGATCGCGCCTGAACAGATCACCGTCGTCTCAACAAACGGCTTCGGCAACGAATACAGCGCGACGATTGCCGGATTCTCTGCCGACAAAGTTCAAGAGTTCAGCGAGCGCGCCAGCCTGAATCGCCTGGTCGTCCACAACCGAATCACGGGCAATTTCGATTACGTATCGCAGCTCGGCGGCACATTTTCAGGCACCGACTGGTTGCTCGAAGTCGAATCCGCACGTGGGTTAGCCGAACTACATCGCATCGGTAACGGCGGCGCTGAAGGCACAGACCTGATCGGCGGCGATTTCACGAAGCTCCAATCCGGTGATGTTCCCGTCATCAATCACAGGACCCTGTCCGACAATGCCGCGCTGATCAGTCGCATTATCCCCGTGGCCAACAACCCGGCCTCGGTCACTCTGGCAGGCTACACTGCCTTGCTGTTCTCCAAACCCGGTGAAGGCGCGGCCGCACTGAGTGCCGGGCTGCAAAGCCTGGTCGGGCTTCCTGCACCGATTGCCGATGTTGTCGGTGTGATCGGCGAATTTGTGCTGCGGGCGTTGCCCATCGCCCGTGCCGCACAGGCCATGCAATTTTTATTGGCAAGCTACGTTGGCACCCAGCTGATCGGTTCCCGCGATTCACCGCTGCCGCCGTTTGACGTTGTCGGTCAATTCGGTCCCGTGCAGGAAGGCTGGGTGCGGCGAGAAATCGTCAGCAAGGGTTCGGTCGTTCCCGTGGCCGTTATCGACACGAACCCGCGTACCCTCGTCAGTGTGATCAAACAATTTGACGGCCGCTCGATCGAGACACATCCGGATGGCACGCAAATTCAGACCGATCCTGACCTCGGCATTGCCGTCACCGGAGCCGACGGAAGTGGACTGCTGTTCCTGAAAAGCATCGACGAGACCTCCGGTGAATGGATGACCTCCACCGTCCGGATCGAGGCCGGTACCCGGCTGAGCTTTGACGAGCGCGGTTGGATGACGCAGCGCCTGCTCGACCCGACGACGAATCTCTACGAAGAAATCCGCTATGACGGCCTGCAGGCGGAGATCCGCGAAACGCAGCTCGTGACTGCGCCCGATGGCAAAGCCCGCAGCGTCCCCATCACCCGGCCACTGCAAATCGATCTCCCGGCGACGCCGCTGTCGCTGCCGGACGTGCCCCTCCTGCGCGAATCCACGGTAGTGATCGGGCCGGATCATGTTCGCATCGTGACGCGCGACGATGACCGCCGGACTGTTCAGACAGTCGACATCGTTACCACGCGCAACAGCAGCGAATCGACCACCAGAGACGGTCAGGGCAACGTACTGAAGATCATCCGGCAAGAGCGATTGAACGCCGATGCCATGCGCACCACGACGATCGATAGCGACGGCAAAACCCAGGACATCACTGTCGTCCAGCGCTACCGCCGCAATGGCGAACTGTTAGAAATGGAAGACCATACCGACACGGAGGCGGGTAGTCGCTTCATCACCGTGCGGGATTCGGAGGGCAACATCAGAAAGTCCGGCAGCGTAGCGCTGGAGGGAACACCTTCCGAGTTTTATCAAGAAGCGGTGCTCGACGATCTGTATTCCGACGTTGCCGACTTCCTCACCGCCCTGCGCCAGAAGGACACGGCCGGCATCCTCCTGTCGACCGCACGCATCGCACTCGACTACGCGCGCTCGCAGGGCACCGCCACCCTGCCGTTCGATACCGCGGTGGCCGATGTATCGAGCGGCCTGGCGCTGGTCAGTTCACTGCGCGCCTTGCAATCGGGTGATGCGCTGGCCAAGGTCGGCGGCACCGTCGGCCTGATCAATGCGGCCAATTATTTTGCTGCCCGGATGACCGGCTCGGGCTTTCTGACTGCTACACAGACAGCGGCACTGTCGCAGGTGAACGCTGCCCTTGCGATTGTCAATCTGAAGAACCTCGCCAAAATGATCGAAGCCGGCCAGCTCGGCTCGGCCGGCGCGACTCTCGTTACCGCCATCAACGCCGGTGCTTATCTGGCCGGCGCCAGCTCCGCGCTGATGGGATCGGGCGCACTCATTGCGGTCAATCCGCTCGTCATGGCCGGCGTGGCCATCCTGGCCGACGTCATGTTCGGTGACGATGCGCCGCCACCGCCGCCGCTGGGCAGCGCGCGCTTCTATCGTGAAGCAGATGGCCGGCTGGCCTACCAGATCACGGAGTCCAACAAACTCGGTGAGAAAATCCTACACCGTGAACTCACCGAACTGACGTCCGCGCTGGACCAGCGGCTGCGCGCCGTGAACGAGCACACCAGCGACCCGCAACACCGCCTGACGCTGATCGCCTCACGGATGCCCGATATCCAAATCGCGTCATGGCCCAGCTACACCGGCAACGGCGCCGATAACTACTTCTTCGTACTCAAACAGCAAGACCCGATGCGCGACGACCCTGGCTATCTCGGACTGTCACGCAAGGACCTGACCAAGCTCTACGGAGAAACCCTGCTGCTGCCCGAGGCAATCGTGCAGCAGTGGGAAGTCGATCATCTGCAGAAAAAATTCGGCAACGATGAAACGCACTGGCAGACCGAAGGCGAATGGCTACGTGGCCGCAGCCCCATTGAGCGCACGCGCTCGCAGCTGCAGCAAGCCGTCGATCTCGCGCGCACCCGTTGGGAAGCGATAGCCAAGCTGTCGCTGTCGCTGTCGCTGACGAGTGGCGGGGCAGCGCGCAGCGGCAGCAATGTCAGTCTGCAGGGTACGGCCAACAAGGAGACCGGCCCGACGCAGCAGGCGCTGACGGCGGCGGAAGTCGCCCTCGACACATTCAATCAACAGCACCCAATTGATCCGCAGCAGGCGGCCCGCGCCACGGCCGAGCAGGAAGCCGCATTCGCGCAGGCGCACGGCGTGCGCAGCGCCGTGACACTGCAATGGATGAAGCCGATCGTCGTCGATCTGGGCAACGACGGCGTCAACATCGTCGACCTGCCCGGCCAGATCGGCACCGATCTCAACAGCCTGCGCACCCAGCGGGTCGCTCGCTTTGACGTCGATGGCGACGGCTTTCGTGAAGCCACACAATGGATTTCGCCGGCGGACGCGATTCTCGGCATCGACCGCAGCGGCAACGGCATTCTTGACAGCGGCAGCGAACTGTTCAATGGCGCTGATACGCCGTTTGACCAGCATGGCATCGCGTCGCTTGCCTTCTATGACGCCAATGGCGATGGCCTGATCACGCGTGACGATCCGGTGTACCAGCAACTGCGGCTGTGGATCGATATGGATGGCGACGGCAGCACCGGCGCGCTGGAAGTGTTCGACCTGCAAATGCGTCCGGTCGCACTCAAGCGCATCGAGGTCGCGAATCCGGCGCTGGCGCCGATGGCCGTCAAGGCGATCGATCTGAAAGCCTCGGTACTGAGGTTTGCCGACGGCAGCAGCGCGGCGATGAAGCAGCTCGAACTGCTGTCGCACACGCAAGGCCTGCAGATCGTCAGCGATGCTGCCACCGGCAATCTGAACGTGCTGCATGAAAACGCGCTGCGCGAAAATTTCGTCACGCTGGTCGACGATATGAGCGCATTGCAGGAGCTGCGCTCGACGGACCTGTCCGCCGCCCGCCGCAGCCAGCTCGAGGCGCTGGCCAAACGCTACGGACTGAACCCCGCCGCCGCCGATTTCGCCAACGTAGTGCAAGGACTGCGCTCGGCCGGCACATCGCTCGACGATCAAGAGACGGTGATTTACATCGGCGATGACGATGTGTGGGTCGATCCGGCCGTGCGCGAGCGGCTCGAGCAGGCCCGGATCAGCTTCCGCCAAATCAACGAGACCGGCCTGGGTGCACAAGGCGGCGCGGGCTCGTCGCAGCGGATACGCATAGGCCGCGCAGCCGGCGCCGAGCGGCTCGCCGGCGACGGCGCATTTGACGACCGCTGGGTGCCCAGCCGGCGCGTCGGCTCAGCCGATATCCGCAGCGATGCGGCAGTTACGCCCGCCACGCCAGAGCTGCCGGAAGAATCACGACCGCTGCCAGCGAATGTCTATAGCCTGCTGTCCGTCACCAAGGGCGCGCAGGCCGGCGACCTGGTCAAACGGCAAGCGGTGGTCGGCAGCAATGCCACCCACACCGGCACGCCGGACACCGCTTCATCGTTCGTCTTCAGCACCGCACAGCCGGTCGCCGTCGACGTCATGGTCATTGGCCAGTAGCGCGAGCGGGTCGATCAGCAGCGGCACGTCTTCGTCGGCGTCGATCGATTCGCCGGCCACGCGCGGCGCATCATTGACCGGCTTCAACCGTATTCTCACCTGCTGTTCATAG
>JACCDT011259519.1_pt1 | contig 14009 bp, 10 predicted proteins | sample 7446291 | NCBI WGS metagenome assembly JACCDT01 (sample SAMN15323446, study PRJNA562643) | freshwater metagenome | isolation source: river surface water | place: USA:Blue River Watershed | collected 2017-08-17
ATCTCCACCCGCATATCCAAAAGCTTGTCTGCCCTTTAAAATTGGAAAAGAAATCTCACGAATGTGTCCTGAACCATATTCAAAAGCCAAAATCTGAGTTCGTTTACTTGAGTTTTGACCATAAATCCAAAACTCTGGAAATTGATTTCCATTTAAATCAGAAGCTAATATTTGTTTTAACTGCCAATTAATCTTTTTAGAAAATATCAAATGACTACTCTTAAAAATGACAAATTGATTTGAATCTAATTTTGCCTCAAAATCTTCAATAAATGCATTTAATACAACGGGCTCAGTTGAAATAGTAGCATTGGAATCTGGCTGAATATGTTGACGTAAAGAATCTGAGAATCCACTTGCCATCAAATTATCTTCCAAACTTACCTCAGAACTCACCAATTGTTCATGCGAATTAATGAACCAAAAGAGAAACCCCAATGCTGCTAAAAGACCCACAAAAATCAGGCTCTTAAGACTGCGCATGAACGACTTGTTTAATGATAGCAATGGCTTTTTCTAAATGTGCACGCGGACAAGCAAAATTTAACCGAATAAAATCACCTCCTTTAAATTGATCTCCTCGCAATACATGTAATCCCGCATCGAATAAACGCTTTTGAAAATCTCCATGTAAGGTAGCATCAAAACCAATCCATGCTAAATAAGTAGCTTCCAGCGGCAACATAGTCAAACCCGGAAGATCATTGATTGACTTGAAAAGAAGGTCGTGGTTAGCACGCAAATAAGGCAACAATGAATTTATCCAATCCGATGACATGGTTAATGATGTCTGAATGACTTCAATACTATGACGTGTCAGCATGGGAAAGAATCCCAAAGTCTTTTTAATAAAAGCCTCACGAATATTTTTATCAGGAATAATTGCCACGGCACCACCTAAACCAGCCGTATTATAAGCCTTCGAAGTTGCGAAGAAATTGATTTCACCTGCAATACACTGATGTACCGTCTGCGTACTGATTTGTAAATCCGCATGAATTTCATCCGATACAATCATACAATCATATGTGGAACACAATGTACGAATACGTTCAATTTCTTGCTTAGTAAATACAGTACCACCTGGATTATGTGGGTTACAAAACAAAAATACCTTAGGTCCTTTCTTTAGTGCAGCTTCAAACGCTTCAAAATCATAGGTCCAACGATCACCTTCTTGAATCATCGGAAAGGTAATTAAAGGTCGATCAACCCAACCGGCTACTAAATGAAATGGATGATAGACGGGGACAGCAGTTAAAATTCCATCTTGAGGACTCGTAAATGCTGCACAAGCAGCAGCAATACCTGGGACGATTCCTGGAATCCAAACCTGCCATTCCAATGAAGTTTCCCAACCATAATCTTGGCTGATTTTGGTTTGCATCGCTACTTTAAGCGTATCAGGAACAATGGCATAACCCAAAACCGCATGATCAGTTATTTGATTTAATGTTTCGATGATTTCATCTGCAACAGGAAAATCCATATCCGCCACAGGCATGGGTAACATACCAGAAGCTGGATAGCTGACATTATCCCATTTGAAACTGCACGTATTTGTGCGATCAATAAGCTGATCAAAATTGTATTTTTTCATTCCTTAAAAATAGGTCTAAATGCTGAAACCCCAATAAACTGTCGGTGCGTTTTCAGGTAATCAACTAATGTTTGTGAGCTCACCATGACACGTTTGAATTCTTGTGAAGCGTGTAACAAAAAAACTTTTTCATCTTTTCGAAAAATCATTCCAGTATGTAAAAAATCAATCGAGGCATTTTTAGAGACTAATCCTACCAAATCTCCTGATTTTAGCAGAGGGAGTAATTCATTAACTGAAGTTGTGGGAGTATAATAAAAAGCTTTATGAGCTAATTCATTTTCACGTGACCGCAGTAATGGGATATTAATTTGTCCTATTTGCTTTGAAACTAAGTAATTGCTTAAGAATGAAAATGACTTTGGGGACATTTTCAACATATTACGGGTACCCAATAAAGGATAACCCAACTGCCTCATGGCATCTGAAAAATAATGGTATCGCTTTTCGTATTGAATTGAATCTCCCGCATATCTAACATGAACCAATGCTTTCCGGTAAATAGAATCGACCCCAGCTGAAAGTGCCAAAGCCAACGAATTTTCTATGAATGTTACACAATCAAAGGATTCTAAATCAGCAACCAATGATTCCGGATTTGAAGTAGAAAGACTATTAGATCGATAAGGTCTACCAATAAATTGAATACCTATTCGAGTTAAATCTTCTTGGCCTCGCGCTTCAAGTATCGAATTCCTCAATCCTGGTGATATTTGAGCTATACCTTGAAGGCTAACAAATAATAAAATGCAGGTGACTATTTTTCGCGAATCCATAGAACACTTACAGCCCCTGCAATAAAAAACACACCAGCCATAACAATCGCATAAATCGCGTTTCCTTGATAAAAATACTTAACAATAGAACCGCCAATAATGCCATTGACAATTTGAGGAACCGTAATAAAGAAATTAAAAATCCCCATATACACACCCATTTTAGACATAGGAATGGAACCGGCCAACAAAGCATAAGGCATCGCTAAGATACTTGCCCAAGCCATACCAACACCCACCATACTTAAAATTAACATTTGAGGGTCTTGTATAAAATAGATGGAAATCAATCCTATTCCACCAGCAGATAATGAAAATGCATGAGTTGCCTTATTACCTAAATATGCAGCAATTCGAGGCAAAAAGGCCGCATAAATAGCAGACACTCCACTATAAACTCCGAAAATGATACCTACCCAGTTGGCCGCATCCTGAAAACGAGGCGACTGATGATCATTTAATTCCAATCCGTACACGTGATGTGCGATAGCAGGAGTTGAAAATACCCACATAGAGAATAAACCAAACCAAGAGAAAAACTGAACAACACCTAACTGTCGCATGGTCTTTGGCATTTCCTTAATATAACGAAATACGGATACCAGTTTATCATCATGACCTTCCGACTCAAATCCCATAGCGGCACGTTCCTCCGGTGAATATTCCTTTGTAGTAGCTATCGTCCAAATAATGGCTGCAATAAATATAAAGGCACCAACATAAAACGAAAAACGAACGTTGTCAGGAATTTGACCTGGATCGGCCAATTTCGAAACTCCCATCCATTCGCCTAACATATAGGGTAACCAAGAACCAACTACTGCTCCAATACCTATCAAAAAGGTCTGAATTGAAAAACCTAACGTGTTTTGCTCATCAGGTAAGTTATCGGCCACTAAGGCACGGAAAGGTTCCATCGCCACATTGAATGAGGCATCCATCATCATCAAAATACCGGCTCCCACAATCATAGGTGGAAGATATCCGGCCAATGTACCCGCATGTGGGAAAAATAATAGGGCAGAAGCCGCCAAAATAGCACCCGTGAGGAAAAATGGTTTACGTCGACCTAGGCCATTCCAAGTACGATCAGAGTAAAAACCAATGATCGGTTGAATCAACATACCCGTGAGGGGAGCGGCCAACCAAAACCATGATAATTGTTCAACATCGGCACCAAAACTTTGTAAAATCCGAGATGCGTTTCCATTCTGCAATGCAAAGCCAAATTGAATGCCTAAAAAGCCAACACTCATATTAAAGATTTGCCCTATGGATAAGCGTGGTTTTGTAAATTTTTTCATGGTTTATAAATTAAAAATCAAGGCACTATTGGCCGGTATATAAATTTTGTTTCCAGTTAAACGAGGTGAATCAGAGGTACTCGGCGGTGTAAAATAGGTGTTTTTGGCCAATTGAACAGATTTTACCTGCATCATATCTACCGCTAATGTGGGTATCTGAATATTAAATTCATGACCTTGCTTCGCATCAAAATTTGTCACAATCAACAATTTCTCATTGGCAGTATAGCGTAAATACGAATACAAATGCTTGGCATCATATGACGAATCTTGAGCATATTGTAAATCAAAAAATGCTCCCTGTTGGATGGCCTCCGAACTATGCACTTTCTTAAATAATTGTTGGTAAAATTGATCAATCTCCTTCTCCGATTCTGTAAGTAAACCTCCATCGAATTTCCCGCCATTCATCCAGCGTTGGTGTGTCTCCACGCGCCAGAAATCAAACATCGAACTACGATCATCCGCTTCATTATATCCTTCAATCTCATTGGCCTTCTCTCCAAACTCTTGACCCATATAGATCATAATCGGCCCATCATGTAACGTAGAGGTGACAACCATACCTGGAATTGTTGACCAAAAATTATTAGCTGCAAACGCTGGCGTATTCAAACGATGCTCATCATGATTCTCTAAAAAGCGTAACATATGTTTGGCAAAATCACCTGATTCATGCTGCCATACGCGAGTAATATCTGACGTTGTTGCTTCAGGCTTTTGTTGCATTAAACGACGAATACCATCATATAAGCCAACTTTGTCATACAAATAATCAAATCCACCTCTAAAAATATAGTCTTTGTAGCGGTCTGGTTGATAAATCTCTGCGATAAATACCACTTGTTTGTGTTGACTTTTAATCTTTGGAATCGCATAAGACCAAAATTCTACTGGAACCATTTCAGCCATATCACATCGAAATCCATCGACCCCTAAATCGGCCCAATATTGCAATACTTCAACCATTTTTAACCAAGTATCTGGTATTGGATCAAAATGCGTTGCATTACCGTGTTGGTAATCGATCCCATAATTTAATTTGACCGTCTCAAACCAATCGTTGATGGAAGGCTGCGAACTAAACACATTATTACCACTTACTTTAGCTGGAATCTCTGTATAGGAAATATTTACAGTCCCAGGAGGATGCACTCTTTCAGGAATTAAAAATTGAGTACCAGGTAAATAATAGAAATTATTATTGGGAGCAAATGAAACTTGATTGTTATCCTGAATGCCAAAATCCACAACTCCTGCAGGTTTTTTGTCCGAATGATATTGCCTAGCCAGGTGATTGGGAACGAAGTCAATGACGAGTTTAACTCCGGTTTCGTGAAAGCGTGCCAACATAGACTTGAATTCTTCCATTCGTTTGGCAGGATTATCTGCAAGAAACGGATTCACATCATAATAATCCTTGATGGCAAAAGGAGAGCCGGCCCGACCTTTCACAACAGATGGATGATCTAATGGCGAACCATAAGCTGTAAAATCCTCCATCGTTGCATGTTCGATCAAACCAGTGGCATAAACATGCGTAATTCCTTTAGCTTTTAAAGCCTTCAAAGCCTTGGTTGAAACATCTTTGAATTTTGTCACTCCATTTTGTTGAGCAGAACCATTTCGAACCAAATTTGTATTCGTATTTCCCCAAAGGTGAAACATCATTTGATAGACAACAAATTTTGAGGTAGCGTTTGAAGAGTTAGGCATAACAGTTTGGGAATATAAATAAGTCGAAGGACCGAAGAAGGTCAAAAACAAAAATAAATAACGTGTAATTCGTAGCATATCTTAAAATAAACAGCCTAGCACAGCAGAAATAGCTTTCATGGCATAAGTAAATGTAATAATTTTGAACATTCAATTAAACAGATTTTTATAAAATATCACCCAAAATGACTTACAAGGCATGCCTATTTGATTTAGATGGCGTTTTAGTAGATACCGCTATTTATCATTTTCAAGCGTGGAAAAACTTAGGAACTAAGTTTGGATATACGTTAACAGAAGAACAAAATGAACAATTAAAAGGCGTTTCACGCGTAGAATCCTTGAACCGTATTTTGGCTTGGGCAAACTATTCGGCCACAGAGGAACAAAAATCTAGCTGGTTAATTGAAAAGAATGACAATTACTTAGAACTTATTTCCAATATGAATCCAAGTGAAATTTTACCTGGCGTATTGGATTTCTTACATCAAATCAAACAAGCCGGCTATAAAATAGCACTTGGTTCAGCGAGTAAAAATGCGGAAATCATATTATCAAAAACGGGATTAATAGATTGGTTTGATTTGATAATTGATGGAAATAAAGTAACCAAAAGTAAACCAGACCCTGAGGTATTTTTAAAAGGAGCATCTGGCCTTGGATTCCAACCTAATGAATGCATCGTATTCGAAGATGCACAAGCTGGAGTACAAGCTGCCAAAGCTGGTAATATGCGTGCTATTGGAATAGGAGAGGCTGAAATGTTAGGTGAGGCTGATAAAGTCATTCCAAGCTTTGTCGGGATTCAAGCATCTGAATTGTTGCAATTTTAAGAAACACACTAGCACAGAATTTACAAAAAGAGACATTCGTTTAATTTTGTAAGGATTACCTAATAACCCTGAGTTTACATGAAACAATATTTAAAACTCGATGCTTGGAAAATCATCGAAGATCAATTTCATCCCGAGTATAACGAAATCACTGAATCTATCTTCTCTCTCGGTAATGGCCGCATGGGTCAGCGCGGATCATTCGAAGAAACTTATACAGGGAAAACGCTTCAAGGTAATTATGTTGCAGGCGTCTATTATCCAGATAAAACACGTGTGGGCTGGTGGAAAAATGGATATCCAGAATATTTCGCCAAGGTTCTAAATGCAGCCAATTGGAATGGTTTAGAAATCAGTATCGAAGGGGAAATTGTGGATCTTCATACGAGCCAGGTCAATGACTTCTATCGTGAATTAAACATGAAAGAAGGGTATATTTTACGTCAATGTACCCTAACACTTGCTTCAGGAAAATCAATTTCAATTGAATCAATTCGTTTAAATAGCATGGCTGATGATGAATCAGGTGTTATTTCTTACTCGATCAAACCAAACAATTTTTCAGCTTCCATTTTAGTTAAAGCTTTTATTGAAGGAGATATTAGAAATAAGGATTCCAATTACGACGAAAAATTTTGGGATGAAGTAAAGGTAGGAGCGAGTGAAAATACTTCTTTTGTCTGGTCTAAAACAAAGAAAACAGGTTTTGAGGTTTTTACAGGTCAGAAAATTGAAATAGCAATAAATGGTCAAAAACAAGCTTTAAACTCACAGGCTGAAACGAAAGAAAAGTTCAGCTCATTGACTTACCTAATACCTGCAGCGCAAGGAGAACAGGTATGCATAACCAAATTTGCCGTTAATTTAAGTTCGGAGAATCACCCTGTTTCAGCGTTAGAATCAAATGGAATTGCCTATTTGAACCGCATATGCGCAAAGGGATTTGAGACCATGAAAAAAGAACAAGCAGAAGCTTGGGACGCAAAATGGGCGATAAATGATGTAATCATTAAGGGAGATGTGTCGGCCCAACAAGGCATTCGATTTAACATTTTTCAATTAAATCAAACTTATACAGGAGCGGATGATCGCTTAAATATTGGACCCAAAGGTTTTACGGGTGAAAAGTATGGTGGATCCACTTATTGGGATACTGAAGCATACTGCATACCTTTCTATTTGGCTACGGCTCCAGAAAATGTATCCAAAAATCTTTTAATCTACCGTTGGAAACAACTAGATCGTGCCATTGAAAATGCCGGTAAACTTGGTTTTAATAAAGGTGCCGCTTTGTACCCCATGGTCACCATGAATGGAGAAGAATGCCATAATGAATGGGAAATTACCTTTGAAGAAATTCACCGGAATGGAGCAATCGCTTATGCTATTAAGGATTATGTAGATTATACCAATGACCGTAAGCACTTAGTTGAATATGGCTGGGAAGTATTAATTGGTATTTCTCGTTTTTGGGCACAACGTGTCAACTGGTCGGAGAACCAGCAAAAATATGTTTTGCTGGGTGTAACTGGCCCTAATGAATATGAAAACAACGTCAACAATAACTGGTACACGAATTATTTCGCTGTTTGGTGCTTGAAATATACGTTGGCTGTGTTGAAAGAAATCAAATCAAATTACCCTGAATTAGCACAAGAAAAACTATCAAAAACGAATTTCAAGGAGGAGGAGATAGCCCAATTTGAGCATATCATTCAAAACATGTACTTCCCTCGCGATGAACAAAAAGGGATATTCTTACAACAAGACGGATTCTTAGATAAAGTAATAGCACCGGTCGATTCTATTCCTGCGGGTCAACGACCAATCAATCAAAACTGGTCTTGGGATCGCATATTGCGTTCATGTTACATCAAGCAAGCTGACGTATTGCAAGGCATGTATTTCTTTGAAACTGATTTCAGCAAAGAGGAAATGGAACGCAATTACAATTTCTATGAACCTTTGACAGTTCATGAGTCATCATTGAGTCCGTGTGTACACAATATTCTAGCTGCAAAATTGGGTAAAGAAGATAAATCATATGAATTCTATACCCGTGCTGCACGTTTAGATTTAGATGATTACAACAATGATACCGAAGATGGATGCCATATTACTAGTATGGCAGGCACGTGGATGTCCATTGTTAAAGGATTTGGCGGAATGATGATTATTAATGATCAATTAAGTTTTAATCCATTCCTTCCAAGTCAATGGGAAGAATATGCGTTCAAAATTAATTTTAGAGCTAACCACTTGGCCATAAACATTAAGAAGACGGGAGTGGAGATTGCCAACTTATCGACTAATCCAATCACGCTACTCTTAAAAGGTAATTCGTATACGATACCCGGTGAAAGCAAACAGGTTATCTAATCAAAAGGCCAAGAATTTCTTCTTGGCCTTTTTTATTAAACTAAATCAATATCGGGTGTCGACTTATCAGTTAACGGAACACCTGCTCGTTCTTTTCTAGCGATTCTTGAAAACAAACTAACCTCCTGAGCGAACAAGAAGGTAAACAATAGTTTAACAAAGGATGTGTGATATTTCAATTGATCATAAAATTCAGGAGCAGCCGCTTTTAACTTAGGTAAATTATTCCAAGGTATAGATGGCATGTCATGGTGTTCATTATGATATCCTACATTCATGTTAACTCCATTCAATGGCCCATAATAACTATAGGTTTCTTGATTTTTATCGATAACTAAATAATGCTCTTGGATCCAACGGGCGCCTAGGGGATGTAAACCAACTGAAAAAAGAAAACTCAACCCTAAATAGGCGAGGGCAGGCCAACCTAAAAAATAGACAATCAAAGCATCGAACGTAAATTGAGCAATAATGTTGAGAATTACTCCGCGATCAAAAACGGCTAATTCAATACATCTGATCGTCCGAAATCCCTGGAAAAATGGATATAAAAGCAACCAAATGATTTTACCTATAGCATAATTATTAATCAATTTAGCTTCCCAATAATCAGGTAAATCAGCGTCTAATTCATGTACACCTTGAAAAGCATGGTGTTTTAAATGATAATTTTTAAACGAAATTGCTGTTGGGAATAAAGAAGGGAAATTGGCAATAATACCTGCAAATACATTCCACCCCGTCTTTTTAAATATCAAATTATGAGCTGATTCATGAATACACACAAAAAGTGTATGCGTAGGAAAGGCACCAATGAACCAAGCAGTACCAATAATCCACCACCATGAGGCATCTTTAACAAAATAAGCGAGCATGATTTGTAAACTAACACAACCCAGAATCCAAAGAAACGTAAATGGATTCTTCCCAATTAACTTTTTCACTTCAGGGTGTTTTTTAATAATATCCCGTGTTCGCTGACGATGAGGTTCGGCGCCTTCAACCCAAGTAAAATCTGTTAAAGTTGACATATTGTATTCAATTTTCTTACCCTCAAAGATACTATTTCGACTGATTATCTGACGATTTAAGGGAATTAATCTTGATTTATGACAATTTGGCATAAAGTGGCAGGATCGTTTATGATGGCATTATCCTTGTGTAAAAGGGTGAAAATTAAAAAAAATAATCATGGGAAAAATTATTGGAATTGACTTAGGTACCACCAACTCATGTGTGGCGGTTATGGAAGGGAATGAGGCTGTTGTTATCGCTAATTCAGAAGGTAGAAGAACGACGCCCTCCATTGTAGCATTTTTGGAAAATGGGGAACGTAAAGTAGGTGATCCTGCCAAAAGACAAGCCATTACGAATCCACAGAATACGATTTCATCTGTGAAGCGTTTCATGGGTAAGAAGTATTCAGAAGTAAGTTCAGAGTTAAAAACAATCTCATATCAAGTTGAGCAAGGAAATAACGATACACCACGTGTTCGTATTGGAGATCGTTTGTATACTCCACAAGAAATTTCAGCTCAAATTTTAACAAAAATGAAGCAAACGGCAGAAGACTATTTAGGTCAAACTGTTTCGGAGGCTGTCATTACGGTACCTGCTTATTTTAATGATGCTGAGCGTCAAGCAACAAAAGAAGCTGGACAAATCGCTGGTTTAGAAGTAAAACGTATCATCAATGAACCTACAGCTGCAGCTTTGGCTTATGGCGTTGACAAAGGTGGTAAGGATATGAAAATTGCCGTATTTGACTTAGGTGGCGGTACTTTTGACGTATCTGTTTTAGAATTAGGAGATGGTGTATTTGAAGTTAAATCTACGGATGGTGATACACACTTAGGTGGAGATGACTTTGATCAAGTAATCATTAACTGGTTAGCGGATGAATTTATTGCTGACGAAAAAATTGATTTACGTAAAGATCCAATGGCTTTACAACGCTTGAAAGAGGCGGCTGAAAAAGCTAAAATTGAATTGAGTTCAAGTGCTTCTACTGAAATCAATTTGCCTTACATTATGCCGGTGGATGGTATTCCGAAGCACTTAGTTCGTTCATTGTCAAAAGCAAAATTTGAGCAATTAGCGGATAGCTTAATCCAGCGTACCTTAGAGCCTTGTCGTCGTGCAATGAAAAACGCAGGATATACGAACTCGGATATTGATGAGGTAATCTTAGTTGGAGGATCTACTCGTATTCCTCGTATTCAAGAAGAAGTAGAAAAATTCTTCGGCAAGAAACCATCGAAAGGAGTTAATCCAGATGAGGTTGTAGCCATTGGTGCAGCGATCCAAGGTGGTGTATTAACAGGAGAGGTGAAAGACGTTTTATTACTTGACGTAACACCACTTTCTTTGGGTATCGAGACTATGGGTGGCGTATTCACGAAATTGATTGAAGCGAATACAACAATTCCTACGAAGAAGTCAGAGACATTCTCGACAGCTGCAGATAACCAACCATCAGTAGAACTTAATGTTTTACAAGGTGAGCGTCCGATGGCGAAAGATAATCGTTCATTAGGTCGCTTCCACTTAGATGGTTTGCCACCAGCACAACGCGGTGTACCTCAAATCGAAGTTACATTTGACATCGATGCGAATGGTATCTTAAACGTATCTGCCAAAGACAAAGGGACAGGTAAAGAACAAAAGATCCGCATCGAAGCGTCTAGCGGTTTAACTGATGAGGATATCGAGAAAATGCGTAACGAAGCGAAAGCGAACGAAGCATCGGATAAACTTGAAAAAGAAAAAGTTGAAAAAATCAATCAAGCAGATGCGTTGATTTTCCAATCTGACAAGCAATTGAAAGAGTACGGTGAGAAATTATCGGAAGGAAATAAAACGGCGATTGAAGGTGCATTAGCAGAATTAAGAGTTGCACATGCTTCTCAAGATTTAGCGGGTATCGATGCTGGATTAGAGAAATTAAATACGGCTTGGACCGCAGCTTCACAAGAAATGTATGCTGCAGGTGCATCAGAAGGAGGAGGAGGAGAAGGAGCACAGCCAACAGATACAGCCGCTGACGGTGGAGCTGAAGATGTGGCCTTCGAAGAAGTGAAATAACCCAACTTCGCTAAATTTAAAAGCCCGATCCTAAACAGATCGGGCTTTTTTTTCATATATATTATAATACTTACCTCTTACCTCTTACTTCTCACCTCTAACCGGTGATCCCGTCCCACAAACGCTTTCTCACTTGCAAGGATTCAATTGCAGACTGAGTGGCTCTTGACCATTTATCTGAGTCTTGACCACATAATTCCTCCATCATTCGATAGGCTAATTGACTATGATGATCTCCATCCACTTCAATATGACGTTCCAAATAGTACACCAACGTTTCGATTTTAGCAGGTGCATCTTGTTTTAATTGATCCACAATGAGTTGAAACATCCCAGGAATTAAATCCTCCCGTCCAAATGTAAATATTGCTGCAACCTCCTCTATAGGACGATTTTGGATTGATTCAAAAGTAAAATTTAAGAAATCACGAACAGAATCAGGAATCTCTAATGTAGGCAATAGAGATAAAACATCTTGAATCGATTGACAATTCGTCAATTGATTCAACGATGGTAAAACGTCAATGCCTAACTCTTGCATGGAACGAATATACAGTTCAAAATGACTGGTATATTGACCATGTTGGTCTACATCAGATTCCTCACCTAATACGATCTCATTGATTAAAAAACGAACCTCTGGCGAACCCTTAGGCACCCAAGGTTGATCCACTGAAGTTAATTCTTTTTGCAGTTTCTTAACCAAAGACATAAAATCCCAAACAGCAAACACATGATGCTGCATGAAATTAGCTAATTCTACTGGTGACTGAATATATCCGTTGATTGGATGTGTTAATAATGCTTGTTGGTGAGGCTCAATCGCCTTTTTAAGTGCTACTAGGGAATTCATGAATGTATACTACCTTTTCTAAATTTTAATGATTGGCCATTCCGACCATTTTTTACGGCTAATATCTCTGATACAATCGAAACAGCTATTTCATCTGGACCTTCAGCGCCAATATCTAATCCAATCGGACTCGATATTAAATTAACTTGAAGCGCTGGAATTTGTTTTAAAATTCGATCCAATCGTTTCGTTGGCCCTAATATTCCCACATAAGAGAAGCTTCGTAGATCTGAATACTTTTTTAAAAATGCCACATCTCGATCAAAATCATGTGTCATTAATACCAGACAATCTGTTGAACGGAATGGTAGTAAATCATCCCAATCATAACATGCTTGAACTGATTCACGAACTTTTGGATTCATCTTGAGTTTATTTCCAACCCAGTGAATTTCCCATGCTAATTGCTGGCAAAGCTGAATTAAACTGATCGCGTCAAATTGATTGCCTACAATCCAAATGCGCATATTAGCGGGAATATGTTCAACAAACACTTGTTTGTCGCCTTCTTGCGTAAAAGAACCAACCAAATCGGAAACTATTTTAATTTCAAAGCTAGGACCATCCCATATACTTTGAAGTGTATTGGCTTTTCCAGATTCTATACAAATAGTTAAATGCTCAGCAAATTGTTCAACATGTTCTCTAATCGGGTCTATAATGATTTCAATTAATCCTTGACATCCTAATCCAACACCCAATTGAAATGGATCATCCTCTCGGGTATCATAGGTAATATTCTTAATGGTTTGTTGGCGCATAGCTAATTGCGCTTTCTTTAATAAATCGCCTTCTAAACAACCGCCACTAATTCCGCCCCACCAATTTCCATTTTCGTCAATTAACATTCGTGCACCTGGCCGGCGATAAGCAGAACCTTCTACAAAAACTACGGTTGCTAATGCAAATGATTCCTCTGAATTCAACAAACGTTTTAATTGGCCAAGAATTTGAATTAATTCTTTCATGATTAAACTAGTTTTTCAGTTAGATAGGAAATCAGAAAATTAACATCATCTGATGTCGTACCCAAACCCATCGAGATTCGCAAGGTAGCCAAAGCCTCAGCATCGGACAATCCAATCGCCTTCAAAACATGAGAAGGTAAATGCGTTTTAGCATTACAAGCAGAACCATTAGATAAGGCAACTGCAGGAATTCGTTGAAATAATGTTTCCCAGTCAGTTTCAGGTAGGGAAATACTCAGTATATGTGGAACTGTCGCTTCATGCTTCGCATTCAATTTCCAATGGTTAGGTACAGCTTGAGCAATCCTTGATTTAAACTGAGCTAATTTTTGGGCATGAATCAATAATTCAGGGATCAATTTAAAGCTTGAAGCCAAGCCGATGATTTGTTGGACTGCCAACGTACCACTTCGAATTCCACGTTCCTGATCTCCTCCAAATACGATTGGATGAATCTTTACACCATTTTGTACGATTAAAGCTCCTATACCTTTAG
>JACCDT010036457.1_pt1 | contig 13995 bp, 14 predicted proteins | sample 7446291 | NCBI WGS metagenome assembly JACCDT01 (sample SAMN15323446, study PRJNA562643) | freshwater metagenome | isolation source: river surface water | place: USA:Blue River Watershed | collected 2017-08-17
GACAGGATTCTAGGCTAGTGTTTCTCATCGCCTAATCCTTGTGCAGGTTATGGTGTGAAACTGAACGCCGGTCGCCTCCTATAACTCTATTTTATATTAACATTGATTAATAATATCACAATATGGGTAAAGGAATTTGCGGATAGATAAAGCGGGATTGCTATAAATAAGTAACAGTTTTTTCGTCATAAAAATGAAATAAAATTATCTATTGAGTTTTAAAATAGGCATATTATTATTCGTTCTATGGAAAAAGGAACCTACGATTTAGAGCCTTTAGCGCCGCCGCCGCAAGCGCTTAGGCCAAAAAGACCTGCGGTTCTGCGCGGCACGCCCAGCCACCCCACCGATATGACGCCCGCCGAGGTGCGCGAGGCAAGGCGGCGCAAAATTCATGTCGATGGCACATCCGACGAGCCACCGAAAAGCCAGCTGCGTGAGGACGGCCTTGGCAATTCTTATGTGAGTGATAAACGAAAAAGCGCCGTCTTGCGCGCGAAATCCGATACGGATCTTGCGGGATCGGCGAGGGCGGAAAACACCGAGCTGCATCAAGGGTTCCGCAAATGGCGCAACATCATCGTGGCATCTGTTTTAGGATTGGTAACGTCTTTGGGCGGCTTGTGGTTTATCCGCGCCGGGCAAAAGCTCGACACCAGCCGCTACCAGCCGCAAAGCGGCGTCATTCTGTATGACAAAGATCCCGAAATCGGAGCGATGCGCAACTATTATGTGACGCTCGAAGACGGGATTCTTGGCGCGGTGCGCTTGCGCCAGGGGTATGAATCGAATCAATACGGCATTTATATCGGCAAGGCCGATGACATTGCGATAGCGGACCATATGCCTTACTGGCATGACCGTCTGCCCGCCTTGCAGCAGCAATTGCAGAATTTCCCGCTATCGACGGAATTCAAGCCGGGCGATGCCAAAAGGCTTGCGGTGCTGCGGGTGTTGATTCAGGAAATCAAATCGACCGATCCCGCCGCCGAAGATCCGCCGCCGCCTTTAAATGAAAATTCTGATCCTGAAAATACCGGCACAAGGGCTGGGGAACCAAACGGCAATCCCGCGCTGGCGCAGCAGCGCAGCAGAGGCGGCCGGTAGTTACGCTAAATTTTTCTTGAACAAATCCCGCGCCATTTCCAATCCGCGCTCGTCGATTCCATGCGCCAGATTGGGGCGCATTTCAGAGCTCACCGCAACGCCTTGACCGCGCAAGGCTTGTTCCGCCAGCGCCAGGCTTTGCGGCGGCACGATATCGTCTGCATCGCCATGCACCAGCATCACGGGCGGGGTGGACTTTATTTCTGCGTCCAGCAATTCCGGCGCCAGCAATCTGCCGCTGAATCCCGCGATGCAAGCGATTTGCGGCGTCCGGCGCAAGCCGACATGCAGCGCCATCATGCAGCCTTGGGAAAATCCGGTCAGCGCCAGGCGGCTTGGCGGAATTTTGTATTCCAGCAAAATTTCATCGCACCATGTGTTCAGAATTTCCGCCGCCCCGCGCAAGCCCGACAGCAATTTTTCCGGCTGCCAATAGGTAAGCGCGCCGTTGCGGTTGCTAGCGTCGATGTCGAACAGCGAAAACCATTGGCGGCCCATCGGATTCGCCTCGCAATCATGGGGCGCGTTCAAAGCGATGAACGCCGTATCGGGTAAAGCCGGCTGCCATTCCTGAGCTAGAGGGAATAAATCCATCGCATCCGCGCCATAGCCGTGCAGGATAACGACGGCGGATGTTGCCTTGCCCGAAGATGCAGGCAGGACAGGGCCGGATTTTTTGGGGATATTTGCGATCATGCGGATTTATTAGCCGCATCGGGCAAAAAACACTAGCAAAATAACGCAAGACAGCTAAGTTATGGCCATGGAAAACGATTCAAACTTGTTTATGCCGCTTTTGGTTTTGGCCGCCGTTTTCGCGACCGCCGCCGTTTTGATGCTGGGCATATCCCGCTTTGCCAGAAAACCGCAAGCGGGCGAAGACCCCATCGCCCGCGCCAAGGCGTCCAATAAAATGATGCAGTGGCGGATCAAGCTCCAGGCTTTGGCGATCATTCTTTTCCTGTTGATGCTGTATTTGCTGAAACCATGAAAATCCTAGTTCCCGTCAAGCGCGCCGTCGATTACAACGTCCGCATCCGCGTCAAGCCGGACGGCAGCGGCGTTGAAACCCAGAACGTCAAAATGTCGATGAACCCGTTCGACGAAATCGCGGTCGAAGAAGCGGTGCGGCTGCGGGAAAAAAATATCGCAACCGAGGTTGTCGTCTGTTCGATCGGCCCTGCCGCCTGCCAGGAAACTTTGCGCCATGGGCTTGCCTTGGGCGCGGACCGGGCGATCCATGTGCCGCATGACGGCGAAACCCAGCCTTTGGGCGTCGCTAAAATTTTATTTCAAATTGCTTCACGTGAAGCAATTTCGCTGGTCATCATGGGCAAGCAGGCGATCGACGACGATTTCAACCAGACCGGGCAAATGCTGGCGGGATTGTTGGGCTGGCCGCAGGCCGCCTTTGCGTCCAAGGTCGAAATTTCAGGAAATGTCGCGACGGTAACCCGCGAAGTCGATGCCGGGCTGGAAGTTTTGGAAATGGAACTGCCCGCAATTATCACGACCGATTTGCGCCTGAACGTGCCGCGCTTTACGTCGTTGCCGAATATCATGAAATCCAAATCGAAACCCCAGCAGCAAATTAAACTGGAAGAACTCGGCGTCGACTTATCCCCGCGCCTTATCACCCAAAAAGTGACCGAGCCGCCAAAACGCAAGGCGGGGGTTAAGGTCAAAGATGTCGCCGAGCTGGTTGAAAAACTGCGCGGCGAGGCAGGCGTGTTATGAGCCGCATCCTGATCATAGCCGAACATAACAACGCGCAAGCCGCCAAATCCACCTTGCATGTTTTGGGCGCGGCCCGGGAATTTTCGTTGCCTTGCGATGTTTTGGTTTTGGGGCATGGCTGCGGCGCGGTTGCAGAATCTTTGAAATCCGCGCCCGGCGTTGAAAAGATTTTTATTTGCGATCACGAATCTCAGGCGCATTTCATCGCCGAAAACGCCGTGCCACAGGTTGCGGCGATTGCAAAAAATTATTCGCATATTCTGCTGCCCGCGACCAGTTTCGGCAAAAATATTCTGGGGCGTTTGGGCGCGGCGCTGGATGTGCAGCCCATTTCCGACGTGATCAAAATTCACGGGGCCGATACATTCGACCGGCCGATTTACGCGGGCAACGCGATTGCGACCGTGCAGTCGAAAGACGCGATTAAAATCATGACATTGCGCCCGACCAATTTTCCTAGCCTTAAATTGGAAGGCGGCAATGCCGAAATTGCAACGTTATCTATCGGCGCTTCTGCTTCGCGCGCCGCGCGTTTTGTCAGGTTGGAATCCTCGCCAAGCGCAAGGCCGGATCTTGGCGCGGCGCGCATCGTGATTTCGGGCGGCAGAGGATTGGGGTCCAAGGAAAATTTCAAGATATTGGAAAAACTTGCCGACAGGCTTGGCGCCGCCATCGGCGCAAGCCGTGCGGCGGTCGATGAAGGATTCGTGCCAAACGATCTGCAAGTCGGCCAGACCGGCAAGATCGTCGCGCCGGAATTATATATCGCCGTCGGCATTTCCGGCGCGATCCAGCATATCGCCGGGATGAAGGATAGCAAAGTGATCGTCGCGATCAACAAAGACCCCGAAGCCGCGATTTTCCAAATCGCCGATTACGGCCTGGTCGGCGATCTGTTCGCGATCTTGCCCGAGCTTGAGGCTGCGCTAGAAAAAGCCAAAAATTAACCTATCTAGGGCAGTAAAAGGCCGCTGAAGCGGCAATTCTGGCCCATTTTTAAGATATACCGCTTGACGAGAGACGATCGGCTATATATTCTTTTCCTTAAAAGAAACAATTCTAACTAAGAGGACTGTGTATAATTTTTTATAATGCCTGGCTTGTAAGAACGCTGCCGCGCGAACGGTAATCACACTTGCCCGGCTAGGCAAACCGCATGAGCATAAAAAACATGGCAGAAAAATATTCCTCTATTGCGGATGAAGCGTTAAATCGCGGCTTGAAATTGGGCAGCCGGATGCAAGATGGCTGGGTTTATGCCGGGATTTCGCCTACGACCCACACCGCTTTTGCCTATGCGCCGGTCCTGGCGTTTGACGGCCGGAATGTATCTTATCGTTATGCCATCGAATTCCGTCCTGACCGCCTTGCCGCCGGTTATAAAGATAGCGCCCAGCGTTGCGACAAGGATCTGCAAGATCCCAACAAAGACGATGATGGCCTGGCCACCCTTCCTAGCTTTGAAGAGGCTGCTATTATTGCAAATAATGTTTATGACCATCTGGTTTTTGAGCGTCGATATACTCCGCATAAACGTTATTAAATGACAGGAACGGTGATCCAATCCAGCTCTTTTCGAGTCAAGATTGCCTGGAATACCGAAATTGCCAAGGACTGCGCGAAAGTCCCCCTTGTTTTTATCCGCAGAGACCGGCGCGGCTTGTACACTCCGGTTCCAAAACATCATTACAACCGCTGCAAACACAGATAGAGTTTTTTCCAAGTCTTGCGGCGCGAGCGGTCATCACTGTAATCTTAAAGGCGCAATTGGCCACGTCTTTGGGTCAAGCGGATTTCTTTGCTAGGAACATTGCGTTGAATGGGGTAGCTTGTTGTCAAATTCCATTCCTTATTCCAAGGAGATTTCCATGACCATCACCATCCAATCCATCGGCGTTATCGGCGCGGGCCAAATGGGCAGCGGCATCGCCCATGTCTGCGCGCAAGCCGGATACAATGTCACGCTGCTTGATATCAGCGACGATAGGGTGAAGGCAGGCGTCGCCGGTATCGAGAAAAACATGGGCCGCGCCGTGTCCAAGGGCAAAATGAACGAGGCCGATATGAAAGCCGCGCTGGGGCGCATCAAGGGCACGGCGAATTACGCCGATATGAAAAATTGCGATTTGGTGATCGAGGCCGCGACCGAAAACGAGGACATCAAGAAAAAAATCCTGCAAACCCTTGTGCCGAATTTGAAAAAGGACGCTTTGGTCGCAACCAACACCTCGTCGATTTCCATCACCCGGCTTGCCGCCGCGACCGACCGGCCAGGCCGTTTCATCGGCATGCATTTCATGAATCCCGTGCCGATCATGCAATTGATCGAGGTAATTCGCGGCATCGCCACCGACGACGCCACCCATGACGCGATTTTGGACGTCGCCAAAAAACTGGGCAAGACCACTGCCGAATCCGAAGATTTTCCGGGCTTTATCGTCAACCGCATTTTGCTCCCCATGATCAACGAGGCGGTGTACGCGCTGCACGAAGGCGTGGGCGACGTGAACGCCATCGACACCGGGCTGAAGCTGGGCGCGAATCACCCGATGGGGCCTTTGGAATTGGCCGATTTCATCGGGCTGGATACTTGCCTTTCGATCATGCAGGTTTTGTATGACGGACTTGCCGATTCCAAATACCGCCCATGCCCGCTGCTTGTGAAGTATGTCGAAGCCGGATGGCTGGGCCGCAAAACCGGCAAGGGTTTTTACGATTACAGCGGCGAAAAGCCGGTGCCGACAAGGTAGTATATATAAAGGCACTAGATGATAACTGATGAAATTCTAGACCCAAAAAGAAAACCAGCCGACCATGTGATAAGGGTCGACACCGATTATGCCTATCCTCAACGCCCGCCCTTGTTTAGTAACTCCGATAACTATGTAGATTTTAATTCGGTTGTGGCTAATCAATACCGTCCCGGCACGCAATATGACGCGCTTGGCGGAAATGATATTGTGACTCTGCCTGCGACTTTGCAAGACGCGCAAAGATCGGGTTTCGACCACACCCGCGTTTTTTCCGGGGGCGACGGATTGGATGTTATTGTCGCTGGAGATATCGGTTACAGGATTGACGGCGGCGCAGGAAATGACGGCCTGTATGGCGGATTGGGGCATGACGTTCTGAACGGCGGAAATGGCAATGATGCCTTATTCGGTAATGGGCTGGGCGATTTACTTATCGGCGGCCAAGGATTTGATTATTTTGTTTTCGATCTTTGGTATGGAAACTTTAATCATGGAACCGATATTATCGCGGATTTTGAGCGCATTTTTGACCGAATTGAAATTAACGCCGAAGTTTTTGTCGATTATGACGGCAGAGACCTGGAAAATCTTTTAAATCTGGGAACCGATAAAAACGGACATGCTACAATAAAAATAGACCGTGATGGCGAAGCGGGTTTGCACGAATGGCAGCAAATAGCCGAAGTGCAGAATATGCCCGAGCTGTTTCTGGAAGATTTGGTCATCGCCAAATACTATTTTGATTCCGGGTCTTTTAATTATGAAGGCGGCGCTGCCCGCGATAAAGTCTTTTTATTCAATGCGAATTCCTCTCTGCACGCCGAAGGCAGGGGCGGCAGCGATAATTTCCAAGGAGGGAATTTCGGCGATTACTTGGATGGCGGCGACGGTAACGACAGCCTATGGGGCGGTCTTGGCTCTGACATATTGATTGGCGGCACAGGAGATGATTTGATTTTTGCAGATATGCCCACTTCTGTGCCTTCCATTGGATTGAGTGGCGAAGATGTGATAATTCCCGGCGGCGGGTTCGATGGGATAAATCTATACGACATCGGGGGAGGCAATGATTTTATGTCCGATGAAATTTATTATGGACTTGAAGATTATAATAGCCATTTCGATGTCATAAACGGGTTTTACAGCGGCAGCGACAAGATTATGCTGTCGGATTTAATAGATTATAATGGCCTGATCCATGATTTTGCGCAGATAACGAATGTCAATGGCATCACAAGGTTAAGCATCGATATGGATGGTAATCAGGGAAATTATGGTTGGAAACAGCTGGCGCAATTTTCCAACTTTGGCATGACCGGCAATATTGTAAACTACACCGATCTGGTTGTTGTTTAATAGCGGCCCGGTGCCGACAAGGTAGTATTATCGGCAAAATAAAGACTCTTTACAAAAAAATCTTTTTCCTTTAAAGACCAGCTCTTTAAGGAGTGCATTCCCGTGGCAAAAAAGTCTAACGATGGCATAACGATACTGAGTATACAAATCCACTCCGGCCTGGTCGAGGCAATGGAGTATGGTGATAGGGACGCTGTTCACGCTATACTATGGGATGCAACTGAGCTTGTAGCGGAAATAAAACAGGTATCCGTGCGTGCGGAATTTGTCCGGGCGCTTGCCTATACGATAAGGATTGCGGCGGGGCGTGGAGTAAGCACCATTGATAACCCCGAAAAAGAATTATTCACGACGGGAGAAGCCGCGCAGATTTGTAAAGTATCTCAGAAAACCATCGCCCGTTATTTCGATTCGGGCCGCTTGCGCGGTTACCGCGCGCCTGGCATCGGTTCGCGCCTTATATTCAGGGACAGTCTGATCTGTTTTATTAGGAAATGCCGCATTACAAGCAAGGGCTGTGCGTGGGAAACTTTGCGACAAAGCGTTGAAAAAAGCGGTATACCCGAATGGCAAGAGGCAATTAAAAACCCGACGCTGGATTTGGAAAGGGTTAATCACGCCCGGCATATGCTGGAAGAATGGCGCTTTCGCGGGTACGAATAATTGTCAGGTTCCCGCTGGTGGGTTTTCTTGCGCCGGCAGAAATTGTTCCAAAAAACCTGTCATTTCCGCACTGTCCCATTCGGCGGCGCCGAAAAGCCGCGCGATTTCCTGTCCGTCCGGCGTCATGACAAAGCTGGCGGGAAGGCCAGGAACTTTCCAGCGCGACGAGATCGCAGATTTTTCGTCTGTGAAGATTTCCAGATTTTTCAGCCCGGTTTTATCCATAAATCCTTTGGCCGCGGCATAGCCCTTGACGTCCTGATTGACCGCGATCACCTTTAACCCGCGCGGCCCCAGTTTTTCTTGCAACCGGTCCAGCGCGGGCATTTCCTTGATGCAGGGCACGCACCAGGTGGCCCATAAATTCACCACAAGCAACTGTCCCTTGAAATCGGTAAGTTTCAGCAGTTGGTCGTCCCCGCCGCGAAAGGCGACAGGCGGTTTCTTGACTGGGCTTTCATTGACCAAAAGCCCGCCAATGGCGGATTCCGCGCGGGCCGCAGGCGGCAAAAGATTGTAAAACAGGGCGGCAAGGGCTATGATGAAAACCCAATTTCGGAAAATTCCTGTCATGTCCCGGACCCTTTCAAAAAAACAATCGCGGCGGAAAACGCCATCCAAAAACGCCCTTTGGGGCGGGCGGTTTAACGCCGCGCCTTCGGCCGTCATGCAACAGATAAATGTTTCGATCCACTTTGACAAGCGTTTTGCGATGCAGGACATAAAAGGGTCGCGGGCGCATGCGAAAATGCTGGCCCGGCAAAGGATCATTTCCGCAAAAGACGAAGCGAAAATCCAAAAAGGGCTGAACGCGATAGAGGCGGAGATAGGGGGCGGAAAATTCCCGTTCCGCGAGGAATTCGAGGATATTCATCTGAACATCGAAGCGCGCCTTCAGGAATTGATCGGCGATGCGGCGGGACGGCTGCACACCGCGCGGTCGCGCAACGACCAGGCGGTCACCGATTTCCGGCTTTGGGTGCGCGATCAGATCGACGATCATTTTCTGCCTGCGCTGGACGGGTTGATCCGCACGCTTGCGCAAAAAGCGGCGGAGTATAGCGATACGATCATGCCGGGCTATACCCATTTCCAGGCGGCGCAGCCCGTCACATTCGGCCATCATCTTTTGGCTTATTGCGAAATGCTGTCCCGCGACGCGGCGCGATTTTCCGATTGCAGGGCGCGTTTGAACGAATCGCCTTTGGGCGCAGCCGCCTTGGCCGGAACGTCTTTTCCCATCGACCGGCATTTTACGGCAAAGCAATTGGGATTCGATGCGCCGATGCGCAATTCGCTGGATGCGGTGGCGTCGCGCGATTTCGCCATTGAATTTTTATCGGCGATGGCGATTCTATCGTCGCATTTATCGCGACTTTCCGAGGAGTTGATCATTTGGTGCAACGACCGTTTCGGCTTTGTGCAATTGCCGGAATCCATGACCACGGGATCGTCGATCATGCCGCAGAAACGCAATCCCGACGCCGCCGAATTGGTGCGCGGGAAAACGGGCAGGATTTTCGGATCGCTGCAGGGGCTTTTGGTTCTGATCAAGGGATTGCCTTTGGCTTATAACAAGGATCTGCAAGAAGACAAGCCGCTGGTTTTCGACGCCGCCGACGCTGCGATTCTGTCGCTGCAGGCGATGACGGCGATGATACAGGGGCTGCAAGCCGACCGAAAGAAAATGCTTGCCGCCGCCGATTCCGGTTTCGCCACCGCGACCGATTTGGCGGATTATATCGTGCAGGAATTGGACATCCCGTTCCGCAAGGCGCATCATATCGTCGGCGCGCTGGTCAAGCTGGCCGAGAAAAAGAAAATCGGCCTTGCCGGCCTGACGCTTTCCGATTTGCGCAGCGTGGAGCCGAGGCTGGACAAGGATTGCCTGCGCGTTTTGGACGTAAAATATTCGGTTTCGTCGCGCACAAGCTTTGGCGGAACCGCGCCAAGCAACGTCAAAAAGGCGGTGGCGAAAATAACGGGGAGAAAAATTCGATGAAAAAATTCGCGCTGTTGTTGTGCCTGCTTGCGCTGCTTTCCGCCTGCGGCAAAAGAGGATCGTTGGAGCCGCCGCCGGGCGGGGAGCGCGATTACCCCAAAACCTATCCGCAATATTAAGGGAAGAAAAATGACGCTGGATCCAAGATTTTTTTCTTATGGCGAGAACGGTTTATGCGTCGAGGGCGTTGCGCTTGAAAAAATCGCGGAATCCCTTGGCACGCCCTGCTATGTCTATAGCCAAGCGATGATGGAAAGCAATTTCCGCGACTATGAATCCGCCTTTGCCGGGCAGAACGCCACGATTTGCTATGCCGTCAAGGCTTGCCCGAATCTTTCGGTGATCCGGGTTTTCGGCAATATGGGCTCTGGCGCCGACGTGGTTTCCGAAGGTGAGCTGCGCCGCGCGCTGGAAGCAGGCATCCCCGCGAATAAAATAGTTTTCGCCGGGGTCGGAAAAACCGTCCAGGAAATGCGTTATGCCTTGGATTGCGGCATTATGTATTTCAGCGCCGAATCCCTGCCGGAATTGCAAATGCTGCAAAAGGTGGCCTCGTCGCTCGATAAAAAGGCGCGGGTCGTGCTGCGCGTCAATCCGAACGTGGACGCGAAGACCCACGCCAAGATCACAACGGGAAAAAACGAAAACAAATTCGGCATCGACCTTGGCGTTCTGCCGCAGGCGGTCGGGTTTATCAAAGATTGCAGCCATATAGAGCTTTTGGGCCTTGCGATGCATATCGGATCGCAATTGACCGAAGCGCAGCCTTTCGCCGACGCCATGGGCGTTTTGCGCCGGGAAACGATCAAGCTAAAATCGGCGGGATTCGATTGCCCGGTGATCGACGTCGGCGGCGGGCTTGGCATTTCCTATCAGGGCCAAAATATTCCCGCCGTGTCGGAGCTTGCCAAGATCGCGGAAAAGGAATTCGGCGATTTGGGTTGCCGGCTTACCTTGGCGCCCGGGCGTTCTTTGACCGGCGCCGCCGGCGTATTGCTGTCGCGGGTTATTTTCGTCAAGCAGGGTACGGCAAAAAAATTCGTCGTCATCGACGCCGCGATGAACGATTTGCTGCGTCCGACATTGTACCAGGCGCATCACGAAATTCATTCGGTGCAAAAATCCGCAGACGCAATGGCGCTTGCCGATCTGGTGGGTCCCGTGTGCGAGTCTGGCGATTATCTGGCCCAGGACAGGATGATGCCGTCCTTCAAGGGCGGGGATTTGCTGGTTTTGGCGGGGGCCGGGGCCTATGGCGCTTCGATGTCGTCCAATTATAACAGCAGGCCGCTTGCCGCCGAGGTGTTGGTGCGCGGCGAGCATTTCGCCCCGATCCGCGAGCGGCAAAGCATCGAGGCGCAGTGGCGGTCCGAGGTCAAGGCTCCATGGCAATAAACCTGGCCGAAACATCTTTGCGCCTTTCCGCCCGGCTGCGCCATTGGGCGGCGAAAAAACAGCCCAACGTTTTACAGATTTTTTTGGCGGGCATGGCGCTGTTCTGGGAAAAATCGGCCAAATATATCTGGCCTGCTTTTGTTGTGGCCGGGCTTTTCATATCGGCCGCTTTTTTCGAGCTGTTTGATGTTTTGCCCGGCTGGCTGCATGCCATGCTTTTGGCTTATCTGACGCTGGCTTTTGCGGCGTACGTATATAATTTCCGTCGCCGCTTCCGCTGGCCGGCAATGGACGCGATTTTGCGGCGGATCGAAATCGACAGCCATTTGCAGCACCGCCCGCTGACCGGGCGCGCCGACCGCTTGCCGGAAATCCAGCAGGACAGCGCGCTGGCGCAATCCTTGTGGCAAAGGCACCAGGAATCCTTGCAAAAAAGCCTGACGCGGTTGACGGCGTCATGGCCGCGTTTCGGCTTTGCTCCTTTCGATCCATGGGCTTTGCGTTCGATATTGCTTTTGCTGCTTGCCGTCGGCGCGATGCAGGCAGGCGCCGATTGGACCGACCGGCTGCGCCGCGCCTTTCAGCCTTCTGTTCCGCCTGCCAGCGATTTGATCGCGGCGCTTAGCGTTTCGATCAAGCCGCCCGAATATACCCGCATGCCGCAAATCAATCTTTCGGGGCGCAATAGTGAAGCGCCCATCGCCGTGCCGCAAGGCAGCAAGCTGTTCGTTCAGTTCCAGGATATCCGCATCGCGCCAAGGCTGTCTTTGGACGGGGAAGCCATCGACGTCGCGGCGCTCGACCAGGTCAATTTCCAGGCGGAAAAGATTTTGCAACAAGGCGGCGGCAAGCTTAAGGCCTATGCCGGCTGGCTTTCTTTGGGCGAATGGCAATTGGAAATCCTTCCCGATCTTGCGCCAAAGATCGAATTCGACGCCGAGCCTTATATCACCGAGCGCGCCAGCCTGCGCATCGGCTACAAAGGCCGCGACGATTACGGCATAGAATCGGCAAGCGCGGTGATCACAAAAAAGGGCGAGGCGGAAAAAATCACGCTCAAGCTTCCCGCATTCGGAAAGAATGGCGGCGATTTCAAAAACGCCAGCTATCACGACGTCGCCTATCACCGCTGGGCCGGGACAAAGGTGTCGATGCAGCTGATCGCCGAAGACGCATTGCGGCAAAAATCTCTCTCTGCCCCGGTCGAATTCACCATGCCGGAAAGAATTTTCAAGAATCCCACGGCGGCGCGCATCGCCGAATTGCGCAAGCAATATATGTTCGATCAATCGGATGCGCATCAATTCGCCCAAGGGCTGAGCGGGGTTTTGCGCGAGCCTGCATCCTATAAATATGACGGCGTCGTGACCATGGCGCTTTCGGTCGCGGTGCAGCGGGCCTTGCACGCGCAAGGACGCGATGTCAAAGGGTCGCTTTTGGCGTTGTCCTGGGACATCGCTTTGCGGCTTGAGGACGAGGGCGTTTCGATCGCCGAGCGCGATTTGCGCGGCCTAGAGCAAGCCTTGCAGGACGCCTTGTCGCGCGGGGCATCAATGGCCGAAATCGAACAGCTGCTCGGCCAGTTCGAGCAGGCGATGAGCGATTACCTAACCGCGATGTATCAGCACATGCAGCGCGACGTGCTTTCGGATTTGCCCGCGCTTGACCCCGATAGCGCGTCTGTGGATGTGCAGGACGTCGACAGGCTTTTGGAACAGATCCGCCAGCTTTTGCGCAGCGGTAACAACGAAGAGGCGCAGAAACTTTTATCCAAGCTGCAAGAAGTCATGGCCAATATCCGGCAAAACCAAGGCCAGCAGGCGGAAAGCGCGAAAAAAGCCGCCGAGCTGATGAAAAAGGCGCAAACGCTGATCCGCACGCAGCAGCAATTGCTGGATCACAGCCACGGACTTTCCGATCTTGGCGCGCAAAAAACCGCTGTCGGCGAAAAACAAAAATCTATCCAAGACGATCTTGCGAAATTCCGGGCGGAATTGAAACTACTCGGCGCGCCGGACATAAAGCCTTATCAATCCGCGGATTATTCCATGGGGCATGTGCGCCGCCTGCTGCGCGAATCCTTTCCCGCAAAGGACAAAGCCGAAAACCCTGTGGATTTGGTTTTACAAAATCAGGGCAACGCGCTGGAACAGTTGCGCGCCGGATTGCAAGAATTGATGAAGCTGATGAGCAGTTCCGGCGGCGGCGCGGGCCAAATGCGCGCGGGGTCCGGCAAGACCGATCCTTTTCGCCGGATGCGTCCCGGACAAGGTCTTTTGGACGATCCCAGCATAAAGGTGCCGAGCGTTCCGGAATTGCAGCGCGCCAAGGAAATTCTGGATGAACTGCAAGACCGGTCGGGCGATTATTCCAGGCCCGAAGTCGAGCGCGACTATATCAACCGGCTTCTTAGAAGATTTTAAGAAAAAATAGAATCAGTGCGCGTGGCTTTGTTCTTGTTCCGGCGCGGGTTCTGGCGCGTCGTGCGGGTCAGTATCATCGTCCATGCCCTCGGTGTCGCCATGGATCGGCGCTTCTTCTAAATTTTCTTCTTCTTTTTCATGGCCGTGCTGCATGTCGGACGGCTCCGTGTCTTGGGGCTTTTCGGCAAAGGTCACAAGCAGCTTGACGTCTTGATCGGTTTGTTTGGCAAAAGAAGTCGAAAAGGGCAAGGTTTCATGTGGCAATATGCGCGAGGCGGGCGGCGGCGCGATCCAGCTGTGCAATTCTTGTCCCTGCGCGTCCAGTATTTTGAAAAGCATAAAAGGAACGGTAACGGGTTCACCCGAAAGATTGACGATCTTGCCTTGCAGCGCGATCTCGCTTTGACCGGTCTGAAATTCTTCGCCTTCTTGCGGCGGAATGGGAGAAGAAGAAAGCTCGGTGATCGCAAGACCCGCGCCCAAGACCGCCTTTGGCATTCCGGCCATGGCGTAAATCTTTTCTGCCGCCGGCCAATAGGATGTAATTTGCGCGCGCCAA
>JACCDT010160150.1_pt1 | contig 13992 bp, 12 predicted proteins | sample 7446291 | NCBI WGS metagenome assembly JACCDT01 (sample SAMN15323446, study PRJNA562643) | freshwater metagenome | isolation source: river surface water | place: USA:Blue River Watershed | collected 2017-08-17
CCCAGGGTACCGGCATTGGCCATGACCCCGGCCGCGAACTTCTGGGTGTAGCCCTGCTTGATCATGCCGGCAATCATGATCGAACCAATCGCCACTACCGTGGCGGGCGAGGAGCCTGAGACTGCAGCAAAGAAGGTACAGGCCAGCACCGCTGCAATGGCCAGGCCACCACGAATGTGGCCTACGCAGGCTACGGCAAAGCGAATCAGTCGCTTGGCCACGCCACCCGTGCTCATCAGGGCGCCGCCCAGAATGAAATAGGGAATGGCCATCAGGGTGTAGTGTTCGGAGGTCTCAAAGAGCTTAATGGCCAGTGAGGCCAACGAGTCCTGCGCGAACATCAAGATGGTCAGCAGGCTGGACAGGCCCAGTGCAATCGAGATGGGCATGCCCAGGAACATAAAGGCAAACAACAGTACGAAGAGGACGACGGAATTCATGAGCGGGCCTGCTCTTTCTGGTCGGTCTTGAAGGCGTCGATGGCGTCCTTGGCCTCGTCCGCGAGATTGAAGGTTGTGCGTTTGCCGGTGATGACATCACGCAACAACTGCAACAGTCGGTAGATCACCAGCGCGTAGCCCAGGGGCAGGACAAAGCGGGGCATCCACTGGGGGAGCCAATGAATGTCTTGGCTCATGATGCCAATGTCATACATTTTGTAGACATAGATGGTGCCGCCATAAAGCACGATGCTGGCGTAGAGAATGCAACAGAGAATCGCAACGAGTGTCGCCGTTCTTTGCCAATTTTTTGGCATGAGCTTGACGACTGCGTCCACTCCGATGTGCGCCCCCAGTTTGACCCCCCATGCGGCCCCAACAAAAATGAGGGCTGCAAACAGGAAAGTGGTGAATTCGAAAGCCCAGTCGATGCTGGCGCCTAAGACGTATCGGAAGAAGACGTTGATGCAGGTGATCACCGTCATAAGGGCCAATAGCGAGGCGACAAAGTACTCCTCGAAATGGTCTAGGAATTTTTTCATGATGCGAGCCCGTGGTGAGTGCAGGGGGACTGGGGGTCTAGAAAAAAGGCCGGCGTCGTTTGGACGTCGGCCTTTCTCTCGTGAACGAGAGAGTTACTTGTTGGCGGCCTGAGCTGCTTTGATCAGGTCGGCACCAATACCAGGTTCAAACTGCTTCCAGACTGGAGCCATGGCCTTCTGCCAGGCGGCTAGCTGCTCTTTGTTCAGCTTGATGATCTTGGCTTTGTTGTCGGCCACGATCTTTTTGCGGTCGTTTTCGTTGATGCTGTTGGCCAGATCGTTGCCGTACTTGGTGGCTTCGTCCATGGCTTCACGCAGACCCTTTTGGATGTCGGCGGGTAGCTTCTTCCACCAGCCCGCGTTGGTTACCACCATGTAGTCGATCGTGCCGTGGTTGGTTTCCAGGATGGTCTTTTGAACTTCATGGAATTTCTTGGAGTAGATGTTGGACCAGGTGTTTTCTTGGCCATCGACCACGCCGGTCTGCAGACCCTGATAGACCTCAGCAAAGGCCATCTTCTGGGGGCTGGAGCCCAATGCCTTGAACTGAGCCTCTAGGACGTCGGAGGCCTGAATGCGGAACTTGAGACCCTTGACACTCTCGGGCAGCAGGATGTCTTTGTTGGCTGACAGCTGCTTCATGCCGTTGTGCCAGTAGGCCAGTCCGATGATGCCTTTGGATTCCATAACGGTCAGTAGCTTCTGGCCCTCTTTGGAGGCCTGGAAACGGTCCACTGCGGCGATATCCTGGAACAGGAAGGGCAGATCGAACACAGCAATTTTCTTGGTGTAGCGGTCGAACTTGGAGAGCGAGGGCGCGATGAACTGGACGTCGCCGAGCAGGAGGGCTTCCATTTCTTTGCCATCACCGAACAACTGCGAGTTGGGGAAGACTTGAACCTGAACTTTGCCAGGCAGCTTCTTCTCAGCCAGTTCTTTGAATTTGAGGGCAGCCAGGCCTTTCGGCGTCTGATCGGCCACCACGTGGCTGAATTTGATCACGATGGGGGCAGCCATGAGGTTGGCCGAGAACAGGCCAGCGGCAGCCAGCATGGCGATGCGAGAGATTTTCTTCATTGTCATCCTCGTAGGTGTTATCAAACAGTGAGGCCACATGATAAGCCGAACGGATCGGTTATTCGGTTGGGGTATCCGCGTAATTTCTAATCATTTCGACCAAGGCCTGGGTATGTTGGGGTAAACCCTCATTACTGCGTACCACAATTGATCTCTCCCGAATGGCCCAGGGGTCGGTGAGTGCCACGATGTGAAAAGAGGGTGCCGGTGATCGCTGCTCGGCATGACGCCTGGCCACAGACTCGGGCACTACCGCCACGCCGACATTGGCGGCCACCATATTGCAGATGGCTGGGAAACTGCCCAACTGGATTCGAAGACGCAGCTCGCGTCCCATAGCTCGCACGACCTGCGATAAGAAGGTTTGGATGCTGCTGGACGAACGCATGCCAACGAAGTTGTTGTCCAAGGCATCTGCAAAAGGGAGGCTCTTGCGCTTGGCCAGGGGGTGTTTGAGGGGGGTGATCAGCACCAGACGATCGGTGGAAAAGTGAAGGGTATCCAGACCTGGCACCTGCAGCATGGCACTCACAATGCCGATGTCGGTGCGTCTCTCGAGCACGGCCCGAACGATGTCGCCGTTTTCATGTTCCTGCAGGTCAATGCTGACATCCGGGTTCTGGCTGAGAAAGGCGGAGAGCATGTTGGGCAGGAAGTCGGTCACCGCCGTGGTGTTGGCATGAATGCGCACGTGTCCCCGCAGCCCCTGGGCCAGCTCGGCCAGGTCACTCTTCAGGGCATCGAGCTGTTGCAGCATTTGTCGAGCATGAAAGACCACCGCCTCACCGGCCTGGGTGAGTCGAACCCCACGGGGTAGGCGATCGAGCAGGACTGTGTCGAGCTGCTCCTCCATGGCCTTGATTCGGCCGCTGGCGGCTGAGAGGGAGAGATGCAGCCGCCCGGCTGCCTCGGTGATGTTCTGGGCGTCGGCGATTTCACGCAGCAGACGAAGGTCGGTGGTGTGCAGGTGAATTTGTTGCATGCCAACTATCTTACCGAGGATCAGCCTTAGCCTACGGCTAAACCGGAGGCTATGGCCTAAAAATCAGAATTGCAGGGCCTAGCCTTCGGGCGCAGCATATGCAGCCGTGTCTGCTGAAGAGGGTGTTGCCATGTCGTCATTTGATTTTTCGGACTGGGTTGGTCGCCAACAGCGCCAATCGGACCAGCTGTCTGCAACGCCCGCTCGGGCCCTGGCCGCCACCTTGGATCGCGAAGAATCCTACGAGTTGGGCGATGCACTGCCAGGCTTGTGGCATTGGCTCTACTTTCTGCCGTTGCACCGTCAGTCTGAACTGGGGGTGGATGGTCACGCCAAGCGAGGTGGTTTCCTGCCACCCGTGCCGCTACCCCGACGAATGTGGGCTGGTGGTCAGCTCAACTGGCATCAGCCACTGAAGATTGGTGAGTCAGTCGAACGGGTCTCGACCATCAAGAGTGTGACCCACAAGAGCGGCAAGACCGGTGACCTGGTCTTTGTGGCGGTGGAGCATGCGATCTCGAATGCTCAGGGCTTGGCGATGACCGAGGTCCATGACATCGTTTACCGGGACAACCCGCCGGCCAGTGCCCACGGTGCCCCGATGGCAGCCGGTGAGTTGGCTCCGACTGATGCAGACTTTGAGCGCAGCCTGACGCCAGACGATGTGCTGCTGTTTCGTTATTCGGCGCTGACCTTTAATGGCCACCGCATTCATTACGACCGTCGTTATGTCACCACCGAGGAGGGCTACCCAGGCCTGGTGGTCCATGGCCCCCTGATCGCGACGCTGTTGGTGGACCTCGTGCGCCGTCAGCCAGGTCTTGGGTCCTTGCGGTCGTTTGATTTTCGGGCGATTCGTCCCACCTTCGATGGCCAGCCGATGACGGTCTGTGGCAAGGCGATGGCCGATGGGCAGATCAGTCTGTGGGCCCAGGACCATCAAGGGTTTGTGACGATGAGGGCGACTGCTGTCTTGGCCGCTTAAAGGAATTTGGCAACCGACGATGGCCAGACCAAGGCCGTCATCACTTGTTTGATGTGTCTTTTTATTTTGGAGTAGTCCATGCATGAGATTCCCGCTGCCGATGCCCACCAAGACCTGAGAGAGGCCTTGCGTGATTTGTGTGCCCAGTTTGATTCCAAGTATTGGCAAGAGGTCGATGACGCCCGCGGCTACCCAGAGGCCTTTGTCAATGCCCTAACCGAGGCCGGCTGGCTGGCCGCCTTGATTCCGGCTGAGTACGGTGGATCTGGGCTTGGTCTGACGGAAGCCTCAGTCATCATGGAAGAGATCAACCGCTCGGGTGGCAACGCGGGCAGTTGTCACGGCCAGATGTACAACATGGGCACGATTCTTCGCCATGGCTCGGCCGAGCAAAAGCAGCTGTACCTGCCCAAGGTTGCCAGTGGCGAGTTGCGTCTGCAGAGCATGGCCGTGACCGAGCCCACCACCGGGACCGATACCACCAAGCTCAAGACCACCGCGGTCAAGAAAGGCGATCGCTATGTGGTCAATGGCCAGAAGGTCTGGATCTCGCGCATTCAGCACTCGGACCTGATGGTCTTGCTGGCCCGAACCACGCCACTGGATCAGGTGACCAAGAAGAGCGAAGGCATGAGCATTTTCCTGGTGGACCTGCACCAGGCCATTGGCAAGGGCATGACCGTTCAGCCCATTCGCAACATGGTCAATCACGAGACCAACGAGGTCTTCTTTGACAACCTGGAGATCCCCGCCGAGAACCTGATTGGTGAGGAGGGCAAGGGCTTTAAATACATTTTGGATGGCTTGAATGCCGAGCGTGCGCTGATTGCCGCCGAGTGCATTGGCGATGCCTATTGGTGTATTGATCGGGCACGCAAGTACGCCAGTGAGCGGGTGGTCTTTGGCCGGCCGATTGGCCAGAACCAGGGTATTCAGTTTCCGATTGCCCAGGCCTTTATCGAGACCGAGGCGGCCAACCTGATGCGATTCAAGGCCTGTGAGCTGTTTGATGCAGGCAAGCCCTGTGGTGCAGAGGCCAACATGGCCAAGCATCTGGCGGCCAAGGCCTCTTTTGAGGCGGCTGATATCTGTCTGCAGACGCACGGGGGCTTTGGCTTTGCCTGTGAGTACGATGTGGAGCGCAAGTTCAGAGAGACACGCCTGTACCAGGTGGCGCCGATCTCCTCGAACCTGATTTATTCCTATGTGGCCGAGCACCTGCTGGGCCTGCCCCGGTCCTTCTAAGCGACCGCGGACTGACTGATCAACCAGAAGAGTAGAGCCTTGAATCAACCAACACAGACTTTGCCCTTGACGGGCATTACCGTGGTTTCGCTGGAGCATGCGATTGCAGCGCCCTTTGCCTCACGTCAGTTGGCGGACCTTGGTGCTCGGGTCATCAAAGTGGAGCGTCCCGGAGAGGGAGATTTTGCGAGGCGTTACGACGAGCGAGTCGATGGCTTGGCTTCTCACTTTGTCTGGGTGAACCGCTCCAAAGAGAGCCTGACGCTGGATCTGAAGAACGACCAGGCCATGACGGCCCTGCGCAGGCTATTGGCCAAGGCCGATGTCTTGATCCAGAACCTGGCACCCGGTGCGGCGGCCCGCATGGGGTTGTCCTATGAGCAGCTGAAAGATGAATTCCCTCAGCTCATCGTCTGCGACATCTCAGGCTACGGTGCAGACGGTCCGCATCGTGATCGCAAGGCCTACGACCTGCTGATTCAGAGTGAGGCTGGCTTTCTGTCAATTACCGGTACGCCCGATACGCCGAGCAAGGCGGGCTGCTCGATTGCCGACATCGCAGCCGGCATGTACGCCTTTACCTCGATTCAGTCGGCGCTCTTGCTGCGGGCCAAGACCGGTGTGGGCAGTGGCATTGATGTGAGCATGCTGGAGTCGCTGGCCGAGTGGATGGGCTATCCGCTTTACTACGCCTACAAGGATGCGCCGCCGCCGGTTCGGGCCGGGGCCTCGCATGCGACGATTTTCCCGTATGGGCCCTTTAAGGCCGGTGATGGCCGCAGTGTCATGCTGGGCCTGCAGAACGAGCGCGAGTGGCTGGCCTTCTGTGACAAGGTGCTTCAGGATGCCGCCTTGGCCAGCGATGCACGGTTTGCCAGCAACGCACAACGCAGTGCCAACCGGATTGAACTGACGGCATTGATTGAGCAGGCCTTCTCGGCCTTGACGGCAGCCCAGGTCGCCGAGCGTCTGGACGAGGCTGGCATTGCCAACGCCAATATGAACGACATGCACGACCTCTGGGAGCATGAGCAACTAAAGGCTCGCGATCGGTGGGTGTCGGTTGGGACCACTGTAGGTCAGGTCCCGGCGCTCAAACCACCTGGTCGAAGCACAGCCTTCGAGCCGGTCATGCGGGCCGTGCCGGGTGTGGGCGAACAAACCGAGTCGATTCTGAAAGAATTGGGTTTTGACGAGGCCAGCCGTTCAGCCATGCGCGCGGCCAAGGCCATCTAATCAATCAACCTTTTTGGGACCTCGTCTCATGAACGCAGCCACACCCGACCATTTGCTCAACCCCACCGCACAGCTGGCGGAGTTTGCCGCCAGCTTGCAGCCCAGCGACATTCCAGAATCGGTCTTTCGGCGTTGCGAGGACTTGTTTGTGGACTGGGCCGCCTCGGCCTTGGCCGGCTACAACGCGCGAGCAGTTGCCGCCATTCGAGAGGTGGCCTTGGACCAGGGACCCGATAGCGGTCCTTGCGAGATTCTGGGTGGGGTCGAGACCAGTTCACCCTACTGCGCCGCCATGGCCAATGCAGCCGCCTCGCATGTGGTGGAGCAGGATGACCTGCACAACTCGTCGGTCTTGCATCCTGCCACGGTGGTGTTCCCCCCCGCTTTGGCCGCCGCACAATCGCTGGGGGTCAGTGGCAAAGAGTTTCTGACGGCCTGCGTGGTGGGCTACGAGGTGGGCATTCGGGTTGGCGAGTTTCTGGGCCGCTCGCACTACAAGATTTTCCACACCACTGCGACGGTGGGGACTCTGGCGGCCGCTGCCGCGGTGGGTCGGCTGTTGCATCTGTCCCCGGGTCAGATGCTCAATGCCTTCGGGTCGGCGGGTACCCAGGCCGCTGGTCTATGGGCTTTCCTGAGAGACGCGGCTGATTCCAAACAGCTGCACACGGCGCACGCCAGTGGGGCTGGATTGCTGTCGGCCTATATGGCTCAGAAAGGCGTCACGGGTGCCCAGGACATTCTGATGGGCAAGCAGGGCATGGCCCAGGGCATGTCGACCGATGCTGATCCCAACAAGCTCACCGACCGACTTCGAGAGCGCTGGGCCCTGATGGAGACGTCGTTCAAGTACCACGCCTCTTGTCGTCACACCCACCCCGCGGTGGATGCGCTGTTGAAGGTGATGCAGGACCAGGGTCTGACACCGGCTGACATTGAGTCGGTGGTGACGCGTGTGCACCAGGGTGCGATTGATGTATTGGGACCGGTCACCGACCCACAGACCGTTCATCAGAGTAAGTTCTCGATGGGTACGGTCTTAGCCCTGGCGGCCCACTATGGTTTTGCAGGCCTGGACGAGTTCGAGGCCCACTTCAAAGATGTCGACACGGTCTCGTTCCGAGACCGCGTGACCATGGTCCTGGACGACGAGGTGGATGCCGCTTATCCAGCCCGGTGGATCGGCAAGGTGACGGTCACCACCAAAGACGGCCGGTCTTTTGATGGCCGCGTGGACGATCCCAAGGGCGACCCCGGCAACACGCTAAGCCGTTCTGAGCTTGAGGAAAAAATGCAGCGCTTGTCCGAATATGGTGATCGCATTGACGAGGCTGCGACAGACCGTCTGCTGGCGCGTCTGTGGGCGATTGCGAATGCAGCGCGCGTGGAGCGGCTTGTGCCGCTCGAGGATCTCTGATGGACGTGAGGGCCCTGCAGGCCTTTTGGGATGAGCGATACGCCGGCGCGGAGTTTGCCTTTGGTGAGACACCCAACGACTTTCTGGTTGACCAATTGGCGGCTCATCCCCCCTTGGCAAGGGCTGGTGGCAGCGCACTGCCGATGACGGCCTTGGCCTTGGCCGATGGTGAGGGACGCAATGGAGTCTGGTTGGCTGAGCAGGGCTATGCGGTGACCTCGATCGATGTCTCGCCCAAGGGCTTGGACAAGGCCACACGCCTGGCGCAAGACCGCAACGTCTCCATCCAGACTGTGCTGGCCGACCTGACTGCTCACGACTTTGGGCAGCAGGCGTGGTCTGTCGTGGCCAGCATCTTCCTGCACCTGCCGCCTGAGAAGCGGCGCGAGGTGAACCGTCGGGCCGTGGAGGCCCTGCAGCCCGGAGGGGTTTTTGTCTTTGAGGGCTATGGCACAGATCAGCTGAAGTACGGGACGGGTGGTCCCAAGGACTTGGCCCTGCTCTATGAGTTGTCGGCGTTGCGCGCCGATTTTGATGGCCTGCCGGTTCAGCTGGTTCACGAGTTCAGCGGCGAGCGACTGGTCCAGGAGGGGGTTCGCCATACTGGACTGGCCTCGGTGGTACAGGTTACTGTCCGCCGGTATGCAGACTGAGTTCGCAGCACCACCACTTCAGACTCATTTTTCATCCGAAGGCCAGACACTTTTCTCGGCCCTGCGTTATGCCATCTCTTCGCAACAGGGAAGCGGCATCGAGTCCGGATTCTCGGACACCACTGGCTTTGTATCTCGCCGGGACTTGGTCAAGCGCGCCGTTGGTGCCGCTCGACTTGCTGGCCAACTGAGCCAACCCGGGCAGACCATTGCTCTGCTGTTGCCCAATGTGGCGGGTACCATCGCGGCCTTGGTTGGGATTGGGGCTAGTGGTCGAATACCCGCACTGCTCAATTACTCGGCGGGCCCAGAGGTGATGCGCGCGGCCTGCCAGGTGGCCCAGGCCTGCTGCGTTCTGACGTCTCGAGCCTTTGTTGAAAAGGCCCACCTGCAGGCGGCTCTCGAGGCCATGCCCGTGCCTGTTTTCTACGTAGAAGATTTGCGAGCCAGTCTGAGTCTGGTGGACAAACTCTGGATTGCAGCAACCTTGCTTCGTCCAGACTGGTTCTTGCCGAGCATCCAGTCCGATCAGACCGCTGTGATCCTGTTCACGTCAGGGTCTGAGGGTGCGCCAAAGGCGGTGGCCTTGTCCCACCGATCGCTGCTCGCCAATGTGGATCAGATTCTGAATGCCTTGAGCCTGAGTGCTCGGCATGTGATCTTCAATGCCCTGCCGGTCTTTCATTGTTTTGGCCTGACGGCTGGTGCTCTGTTGCCTTTGTTCCTGGGGATGCGCAGCGTGCTCTATGTGAGCCCTCTGCATTACAAAGAGATTCCCAAGCTGATTGGTGAGCACCAGGCGACCATTTTGTTTGGGACGAGTAGTTTTCTGGCTCAGTATGCAGCCCACGCCCAGCCCAGCGACCTGCAGAGCCTTGAGTTGGTCGTGGCTGGAGCGGAGCGTCTCACAGACGAGGTGAGGCAGACCTGGCGTGATCGATTCGGTTTGGAGATCTACGAGGGATATGGCTGCACCGAGACGGCACCGGTGCTGGCCGTGAACCTGCCGGGCGCGAACAAGCCCGGCAGTGTTGGCCGACTCTTGGCGGGATTGGAGGCTCGATTGGTCGAGGCGGTCGGCCTGGACCATCAACGCAGCCTGCATGTCCGTGGCCCTAACGTGATGTCGGGTTATCTGGATGAGCAGGGCCGCGCAGCAATGCCCGAGACCCCTCTTGGCCCGGACTGGTATGACACGGGCGACATTGTGCGGATTGACGAGGACGGGTTTGTTTTCATTGAGGGCCGAGCCAAGCGATTTGCCAAGGTGGCCGGCGAGAGCGTGTCCTTGGCCTGGACGGAGCGCCTGGCCGGACGGGCTTATCCCAATGCACAGCATGCCGCCAGCCGCGCACCCGATGCCCATCGAGGTGAAAAAATCGTGTTGTTCACGACCCAAGCCGAGACCCACCGTGAGGACCTAATTGCTGCTGCTCACGCGGAGGGTTTGCCTGAGATCGCTCTGCCCAGAGAGATCCGGGTGCTACCAGAGTTGCCTCTGCTGGGGACCGGTAAAGTAGACCATCAGGCCTTGCAGCGCATGGCCACAGAACTCAACGACTAGAACTCAGAAAGAGAACGCCTCATGGCAGACAAAGGATTTGATCGGATCGGAACACCCCTGTCGCCCAGCGCAACGCGGGTGATGTTCCTGGGCGCTGGTGAACTGGGCAAGGAGGTGGTCATTGCCTTTCAGCGCCTGGGTGTTGAGGTGATTGCAGTGGATCGTTACGAGAACGCACCCGGCCATCAGGTGGCCCACAAGGCCGTGGTGATCGACATGTCGGATCCCAAGGCGCTGCGAGAGCTGATTGAACGAGAAAAGCCTGATCGGGTCATTCCGGAGATCGAGGCCATTGCCACACCGGTGCTGGTCGAACTGGAGAAGACCGGTCTGCAGGTGATTCCGACGGCACAAGCCGCTTTCCTGACCATGAACCGTGAAGGTATTCGGCGGCTGGCGGCCGAGGAGTTGCAGTTGCCCACCTCGGGCTATCGGTTTGCTGAATCAGAGGCCCAGATGACATCGGCTGCGAATGAACTGGGCTATCCCTGTTTTGTGAAGCCCATCATGTCGTCTTCGGGTAAAGGCCAGTCCCGACTGACCAGTGCATCGGATTGTGCTGAGGCCTGGGCCAAGGCCAAGTCTGCTGCGCGGGTTGACATGCAGAAGGTGATTGTGGAGGCAGCCGTTGAGTTTGACTTCGAGATCACCCTGCTGACGGTTCGCAGTCTGGATGAACAGGGTCAGCCCATGGTCTCGTTCTGCGATCCAGTGGGCCATGTCCAGGTCAGCGGCGATTATGTGGAGTCATGGCAGCCCCAGCCCATGTCGGCCTCGGCACTCAAGCTGGCCCAGGAGATCGCCGCCAAGGTGGTAAATGCCTTGGGCGGTCTGGGAATCTTTGGCGTGGAGCTGTTTGTAAAGGGCGATCAGGTCTGGTTCAGTGAAGTGAGCCCTCGACCACATGACACCGGCATGGTGACCATGTGTTCGCAGGTCCAGAGTGAGTTCGAGCTACATGCTCGCGCGATTTTGGGTTTGCCAGTCAATACCGGTTTGCGCCGTCCAGGGGCCTCGGCCGTCATTTATGGCGGAATGGAAGCCAAGGGCATTGCCTTTGAAGGTGTTGCGGATGCCCTGCGGGTACCCGAGAGCGACTTAAGGTTGTTTGGCAAGCCAGAGTCGTTTTCCAAACGACGCATGGGCGTGGCCCTGGCGAATGCCGACACGGTTGACGAGGCTCGAGAGCGGGCCAAGCTAGCGGCAAGTCGGGTCAGGCCCTTGAGGGCTTAGCCTCAAACGGAACAAAGACCGGGGGCCTTTGTCTCATGAAAGTTGTTCCTACTGGCTCTAGTTAACTCAAAAGGAAAACCTCATGAAAAAGTTGATCTTGGCTGTATCCGTTGGTCTATTTAGTCAGGTGGCGCTCGCCCATGGCTGTCCGGGTGAGATGAAAAAAATTGATGCAAAATTACCGACTGCAACCCTTAGTGCTGCAGATGCCTCCAAGGTGAAAGAGCTGCGGGCCCAGGGCGAAAAGCTTCACAAAGAGGGCAAGCACACCGAGTCCATGCAAACTCTGGGCGAAGCTAAAAAACTGCTCGGCCTGTAAAAAAAGAAACGGCCCCGTCAGGTCATGAGGGGCCGTTCAAGTTGGTGGAGCCGGCGGGAATCGAACCCGCGTCCGCAAGTCTTCCAAAGACAGTTCTACATACTTAGTCGTTTTACTTGGATTTAACCGAACTGATTAGCCAAACGACAGGCCGGCAGTCAGCGATCCGCTTGTTTTAGGCATCCGACCCACGGCTTGACGGATGACGATCTGATGTAAATGACACTGCTGCGGGTTTTACCCCGCCTGGCCCATCAGAGAACCAGTGCAGCGCCCGCCGGGTTTAAGCGGCGAGAGCGAAACGCTCGTCGTTGGCGTTTGTTAATGTCCGAATGGATTTACGAGGGAATCGGTCCTCGGTATGCCCTGTTCTCCTTCACTACCCACGTCGAAACCAGGTCGGCCCCAATGTCAGAAGACAGGCGCGAAGTATGCGCCCCTTGAACCCCAGATTCAAGGTTTCTTTTACTTCAATTGATTTGAATGCTGTGGTGAAGGGACTTTAGGCTAGAGCGTTCGGTCAGCCCGCATGATGCCGTCAGCCCAAGCGACTGATGACTCAGTTAACAACACCACTCAACGAACAGGAGCCCACCAGTGCCTACTATTTTTGACCCAATCTCTGTAGATGACCTTCAGCTGTCCAACCGAATGGTCATGGCCCCACTCACCCGCAGCCGTGCGGGCGAGGGCAACGTGCCCACCGACCTGATGGCCACTTACTACACCCAGCGGGCATCTGCTGGATTGATCATCACCGAGGCTAGCCAGGTGAGTCCCCAGGGCCAGGGCTATATCGCTACGCCAGGTATCCACTCGGCCGAGCAGGTGGCTGGCTGGAAAAAGGTCAACCAGTCCGTCCATGCGGCTGGCGGCAAGACCTGTCTGCAGCTCTGGCATGTGGGCCGTATTTCCCACAGCTTCTTCCAACCCGGTGGCGCCGCGCCTGTGGCGCCGTCTGCCATTCAGCCAGCCATGAAGGCTTATACCGACAAAGGCTTCGAGGACTGCCCGCTGCCCCGCGCCCTGGAGACCGCTGAGGTCCAGGCCTTGGTCGAGACCTATCGGCAGGCCGCTCAACATGCAAAGGATGCAGGCTTTGACATGGTGGAGGTCCATGCGGCCAATGGCTATTTGATCGACCAGTTCCTGCGCGACAAGACCAACCAGCGCACCGATGCCTACGGCGGTTCCATCGAGAACCGTGCTCGCTTCCTGATCGAGGTGGTCAAGGCCGTTCTGCAGGTCTACCCAGCCCACCGAGTCGGCTGCCGGATCTCCCCGGTCTCTCAGTTCAACGACATTGATGACAGCAATCCCGCGGCCTTGTTCGGCTATGTGGCTCAGCAACTGGGTTCGCTCAAGCTTGGCTATCTGCACATCATCGAAGGCCAGACGGGTGGTTCTCGTGATGCAGACCAGCGGGTGGACTTTGCCGGACTCCGCCAATCCTTTAAGCAGGCCGGTGGACGTCTGACCATGGTGAACAATGGCTACACCAAGGAGATGGGTGAGTCCGCTGTGTCGACTGGTTCTGCGGACCTGGTGGCCTACGGCGTGCCCTTCCTGGCCAACCCCGACCTAGTGGCCCGATTCAAGCATGGCCACCCACTGAATGCGCCTGACCAGGCGACGTTCTATGGCGGCGGGGAAAAGGGTTATACCGACTACCCGGTCTACGCGGGCTAACTTAAGTTACGGGCATGAAGACCCTTGTGATCTTGACGGGCCACAGCCGTGGCCTGGGCGCCGCCTTGACCGACGAGCTGCTGGGCTTGGGCTGCTCGGTGATTGGCCTGTCCCGAAAGTGTCTTGTGCCCCAAATGGCCGCCAAGCCTAGTTGCTTTTTCGACCAGCTGGCCATCGACCTGGCGGATTCAGAGGCCTTGGGTCGTCTGCTGGCCGATGACTGTCTCAGTAAGCCCGTGAGAGATGCCGACCGGGCGATCTTGATCAACAACGCTGGGCTTCTCAATCCAGTGGGTTTGGTGGGTGAGCAGTCACCAACTGAGATCGCTCAATCCGTGTCAGTCAACGTGACTGCGGTCCTGATGCTGACCAACTGGTTCGCCAAGGTCTCCCAGAAAACGGCGGATCGCCGGCTGGTGCAGGTCTCCAGTGGCGCGGCCCGCAGTGCCTACTCAGGCTGGAGCGTCTATTGCGCCACCAAGGCCGCCTTGGACCATCACGTCCGCTGTCTGGCGATGGAGGCTGAGCAGCCGCATTCCCCCTCCTTTGGACTCAAGATCTGTAGCCTGGCTCCCGGTGTGATTGACACGGATATGCAGGCTCAGGTTCG
>JACCDT011047297.1_pt1 | contig 13989 bp, 3 predicted proteins | sample 7446291 | NCBI WGS metagenome assembly JACCDT01 (sample SAMN15323446, study PRJNA562643) | freshwater metagenome | isolation source: river surface water | place: USA:Blue River Watershed | collected 2017-08-17
AGAGCAGTCCAGTCTACTGTACTGCCTGAACCAATAGTTAGAGTGTCATTAATATATGTATCTGCTATGACACTACCCTGCCATGTACCACTGCCAATGGTACCGGTAGCGGTAATAGCACTTAGGTTACCAGTTGTAATAAAGGTACCAGTGGCATTAGGTAGAGTGTAAGTTCGAGCGGCAGTTAGATCAGCGCTAGTAATAGTACCGTCGAAGCGGCCTGCTCCACCAGTTGTGACACTAAGTAGTAAGCGGTCGTCTGTAGCGGTAGCGGTATCTACGGTTAAGCCACGAATGGTAGCGCCACCACTGAATGTTGAGGCTGTAGTAGTAGTTGCTCCTCTTGTTGTAACTGACTGGAGGGTATCTGCTTCGGCGGCTAGCTTACCGTTAAAGGTTGTCCAGTCGGCGGCGGTTAAGAAGCCTTTAGTTGAGCCGCTAGCTGCTTGGCCGTTAGTGTAATCAATAGATATGTTGCCGGAAGCATCGTTAAAGTCAGCGGCTGTAAAGCTAGCCACACCCTTAGTGCTGCCGTTAGCTACAGCATCAGCTACTGTTAAAGCACCAGTTGTGGCACTAAGGCTTAAGGCACCAGAAGCACTCACGGCTACTGTGCCGGTAGCGTCTGGTAAGGTAATAGTTCGAGCCGTAGCACCTAGAGTAGTGAGAGCTTGGAGGGTAATGGTGCTAGAACCAGCACCCGAGCTTCTAAAGACTACTCCACCATTGTTAGAACCAGTCGTACCAAGAGTTATGGCGTTAGCGGCAGTAAAGGTATTAACAGCACTAAAGCTGTTAGCTTGGTCTTTGTAAGCAACATTACTTAATGTGCCACCTGTATTAATGTTAGCTCCATTAAATAAGATACTGCTAGTTGCATTAAAGACGGCTGCAATACCAGTACCAGTGCCAATATTGAAGTTAGTATTCTGAGCTGTACCAGGTGTTGTACCCTGAGCTTGGATATAGTTACCGGAACCAGAGCTAGCGGCAAAAGCAGTACAAGTAATGGTATCTCCTAGAGCAGTAACAGCTGTACCAGCCCCACAAGCGGCTGGATAGTTATTAAGAGCAGTCCAGTCTACTGTACTGCCTGAACCAATAGTTAGAGTGTCATTAATATATGTATCTGCTATGACACTACCCTGCCATGTACCACTGCCAATGGTACCGGTAGCGGTAATAGCACTTAGATTACCAGTTGTAATAAAGGTACCGGTGGCATTAGGTAGAGTGTAGGTGCGAGCGGCAGTTAGATCAGCGCTAGTAATAGTACCGTCGAAGCGGCCTGCTCCACCAGTTGTGACACTAAGTAGTAAGCGGTCGTCTGTAGCGGTAGCGGTATCTACAGTTAGGCCGCGAATGGTAGCGCCGCCAGTGAAGTTAGGATTGCTAACAACATTAACCGTCAAATTCCCATTAGCCCCACCATCGTTTATGGTTATATTCGAACCAGCTGTTAGAACCCTTTCGCTGGTTAAGGTGCCATCAAGACCGAGTGTTAGGTAACTAGCCCCAACTGGAGCGGTGCCACTACCGCCACTACCACAAGTACCACTGAAAGATAGGCCACCTGCTCCGTCACCAACTAGACAGTTACCACTACTGCCATAGCCACTAGGTAGAGTAAAAGATAGGTTGCCAGCAATAGCTGCAGATTGCAGAGTAGTAGTGTTATTGCTACCATCGTTTAGAACTAAGCTACCGGCTTGGCTAGTAGTACCAATGGTTAGAGTAGCTCCTTGGACAGTGACAGTGCCACTGAAGGTTGGAGAGTTAGCGACATTGATGGTGAGGGTGCTGTTAGCTCCTCCGTCACTGACAGATATGTTAGTGCCAGCTGTTAGGACTCGCTCGCTTGTTAGAGTTCCATCGTTAGACAGAGTTAGGTAGGAAGCACTAGTTGGAGCACTACCAGAACCACCGGCTCCACAAGTACTACTGAAAGATAGGCCACCACTACCATTGCCAACAATACAGTCACCACTACTACCGTAGCCATTTGGTAGAGTGAAGGTTAGATTACCAGTTGTAGATGCTGCTTGGATAGTAGTGGTGTTGCTACTGCCATCACTAAGAGTTAGAACGCCTGCTTGAGAGGATGTGCCAATAGTTACACTAGAGCCTTGGAAGACGCCAGTGCCAGCTACACTAATGTCGCCATTAGCAGCTAGAGTCATTTTGTCACTACCAGCTCCTTGGATTTGCAGTAAGGCGCCAGTGCCTGTTTGGTTGATGCGGACAGCTGCACCTGTTGAACTAATTGTTTGAACACTTCCAGGACCAAGCTGAACTAGCTGATCGGCATCATACAAACCATTTGTTCCTTTGAGCTTAGCAGCTGCTTGGGCAAATGGTAGGCTGGTGATGCGCATTCTAGGACTCATTTCACCATTCCAGCTAGCACTGCCACCATTACCACCAATGTTCATAGTTAGCCATAGTTCTTGATCCCATGGAATGTTTGCCCCAAATGGAGTGACTGAACCAAGAGATACGGAAATGTAGCCGTTCTTAACGGCTACTAGGTTACCAGTAGTTCTAGTTTCTCTCCACCAACAGTCATCAGTCGATGAGTTAGTGGAACAAACTCCTTGGGCGCTTGAGCCACCAGCTAGTGAGTCATAGAGCTTGAATTCAATGTGGTAGTTACCATCTGGGACTAGGGCACCTGTGTTAGTTAGAAGCCGGGCTTGGAAGTTGATGGTGTTGTTTTGGGCAGCACTAGCTTTAGGGTTTAGGGTTTCATTCCCGCGTGTATATAGACCAGGGGTAAGAATTGACAGAACAAAGCCGGTTATTACAAACAAAAAAACAGGCACTACAAAGAGAGCCTGTATGTTAGTCAGGAGGGTCTGCTTTAGGTATATGAAAATACCAAGCAATTTGTTTGTTTGCTTTTTTTTGTTCACTAGAGCGGATTTGGTTTTTAAGGTTTATTCTTTTTTTGTAGTTTGTTTTAGCTGCGATTTGTTTTTGTAGCTATGTAATAATTTTGCACTCATAACAGATAAAATGCAAGTAATAAAAAATACAATGTTTAAAGGTTATCCACATCTGTTAAATTTATCAACAATTGGAAAATATATGTTGTATATATTTCATCGTTTTAAATAAACTATAGATGTTATGATGATCATAAATATTTAAATTTGCTGAACAATTTAGTTAATATTTTATTGTTATTTTTGCAACGTAAGTGTATCAAGGTAATTATTCCAGGCGCTTATTGCAACTTGGCTGTCTGATTTAATGAAAATAAGTGTCTGATCTTTAACAAATACAACCGTCTGTGGACCTCTCACTGACTGACCCATAAATGCATTTATGCCACCGACTGCCTCTAGTTTGGTGTTGGCATTTATTTGCTTTGCCAGTTTTTCTAGCTCAACAATAGGGTTGGCCTTAAATGTATCTGGTAATTTTTGCTGACTTATTGTAATTGGGATAGTGTCTATCTGATCTGGGTAACTTGCTACTTTTTTATTAGCATCGTAAGACATTTCTTTTGTCTTTTCGTTAGTTGGATAGTATATTACAAAGTCTGGCTTTTCATTCTTTTTTGCTTCTATTCCTTTTACTTCATCGGAATTATTGTTGGACTTACTGTCTACAAATACAGTTTTTGCAATCATTAATGAACTTAGAGCTATTAGCGCAATTAAAGATATATTTATAACCTTTTTGGAGGGCATTATATTGCTTACAAATTTTGTAGCACGGTTAAATATTTTTTTAAAAAAAGCACTAGCCCTGCGCCAGAAACCACTTATTGATACCGAACTTGGTAACGATATATTGATATTTATTTGATGATTATTAACTGGTGTTTCAGGGGCATGCTGAACAGGTTTTGGATGCTTTTTTTGTACACCCTTGTTTTTTTTAGCACCAGATAAGTCCATATATATATTTTACCTTTGTTTCGAAAAACAATAAAGCAAATGGTAAAATATATAGCAGTGTCAAAAAAGAAAATTGTAATAATTATTGGATTAATCACTTTAGGTGTGATTTTAGCTTTTTTTATAGGCAGGTTTACTGTACAAAAAAACACAAAAACTCAAACCAACTCTGAAAACATTGAACAGTACGATTTACTTGCAAAAAGAATTTTTTTAGACAACCCCAATGATACAAAAATTAACTTTGCACCCCTAAGACAACAACTTAATGACTATGTTGAAAAAAATAATTTAAACAGTGGTAATTTATATTTTGAATACCTGCCTACGGGCACATCAATTAGGATATCTGGAGATGAACAATTAGTGGCTGCCTCTTTAATGAAAGTACCGGCTGCAATGGACATGTATAAGGCAAATGAACTAGGCAGGTTAAATATAGACGATAAAGTAGCCCTAGAGCCAAGCTGGCTAAATAAAGAGTACGGCACACTTTACCAAAAAGGTGCTGGGTACCAAATATCTCCTCGAAACGCAGCTGAAATTATGCTAGAACAATCCGACAACACCGCACTTGCGGTTGTTGGCAATGCTATAAAAGGCAAGCTTGCCGACGCAGAATCATCAATAAACTATCTTGATCTAGACATGACCGTAAATGGCGACGGTTCAATTTCTATGAACGCCCGAGGCTACAGTTCTATTTTTAAATGTCTATACTTTTCTTGCTATAACAGCAAAGAAGACTCCCAAAAGATGTTAGAACAACTTACAAAATCTAAATTTACCAGCAGAATACCAGCAGGAGTTACAGATAAATCTATAAAAATTGCCCATAAAATCGGTACAAATTTTAATAACAATCAAAATGACTGCGGAATAGTTTATTATCCAAAAAATAACTATTTAATATGTGTTTTAATTCCTGGTGCCGAATCCGAAACAACAGATCAACACATTGCTAATATTTCTAAACTTGTATACGACTATATAAACAAGCAATAGACTAAAAAGGTGTATCCAGTGGCTGTAATTCACCACCTGTAAATGTTTTTCCGTGTCGCATCCTTTTACTTGGGTCAGAGGTAAAGAACAGAGATAAATCACTTATTGTTGGACCCCTGGCAACATCTTCTGGATAACCAAAGGTTTTTGATGCATCGATGCTGACATAAAAATAGTAGTATCTTGCACAATTTATATCCCCACCACCGGACTCTTTGGGCGTATAATCTTCTGGCTGCCCCAGAGTTACATTACCAAAATTAGTGTCTTGACCCCAAGTCGTCATCTGAGGCATGGTGGCTGATGTTCCGCAATCTTCACTTGGGTTAACTAAAGTATCAAGATCATGCATGCTTCTGTATCTAACTTGCCATCTAGCTCCAATAGAATTATCTATACCATTCATAAGCCATTTGGTTGGGAAAACATCTGTATCGGTGTCTATCATTCTAGAATATATAGCTACCTGAGGCTGAGACCTTACAGTTGAATAGAAGTGTCGATTTGTGCTAATTGTATATGTCTGTGAGGCGGCTATTGTCTTAGAAACACTAACTGTAATAGATGTAGCCGTATTCACACCTATAATTGTGGCGGTTGATGCGTCTTGATAAGTTATAGTTGAGCCAATAAAGTCATCTGTCCAGTTTGTTCCAGCGCCAGTGACAGTATTGCCAGTTTGGGTAATAGTACCGGTTGTATAGTTAGGACCCGCCAGATAATTACAGCCACCACCCATGGTATATATTTTGCCGTCATCATAAGCCACGGCAGCCCCATACCTACCCCCTGGATACCTAATGTTCGTTTCATACCACTCTCCAACGCCCGTAGGATTATTACCAGAGGCAATCGTTGTGTTGGCACTAATCGGCGTAATTAACACCTTTGGCTTACAGGTTGTATTGGCTGTTCGACCACTAACTACATAAATATAGCCATTTGCTGAAACCGCCTTTGCGTCCCCTAGCCCAGTCGGCATACTTGTTGTGTAACTCCACGAGTCTACCGTTCCGTCTGAATTAATCTGAGTAAATTGAGCATCGCTTAAATAGTTTGTTCCGCTTATACCACCAAAAAGATATAGGTTATTGGCGTAAGCCGTAACTGCGGCGCCAGATCTTGCGACATTAAATGCTGTGCTGGTTGACCACGCAGAGGATATATTCCCCCCAGAATTAAGCTGTGGGCTAACATAAACAGTTGTAGTGGCCGTAGCCGAATCATCAAGCCCGCCGACTATATACAACCGATTATTCCAAACCGCAGATCCGTGTTTTGTTCTATCTGCCGGTAGCCCGTTACTGGCAGTGTTCCAGGCAGAAACATTACCGCTTGATGGAGTTCCATAATAGACATCTGCTTTTTCATCGCCGGCAGCATCTTGGCCGCCAACATAATATAGTGTCCCACCCGCAACCTCTAAGCTGCCCCAAGCCCTACCTGCTGGTAGGGTTGAATCTGTAGTGCTAGCCCAAGTTCCAACAGATCCATCAGATGCGCTCAATTGCGCAAACTGCACATTATCTGTAACTGCCGAACAACCAATATTTGTACAGCCGCCAGCAGTGTAGATATATCCGTTATAAACAGTAGATGCAGCACCTATCCTATCTGTATCGGCAGCATATGTTTGGTCACCTTGTGCTGTAAAATCGTTAACCGAGCCACTATCGTTGTTGTATAGCTGAAATATCTGAACAGAATTTTCAAAACTACTACAAGCACCCGGAGCTGCACCAACATCACAACCGCCTACCACATAAGCAAAAGAATTACTGACAACCATAGACAGTCCCCACCTCTGATTAATAGTCACGCTAGATGTAACAAACGGATCAATGCTACCGTCACTAACATTCATTTTTGACCATTCAATAAACGGAATCACAACATTTCCCGTGGCTTCGTAGCCACCAACTGCATAAATATGACCATTATACCCAAAGGCAAAGCCTCGTCTACGTCCAACAGACAGTTTATTCGGAGATTCTATCCAATTGCCACCACTCACTGCAACAACATTATTGTTATTATCAAACCTAGCATAAATGGTATCGTCTTTGTCACCTTCTGATTGGCTGTAACCACCAATTAAATAAATATAGTTTGCATAAACCGTTCCTGAATGAATTCCTAGACCCTGAGCTCCACCTGTCAGCAAATCAGAGTCTATTTGTTGTTGGTTGGTTGTACTACAACCACTAACCGAGCCTGTGGTAGTAATATTACATTTATAAACTTCGGTACGGTAATCGCTACTACCACAACCCGCACCACCAGTACTGGTTCCACAACCACCAAATAGATACAAATTACCAGGGTTAGTTCCGGCAGAGGCCGGGTTAGCCCTTGAGTATGCAAAGGTATAGGCTACATCATTAGCGATACCAGCTGTTGTCATATCCACACTACTCCAAGCGCCCGCCAAGCTACCATTTGAATTTACCGAATTATAGTAAATATTAGGTGATATACCAGAGCCATTTAAACCTCCCACTACATAAATCCTATTATTAAAGGTCGTTACTCCAGCCGCTGCTATTCCCGTTGTTCCATTAATTCTATTTGTATTATCTACGCACCATGCACCATAGCTTGTGCCACCACAAGTCGCTGGTGCCGATAATCTACCGTTAGAGTCAATGGCTACGAATGAAACATTTCCACTTACACCTGTACAATCAAAGCTAGTACAACCACCAATATTATATAAATATCCGTTCAATATAGTGGTCATTGTAAGCATTTGACCGCCCTGGCCGGCGTTATCACCCACCGGAGCTAAATCACAATCGTAAGGCGTTCCTCCGCTACAAGGCGCAGTACCACTTGGAACAGTAATATTTACAGTAGAAACCTCTCCTGACGGGTTAATAACACCATAGTCTACATCAGCCAAGGTACTTAAACAAACTCCACTACTTGTGCTTTGCTCGGTACAGCCACCCAACCTATATAGCCCGCCCTGCCAAGCAATCATGTTGTAACCGATTCTACTGTTAAGCAGGCCAGTAACAGACCTCCATCCAGAAACAGAGCCATCGGCATTTATGCTACCAATTTGCGTATCGTTAGCATAGCTAGTGCAATAACCACTGCCATTAACTGCGGTACATCCACCGCTTAAATATATATAGGCTCCCCAAATAGTCGAATAGCTTCCACCCCAAGTACTTCGTGCTGTTGTAAAATTAGCACCAGATTGCCAACTGTTCATCGAACCATCGGAATTAATTTTTACATAGTTTAGGGTATTCTGAAGTGTTCCGTTACTATTTCCGCCAACTAAATAGAGTACATCGTTGTACATATGTGTAGTATGGCCGTGCCTAACAGATGGTAGATTAGTGCCCGAAGTCCAAGAACCCAAGGTTCCGTTTGGTCTAATATCGGCATACTCTGAAGTATTGACACCACCCGGACTGGCATTGGTCTGACCGCCCAGAATGTACATTCTATTATTGTAAGCAACGACGCTAAGATAGCTTTTTGCCGTACCACTATTAAGACCAGAATCTGAATACCAATATACCCAATTATCTTTATTAGTATCTGTTGGATGCCATAATTGTGGCTCACCATTCGCGCCTAATTTTGCAATATAGACGGTAGAAGTTCTATTGCCAGAGCCATCAACGCCACCGATTACATACAAATACCCATTATAGGCAACCATACTGTGACCTCTGCGACTTTGAGGTAAATTATAGGTTGTATTGCTACACCAACCATCACAAGTTCCTTCGCCCGGATTAGGGCTCTCAATTGCAGAAGTAGTTGAATTGAACTTTGCCCACTCCAAAGTAGAAAGTGCAGTATCTGGGGCAGCAGTAGCGGCCGGATTAACAGCAATAGATACAGCTCCATAATCATCGCTAACAGATGCATCACCATGAGCCGCAGCCGCAACAGCAACACCAGATGCTGGCGAATTATTTAGGTATGCAGAGGTAAAACCACAATCATCTGCACCGCCACCTGTGCCCCCAGAATCAATTTTGGTATGCCCAGCGGGTACCCAGGCAGTTGCGCTAGGCGCATCTGTGTCATTACCCTCTGCCCTTATAATTAATGTCTTATTGGCAGTGGGAGTTATGGCAGGATAGGTTGGTGTCGCATTAGAGGTGCTAGATGTAACGGTGCTGGCATTAATTGGCGTAGTTGTGTCAACACCTGAAATTCTTACAATAGTGCCATACCACTGTTCTGAAGTAGCCCCAACCCAAGTATAACTAGCCGCTTCGTTGCCGCCACTTACATTGGCCCCAATTTTATAATATGCACCAAAGCCCTGAACATCGGAGCCTGTTATTTCGGTCCAACCTCCACCGGCTGGAGGAGTAATTTGATTGGAGTTACTACCATCTTTACACATAAGGGCAATATACAAATCACCAGCGGGCCTTGTGGTGGGCATATTCATAGTAAAAGTCGTGCCATTGCTAGTATCACTGGTAGATTGCTGACCTTGAATTGTTGGCGGAGTAGCTGCACCAGATGGGTTAATTGCTATAGAACTTGCTCCGTAAGTATCAAACATAGATGAGTCACTTAAAGTTGAAGTCCCAGTAGAAACTCCAGTTGCAGGAGGGGAGTCTAAAGTAGCGGCAGCAAAATTACAAGGGTTTGCGCTACCGCTACCACTAGAAGCTATTTTTGCATGTCCACCCGGCACCCAACGAGCGTTACTGGGAACCTCTGTACTGCTATCTGCATCTGCGCCAATTGCTCTAACAACTAAAGTGGCTGGCCCGTCTGGGGTTGTGGCCGGAAACACGGGCGTAGCGTCAGTTGCACTATTACCCGTACCGGGCGTACCACTAATAGGATCAGATGTATTAAAACCAGTTACTCTAATAATTACTCCGGCAAAGGTCTCTGAACCGCTACCCGTGAAAGTATAACTGGCAGCCTCATTACCACCCCCGGCATCTGTACCAACTTTATAAAATGCGGCATGTTCCCTTGTATCGGCATATTCAGTCCAGCCAGCTGGCGGTGTCATTGTTATGGTTCCGTCATGGCACATAAGCGCAATATATAAATCACCCGCAGGCCTTTCAGTAGGCATGTTCATTACAAAAGTTGTACCATTTGTTGCATCGGCAGTTGTCTGTTTGGCAGCAATTGTAGGCTTAGTTATGCCTGTACGGCCACCGCTTCTGTAAATATATCCGCCAGCTGCTGCAACACCGTTATCCCAAACACCTTCGTCCATATTCAAATTACCCTGCCAAGCATCTATACGAGCACCAGTGGTCTGGCTTTTTTGAATAAGCTCATCATCTATGTCAAAATCTGTATTCGTTTCGTTGTTACCGCGCATTAACTTGCTAGCAGTTTCAATGTATACACTAGGGTCAATTGTTATCGGATACCTAGCATTCTGTAAATTTGACGCCACAACAGTAAGCTTGTTACCACTAAGTTTGTATTCTACGCTAGCGTTAGTGCTAATTTTTTTGTCATTTTCTAGTATAAAAGGAGCTGGTAAACGAAATATTAAAGTTGTTTTTTTCGAGTTTTTCCGAGCATCGTTAAGTAAATTAGAATCCTGTTCTGTTCCAGCAGAAACATCACCCATTAACAGCTTATTATCTGGACCGTAAACACCTATAGAGCCATCTTTCTCTATTCTAGCTTCTAAATAATCTGGTAGTTCAATATCGTAATCGAATGAAAGCTGATCGTTAATATAATTGTTCAAAAGTATATCTTCTTTAACTACCTTGCCGCCTAGGCTATAAACTTTTTTGGCGCTACTTTTTGTAAAAGGATAAATTATTCTGTTGTCTATTTTTTTTGGTTCACCCAAGTCATAATCGGGTTTAATTTTCATCGTCACCCTGTTAACAGAATCGGTTATAGCTACTCCGTCTTTAGGATCCATAGAAAAATCGGCCGAAAATTTAGGACCGGCCGAGCTTCCCTCGATATCTGTTGAAGGTTGATAATCTGGGTTATAGGCAATCTGTTTCGCCCTGGGGGAATATTTAACAGAGTTACCATAGAATGGCACTTTTTGCTTCAATAGGGTCTCTGCCTGGCCAAGATTGTATGTATCTATTTGCTGTTTGCTAAAAAATACTTCAAAAAATAATAAAAATACTATTGAGCAAACCATGACTAAAGAAAAAACTCTAAGCAAAAACGGTAAGCTAGTATATTTGTCTATTAAATTACCCAAAAAAGAGCTTGTCTTTTTTATTTTGTTGGCCTTTTTTACTGGTTGTCCAATGTCGTATTTTGAACGATTATTGGCATGAACATAGCTCAGCTTGCGCTGTTTGTTTGGCTCGCTTTTACTGGTTTGTTTAAAACCGTCCATTACCCCGTTTTTATTTCCTCTATTTCGTATCTATTATTTTACCATTTAAAGATAAGCATTTCAAAGAAAAAACATAAGAAAAACGCCCTCTATTTTTTGGGGCGTTTTTCTGTTTTTTTAACCCTTAGGTTCGCAGGCCTGCGGGTAGTCTTTTTGTAGTTTTGGTTTTTGTTTGATTTTAGTAATTTTTGTGTTCATTTTTGGCCCGTGAAACTAGGCCTTTTTTTGAAATTTTTTTATTTTTGTTGCCCTTTTTGCCAGCTATTCCATCCGCATAAAATAGCGATTTTTTGGCAAGCTTGAGCAATACCTAAACGGAGCTCACACACTACGAGAAGTGTTAGCCGCTAGCGTTTAGGAGCTTTGGTGGCGATAAGCCACCAAAGCTGTGGGAGAAGAGAATAATATTGGATTGCGTTTGAAAATTATAGAATTTTTAATATTAAATACGGTAAATGAAGTAATAACCGATTTGCCTTTTTGCGATATTCTGTAATGTGTATTCATAATTCTTAACATTTTATTTACCTGTCGTGACAAAGCTTAAGGTTGATACATAGGCATTAGCGTTACTATTTGCCTTTACATTAATCTTGAAGATTACATAGGCTCCGCCAGAATTACTGGTAAAGCCACATCCGGTAGATTCGTTTCCGTTAATACCGACAGTCTGCCATGTGTTGGCGGTAGTAGTTACCGATGTTTCACCGGTACCACACCTGTACAATGTACCGCCTTCACTTCTGAACATTTCATAAGTAACGGCTGCATTTGTTGTACTGTCTACCCTTGCAGTTAGCTGAACGGTATCGTCACTAGAGAACGACTTAAATGTAGTAGGTAGCTGATAAGAAACAAATATACTGTAAGTTTGCTGGCTAGCCTGTGGGCTCGTCCATTTGTAGAAGTTAGTTGCTTTCACAGCAGGGCTTCCTGTGCCATCACAGAGTGCTGCATTTACCTGCAAAACTCCCGATTGATCTGCGCAAAGATCTGCTGTCATGGTACCCACGCCAGTTCCATTAAGAACGGCGCCGGCATATTCAGGGTTTAGGTTAACAATGTTATCTGGTGCGCTACCGCAAGCACCCCAACCGTCTGCCTCATAACACTGAATACGGCCAGTAGTTGTGTCGTAGTACATACTACCCAAGTAAGCGTCATTATTGGCGGCGATTGGTGCAGTATCTGAACGATCAAGTGTGAACAAAGTAGTTGGGCCACCCTTGTTAGCTCCACCAATTTGAACATTGTTTGCATTGTTTGTATTTAGAGTTATAGAAAGAGCATCTATATATATTGAGCGAGTGCCGCCTGGTGCTGTTGCCTGAGTGAATATAAGATCAGGGTTAGGGCTACCGGGTAAGCTAGCATCGGCAGTAAATAAACAAGTTATTTTAGTCCAGGTAGATGTGTTTATTGCCTGTGTATTGTAATCTACGCAAGAAACAAAGCCTGTTCCGCCGTCTTCTGAGTATCTGACAGTTAGGTCATTAATTGCGCCCGTGCCAGACCTTGCATAGAAACTAACAAGATACTGGGTACTGGCTGCAGGCGTAATGGACATATTGTTTCTAATGCCCATATTTGCAGTATTGCTAGTATCTGCTCTTGCAGATGCGCTTGAATCATAAATTACACCAGTATCTCTGGCTGCAGTTGAGGTACCTGCACCGCCACCATCACCATCGAACGCTGTCCAGTTAGTGCCAAATGCTCCGGCATTGTCTACACTTCCATCGGTCGCATATGTGGCAGATGCATTGATGTTAATACTTAGGTTATCTATGTAGAAGGTTCTGGCGGTTCCGTCTGTTTGCCTAATAAGCATTGAGTTAGAGGAAGTAATTGTACCACTAGCTACAAAAGTACAGTTAATACGGGTCCAGATACCGCTTGTAACAACTTCTGCGGTTGTACATTGAGTTGTTCCGGTTACACTACCATCTGGGGAGTATCTTACATCTAGGGTAGCAAAGTTAGTTGCACCCCTGACCGCGAATGAAACCGAATATGTCAAACCGCTAGTAAGAGTTGTGCTAATTCGGTTCCTAGCGCCATGATTAGCAGCTGTTGTTTGAACCCTAACTGATGCGGCGCCTGTGGCAATATTATCGCCCGCAGTAGTCCAACGATCAACCGTACCCCCGGTGGTTGCATCCCATGTATTGGCTGGGAATGTGCTAGCACTGGCACCAAGAGTTTCGGCACCACCATTAGTAGCAAATTCAGTTGCGTTGTTATTTACGCTAAATAGGTTACTTCCTATAGAGGTCTGAGTTTCGAAAATACCGCCAATTATTGGGCTAGTTGCGTTATTGCGTACAGTTAAGCCATTAGCAGTCGCTGTATTATTTAGGACAATTTCAGCACCGCCAGCACTACTTAGTGTGTTGTCGTATGCGGCCTGTAAAGTTGTTGAGCTAGATGCGCCAGCAGCTGTCCACTGACTACCGTTCCAGATCATAGTAGCCGTAGTGTTTTGACGCATAGCAATGTTTTGCTCTACACCTACACCGCCACCAACATTAGCTCTTAGCGTAAAGTCACTTGATCCGTTTGCGGCAGTTACATATATAACTCTACCTGCTGCAGAAGCGCCAAGTGTTGGAGAAGATAGAGTAAAGTCAACATCTGCGGCTGTTGCGTTAAGTACAATTGCACCGTAGCTATCTATATTTGCTTGCGTAATGTTTACATCTACTGCCGAACTTTGGGTTGTAGCCGTTAGATACGTAGCTGTATCAA
>JACCDT010743094.1_pt1 | contig 13983 bp, 11 predicted proteins | sample 7446291 | NCBI WGS metagenome assembly JACCDT01 (sample SAMN15323446, study PRJNA562643) | freshwater metagenome | isolation source: river surface water | place: USA:Blue River Watershed | collected 2017-08-17
AGCTTGAGCTCACCATCGGGCAACACTTCGGCCACGACCACCATGACCTTGGCTGTGCCAATGTCTAAGCCGACCACCAAATCTTTGTACTCTTTTGCCATAACAGCCTCGTTCTTTCTCTTCTTCTGCTCGTTAGCGTTTGGCGGGCACGTCTTGCGTACTCACCCCGCGCACCCGAATCGCATAACCGTTGTCGTGTCGCAAATCTGCCGACTCAATAGCTGTGGCCTTGCGGCCCAGTTTTTGTGTCACTTGCGCCAAGGTTTTTGACACGCGCTGCATGCGTGCCATCACGTCATCCACACTGCCGCGTCCTAACTCAATCACCCCGCCGTGCGCCAACTTGGCACGCCAGCTACCACGGTCAGTCAGCGCCAAGCTATCAAGCGACAGCGTCAAATCTTTCAACACTGGTGCCAGCGCCAAATACATCGTCAACACTTGTTGCGACTGGCTGTCAGGCCCGCTCAGGCGCGGCATCTTGTCGTCATCCAAATCAGCCACGTTGGCTTCAAACACTTCGCCAAAGCTGTTGACCATGCGTTGTTCGCCGTCGTCACCCCAATAGGCCACAGGCTTGTGCTCTTGCAACGTCACACGCAAGCGGTTCGGAAACTCGCGTTGCACCGAAGCCAAACGCACCCAAGGCACACTTTCAAACGCGCTTCGCACACGCCCCAAATCGGCCGTGAAGAAATTACCTGTGAATTTGGTGACCACATTGGCACGCAAGGTCACCTCGTTGTTGTGCTCGACATCGCCATGCACCGTGATGCCGCGCAACGCAAACGCTGGCAGCTGCACCAAGGCCCATACACCGCCCACCAATGCACCCACGATCAGGCCCACGAACATGAGCGAAGCCGCCATGTGCATGAGCTTGACGTCAAGCGGCACCACCACCGAGGCATTCACCTCGGGACGGGGACGCATGTGGGTGTAGCGCGTGGTCATACGGCCTTCGGACCTCCGGGGTGATCGAGCGTAGCGCTCTCAAGCAGCATCAAGCACAGGTCTTCATAGCTGATGCCCGCTGCACGTGCAGACATAGGCACCAAAGAATGGCTGGTCATGCCGGGTGATGTGTTCATCTCCAGCAAGAACGGTTTGCGGTCAGACGCGCGCAACATGATGTCGGCACGGCCCCAGCCACGGCAACCCAGCGCGCGATACGCGGCCACGACCAAGCGTTGCACTTCTTGCTCTTCGGCTTCGGGTAAGCCGCTTGGGCAGTGGTACTTCACGTCGTCGGTGAAGTACTTGTTGTTGTAGTCATAGGCGCCATCAGGGGCGGCAATGCGCACCACAGGTAAAGCCCGAGCATTCGGGCCGTTGCCCAAGATGGGGCAAGTCAGCTCTTCGCCGGTGATGAATTCTTCTGCCAGCAAATCGGGGTCGTACTTGATTGCCAACTCTGCAGCCGCTTTGATCTCACTCGCTTGCGTGACTTTGCTCATGCCAATGGATGAACCTTCGCGAGGTGGCTTGACGATCAAAGGCAAGCCCAGCTTGGCAGGGATGGTATTGATGTTGTCTGTCGTTTGGTCTTCGGGAGACAACCAAACGTAGCCCGGTGTCGACAAGCCGACGGCACTCCACACGCGCTTGGTCATCACTTTGTCCATGGCCATGGCCGAGGCCATCACGCCTGAGCCGGTATAAGGAATGCCCAACAATTCCAACGCGCCTTGCACAGAACCGTCTTCACCGTAGCGACCATGCAGCGCGATGAAGGCGTGTGTGTAGCCTTCGCGCTTGAGCTCGTCCAAGCTTCGCTCAGCCGGATCAAAGGCTGTGGCGTTCACACCCTTGCTCTGCAGCGCTTTGAGTACACCGCTGCCTGACATGATGGACACATCACGCTCGGCAGACAGACCACCCGTGAGGACAGCAACTTTGGCAGTGTTGATATTGAAGGTCATGTTTTAGCTCTTACGTTGTTGCACCAACTCCAGCACTTTGGCTGGCACTTGGCCAATCGAACCTGCGCCCATGCACATCACCACATCGCCCGCTTGGGCGTTGTCGGCAATGACTTGGGCCATTTTTTGAATGTCATCCACGAACACCAAGGCTTCGTGACCTGCCACACGCATGGCGCGCGACAGTGCGCGGCCATCGGCAGCGGCAATCGGTATTTCGCCTGCGGCGTAGATCTCAGACAACCACAACGCATCGGCGCGGCCCATGACTTCCACGAAGTCTTCAAAGCAGTCGCGTGTACGGGTGTAGCGGTGCGGCTGAAACGCCAACACCAAGCGACGGCCTGGGAATGCACCACGAGCCGCTGCCAAGGTTGCCGCCACTTCCACGGGGTGGTGGCCATAGTCTTCGATGAGGGTGAACTCGCCACCTGTTTTTGCAGCCACTTCACCGTGACGTTGGAAGCGACGACCCACGCCTTTGAATTCGGCCAGCGCTTTTTGCAGCGCTTCATCCGGCACGTTCAGCTCCACCGCAATCGCAATGGCGGCCAAGGCATTGAGCACGTTGTGTTCGCCTGCCAAGTTGAGGGTGATGTCAAGGTCGGGCAAGGTCACACCGTTACGGCGCTGCACCGTGAAGCACATGCGGCCGTTGTCTGCACGCACATTCACCGCACGCACTTGGGCTTCTTCGTTGAAGCCATAGCTGGTGATGGGGCGCGACACCTCGGGCAAGATGCTGCGCACCGCGGCATCGTCCGTGCACAAAATCGCTGCGCCATAGAAAGGCATGCGGTGCAAGAATTCGATGAACGCGCCCTTCAACTTGTTGAAGTCATGGCCATAGGTGTCCATGTGGTCGGCGTCGATGTTGGTCACCACGGCCATCACGGGCAAGAGGTTCAAAAATGAAGCGTCCGACTCATCGGCTTCCACCACGATGTAGTCGCCTGAGCCCAGCTTAGCGTTTGCGCCTGCGCTGTTGAGCTTGCCACCAATCACAAACGTGGGGTCCATGCCTGCTTCGGCCAACACGCTGGCCACCAAGCTGGTGGTGGTGGTTTTACCGTGTGTACCAGCGATGGCCACACCGGTTTTGAGACGCATCAACTCGGCCAACATCACGGCGCGTGGCACCACGGGAATCAACTTGGCGTGAGCCGCCACCACTTCGGGGTTGTCGGCATGCACAGCCGTTGATGTGACCACCGCATCTGCACCAGCAATGTTTTTGGCGTCATGACCCACATGGGTTTGAATGCCCAAGCTTTGCAGGCGCTTCAAGGCTACGCTGTCTGACAAGTCAGAACCAGAAATGGCATAGCCCAAGTTCAACAGCACTTCAGCAATGCCGCTCATGCCTGCGCCGCCGATACCGACGAAATGGATGTGACGAATGGCGTGTTTCATTATTTTTTTCCTTTCGCTGCGAGTTGCTCGCAAGCGGCCACCACTTGATCCACCGCTTCCACTTGACGCACGGCATATGCTTTCTCGGCACATGCCAACAAAGTACGGCGCGTCATGAATTGCAAACGGTCAGCCAAGTCTTGGGCTTTCAATTCGTTTTGTGGCATCAACCAACCACCGCCTGCGTCCACCACAAAGCGTGCGTTGGTGGTTTGGTGGTCATCCACCGCATGGGGGAACGGCACATAAATCGCAGCAACCCCCACGGCAGCCAGTTCGGTCACAGTGCTGGCACCGGCGCGGGCAATCACCACATCGGCATCTGCAAAGGCTTGGGCGGTGTCGTCAATGAAGGGGGTCAACTCTGCTTGCACATGCGCTTCTTCATAGGCGCCACGCAAGGCATCAATTTGTTTCGCGCCGCTTTGGTGTGTGACGATGGGGCGTTGGTCGTGCGGAATCTTGGCCAATGCTTGAGGGACGATGGTGTTCAGTGCTTGTGCACCTAAGCTGCCACCCACCACCAACACACGCAGCGGACCAGTGCGCTCAGCAAAACGCTGTGCAGGTTCTGGTTGCTTCACAAAACCATCGCGCATGGGGTTGCCCACCCACTCGGCTTTTGGCAACACGTTGGGGAAGGCACTGAACACGCGGTCAGCCACACCACTGAGCACTTTATTGGCCATGCCTGCCACAGAGTTTTGTTCATGCAACACCAATGGGGCGCCCCACAACACAGCCATCATGCCGGCAGGGAATGTGATGTAGCCACCGAGGCCAACCACCACATCAGGTTTGACGCGACGCACCACGCACAGGCTCTGCCAGAAAGCACGCAATAACTTGAAGGGCAGCAACGCCAATGTTTTGACACCTTTGCCACGTACGCCGCCGAACTGAACCGTCTCATACGCAAAATTACGAGGAGGCACCAGTTGGCTCTCCATGCTCGGCTCGGGCGCGCCTAGCCAATGCACGTTCCAACCATGGATACGCAATTGCTCAGCCACAGCCAATCCTGGGAAGATGTGGCCGCCAGTGCCACCAGCCATGATGAGTGCAGTGCGTTGGGTCGTGCTCATAGGCGACCTCCGTGCATGACAACGCGGTTCTCAAAGTCCACACGCAAGACGACAGCAATGGCAATCAGATTCAACAAAATCGCAGAACCGCCGTAGCTCATGAGCGGCAAGGTCAAGCCCTTGGTGGGCAAAGCGCCCAAGTTCACACCCATGTTGATGAAGGACTGAAAGCCCATCCATATACCCACGCCTTGTGCGACCAAACCCGCAAACACGCGGTCCATCGCAATGGCTTGACGGCCGATGTACATGATGCGGCGTGTCAACCACATGAACATGCCAATCACAGCCACTACCCCGACAAAACCAAACTCTTCGCCGATCACGGCCAGCAAGAAATCGGTGTGCGCTTCGGGCAACCAGTGCAATTTCTCCACACTGCCGCCCAAGCCCACGCCCAAAATTTCACCGCGGCCAATCGCAATAAGCGAGTGCGACAACTGATAGCCCTTGCCAAGTGCGTGCTCCATGCTCCATGGGTCGAGGTATGCAAAGATGCGCTCGCGACGCCACTCAGACGTGGCGATGATCAGGGCGAACACGCCAATCAAGGCAGCAGCAATCAAGAAGAACATGCGGGCATTCACGCCGCCCAAAAACAAAATACCCATGGCGATCACAGCAATCACCATGAACGCGCCCATGTCTGGCTCAGACAACAGCAGCAAGCCCACTGCCGCCACGGCTGCCCCCATAGGCAACACGGCGGCAAAGAAGTTTTCTTTCACATCCATCTTGCGCACCATGTAGTTGGCGGCGTAAAGCAGCACGCCCCACTTGGCCAGCTCAGAGGGTTGGAAGTTCATAAAGCCCAAGCTGATCCAGCGGCGTGCACCATTCACCGATTTGCCGATGAAAGGAATCAATACCGCGATGAGCAACACGATAGAAGCGATAAACACCCAAGGCGCAATGCGCTCCCAGGTATTGAGGGGAATTTGAAATGCCAATAACGCTGCCACAAACGCCACGAACAACGAAAGCGAATGACGCAACAAGAAATGGGTTTGTGTGTAACCCGCGCCCATACGTGGGTTATCGGGAATGGCAATGGAGGCTGAGTACACCATGACCAAACCAAACATCAGCAAGGCAAAGGTGACCCACACCAAAGGTTGGTCAAAGCCTTTCACATGCACAGGCGATGCTGCGGTGCGTGTGAACTCGGTGCCGTGCACGCGCACAGGCAAAGCATCCATGCCAGTTTCAGGCTCACCCCCAAACAGACGGCCAACCCCCTGCTTCATGCGCTGCATGAAAGAGACCTTGACGGATGTGGCCATGTCGCTCACGTCAGGCCTCCCGCTTCTTCCACCAAGTGGTTCACTGCGTTCACAAACACTTCCGCGCGATGCGCGTAGTTGCGGAACATGTCCATGCTCGCGCAGGCGGGTGACAACAACACGGCGTCACCTGAGTGGGCTTGCTCGCTGGCATGCCTGACTGCATCTTCTAAGGTAGCGGCATCCAGCAGCTTAACGCCGCTGTGCTGCAACACTTCGCGCAATGCAGGGGCATCGCGGCCGATCAACACCACGGCACGTGCATAGCGTGAGACAGGTTCGCTCAATGGCGCAAAGTCTTGCCCCTTGCCGTCGCCACCCAAGATAACGACCAAGCGGCGGTCCACACCTAGACCATGCAAAGCGGCCACCGTAGCACCCACATTGGTGCCTTTGCTGTCATCAAAATATTCCACACCATTGAGGATGGTCACGGCTTCGACACGGTGCGGCTCGCCTTGATACTCGCGTAGACCAAACAGCATCGGCGCCAAATCGCCACCGGCATTTCCTGCGAGTGCCAATGCAGCCAAAGCATTGAGTGCGTTGTGACGGCCACGGATGCGCAGCGCATCGGCAGGCATCAGGCGTTGGAAATGAATTTCCTCTTCGTCGTCTTTTTTGCGCTTGCGTGTTTCGTCGGCCTCCAAGGCACGCACCAGCCATGTCATGCCATTGACGATTTCAATGCCGTAATCGCCAGGGCGTTGCGGCATATCGCCACCAAAGGTGAGGTGCGCACGCACCTGCACTTTAGGTGTTTTAGCACGTGAGGGCTTGGCCGCAACTTCTGGCACATCAACGGGTGCGCTATCTAACATAGCCATCACACCTGCGTCTTCGCGGTTGAGCACCAACACGCCACGCTTGCCAAAAATGCGTGCTTTCGCTGCGCCGTAGCCGTCCATGCTGCCGTGCCAGTCAAGATGGTCTTGCGTGAGATTCAGCACCGTGGCCGCTGTAGGTTCGAAGTTGTCGACGCCTTCGAGTTGGAAGCTAGACAACTCCAATACCCAGACTTGGGGCAGATAGGGATGGTCAGCCGGGGGCGGAGGTGGCGGCACCAAAGGTGGCAGGTCCACCGCATAGGGTTCATCATCAGCTGCCACCACTTGCGCAGCTTCCTCGGCGTCGAGCGCCATCGGAGCAGACTGTGCTGCCGCAGCTTTTTCTTTGGCCTCTGCCGCTGCACGTGCCTGTTCAGCAGCGGCTTCATCGGCAGCCAACTCGGCTGCTTCTTGCGCAGCAATCACATCTGCAGCAGCTTGTTCTTCAACTGCTTTGTCTAACGCGTGCGACAAGGTGTCGAGCAAGGTAGGACCAATATTGCCGGCCACTGCCACACGCTTACCTGCACGCTCTAGCAACTGACCGGTCAACGAAGTAACGGTGGTTTTGCCGTTGGTACCCGTGATGGCCAACACCTTGGGGTGATAGGCCATGCTGTTTTGCAAATCAGTCAGTGCTTGAGCGAAGAGGGTCAACTCTGTACCCACCCACAAGCCAGCGACCACAGCGGCATTCCACACGGGTGCAACCGACTCAGGACTCAAGCCAGGGCTTTTGAACACTGCGCGCACGTCTTGGCCTACGACCAAATTGGCTTCAAACTCACCGTGCACAAATTTCACTTGTGGCAACTCTGCACGCAAGGCAGCCAAATGCGGCGGCTCGGCCCGTGTGTCCACGACTTGCACTTGTGCGCCATTTCGCACGCACCAACGCGCCATCGCCAGACCGGAATCACCCAAGCCCAGAATCAGCACTGATTGGTTGTGGAGTTGCTGCATCGTCTTATCTCAGCTTCAAAGTTGACAGGCCCACCAAGCACAGCAGCATGGTGATGATCCAAAAACGCACAACGACTTGGGTTTCTTTCCAGCCGCTCTTCTCGAAATGGTGATGCAAAGGCGCCATCTTCAAAATGCGACGGCCTTCGCCATATTTCTTCTTGGTGTACTTGAAGTAGGTCACTTGCAACATGACCGACAAAGCTTCCACCACAAAGATGCCGCCCATGATGGCCAGCACAATTTCTTGACGCACGATCACTGCAATCGTTCCCAGCGCGCCGCCCAAAGCCAACGCACCCACATCACCCATGAACACTTGCGCGGGGTGGGTGTTGAACCATAAGAATGCCAAGCCCGCCCCGGCCATGGCGGCACAGAAAATCATCAATTCACCCGAGCCTGGAATGGAGGGGAACAACAGGTATTTGGAATACACCGAGCTACCTGTCACATAGGCAAACACGCCCAAGGCCGAACCCACCATGACCACCGGCATGATGGCCAAACCATCCAAACCATCGGTCAAGTTCACCGCATTGCTAGAACCCACGATGACCAAGTAGGTCATGATCACGAAGCCAAACACACCGAGTGGGTAGCTCACCTCTTTGAAGAAGGGCAAGAACAAACCTGCTTTGGGTGGCAAGTCCACATCAAAGCCCGACTTGACCCACGAGTAGAACAACTCCAACACGCGGAAGTTGCTGCTTTCGGAAATGCTGAACACCAAATACAAAGCCGCCACCAAGCCGATGATGGATTGCCACATGTATTTCTCGCGTGAAGGCATACCCTCTGGGTCTTTGTTGACCACCTTGCGCCAGTCATCCACCCACCCAATGGCACCAAAGCCGAAGGTCACGATCATCACGATCCACACAAAGCGGTTCGACAAATCAGCCCACAACAACGTAGACACAGCGATGCCAATCAGAATCAACACACCACCCATGGTGGGCGTGCCGCTCTTGGCCAAGTGCGATTGCATGGCGTACTCGCGAATAGGTTGACCAATCTTCAAAGCGGCCAAGCGGCGAATCACAGCTGGGCCAGCGATCAATCCAATCAGCAGTGCGGTCAATGCTGCCATCACCGCACGGAAGGTGAGGTACTGAAACACGCGGAAGAAACCAAATTCTGGTGAAAGGGTTTGCAGCCATTGGGCTAAGGTCAGCAGCATGGCGTTGTTTCCTTTTTATGGTGGTCGTGACACGCGCTGATCGCTTCGATCACACGCTCCATCTTCATGAAGCGTGAGCCTTTAACCAACACGCTGCCGAGCTTGGGTAGCTGCTGCATCACTTGTTGATTCAATGCATCGATGTCATTCATGTGGTGTGCATTTGCGCCGCACGCGCTGGCGGTGTGTGCAGCCAAGTCGCCTAGGCACAGCACGTGATCAATGCCCATCTGCGCAGCGTGCAAGCCCACCTCTTGGTGAAACTCTGGTCCTTGTGTACCCACCTCGCCCATGTCACCCAGCACCAATAAACGCGGTGCAGGCAACTCGGCCAGCACGTCAATCGCAGCACGCACCGAGTCGGGGTTGGCGTTGTAGGTGTCGTCCACCACGGTGATGTCGCGGCCTTGGCACTGGATGCCAAAAGCGCGTGAGCGGCCTTTGACGGGTTCGAAACTGTTGAGGCCTTGCGCAATAACATCAAGCGACACACCTGCAGCCAAAGCGCATGCCGTAGCAGCCAAAGCATTACCCACGTTATGACGGCCCGCAATGTGCAACTGTGTGTGCAACACGCCAGCAGGTGTTTGCGCTTGCACCAACCAGTGGTCGTTCAACCAATCTGCTTTCAGCAAGTACACCTCAGCTTCGCCGTTCATGGAGAAACGCATACAAGCGCGGCTGCCTGCCAAGCTTTGCCAGAGCGCGCTGTACTCGTCATGGGCAGGGAACACTGCCACGCCATGTGCGGGCAATGCCTTGATGGCTTCGCCGTTTTCTTGCGCCACCGCTTCGACGGTGGCCATGTACTCTTGGTGTTCACGCTGGGCGTTGTTCACCAACGCGACGGTGGCTTGCGTCATATCGGCCAAGCCAGCAATCTCGCCGGGGTGGTTCATGCCCAACTCCACCACGGCACTGCGGTGATGCGCGCGCATACGCAGCAGGGTTTGCGGCACGCCAATGTCGTTGTTCAGATTGCCTTGTGTGGCCAAGGCGTCATCACCAAAGCCTGCACGCAAGATGCTGGCAATCATTTGTGTGACGGTGGTCTTTCCGTTGCTGCCGGTCACCGCAATGACGGGCAAGCTGAATTGACTGCGCCAGCCCTTGGCCAATTGGCCCAAAGCGATGCGTGTGTCTGGTACTTGCACGCCTGCCAACTCGGCAGCATCTAAACCGCGCTCAACTAGAGCAGCCGAAGCGCCACTGGCAGCCACTTGCGGTAAGAAGTCGTTGGCATCAAAGCGCTCACCCTTCAAGGCCACAAATAAATCACCCGCTTGGCAGGTGCGGCTATCGGTGTTGACGCGTTGAATGATTAAGCCGTCGTCACCATGCAGCTGTGCATGCGTGAGCCACTGGCTGATTTGCTTCAAGCTGAGGTTCATGTCAGACATGTGCCCTCCTCTGTGTCAATGCATCACGCGCATGCTGCGCATCGCTGAAAGGATGTTTGACACCTGAAATTTCTTGGTAGTCCTCGTGACCTTTACCTGCGACCAACACCACGTCTTGTACGCGTGCATGCTTTACGGTTTGCGCAATGGCTTGTGCGCGATCCGCTATGACAATGGCGCTACCTGCACGCTTCAATCCTGAAAGCATGTGGTTCAGAATAGTTTGTGGGTTTTCGCTGCGCGGGTTGTCACTGGTCAGCACCACGTGCTGTGCGTATTGCTCGGCGGCTGCGGCCATCAAGGGGCGCTTGGCGACGTCGCGGTCGCCACCGCAACCCAAAACACAGGTCAACTCACCACCGCGAGACTGAGCCAGTGGCAGCAAGGCTTGCACCGCATGGGCTACCGCATCGGGCGTGTGGGCATAGTCAATCACCACCAAAGGCTCGCCGGCAACACCAACGGTTTGCATGCGGCCTGGCACAGCGGGCAACCTGCGACAGGCGTGCACAGCATCGGCCAAGCTGTAGCCCATGGCACGCAAGCCGGCGATGACGCCCAACACATTACTCACGTTGTAGTGGCCAACCAGCTGCGTGTCGAGTGCGTGAACTTCATCACCCTCGACCACGTCAAAGCACAAGCCCATCGCGCTGTGCTGGATTTGGCGTGCCGCGATGTGCTGCGCAGATGCGCCCGCGCTGTCGACCGAGTCATGACCTGAATGGCCCGCACATGACAGCGTCCACACACTCAGGTCACCACGCGCTTTCAGCTGTACTGCCAAAGCTGCGCCATGTGCATCATCCACATTCACCACCGCAGCTTGCAAACCCGTCCAGTTGAACAACGCCAGCTTCGCTTGCCAGTAGCTGGCCATGTCACCGTGGTAGTCCAAATGGTCTTGCGTGAAATTGGTGAACATGGCTATACGCACGTGTGTGCCGTCTAGGCGATGCTCAGCCAATCCAATCGATGAAGCTTCAATCGCGCAGGCGTTCACACCATGGTCAACCATGTCGCGCAACTTGGCTTGCAGCAACACCGGGTCAGGGGTGGTCATACCTGTCACTTCAAGGTGAGCCACTTCGCCCACGCCTAAGGTGCCCACAATGGCGCAGCGCTTACCTGCGTTGTGCAGCGCATGCGCCAGCCACCATGCGGTGGATGTTTTGCCATTGGTGCCCGTGATGGCCACCACGTCCAGCGCATCGCTGGGTTGTTCGTAATATGCAGCAGCAATCAAACCGCTGGCAGCTTTCAAACCGTCATAGGTGGCGATGGCATCGCTCTCACCCCAAGCGAATGCATCTGCACCAGCATGTTCGACCACACAAGCCGTGGCGCCTTGCTTCAAGGCTGAAGCCACAAACTGACGACCATCCGTCACGCCACCCGGCCAAGCAATGAAACCATCACCCGCACCCACACGGCGGCTGTCGGTGTGCAAAACACCGCGCACTTGGCCGCGCAGCCAATGCGCAGCGTCTTCAGGGCTATGCAGTCGTTTCATCAAAACGACTCCTTCTCAAACTTGGTCACCACTTGGGGCTTGACCGCCATGTCGGGCTGCACGCCCATCATGCGCAAAGTTTGTTGCACGGTTTGGCTGAAGACAGGGGCAGCCACATCGCCACCAAAGTAAGCGCCGCCTGTGGGCTCGTCCACCATCACAGCCACCACGATGCGTGGGTTATCAATGGGTGCGATGCCAACAAAGAAGCCGCGATATTTTTTGCTGGCGTAGCCCTTGCCTTCAACCTTGTGTGCGGTGCCAGTTTTGCCGCCTACCGAATAACCCATGGTTTGCGATTTAGGGGCGGTACCACCTTGAATGGTCACCATGTGCAGCATGTTGCGGATGGCCGCCGCATTGTGTGACGAGAACACGCGCGCACCACTGACTTCGGACTGGTTGGTTTTCACCAAACTCATGGGCACCATTTCGCCGTCGTGTGCAAACACCGTGTAGGCCTGCGCCAACTGAAACAAGCTGGTAGACAAACCGTAGCCATAGCTCATCGTGGCTTGTCCAATCTGACCCCAAGTTTTATAGGGGCGCACCTTGCCAGCGACCACCCCAGGAAAAGGCACTTGGGGTTTTTGGCCAAATCCGACTTGCGTGAATAACTCCCACATGTCGTGTGGCTGCATTTGCATGGCAATCTTGACCGTACCCACGTTGCTGGATTTTTGAATGATTTCATTCACACTCAACACGCCGTGTGGATGTGCATCGGTGATGGTGGCCGTGCCCATTTGCATCTTGCCGGGCGCGGTTTGAATCAAGGTCTCAGGCTTGACAATGCCTTTCTCCAAAGCCAAACCCACCACGAGCGGTTTCATGGTGGAGCCTGGTTCAAACGTATCGGTCAGCGCGCGGTTGCGAAGCTGCGCACCACTGAGGTTGCCGCGCTTGCCTGGTGAGTAACTGGGATAGTTGACCAAGGCCAGCACTTCACCCGTCTTGATGTCGAGCACCACCACACTGCCTGCAGCAGCTTTGTTACTCAGCACCGACTCTTTGATTCGTTCGTAGGCAACGTACTGCACCTTGCTGTCGATGCTCAGCTGCAAATCTTGACCATCCACCGGCGGCACCATTTCGCCAATGTCTTCCACCACGCGACCCAAGCGGTCTTTGATCACGCGACGAGAACCTGCTTTGCCACCCAAGGCTTTGTTAAAGGTCAGCTCAACGCCTTCTTGGCCTAAGTTCTCCACGTTGGTGAAACCCACCACGTGCGCCACCGACTCACCCTCTGGGTAAATGCGTTTGTACTCTTTTCGGTCGTACACGCCTTTGATCTTGAGCGCGGCAATGTCTTTGGCCACTGACTCATCAACCTGACGCTTGAGCCAGACGAAAACTTTGTCTTCGTCTTTCAACTTCTTGTCGAGCTCTGCGCTGGTCATGCCCAACAACTTGGCCAAGGCTTTGAGCTTGGCTGGATCGCGCTCAATGTCCTCGGGGTTGGCCCAAATGCTGGGCACAGGCACGCTAGACGCCAAGATATTGCCGTTGCGGTCCAAGATGCGGCCACGGTTAGCTGGCAAATCCAAAGTGCGCACAAAACGCACAGCACCTTGGCGTTTGAAAAATGCGTTGTCAATCACCTGCACATACGCAGCGCGCGCCACCAAACCTAAGAAGCCCGCAGCAATGACTGCCACGATGAACTGGCTGCGCCAGATGGGCGTCTTGCTCGCGAGCAAGGGGCTAGAGGTGTATTGCACGCTGCGGCTGCTCATGGACGAACCTCGGCAGATGCAGCAGGCACAGACGCGGCAGCGCCACCTGACACGGTGGCGTAATGCGTGATGGCTGGCGTGATCGTGCGCATGTGCAGTTGCTCACGCGCAAGTTTTTCAACACGCAGTGGTGTGGCCTGCGCACGGCGCTCCACATCCAAGCGGTCGTTTTCTGTTTCTAAGTTACGTGCCAGGCTGGTGGCTCGGTCAATTTCCATGGTGAGCGAGCGTGACTCGTACTGCGTGCGCACCAAATAGAGGGCACTCGCCATCACAGCCATCATCAGCAACACGCTCACGCGACTCATGCACCCACTCCTAAGCGCTCAGCGACACGCATGATGGCACTGCGTGAGCGGGGGTTGCCCGCCACCTCAGCAGCGCTGGGCTTGACGCGATCAATCGCTTTGAAGTCCATCACTTTGGGGGCAGCAAAAGGTGCGCGGCGGTCATACACCTCACGCGAATGCTGCGTGATGAACTGTTTGACAATACGGTCTTCCAGTGAATGGAAACTGATCACAGCCAATCGACCCCCTGGGCGCAAGACTTGCAACGAAGCGCTCAGCGCTTGTTGCAACTCCTCAAGCTCGGCATTGATGAAAATCCGAAAAGCCTGAAATGTGCGCGTTGCAGGGTCCTTGCCCGGCTCGCG
>JACCDT011163629.1_pt1 | contig 13982 bp, 14 predicted proteins | sample 7446291 | NCBI WGS metagenome assembly JACCDT01 (sample SAMN15323446, study PRJNA562643) | freshwater metagenome | isolation source: river surface water | place: USA:Blue River Watershed | collected 2017-08-17
CCCGCTTGAGCACTTCCTCAATTTCATGCGTGCTGGCCTGTTGGCGCACCAAGTTGATGAGTTGCAAGATGGTGGCTTGTGCGGGGCGTATGGTCTGCCCGTTGATCAGCACGGGTTTGGCAAACCAGTAACCCTGAAACAGCTGTACACCCAGCTCCAGCAGCATCGTGTGTTGTAAAGCGGTCTCCACTTTTTCGGCAACCAACTTAGCGCTGGACTTTGATTGCGCCAGCTTGACAAAAGAACTGACAGCCGCTGGTTTGAGCACCGACACATCAAACTTGATGAAAGAGGCGAGAGGCAGCCACGTTTCGTACGACCGAGTGAGCACCGAGTAGTCAAACGCCAGTCGAAATCCTCGCTCGTGCATGGCTTGCAGTGTCGGAAGCCGGGTCTGAATCTGGTCAAGCTGCGCAATGGGCAAGGGGGGGATTTCGAGCACGATATGGTCGGGCGCGACGAGTTCCAGATGACCACCGGCCAGGCTGTCATGGGTGCAGTTGATGAACAATGTCTTCTTCTGCATCAGTGCTTCATTGTCGGCCATTGACAAGAGATTGAAGAGCAACTGTGCATCACTGGATGCGGTGTGAAGTTCAGCCGAGACAGAGCGGTCAAACAGTTCGTAGCCAAAGACGCTGCGTTCGCTGTCAAGAATCGCTTGGCGCGCAATCGCAACCGAGGGACCTTCGGAAGAGGTCGTGGTGTTGGGGGCGGTGTCAGGCATAGTGGTGTGGGTATTCAAGGCATTCTAGACCTGCGTCGGTCCACTGGCCTGCAAGGCCTGCAACTCGGCCTCCGTGAAGCCAGCGCGTTTGCGGGCCAACATATTAAAGGGCGGTTTGGGCCTGGGGGCGGCATGGCGTACCGCCGCTTGGGCATAAAAAGACGCGGGCTCCAGCCCCTCGCGTTGACACAACCAATGAAACCACTGGTTACCAATGGCGACATGCCCCACTTCTTCGCGCAAGATGGTGTCCAGAATCTCGCAAGCCTCCAGGGCTTGGGAAGTGCCGACCTTGCGTAGCTTGGCCTGTATCAGCGGGGTGGCATCCAGACCTCGCGCTTCCAGGGTGCGGGGTACCAGTGCCATGCGGGCGACCACATCGTGGCGGGTGTTGTCGCACATGGTCCAAAGCCCGTCATGGGCCGGAAAGCTTCCGTAAGCGTAGCCTTGGCGTTGCATGTGTGATTGCAGTGACTGAAAATGTTGCGACTCCTCCAGCGCCACCTGCACCCAGTCGCGGTAGTAGGCTTCAGGCATGTTGTTGAAGCGCCAGACAGAATCCAGCGCGAGGTTGATCGCATTGAATTCGATGTGGGCGATGGAGTGCATCAGCGCAGCGTGGCCCTCTGCTGTAAAGGGCGAGCGCTTGGGCACATCTTTGGGGTCAATGAGCAAGGGCAAATCGGGGCGCCCCGGGCGCTCGGGCCATGCCAAATGCTGCTGGCAGTCCACATGCAATGTGTTTTGCCTTTCGCCCAGTTGCTGTACCGCAGCAACCTTTTCGATGGGATCACAGATGCTAAAGGCTTGCAGCGCGCAATGTCGAAGTTCCATCTCTACAATTCTAGTTTTGAGCAGTCTGGAGAGAGACCATGGCTATTTATGAACTTGACCAGATTGCGCCGCGCGTTGCTGCATCGGCCTGGGTGGCAGACAGTGCCCAGGTAATGGGCAATGTGGAGTTGGCTGAGGACGCCAGCGTCTGGTTTGGTGCAGTGGTCCGCGGTGATACCGAGACCATTCGCATCGGCAGGGGCTCCAATATCCAGGATGCCAGCGTCCTGCATGCGGATATTGGTAAGCCGCTGACGATAGGCGAGAACGTGACTGTGGGACACCAAGTGATGTTGCATGGCTGCACGATTGGGGACGGGTCGCTGATTGGAATTGGCGCCATCGTGCTCAACGGTGCCAAGATCGGAAAAGGTTGCATTGTGGGCGCTGGATCGCTGGTCACCGAAGGTAAGGAGTTCCCGGATGGCTCCATGATCCTTGGTAGCCCGGCGAAGGTAGTTCGCGAGTTGTCTGCAGAGCACCAAGCCGGTTTGCGCCTGAGTGCGATGCATTACATCGACAATGCGCGCCGCTTCAAAAACGGACTGAAGAAAATAGCTTAACCGCTGGCCCTAGGTGGGCTGGCTTGAAGGGAGAGGTGCATGTCTGAGTTGCACAAGTTTTTGTTTGATGGCTTGCCCGTGCGTGGTGCAGTGGTGCGCTTGACCGACGCTTGGGTTGAAATTCTGCGCCGACGCGCCTCCAACACCATCACTGGCGCCTATCCAGAACCTGTAAGAAATATGCTGGGAGAGATGAGCGCTGCGGCGGTGCTAATGCAAGCCAACATCAAATTCGATGGTGCCCTGGTGCTGCAGATATTTGGTGATGGGCCGGTGCAGGTCGCGGTGGTGGAAGTGCAGTCGGATTTAACGCTGCGCGCCACCGCTACGGTTGCCGGTGAGGTGCCTCAGGGTTTGCCCCTGAGTCAGATGGTCAATGTCCACAATCAGGGGCGTTGTGCCATCACGCTGGACCCCAAGACCAAGTTCCCGGGGCAGCAGCCCTACCAAGGGGTTGTGCCCCTGTTTGATGACCACGGACAGCCGATTGAAAAGCTTAGTGCTGTTTTGGAACACTACATGCTGCAGAGTGAGCAGCTGGATACGACGCTCGTGCTCGCGGCCGATGACAAGGTGGCTGCGGGCTTGTTGATCCAGCGCCTGCCCATGCAGGGGGAAAATAATTTGTCGGGCAGCTTGGTTTCCAAGGAGAACGAGGATGCGATTGGCCTGAACGAGGATTACAACCGCGTCGCCACCTTGGCTGCCAGTCTCAAGCGCGAGGAGTTGTTAAGCCTGGATGTGGACACAATTCTGCGCCGTCTGTTTTGGGAGGAGCAGGTCACCCGCTTTGAGCCATTGGCGGGTGAGACAGCTCCCCGGTTTGTTTGCAGTTGCAGCCGCGAACGTGTGGGCCGAATGATTGTCAGCTTGGGGCGTGAAGAGGTGGAGAGCATCTTGTCAGAGCGCGACGATATCGAAGTGTCCTGCGAGTTCTGCGGCGCGCAGCAGCGCTTTGATCCGGTAGATGCAGCCCAGCTGTTTACCGATCCCGTACAGCGCCTGGACGGAGGCTCAGACGCGCACTGAGGCCTCTTGGGTGAGCCGGCTGAAGAGCCTGTGTTCACACTCTGCATCTGAGCATGTGTCGCACACCCAAGCCCATGCCGCCGACGATGGGGCAGGAAGCTGTGCGCGTTGTAAGGCATCTGCGTGGTCGATCGCTTGCAGGGCCGCCTGTAAACGCCGGGGACCAAGCCCGTATACCGTTGCAAATGGAATCTGGTGTGTAAGCAGTACTTCGCGCAGTCGCTCATCTATGCGCTGTTGCATGGCTACTCCATCACGCTGAATGCCATCAGCTACCCAAGGCAGGTCTAGGCACGCAAGCAGTGTGAGGTCGAGTCTGCGCTGAAATGGTATCGCCGTAACGTACAGACTGCTGTCTTGAAACAGCACATCGCTGTACACCGCAGTAACCAGAGGCGTGGTGTCTGCTATTACGCAATCTGCTTCGGCTTGTTCAATGTACGCAGCTTGTGTGTCCGCGACATGCTGCTGTTCGTGGGCCTGGGGCGGACGCCCATGCAGTGCACTCCATGTGCGCAAGTATTCCGGGATGCAGTCGACGGAAGTGAAACGGGACTGCAGCGTTGTGTGCAGTGCTTGCGATAACGTAGACTTTCCGCTGCATTCTGCCCCCACGATACCAATCTTCATGGGGATCCGTCAGCGTGCAATTTGCACGTAAATCTCGTTGGCCTTGACCATGCCCAGCTCTGAGCGGGCTTTTTCTTCCACCATTTCCAGACCTTCACGCAGGTCGCTGATTTCAGCTGCCAAACGCTCGTTGGCCAGTGTTGCCTGGATGTTGTGCTGTTTTTGAGTGTCTAGCTGGACTGATAGCTTGGACACATTCGGCACACTGCCCCGGCCGAACCAGAGTTGCCCGTGCAGGATCACCAGCAAGGCGATCAATGCAGCGGGAACAAGGCGATTGGCCATGGCAGTGGTTCAGTGAAAAGCTGGTGTTTCTACAGCCACGCCACACCACGTCGCAATGCGGCACCTGTGGAGAGGTGCAAACGACGGGCAGTGCGTGAGCGTGTGAGTCACCATTACTTCAGGTTGTAGAACGCAGCGCGACCGGGGTATACGGCCACATCACCCAAGTCCTCTTCGATGCGCAGCAACTGGTTGTACTTGGCCATGCGGTCGGAGCGGCTCAAGGAACCGGTCTTGATTTGTCCAGCGTTGGTGCCTACTGCGATGTCGGAGATGGTGGAGTCTTCGGTTTCGCCAGAGCGGTGGCTGATCACGGCGGTGTAGCCCGCACGCTTGGCCATTTCAATCGCTGCGAAGGTTTCGGACAAGGTGCCGATCTGGTTGATCTTGATCAGGATTGAGTTCGCGATACCTTTGTCGATGCCTTCTTTCAGGATCTTGGTGTTGGTCACGAACAAGTCGTCACCTACGATCTGCACTTTGGCGCCCAGACGGTCAGTCAAAACCTTCCAGCCATCCCAGTCGCCTTCGGCCATGCCGTCTTCGATGCTGATGATGGGGTATTTGTCGACCCAGGCGGCCAGCATGTCGGTCCACTCTTGGGCGGTTAGGCTCAGGCCTTCGCCTTCGAGCTCGTACTTGCCGTTCTTGTAGAACTCGGAAGCCGCGCAGTCCAAGCCCAGTGCAATCTGCTCTCCAGCCACGTAGCCCGCCTTGTCGATCGCTTGCAGAATCATTTGGATCGCTGCTTCGTGGTTGGCCACGTTGGGGGCAAAACCACCCTCATCACCCACGGCGGTGCTGATGCCCTGGTCGTGCAGGATCTTCTTCAGCGCGTGGAACACTTCGGCACCCCAGCGCAAGGCTTCGCGGAAGCTGGGCGCACCCACGGGAATGATCATCAGCTCTTGCAGGTCGAGGTTGTTGTTGGCGTGTTCGCCGCCGTTCATGACGTTCATCATGGGCACGGGCATCTGCACGCTGCCCATGCCGCCAAAGTAGCGGTACAGGGGCAGGCCGGCTTCTTCGGCGGCTGCGCGCGCCACAGCCATGGAAACGGCCAGCATGGCGTTGGCGCCCAAGCGGCTCTTGTTGTCCGTGCCGTCCAGGTCAATCAGGGTCTTGTCCAAAAAGGACTGCTCGGAGGCATCCAGGCCCAGCACGGCTTCAGAAATTTCAGTGTTGATGTGCTCCACTGCTTTGAGCACGCCCTTGCCCAGGTAGCGCTTCTTATCGCCGTCGCGTAGCTCAATGGCTTCGCGGGATCCGGTGGATGCACCGGAGGGAACGGCCGCACGGCCCATGACGCCGGACTCCAGCAAGACATCGCATTCGACCGTGGGGTTGCCACGGGAATCCAGAATTTCGCGACCGACGATATCAACAATTGCGCTCATTGGTTTCTTTCAAGTTCAAAAACACACAGACAAAACGGCAGATGGAATCATGCACGCCGTCACTGGAAATCGTTCTCCAGCAAGGCAGTTTTTTTGGTTACGGAATCTAGCGTGACCAGAGTTTCCAGTAGCGCCTTCATGTGGCGCAGCGGCACGGCATTGGGGCCATCTGACCAGGCTTCGGCAGGGCGGGGATGCGTTTCCATGAAGAGACCGGCCACACCGGCTGCTACACCGGCGCGTGCCAGCACAGGCACCATCTCGCGTGCACCACCGCTGCTGCCACCCAGGCCACCGGGTTTCTGTACCGAGTGGGTCACGTCGAACACCACCGGTGCGCCCGACTTGCGCATCTCGGCCAGGCTTGTCATGTCTGCCACCAGATTGTTGTAGCCAAAGCTCACGCCACGCTCGCAGGCCAGGAAGCGGTCCGGCGAGAGCCCTACTTCTTTGGCGGCTGCGCGGGCTTTGTCAATCACGTTCTTCATATCCCAGGGCGCAAGAAACTGGCCCTTCTTGATGTTCACCGGCTTGCCACTCTGGGCTACAGCACGAATGAAGTCGGTCTGGCGGCACAGGAAGGCGGGTGTCTGCAGCACGTCCACCACGCTGGCGACTTCTGCCACATGGGATTCGTCATGCACATCCGTCAAGATGGGCAAGCGCAGTTGGCGGCGTACCTCTTCCAGAATTTTGAGGCCGGCTTCCAGTCCGACACCGCGTTTGCTGGTGCCAGAAGAGCGGTTGGCCTTGTCAAAAGAGCCTTTGTAGATCAGCGGGATGCCCAGCGGCTCGCAGGCCTCTTTGAGCTGGCCTGCGACGTCGATGGACATTTCCAGCCCCTCAATGGAGCAAGTGCCTGCGATCAGGAAGAAGCGATGCTCCAGCCCGACGTCAAATCCGCAGAGTTTCATTAAGCGACCGCCTTCAGGTTTTTACCGCCGGACTGGTGGTCCACGGCCGCCTTGATGAAGGCATTGAACAAGGGGTGACCGTTCCAGGGTGTGGATTTGAATTCAGGGTGGAACTGGACCCCCACATACCAAGGGTGCACCGCTTGGGGCAATTCCACGATCTCGGTGAGTTGTTCGCGTTGGGTCAGCGCCGAGATCACCAAGCCAGCCTTGCGCAGTTGGTCCAGGTAGTTGACGTTGGCCTCATAGCGGTGGCGGTGGCGTTCGGTGACCACGTTGCCGTAAATCTTGTGGGCCAGGGTGTCCTTGGCCACATCCGAGCTCTGTGCACCCAGGCGCATGGTGCCGCCCAAGTCGGAGTTGGCATCCCGGGTTTTGATGGTGCCGTCCGCATCTTTCCACTCGGTGATCAGTGCGATCACGGGGTGCGGGCTGGCCGGTTCGAATTCGGTACTGTTGGCGTCAGCCAAGCCGGCCACATGACGCGCGAATTCAATGGTGGCGACTTGCATGCCCAGGCAGATGCCCAGGTAAGGCACCTTGTTCTCGCGGGCGAAGCGGGCTGTGCTGATCTTGCCTTCGATACCACGCTTGCCGAAGCCGCCGGGCACCAAAATGGCGTCGTACTTGGCAAGCTGATTGACACTGGTGCTATCGATCGTCTCAGAGTCCACGTGTTCGATCTTGACGCGCACATGGTTCTTCATGCCGGCGTGGCGCAGGGCTTCGTTGACCGACTTGTAGCTGTCGGTCAGGTCCACATACTTGCCGACCATGGCAATGGTCACTTCACCCTTGGGGTGCTCGGTCTCGTAGACCAGCTCGTCCCAGCGCTTGAGGTTGGCCGGCGGTGTGTTCAGGCGCAGCTTGTCGCAGATCAGGCCGTCCAGGCCCTGCTCGTGCAGCATGCGCGGCACTTTGTAGATGGTGTCCACGTCCCACATGGAGATCACGCCCCACTCGGGCACGTTGGAGAACAGCGAAATCTTGGCGCGCTCTTCGTCGGGGATGGGGCGGTCGGCGCGGCACAGCAGGGCGTCGGCCTGGATGCCGATCTCGCGCAGCTGCTTGGCCGTGTGTTGGGTCGGCTTGATCTTGAGTTCGCCGGCCGCGGCAATCCAGGGCAGGTAGCTCAGGTGTACAAAGGCGCAGTTGTTGGGGCCGAGTTTGAGGCTGAGCTGGCGCACGGCTTCCAAGAACGGCAGAGACTCGATGTCACCCACGGTGCCACCGATTTCGACGATGGCCACATCCACTTCATCGGGCTCACCAAAACGCGCACCGCGCTTCACAAATTCTTGGATCTCGTTGGTGACATGGGGAATGACCTGCACGGTCTTGCCCAGGTAGTCGCCACGGCGTTCCTTGTCGAGCACGCTCTTGTAGATTTGGCCCGTGGTGAAGTTGTTGGTCTTGCGCATGCGCGTTTCAATGAAACGCTCGTAGTGGCCCAGGTCCAGGTCGGTTTCAGCGCCGTCGTCGGTGACAAACACCTCGCCATGCTGCAGGGGGGACATGGTGCCGGGGTCTACGTTGAGGTAAGGATCCAGCTTGATGAGGGTGACTGTCAGGCCCCGCGATTCCAGAATCGCAGCTAAGGAGGCTGAGGCGATTCCCTTGCCAAGGGAAGACACCACACCGCCGGTGACGAAGACAAATTTGGTCATGTCAGGGGCGAACCTATGGGTTCGATGAGGTGGTAAAGCGAGATTATAGGCGTCTGCTACATTGCGGTCCTCGGCTCTACAGGCACACCATGGATTTATCGGGCAAACACATTGTTCTGGGGCTTACCGGCGGCATCGCTTGCTACAAGGCGGCTGAGCTGTGCCGCGCTTTGATCAAACAGGGTGCCACGGTGCAAGTGGTGATGAGCGAGGCGGCTGCGCAGTTCATCACCCCTGTGACCATGCAGGCGCTAAGCAACCGCCCCGTCTTTGATTCGCAGTGGGATGCGCGCGAGCGCAACAACATGCCCCACATCAATCTGAGCCGTGAAGCCGACGCAATTTTGATCGCGCCGTGCAGTGCAGACTTCATGGCCAAGCTGTTGCATGGCCGCGCCGACGATTTGCTGAGCCTCATGTGCCTGGCCCGTCCCATCGATTCCGTACCCTTGCTGATTGCGCCTGCCATGAACCGCGAGATGTGGGCCCACCCCGCTACGCAGCGTAACCTCGCGCAGTTGCAGGCCGATGGCGCGACGCTGCTGGGTGTTGGCAGCGGCTTTCAGGCCTGTGGTGAGACGGGTGACGGCCGCATGCTGGAGCCGCAAGAATTGCTGGAAGACGTGATCGCTTTCTTCCAGCCCAAGGTGCTGGAAGGCCAACACGTCGTGGTTTCCGCAGGTCCCACCTTTGAAGCCATAGATCCCGTGCGCGGAATCACCAATCTGTCCAGTGGCAAGATGGGCTTTGCGATTGCCCGCGCCGCGCGCGAGGCGGGTGCGGAGGTGACGCTGGTTGCGGGGCCTGTGGCACTGCCCACACCACGTGGTGTGCAGCGTGTGGATGTGAAATCTGCACAAAATATGTACGAAGCCCTTGTAGAGTCTGCGCAAGCAGCTACTGTTTTTGTAGCAACGGCCGCGGTGGCTGACTGGCGTCCTGCCCAAACCTCAGACCAAAAAATCAAGAAAGACGGCTCGGGCAATACACCCGTGCTGGGTTTCGTGGAGAACCCGGATATCCTCGCCGAGATAGCTCGTTCCCCGCGTGCGACCAGCGGAGAATTATTCTGCGTGGGCTTTGCGGCCGAGAGCCATGATTTGCTGGCTCATGCAACCGCCAAACGCGCGCGCAAAGGTGTGCCGCTGCTGGTGGGTAATATCGGCCCAGCCACCTTTGGGCAGGACGACAACGCGCTGTTGTTGGTTGACGCTAACGGTGCGCAAGAACTTCCCCACAACTCCAAACTCGCGCTGGCCCGGCAACTGGTTGCTGAAATTGCCAAGCGCCAGCGTGCCACCCACTGAACCCCGACCATGAAAATCGACGTCAAGATCCTCGACAGCCGCCTACACGACAACCTGCCCACCTATGCCACACCCGGCAGCGCGGGGCTGGACCTGCGCGCCTGCTTGGACGCGCCGCTAACCTTGGCGCCCAACGCCTGGCAGCTGGTGCCCACGGGCATGGCGATCTACCTGGAAGACCCCGCCTATGCCGCGCTTATCCTCCCGCGCTCGGGTCTGGGCCACAAGCATGGCATCGTGTTGGGTAATCTGGTGGGGTTGATCGACAGTGACTACCAGGGTCAGCTCATGGTCAGCGCTTGGAATCGCAGCGCCACGGAATTCACCATTCAGCCCATGGAGCGAATCGCGCAGCTCATGATCGTGCCGGTGGTGCAGGCACAGTTCAATATCGTGAGTGAATTCCCCGCATCCCAACGGGGTGAGGGCGGCTACGGTTCTACAGGCAAGGCCTGAGGCGGTAGCCGCGCTCGCGCTTCAGTGAAGCGTGTCGCTGCCGGGGGCCGCGGCGTGGAAGGGCTGGATACGGAAGAAGCCTGTGCCCGCGGTGCCGCGGCCGATTTCCTCTTCGGTCGCTTCGCGTACTGACTCCACTTTCAGGCTGATGCGGATGGCAATGCCCGCCAGGGGGTGGTTGCCGTCCAGCACGACGTGCTCGGGGTAAATGTCGGTGACGGTGTAGAGCGCGTCTTTGGGGGCGTCCGGGTTACAGCCTGCGGGTAGGGCGTGACCTTCCAACGTGAGTCCTTCCTGCAAATCCTTAGGGAAGAGGGCGCGTGGCTCCAAAAACAGCAGTTGGTCATTGAAGTCGCCAAAGGCCTGCTCGGGTTCGATTTGCAGGTCCAATTTGGCCCCAGCCACGTGGCCTTGCAGGGCTTGCTCAATGGGAGGCAGCAGGTCGTTGCCGCCCAGCAAAAACTCCACTGGTTCGTCCAAAACGTCCAGTTCTTCGCCCAGGGTGTCTTTCAGCGTCCAGGTCAGGGCAAGGACGCATTGTGGTGTGATTTCCATAGGAGAATTGTCCCATGAACATCCAAGAACCACTGCAGCTGCTGGGCGGGCTCTCGCCAAAAACCTTTATGCAACGCCACTGGCAGAAAAAGCCTCTGGTGATTCGCCAGGCGATTCCGGGGTTCGCGCCCTTGCTGGACCGGGCCGAGTTGCTGGATCTGGCCGCGCAGGAAGAAGTGGAGTCGCGGCTGGTGGTGCAGGCGTCTGCCAAAGGCGGGACGGGCTGGCGTTTCAAGCACGGGCCGTTTGCCCGCAAGGCCTTGCCCCCTTTCAAGCAGGCGGGCTGGACCTTGCTGGTGCAAGGCGTGGACTTGCACGACGAGCGCCTGCATTCCTTGATGAATCAGTTTCGCTTTGTGCCCGATGCACGCCTGGACGATGTGATGATCAGCTACGCCACCGATGGCGGCGGCGTCGGGCCGCACTTTGATAGTTACGACGTCTTCCTGCTGCAGGCCCATGGTCGGCGGCGCTGGCGTATTGGGCGTCAAAAAGACCTGAGCCTGCAACCGGATATGCCTCTCAAAATCCTGGCGAACTTTGAGCCTGAAGAGGAGTTTGTGCTGGAGCCCGGTGACATGCTCTACCTGCCACCCAAGTACGCTCACGACGGCATTGCCGACGGCGAGTGCATGACCTACTCCATCGGCTTCCGTTCACCCGACCGTGCCGAGTTGGCGCAAGAAATTTTGCAGCGTTTGGCTGAGCAAGCGTTAGATGAGCTGGGACCTGGCCTGTACCGCGACCCGAAGCAGGACGCCGTGGACCGTAGCGCGGCCATGCCAGCTGCCTTGGTGGATTTTGCCCACACCGCCTTGCAGGACGCCTTGCGCGATCCCAAGGCGATTGCCCGCGCGGTGGGGGAATATCTCAGCGAGCCCAAAGCCAATGTCTGGTTTGATGGTGGTGAACCCGAAGTGCATGGTGCAGTGCGCCTGGACCGCAAGACCCGCATGCTGTACGACGCGGACCATGTGTTCATCAATGGTGAGAGCTTCAATGCGGGTGGCAAGGATGCCCAGCTGATGCAGACGCTTGCCAATACGCGTTGCCTCAGCGCCGCTGAAGTCAAGCGCCTGAGCGCTGGGGCACGGTCCTTGATGGAAGACTGGTGTGCCGTGGGCTGGCTGCATCCTGATGACTGAGGCAATGGCGCTCTCACCGCTACCGGAGGGAAACTTCTCGGGGTTGGCGGCATTCGCGCAACGGGTGCGCGATGCGCTGGCTTGTGCCGCGCGAGAGGGCTGGTCGCACATGGTGTGGAGTGATGCCAACTTTCTCGATTGGCCACTGCGTGAGAAGGCGGTGGTTGAGTCCTTGAATGCCTGGGCTGGCAGTGGTCGTCGTCTGGTTCTGCTGGCACACCGGTTTGATGAGGTGCAACGTCACCATGCCCGTTTTGTACAGTGGCGCAACACATGGGACCATGTTGTGGACTGTCGCGTTTGCAAGCAGCGTGATGTTTCGGAATTTCCCAGTGCGCTGTGGAGCCCGCATTGGGTGATGCGTCGCCTGGACTTGGAGCACAGCACGGGTGTTTCGGGTACAGAGCCCCAGCGTCGCGTGCTCTTGAAAGAAGAACTGGATGAATGCAGGCGCCAGAGTTCGCCGGGTTTCCCGAGCACAATTTTGGGTCTGTGAGTGCATAAAAAGGGTTTACCCCTATGCACTGTTTTGGGTCTTGTATAATTTTGTGCTCTGGGGAAAGAGATCGAATGCTTTTGCCAGGGCTGGGTGGCTTGCCACCTAGGCAATTTCCGGAAATTGTTTCGTTAACTCACTTAAAGTTTTTAAAAATGAACAAGTCTCTCGTTTTGGCAGCCGTGATCGCTGCTGCTGCCCTGGCTGCTTGCGGTAAAAAGGAAGAAGCTCCTGCTGCTGCTCCCGCTGTTGAAGCTCCTGCTGCTGCTCCTGCACCAGCCGCTGCTCCTGCTGCTGACGCATCTGCTCCTGCTGCTCCTGCAGCTGCTGCTTCCGAGCCAGCCAAGCAATAATCTGCTTGCAGACGAAAAAAAACCACCGCAAGGTGGTTTTTTTTCGTCTGGATATAGGGCGGTGCAAGCGCCCCAGAGGTGCTACTTGATATCGTCAGCCAGCACCTTGACGATGCGTTGGGCAATCGGCGAAGTTTCGGGCTGGCCGTTCGTGTCCAGTACCAGCACATTGGACTGCTCACCGGTGCTGCGCACAGCGATCTGGTACTTGGTGGGCTCAGCGCCTTTGCCCGAGCCGCTGAACAGCTTGCTGAAGAAGCCTGGTTCGGAGTTCTCGGAGGTGGTGCTCACATAGCGAACAAAGTAAATGCCTTGTTTGCGGTCGCGGTCTTCCACGGTGAAGCCAGTACGGTCCAGTGCCAAACCGACGCGGCGCCAAGCGCGATCAAACCCTTCCTCGAGCTTGACAGCTGGCTGGCCATTGACAGTGGTCACGGCGGCCACGGGTTTTGGTGCGCTATTCGCCACCAAGGCCTTGGACTGTTCTTGCGAAACGCCAAGTTTGACCATCAGGCGGCGCAAGAATTCAGCCTCCAACTCGGGGTCGGCAGCACGGGGCTGCCACATGGTTTACTTTTCACCAGAGTTCGCTGCACCACTGTTGGTATATACCTCGATCATTCCACGGTGGCTGATGAATATCTCCGTGTTGCCGTTGGCGTCGCGTTCCAAGCGGGTGCGGAACTTGTCACGCTCGCCGGTGGAATAAAGAGAGTCCAACAACTTGCCAAGGGCCGCGCGGATGGCATCTTGCGGAATCTTGGCGCGGTTTTCAGCCCAGTCCGTTTCCATAATGCCCAGATTGCTTTGGTCCATGGCCAACAAAAAGCCATTTTCTTGCCAGAAATCTTTCACCGGTTCCCACAGCTTGTCAGCGGGGCGATTGACCACCAGCCAGCGCTGGTTGCCCGCACGTTCAATGCGTACATCGCCCACACTCAAAGTGGCCACGGGAACCTTGCTGTTGGCGACTTGGTTGGCTTGGTAGCCTGATGCAGAGATCGCTCCATCCACCACCGTGTAGCGCGTGTCTTTGGAGAGCTGCGTCAAATCTGGGGGAATGTCCAGGGATGGTGCTTTGCCCGTGGATCGGTAGTCCACCTTGTCTGTTTCCAGGGAGCCGCATGCGCCCAGTGCCAGGGTGATGCCAATCAAGGCAGCTTTGGAGGTGAAATTCACAGAGTGTTCCAGTGCCGTAGAGGCTCAGATCAGGCCGCAGGTTTTCAGCGCGCGTTCGAGCACGGGCTGGTTGGCTGCAGTCAACGGTGTTAAAGGCAAGCGCAAAGCTTGCTTGCTCAGGCCCATGCGGGATACAGCCCATTTCACGGGAATCGGGTTGGACTCGACAAAGAGGGCTTTGTGCACGGGCAGCAGTTGCAGCTGGATCTCCATGGCACGGGCCACGTTGCCAGCCATGGCCGCCATACACAGCTCGTGCATCAGGCGCGGCGCTACGTTGGCCGTGACGCTCACATTGCCATGGCCGCCACACAGCATCAGTGCCACGGCGGTGGGGTCGTCACCGCTGTAGATGGAAAAGTGTTTGGGGGCTTCCTTGATCAGCCACTGGGCGCGTTCGATGTTGCCGGTGGCTTCCTTGATGCCGACGATGCCAGGCACCTCG